>ERZ1023977.43-NODE-43-length-15529-cov-8.484167_pt1 | contig 15529 bp, 10 predicted proteins | sample MGYA00380433_ERZ1023977 | MGnify/ENA primary metagenome ERZ1023977 (study PRJEB33179, sample SAMN07449059) | human gut metagenome | biome: Human-gut; feature: Human associated habitat; material: Faeces | host: Homo sapiens | place: India:Kasaragod | collected...
GTTGTAGCAGCAGGTGCACCGCCGCTGTCCATGGTGGCCACGGTAATGTGGCTGCCGGGGGCGCAGTAATCCACCAGGTCGCCGTAATTGGAAAAACCCGCCACCGTCTTGTCCGCCGTCACTGCACTGACGGTAATGGCCTGGGGCAATGCCGAGGGATAGCGGTTGCTGATCTGTTCGCCCGCATTGCCGGCAGAGCAGCACACGGCCACGCCCAGTGCCGCAGCCTTGTCCATCATGGCTGCAAAGCCCGCCCGATTTTGGCTGGTGCTCAGGCTCATATTCAGCACCCGTGCGCCCTTCGCCACAGCGTCCTCCATGGCGGCCAAAACCGCCGAGGCAGCGCAGGTGTCCGTGCCAAAGCGCACCACTTTATAGGGCAATATTTTTACATTCTCATCTGTATTCCCGGCCAGCACCGAGGCCACCGCCGTGGCGTGCCAATACGTGGCGCCTCGCTGCCGGGTGTCATAAGCCGCATTGGCTCTACCGTCACCGGACAGATCTATGCCGTCAGACACCAGCCGCCCTTGCAGCGCCGGGTGATTCAGCATAAAACCTGTATCAATTTGAGCGATGACTACCCGGTGACTCGGGATCTGCCGCCGGGCGCAAAAAGCGGTGGTGCCCACCATCTCCCCCGCCCAGGGGCAAAGGTTGCCGGTCAGGTTCGTATCCGTCTCTAATTGGCACAGGCTGTCCGGCTCCGCCGTGGCGCCGTCCTGCGCCAACTGTACCGCCGCCTTGCGGGCAGCCAACGGCGTGTCATATTGCAAAATCGCCAAGCCGTCCGTCACCGCCGCTGCCACAGCGCCGTAGTCCTTGCCGCCGTAGCCGGTAACCACCAGGCGGCACAGGCCATAAGGATCACGCTCTAAATCCGCCTGCGCCACCGGGGCTTTCTCCAACAGAGCAGTATAGGCAGTCGCAAAGGTGCCGGAAGCGGCACCCGATTTTTGCATCACAGGCAGAGCCGCCCCCAGCATACTCACCAGGAGCGCCAGTACCAGCAGCAGCGCCGTGCCCCGCCGGGTGTATCTGCGACTCATCGGTTTCGTCTCCCGGCCAGCCAAAAGAACACCACGCAAAACACCACCAGCAGACAGGCCAGCACAAAGGCGATCCACTTACCGATCAGCGGAATGGCACCAAAAAAGCCGATCCCCAGTACCAGCACCAAAAACAGAATCACAAATATCAGCACGATGGCGGCGATTTTTTTGTTATTCATCTGCATTCTCCTTCAGTATCTCTTGCCGAACCACGCGGGCAACACCCTCCCGATCATTGGATGGCGCCAAAAAACGGGCAGCCGCCTTGGCCGCGTCTGTACCGTTCTCCATGGCATACGACCAACCGCAGTAACGCAGCATATCCACATCGTTACCGCCGTCACCAAAACACATCACCTGGGCCGGGTCATAGTCCAGTTGCCCGCACAAGGCCGCCAAGGCCGTGGCCTTACTGGTGCCCACCTTGCCGGCCTCCACATTGCACCCGATGGAGGAGGTGATCTCCACATGGCCCATGGTCTGCAAAAACGCGCGCAGTGCTCGGTTTTCTTCCATGGGTATCGTAAAGAGATTGAGCTTTTCCACCGTCATACCGACCAGTGCGTCTGCCACACTGTCCCGGTACACCACTTTTTCCAGCAGTTCGTCCACAAAGCTGTCCGGCACTCCGTCCAGCCGCGCCAAGCCCTTGCGCCGGGCAGGCGCCACCGGCACCCCATCGGCATAGAATTCATAGTACACCGGGCGGCTGTCCAAATAAGCGCAGATCTGCCGCGCGTCCGCCAGCTGCATCGGGTCACTGTGGATCCGCTTTTTGTTCTGCACATCCCACACACCGGCGCCGTTGCTGAATACAATATAATCTAAAAAAGGCAGTTGGGCCTGTACCGGCTCCGTCAGCGCCAAGGTGCGACCGGTGGCCAACGCCAGGCGCACACCCTGTTGGCGGCAGGCAGCCAACGCCCGGCGGGTGGTCTCGCCTACCCGCTGATGGTCCGGCAGCATTAAAGTGCCGTCCAGGTCCATTGCAATGAGTTTGATCTGCATACAAATTCCTTCCTTTGACGATCTTATCAAACCCATTGTAGCATATTTGTGCAGTGTTGACTACTTCCATTCTATGTAAAAATCCGGTTATTTTTATGCAGATTTCTGTACATTTTCATTGACGGCAGGTAGGTGGCTATGGTATCTTAGTATTGGAATATTCTATTCTAAAAATAAAATACAGAGGGGGACGGTCACATGGATCATACAAATCATGTGCCGAAAAAAGAATGGATGGCCTACTGCGTCGGCGCACTGGGTCAAGGCATGGTCTATGCCATTATGAGCAGCTATATCTCAGACTTTTACATTAGCGTGCTGAAGCTCACGCCTTTATTTGTGCTGCTGCTGATGCTGCTGGCGCGGGTGTGGGACGCCATTAACGACCCGATCATGGGCTATATTATGGACCACGCCAATCCAAAGAACGGCAAAATGAAGCCGTATCTCATTTACACACCCATTCCCATCGCCATACTGACGGTGCTGCTGTTCTACGCGCCCAATATCAGCGACACAGCCAAGATGATCTACGCCGCCGTTACCTATGTGGCCTGTGGTATGATCTACACCGCCTCGGATGTGCCCTTCTGGGCACTGCCCAATGCCTTAACGCCCAACGCAGACGAGCGAGGCGGCATTATCAGCAAGGCGCGCACCGCCAACGGCGTGGGCTCTGCCGTACCTACCGCTTTCTTTATGGTACTGGGCTTTATTCTGCCCAAGTTCAATTTGTCCGGCACAGAGCTGGAAAAGACGAAGTATATGTGCATTGCCCTGTTTTGCGCCATTGTGGGCAATCTGCTGTTTATCCGGGTATATTTTAAGACCAAGGAACGGGTGAACATTCCGATTCCGCCTAAGAAGGACAAAAGCCAGCCCTCTGCGCTGAAGCTGATCTTCACCTGCAAGCCCTTAATGCTCACAGCACTGATGGGTATTCTCTCCGCCGCCCGGTATATGTACCAGGCCGGCGCAGTGCACGCCGCCCGTTACAGCTTTTATATCGGCAAGGACCTGACCGGTCTGTCCGCCGCGGAGCAGGAGGCGGCACTGCAAGGCAATATCTCGCTGGTGAGCACCGTGTTCAGCGTGGCCAGCGCCGTGGGTATGTTCGGCGCCATGCTGCTGATGCCGGTGCTGTTTAAGAAATTCAACTACAAACAGATCATTATTGCCACCAGCCTGCTGGGCGCCGTATCCAGTCTGATCATGTGGTGCATCGGGTATCAGCATTTCTGGGCCTGCGTGCCGTTTTTGGTACTCAGCTGCGTGCCCTGCGGCGCCATCAATGTGTGCGCCTTTGCCATGATCGGCGACTGTTTGGACTACATGGAGTGGAAGACCGGCACCCGACTCACCGGTATGGGCTCTGCCATTCAGAGCTTCGTCACCAAACTGGGGGCGGCGCTCTCCACCTCCTTTATCATTCTCATGTACATTATTGTAGACCTGGATGTAGGCTCCATTAACGCCTCCGTCACCGCCAACCCGCTGCTGATGAGCCATGGGGTGCGAAACGGTATATTCAGCGTGGTATCGCTGATCCCCGCCATCAGTCTGCTGGTATGCACCATTCCCATGTTCTTCTACAACCTGACCGGCGACTTTAGGGAGAAAATGGAAACGGAGTTGGCTGCCCAGCGGGAGAAAAAAGGCATTACCATTACAGACTAAATTCACATAAGGACGAAAAAATGACTGCATACACCAAACGCTTACAAAAAGTGACCGCTGTTCTGTGCACCACTGCCCTGCTGGCCGGGTGCGCCGCCGGCACCTCCGACAACACAGAGCCTGCCGCAACCACCGCACAGGTCAAGACCATCACCATTGAACCAACCGCTGTCTATCAGACAATGAACGGCTTTGGCGCTTCTGCCTGCTGGTGGAGCCAGGAGGTAGGCAATTGGGAGAATGCCAAGGCTATTCTCTCCCTGCTGTATGACGAAAACAGCGGCATTGGGCTGAATATTTACCGCTACAACCTGGGCGCCGGATCCAAGGACGACGCCACCATCACCGACCCGGACCGCCGGGCAGAAGCCTTTATAGACAAGGACGGCTGCTACCACTGGGAGCGGGACGCAGCAGCGCAAAATGCCCTGGCCCTGGCAAAAAGTATGAACAAAGACCTACGGGTAACCCTGTTCTCTAACAGTGCCCCGGTGTTTTACACCGCCAACGGCAAAGCCTACTGCGACTACCTGCCGGACGATGAAAAATATGTAACCAACCTGGAGCCGGAGCGGTACGCAGACTTTGCCAAGTACAGCATTGCCTGCGCCAAGCACTTTACGGAGGCCGGGTATCGGGTCACCGGCCTGTCTCCCATTAATGAGCCGGAATGGAGCTGGCGGGGTTATGAAGACGGCACCGCCAAGCAGGAGGGCTGCTACTACTCCAAGACCCAGTGCCGGGATCTGTACAAGGTATTTTTGGAGCAATTGGCGCAGGAAGACGCGCTAAAGGACTGCCGGCTGGAAGGCTGGGAAAGCGGTCACATCGGCACAGACACCTGTATGGCATACCTCAAGCCCATGTTTGGCAAAAGCGGTGTCAACGGACTGAAAAACCACGCTCTACGCAAAGGTATGCCCACGCTGGCACTCCATTCCTACTGGGCCAGCCCGGAGGAGAAGCAGACCTTTGCCGACGCCATAGCCACCACCTACGGCAGCAATTACAAGCTGGCGCTGACGGAATACTGCCAAATGACCGAGGACCAAAGCAGCGGCGTGTACGACCTAATCCAAAAGAACGGTATGGACAGCGGCCTGGGCATGGAATACGGTCTGGCACTGGCCGGGATCATTCATCAGGATCTAACGGTGCTAAACGCGGTAGAATGGGACTGGTGGACCGCCTGCGCCTTTGGCGGCTACACCGACGGACTGGTGTACCTGGACAAGGACAGCCATCAAGTCGAGACCTCCAAGCGGCTGTGGGTACTGGGCAACTTCTCCAAATTCACCGACGAGGGTAGCGTACGCATTTCCATTACCCTGCCGGAAGAACTGAGCGATGTGCAGTCCGTGGCATTCAAAAACCCAAACGGCACCGTTACCGCCGTGTTCATCAACAACACAGACAAAGCCCGCAGCACCACCCTGGCGCTGGACGGTTACACCCGCCCCACCACCGATGTGCCCGACAAGGACAACGACTTGGCAAAGACAGACAGCGGCCCCGCCGCCGATGCCTTTTCCCTCCCTGCCCGCTCCGTCACCACCCTGGTGCTGGAAAAGTAAAAGCAAAGCAAAAAGGAGCCTCGCTTCATCAGCGAGGCTCCTTTTTTGCGCGTATGTATGGAAAAGCGGGCGGCAGATTGCCGTCTTTATGCTATTGTGGGATCCCTTTTTCCAAACAAAAAAGCCACCCACTGCAAGGCAATGGGTGGCGGTGGTGCAAAGCACCTTACTTTTTATTGATCTCTTTGGAATACTTAGCCAAATACACGGTGCGCATCAAGAAGCACTCCACCTTGGGCACATAATGGGGGCGATTGAAAATATCCGTGTCAATCACGGCCTCGCAGCCCTTATCCATAATGATCTCCAGCGCCTGCATATCCCCGTCGGAATTGCCGGTGATGATGGCGCCGTTGCCCTGAATCAGGATTGCATTGCGGCTGTCCATGGCCTTGGCAATATCTTTGGCACAAGCGTCTGTATCACCGTCGATCCACGGACGGTTTTTCACATCCACGCCGGCGATCTGTGCAAAGTCGTCGATCATAGGAATCATATCTTCACCTGTGCAGGACACAGCGATCACATCCGGATCGGTCACATGCTTGATGATGGAGCAATCCTGGCTGTCATAAATGGCCTTATGGATCTTGGCGCACTTGGGTGCAATGCCGGTAATGCCCAGCCCGGTCTCCAAATCCACATCAACGGTCTCTCCGCCAACGGTCAAGCTAAAGGTCTTGCCGTTGCGAACGGAGGATCCCAGATCACAAATGCTCTCCGGCATAGCCACAGCGCCATTCTTTTTCAGGTAAAAGTTGCGCTTGCCCTCGTCAGAATATGTCTCTGCCCAGGAATGGCGCAGATAGTTGTCCTTGATCACCCGCTGGCAGCACTTCTCCAGTGCGTCTGCAATCTCAAAGGCCTGCTCATAGGTATCGCCCATGCACAGCGTGCCATGGTGCATCAACATAATGGCACGGCAGCCCGGGTTCATCATAATGCACATCTCTACCTTCTTGCGCAGAGAATTGGTGGTAGACATAGCATAATCGGCGCAGGGCACCTTGGTGCCCAGCACCGGCTGAAAATCCTTGTAAACATTGCGGATCTCCATGCCGGTAATGCTGACGATGGTGGCCGCCTTCTGGTGGGTGTGGATCACAAAATCCACGGTGGGATGGTGGCGATACGCCGCAGCGTGCACACCCTTCTCGGAAGAGGGCTTAATATCGCCCTCGTAGGAGCAGTCCTCAATATTAACCACAACCACTTCTTCCGGCGTCAGCGTTTCATACGCCCGACCGGAGGGTGTGATCACAAACTGGGTGTCAGAAATACGGGCGGATACATTGCCCCAGGTACGGGCGATCAGACCGCTTTCCACCAGCTTTTTGCCGGCCGCAACGACCAGCTTTTTTGCTTCTTCTAATTCGTAAGCCATGTGTTTTCCCCTTAAAATCGTATTTTTGCCCCGGGGGCAAAAGTACCAAAAGGACGGCCGGGCATCACTGCCCGGTACCGCCCTTGGTAAAAAATCTTACGCCTCGATGCAAACGCAGTTCTTGAACACATTCTCAAATCTGTTCAGGCAGTCGTCAATCATCTCTTCCGTATAAGCGGCGGAAGTGTACAGACGAGAACCGGCCAAAGTTACCAAGCCCTCTGCCATGTAAGCAGCGCCCATGTGCTCCATCTCGGACTGACGCTTGCCGGTCTCCTTCAAGGTGTGCGGAATGGTCCACGGATGCTTCCAGTCCACCTTAAAGTGCATGGTGCCAACGGTATCCAAGTGGCATACAGAGCCCTGGTTGAAGCACACGAAGGGCAGGTCATACTTCTTGATCAGCGCCTGCAAGCCGTGTACCAGACGATCCGCCATCTTACCAGCTACCTGGCAGGCGTTACGCTTCTCGATCTCGCAAATGGCAGTGTAACCTGCGCAGCAGGAGATGGGGGTGGCAGCCATGGTGCCGCCGCACATTGCCTTATGGATCTTCTTGCCGGAGCCGTTGCCCTTATCCAGGCCGGCGCCTAAGTATTTCATAACCTCTCTGTGGCCGCCGATGCCGCCTGCACCCGGGTAACCGCCGGCAATCACCTTACCGAAGATGGTGATGTCGGGATCAATGCCAAAGTAGCCCTGCGCACCGGACACGCCGATACGGAAGCCGGTTACAACCTCGTCGCAAACCAGCAGAGCGCCGTACTTGCGGCACAGTGCCTGTACGCCCTTGGGGAAGTCCTTGTCTACCGGACGGGTACCGGACTCCGGACCAATGGCCTCAATGAACACGGCAGCGGTGCCGCCGCGGAACTTATTGAGGATCAGCTTGCGCTCCAGGCTCTTCAGATCATTGGGGAAGAACTCCTGGGTGTGCTTGAATACGAACAGCGGTACGCCGTGAGACTGCAAATTCAGGGTTCCGGGCACACGCATGCCCCATGCCAGCTGATCGGACCAGCCGTGATAAGCGCCGCCCATCTTGATGATGTTCTTATGGCCGGTAGCCAGACGGGCCACACGCACAGCGCACATGCAGGCCTCTGTACCGGAACCCAGCATACGGAACATCTCTACGGAAGGAACACAGTCGGAGATCTTCTTGGCCAGCTTGTACTCATATTCATGGAACAGACCGGTGGAAGGACCGCAATCGTCCAGCAATTCCTTAACCTTCTCCTTCACCACATCGTCGTTGGAGCCCAGGATGGTGGGACCGCCGGCCTGCAGGAAGTCGTAATACTCGTTGCCATCAATCTCATAGAGCTTAGCACCCTTGGCCTTGGTCATCACGATGGGGAAAGGATAGTTAAACGCCAGGTTGTGCTGCACACCGCCGGGAATGATCTCTTTCGCCTTGGTGATCATCGCCTTAGACTTCGCGCACTTCTTGTCGAAGTATTCTTCTTCATACTTCTTCAGTGCAGCCGGGCTGATGGAATAAATAGGCTTTTTGATGAGCGCGTCCAGCTGAGCGGTGACCTGCGCTGCATCAAGATACTCAGAAATTGCAAATCGGGTATCCATAATGGTCGTTCCTCCTTAAAATTCATGAGTCGTCGCTCACCCCAAAGGGCGTGAGCCATCGCTCACATAAAATACACCTTTAGTATATCACTTTTTAATGATTTGTCAAATAGATACTTGCAATAATTTGTTCAATTTTCCCGCATTTTTATTCAGATTTCTTGCAATAATGGATAAATAATGATAATATAAGAAAAGTGAATTGCGGTTCACGCTTTACAGAGAGGGAGTATTTGTACGGATTGCACAAAGGGCTTTTCCGTTCTTTGTGCAAGGCTACAAAATTTTTTGAAATGGTAAATAAACATCACAAGGACGCATTTGACCGCATTTCCGAGGAGCGACGGGAGCGCATACTGGAAGTGGGCACCGAGGAGTTTTCCTCCAAAGGGTACGAAAACGCCAACATCAATGTGATCGCCAAGAACGCAGGGATCAGCATTGGGCTGATGTACAAGTACTTTGCGACCAAAGAGGATCTGTTCATCACCTGCATTCAGCGAGGCATGCGTATTCTGACCCAGGTGATCGAGGAGATTATGGCCAGCGACGACAAGCTGCTGGACAAGGCAGAAAAGCTCATTCGTGCCACCTGCGTCCATTCCAAGCGAAATGCCAATTACATTCGGCTGTATAATGAGATCGCCTCGGAGAAAGACAGCGCGCGCACCCAAATGCTGGTGCGGGAGATTGAGAGCGAGACCAGCGGTATCTACACCACGGCCATTGCGCAGGCGCTGGCCAAGGGAGATGTGCGCCCGGATCTGGACCCCCGGCTCTTTGCCTTCTTTTTGGACAATCTGCTGATGTCCCTGCAATTCTCTTACACCTGCGACTACTACAAGGAGCGGTTCACGTTCTACACCGGCGTAGATGTGGAGGAAATGGACGAGGAGCGGGTGATCGGTCAACTGCTGAAATTTGTGGAGAGCGCATTTACATTTGAAAAGAAGTGACGGTATTTACCGCGTACAACACCATGGGAGGATATTTTATGAGCAAATATGTAATCACCTACGATGTGGGCACCACCGGGGTCAAGACCTGTTTGATTGAAATCGGTGACACCATGCGCATCCTGGCCTCTGACACCGCAGGCTACGGCCTGTATGTGGATGATGAGACCGGCGTAAAGGGCGGCGCCGAGCAGGACGCCGATGAATGGTGGAGCGCCATGTGCAGCACCACCCGCAATGTGTTCAATAAGTGCGTAGGCGTGACCAAAGACCAGGTAGAGGGCATCAGCTTCTGCTCTGCCATGCAGGGTTTGGTCCTGGTAGACAAAGCGGGCAATTGCATTCGCCGCCCCATGACCTATATGGACCAGCGAGCCGGCGATGAGCTGAAGAAGGGCATTGCCCACGGCGTACAAATCGCCGGTGCGGAAGTGACCAAGCTGCTCAAGTACCTGCGCTATACCGGTGCCGTATCCTCCTCTGTCAAGGACCCCATTTGGAAGTACCGCTGGGTGCGGGAGCACGAGCCGGAAAACTTTAAGAAAGTCTATAAGTGGCTGGATGTGAAAGAGTATCTCATCTGCCGCCTGACCGGTGAATTCGTGATGACCCAGGATTCTGCATTCGGCACCCTGCTATATGACACCCGCAAGGGCCACGAGGGCTGGTGCAAGCCCATTTGCGATATGGTAGGCGTGGATATGAAGCACCTGCCGGAAATCAAAAAGTGCACCGATAAAGTGGGCGAAGTCACTGCCAAGGCTGCCGAGGAGCTGGGTCTGGCTCAGGGCACCGCTGTGTACGGCGGCGGCGGCGACGCCTCTTTGATCGGCGTAGGCGCCGGAGCGGTAGAGATTGGCGACGCGCACATTTACAGCGGCACCTCCGGCTGGGTGGGCACCGTTGTGCCGGAACAGATGGTTGATACCGGTGCGATGATGGCCGCCATTGTAGGTGCCAATCCGGAGACCTTTAACTACTTTGGTGAGCTGGAGACCTCCAACAAGTGCGTAGGCTGGGTCAAGGATCATTTGGCGCTGGACGAGATCGGCGTGTTCTTAAAGCGCTACGGCAACGCGACCGACAGCCTGGAACAGGTAGAATTCAATATGTACGACTACCTGGAAGAAGTGATTGACACCATTCCCGCCGGTTCCAACGGCGTGATCTTTACCCCCTGGCTCCACGGCAACCGCTGTCCCTTTGAGGATCCCAATGCCGCCGGTATGTTCTTTAACATTCGGCTGAATGTAGGCAAAACAGAGCTGATCCGCGCCGTTGTGGAGGGCATCTGCTTCCACATGCGCTGGATGCTGGAGCGCCAGGAGTTAAAGACCACCAAGTATCAGAAGTCCAAGACCGTGCGCTTCTGCGGCGGCGGCGCTTTGGGCGAAACCACCTGCCAAATTTTGGCCGATATTCTCCAGCGTGATGTAGTGGTGGTAGAGTCCCCGCAAAATATCGGCGCCGTGGGTGCAGCCGCTTGTATCGCCGTAGGTATGGGCGCCATCCCCTCCATCTTTGATGTAAAGAAGCTGATCCCGGTAAAGACCACTTATAAGCCCAACCCGGCCAACAAGGCAGTCTATGACCGCAACTTCAAAGTGTTTAAGAACCTGTACAAGGCCAACAAAGAGAACTTTGCCATTCTCAACGGCTAAGCCCTTACATAAAGGAACAACCCCTGCACCCGGTGTGCAGGGGCTATTTTTTATCACAAAGCAAAAGCGCCGCGGAAGAACCGCAGCGCTTTGTTTTTTATTTGGCTTTACTCACCCTTGGGTGCGTAGAAATCTACCAGTGCAGCCAGCTTGTTGTACTTTTCAATAGAGTTCTCCGCCGCAATGCTAAACAGCTGTTCCGCCTTGCCGGGGAAGGAACGCTTCAGCGCAGAGTAACGGGTCTCGCCCTCGATGAACTGTACATAATCGGCGCTGGGTGCCTTGCTGTCCAAGGTAAAGGGATTTTTCCCTGCCTTGGCCAGATCCGGGTTAAAGCGGAACAGGTTCCAGTACCCGGCGGCAACCGCCTTCTTCTGCTCTGCCTGGTTAAAGGGCATCTTAATGCCGTGGTTAATACAGGGGGCATAGCAGATGATGATGGACGGACCGTCATAAGCCGCAGCCTCCTGGAACGCCTTTAAGCACTGATTGGCATTGGCGCCCATAGCCACCTGAGCCACATACACATAACCATAGCTCATCGCAATCTGCGCCAGGTCTTTCTTCTTGACCACCTTACCGGAGGCAGCAAACTTGGCCACAGCGCCGGTCTGGGTGGCCTTAGAGGCCTGACCGCCGGTGTTGGAATACACCTCCGTATCAAACACAACAATGTTCACATTCTCATTGGACGCGATCACATGATCCAGACCGCCAAAGCCAATGTCGTAGGCCCAGCCGTCGCCGCCAAAGATAAACTGGTACTTCTTGGCCGCATAATCTGCGTCTTTCAGGAAATCGGCAGCCGCCGCCTTGGCGTCACCCTCCAGCACTGCCGTCTGCAATGCAGCAATCAGTGCCTGGGCAGGCTCCGTGTTGGTAGCAGCGTCCTCATAGGTGTCCAGCCAAGCCTGGGCTTTGTCCGCCACCGGGGTGTCCAGCAGCTGCTGGGCGTCCATAGCCAGCCGCTCGCGGATCTGCTTTTGTGCCAATAGCATACCGTAGCCGAACTCAGCATTGTCCTCAAACAGAGAGTTGGACCAAGCGGGGCCGTGGCCGTTCTTGTCTACCGTGTAAGGCGTAGAGGGTGCGGAACCGCCCCAAATGGAGGAGCAGCCGGTGGCGTTGGCAATGTACATACGGTCGCCGTACAGCTGGGTGGCCAGCTTGGCATACGGAGTCTCGCCGCAGCCTGCGCAAGCGCCGGAGAACTCCAAATACGGCTTTCTGTACTGCACGCCGATGGTATTGTTGGTAAGCAGCTCCGGTTTTTCGGAGGTGTCCACCAGTGCATCATAGATCTTTTGCCGATCCAACTCGCTGGCAATGGGTTTCATGGTCAGGGACTTGGTGGGACACACATTGGCGCAGGAGGCGCAGCCGGTGCAGTCCAGTACGGACACAATCAGGGCGTACTGATAATCCGCTCTCTTGTGCTTCACCATGGTGGTACTCTCCGGCGCGGCAGCCGCTTCCTCTGCATTCATAGCAATGGGACGAATGACTGCGTGGGGGCAGACCATGGCACACAGGTTACACTGGGCGCACTTGGTGCCGTCCCACTGGGGTACGGTAATGGCAATGCCCCGCTTCTCAAAGGCGGCAGAACCGGCAGGATATACGCCGTCCGCCCGATCAGCAAAGGCAGATACCGGTAGATCGTCGCCGTGCAGGCGGCCAACCGGATCCAGAATTTCCTTGACAAACTTCTTCATCTCCGGACGATCGGTGGGCACTTCCAGCCGGCGGGGTGCGTCTTCTGCAGTCTTCCAGCTGTCCGGCACATCCACCTTCACGATCTCCTGGGCGCCACGGTCAATGCCGGCAAAGTTGGCATTCACCACCGCCTCGCCTTTCTTGGAGAACTTCTTGACCACGGCGGCCTTCATCAGCTCAATGGCCTTCTCTACCGGCAAAATACCGGAGATGGCAAAGAATGCAGACTGCAAGATGGTGGAAGCACGACCGGGCAAGCCCACTTCCTCTGCGATCTTAATGCCGTTAATGATATAGAAATGGATGTTGTTCTCTGCAATATAGCGCTTCATGGACGCAGGTAGCTGGCTGTCCAGCTGATCCGGGGTCCAAATACAGTTGAGCAGGAAAGTGCCGCCGGGCACCAGATCCTGTACCATATCATACTTGGTCACATAGGACGGGCAGTGGCAGGCCACAAAGTTGGCCTTGTTGATCAAATAGGTAGAGGTAATGGGTGACGAGCCAAAGCGCAGGTGGGACACGGTAATGCCGCCGGACTTCTTGGAGTCATAGAAGAAGTAACCCTGGGCAAACATATCCGTATTGTCGCCGATGATCTTAATGGAGTCCTTGTTGGCGCCAACGGTGCCGTCGGAGCCCAGACCCCAAAACTTACAAGAAGTGGTGCCTGCCGGGGTAGTGTCCGGGTTCTCGGTCACCGGCAGGGACAAGTGGGTCACATCGTCCTCAATGGACAGAGTGAACTCCGGCTTGGGCTGGGGCGCAGCCATATTGTTGTACACAGCGATAATATGCGCCGGTACGGTGTCCTTAGATCCTAAGCCGAAACGACCGCCGTACACCGGCACATCGTTAAAGGCAGAGCCTTTCAGCGCAGCCACCACATCCAGGAACAGCGGCTCACCTAAGGAGCCTGGCTCCTTCGTTCTATCTAACACGGAAATGTGCTTCACCGTCTCCGGCAGGGCAGCCAGCAGATGCTTGGCGCTGAAGGGGCGATACAGGTGCACCTTGACCATGCCCACTTTTTCGCCGCGGGCGTTCAGAAAATCTACGGTTTCCTGAATGGTGTCGCACACAGAACCCATAGCCACAATCACACGGTCTGCGTCCGGCGCGCCGTAGTAGTTAAACAGCCGGTAATCCGTGCCCAGCTTCTCGTTGATGGTGTTCATATACATCTCAGTAGTGGCAACCGCGTCGTTATAGTAGCGGTTGCATGCCTCTCTGTGCTGGAAGAACACATCACTGTTCTCCGCAGAGCCGCGCAACACCGGCTTCTCCGGGTTCAGGGCGCGGGCACGGAACGCCTGCACATCGTCCATATCCACCATAGACCGCAGGTCCTCATAGTCCCAGGTCTCAATCTTCTGCACCTCATGAGAGGTACGGAAGCCGTCAAAGAAATGCAAGAACGGCACACGGCTCTTTAAGGTAGACAGGTGAGCCACAGCCCCCAGATCCATTACCTCCTGCACATTGGCAGAGCAGAGCATGGCATAGCCGGTCTGGCGGCAGGCCATCACATCGGAATGGTCGCCAAAGATATTCAGCGCATGGGTAGACACGCAGCGGGCAGACACATGAATAACGGACGGAATCAGTTCGCCGGCGATCTTGTACATATTGGGGATCATCAGCAGCAGACCCTGTGACGCGGTGTAAGTGGTAGTCAGTGCACCGGCAGACAAAGAACCGTGCACGGCGCCGGCGGCACCCGCCTCAGACTCCATCTCCGCCACCTTGACCGTTTGGCCAAACAGGTTCTTGACCCCGCGGGCGGCCATGGCGTCCGTCTCCTCCGCCATGGTGGATGAGGGAGTGATGGGATAAATGGCGGCAACTTCTGTAAACGCGTAGCTGACATGGGCAGCGGCGCTGTTACCGTCCATGGTTTTTTTCTTTCTGTTCATGGAATTTCCTCCTGTATTCTATCTTACAGATAACAACCTCAGTTTGGGCGCAAGCCCACAACTATACCAATTATAGCACTCCGGCGTGCGAAATTCAACACAACAATTTAGTGTTTCTGTATAATAACAACAAAAAGCAGCGCATAGACACTGCTTTTTTGTCGATTATTTCGTTTTTTTCACCAATTGTCGCTTAGTCGTCGTCACCCAGCAGATTCTCAATATTTTCAAAATTGAATTTGGCGGTGTCCGTGCCTTTCTTCACGGTGACTTTGGCACTCTTTTGCGTGTGCTCCAGCTCCACCTGCACCTTTACATCCCCCCGGTACTTTTTCTCCGTGGTGTAGGTAAAGGTGTTGCCGATCTCCAGAGTCACTTCTTTCTCGTCCACCTGCTTGCCGTTAATAGTAATGCGCAGCTTGTCCGTGCGGGTATCTGTGCCGGCAGGCAGAGAAACAGAAATGTGAATTTTTCGATTGGCGGCCACGGTGGTTGTGGTCTTTTTCGTGGTAGTTTCGTTCTTCTTGGTGGCCTTTTCCGTCTTGTCCTTGCCGGTCTTGCCGTCCTTTGCAGCCGAACCGCCGTTACCGGCGGATTTGCCGTCGGCAGCGCTCTCCCCTGCCGCCACGGTGTTGCCCTTGGCGTCCGTTTGGGGTATGGTAACCACCCGGGTTTGGGCTTTGCCGTCTTTATCCGTAACGGTCTTGCCGTTCTCATCGGTCACATCCACCACAGCTGTGACCTCCTGTTCTGTATGTTGCTTTTTGCTGCAAGCAGCGAATGCCAGTACCATGCTGCAAGCCAGCAGCAATGCCATTGCTTTTTTCATTATAACAACTCCTTTATATCCGTTCATCCGGTTGTAAAAACGCCTGCATCGCCGCGTCGCTAGGCATACGCCAGTCGCACCGGGGGCTCAGCGACACCGCGCCCACCTTGGGGGAATCCGGAATACAGGAACGCTTAAAGTGACTGATAAAGAACCGGCGCGACAATTC
>ERZ1023977.46-NODE-46-length-15186-cov-8.567444_pt1 | contig 15186 bp, 10 predicted proteins | sample MGYA00380433_ERZ1023977 | MGnify/ENA primary metagenome ERZ1023977 (study PRJEB33179, sample SAMN07449059) | human gut metagenome | biome: Human-gut; feature: Human associated habitat; material: Faeces | host: Homo sapiens | place: India:Kasaragod | collected...
TAACGGCGACCACCGAGATCTACACCGAGTAGATCGTCGGCAGCGGCAGAGGTGTATAAGAGACCGAAATCCAGCTTCCCGCCGATCAGCCCCAGCCTGACCCCGGTGCCGCCGATGCGGCAGTCCAGGGAGTCCTGCTCCGTGTAGTTAATGGGGGGCTTTTTGCGGTATTCTACCACAAAGATTTCGTGGTCGTTTAAGGGCGATTTCAGGATAAAGGCCTGGTTTCCGTCAGCGTTGGCCTGGTCATCCAGGGTTAGGGTGCTGTTTTGGGTTACTGTATCTATGTCGATCCAGTGGGTAAAATACATCCGCTCGTAGGCCAAGGGGTACTGGGGCGAGCCGGGGATTACTCCGCCCATTACGGACCAGCTGTACACCGGCCGGTCGTTGCCGGAATTGCGGTACAGGTCCGGGTAGCCAAAGGTGTGCAGGTACTCGTGAGCCAGCAGACTGCTGCCCTCGGAGCGCAGTCGGTCGGTGCCAAACACATTGTAGCCGACCACCGGCTTGTTATTGATCTTGGCAGAGCCGGAATAGTCGCTTTTGTGGGCTACCAGTGTGGCAGAGGAGGAGGCCTTGCTGGACTGGCTGGCCTTTAGAATCACCATCACATTGTCTACATAGCCGTCCCCGTCCAGATCCACGGCTTTGTCTGCAATAGAGGGCATTTGACGGATCAGACTCTCTATAATTTGGGTGTCCAAATTTTGAACCAGGGCATCGCTTTCCTTCACCGGTACTTGCAGGGCGTGCACCGTAGTGCCGTCGTACTGGGGAATGGTGTTTTTCATTTGCAGCTGACCGTAGGAAATGCTGCTCAGATAGTTCTTCAGCGAGCGGCCAAAGCTGCCGTCGATATAGCCTACCAGTTCCCCGGCGTATTGGTCAAAATAGGCGTCTGCCGCCGTCTGCGTGTCGTCTGCAAAGTAGCCGAACAGCACAATGTTGGCCTTGTTGACCGTTTTGTTGCCGGTGGTCTTGGCCTGGGCACTGATTGGTAGTGCCGTGCATAGCAGAATCATGGTCAGCAGCAGCGCCAAACCCCGCTTGATCTTGTTCATTTTTTGCACCCCTTCGCGCCAAAAAATGGCGTAATTCCTACTCGAATCATACCATATTTTCTATTGTCAAGTCAATGCGCTTTTAGCGTTGACAAATAAAAAACAGGCACCGGAATTTCCGGTGCCTGTTTATGTGCAGTATGAATGTGGGCTTGAGTCCTGTAAAAGGAAAAAGACGGCGTAAACAAACGCCGTCTTGGTGGTTGCGGAGGTAGGACCGAGATTGCGCACTCGCTACGAAACAGTCCCCCGGACTGTTTCTCCCAAATTTGCTGCTCGTTACACTCGCCAAATTTGGAGCCTCCGCGTCGTCACAAGTTCCATATCGCTCCAAACCACTTTTGTTTATGCGTAAGGCAAAAGTGATTTGTCGCTTATTCCACTGCTCCTCCTCTCCCCAAAAAGGCTTTCGCCTTTCCAGGGACCCCGATGTAGGTTCGAGACCAAATTTCGAGTCCAAATAAATAATAAAAAACAGACACCGTTTGGTGTCTGTTTTAGTGGTTGCGGAGGTAGGACTCGAACCTACGACCTCCGGGTTATGAGCCCGACGAGCTTCCAACTGCTCTACTCCGCGATATGGTCGGTGCACTTTCTTAGTGCTATATCATTATAGCAGATATTTTCATTTTGTCAACACCTAAATTTTGGCAAAGGAAAAATCCAGGGCGACCTGGGCAATGAAAAAGCAGCGGGCCACTGAAAACCCACTGCTCTCCCATCATCTGCCGATGATAACCTTAACCTGTGCTTAAGCACAAAAATATAATACTATATTCCGGCCAAAAAGGCAAGCGAATTGCAGATATTTAACGAATTTATTTATGGTGTATCATTACAGCGGGTATAAATTTAGCTGTGCAGCGGTAGCAAAAGGCACAAAATACCCCGATAAAATCCGAAAATAGGCAAAAAACAACCCTGCCGCATGGCAGGGCTGCAAGCGATTTTAACTTATTTTACGCGGCTGATTTCGCCATGCTTTGCCAGATACTCGTCGCTGGCCGGGAAGTGGTTCTTGTAAGTGATGCTTACCACGGCGCTCTTGTCGCGCAGAACGGCTACATTCGCGTGGGACACATCTACGGTAACTTCCATATCATAGTCGGCCTCTACGATCATGCCGGTCTTGGTGTCGATTTTCACAACGCCGGTGCCATTCTTATAATGTACCTTGCAGTTATCGGCAGTGGTGCCCTCAGACCAGGTCAGCGGCTTGATGCTGTCAACAACGGAGTCGATGCCGCCCAGTGTATTGAAGAACCGACCCTGAGAGTCCTGACCCTTGTGGCTCATTTCAGCCATCTTAGGCTGGATCTTCATGGTGATGGTGCCGTCGCCGTTGTCCTCAACTACAACAGCCAGCACATCATCGGCAGTCAGAGAAGAGGTGACTAAGCTGTTGCCCTTCTCGTCTACATCGTCCTTCTGCACTTTGCCGGCGGTGGGAGGCAGGGCAGAGGTGCCTGCGTGAAAAATGCCGCCTACGATACCGGGTACCATGCTGTTGATGGTTTTGTTCTCGTTACCGTCGATGATGACGCTGTTAATCTTTAAGTCCTCATCGCCGATGAAGGCGCTCCAAGTCTGCTTGCCCTCCGGGGTATTGAACTCGGCGGTCTCAGCCTTGGTCTTGTTGTAGGCCTCTACATAGTACTTGACTGCGTCCTCAGCGGTGTCCATCTTAATACCGCCGTAAGTGCCGGCCTGAAACTCGCCGATTACGGACTTGTCCTCAGTAGCGGCGGCGTCGGCAGCTACGGGTGCGGTCTTGGCGGCAGAAAATACCACCTTAACGGCAAAGACAACCAAAACTGCGACCAGCGCAATCAGAAGGATGCGGATGACAACATCCAGTTTGGATTTGCGTTTCACATTCATAATAAAAAATCCCCTTTCTACAGTATAATAACCGATAGGAACATAATTTTCAACTGCTTTTTTCAAATCCGTCCAAAAAAAGTAGAAAATTCCGTTTTCGGTTGACTTTTTACAGGGAATTCAGTACACTTACAATTAGCAAGTAGTACCTAAAAATACAAAATTCAGAGATACTACCTTGCAGAAGGGGGATTTTAATTATGGCGGAGACGCTGCAAAAAACCAAGAAGAAAGCCGGGCGGAAAAAACACCGTGCCGGGCGCATTGTGCTGGCGGTACTGGGGGTACTGATCCTGGCCATTGTGATTACGGATGTGGTGGTGTGCCACCATCGGTCGGACCCGAGCCAAATTCAAACGTACGACACCCAACACCCGTATGTTTTGGAACAGACAGACATTTCCGGCCACCGCAGCGGCGGCGGGATCGAACCGGAGGAGACTCTGCGTGCCTTTAAGAATTGCGCCGAGAACCCGGATTTCTCCATTGATGTGTTTGAGTTTGACCTGCATGTCACCAAGGACGATGTGCTGGTGCTGCTTCATGACGACACGGTGGACCGCACCTCGGACAGCCAGCAGGTGTTTGGCGAGGAGGATGTGCGCCCGGAGAACAAGACTTATGACGAACTGCGCCAGTTGAATATGGGGGCGCAGTTTGAGACGGAAAGCGGCGAAAAGCCCTATGCGAACCTGCATGGAGATCAGGTGCCGGACGATCTGCGCATTTTGCGGGTGGAGGACGCATTGGACTACCTGATCGCACAGGGCAAGGGCGAATATAAGTATATTATCGAGATTAAAAACAGCGGCGATTTGGGCACCCACGGTGTGGACCTGCTCTATAATATTATGAAAGAGCGCGGGATTATCGACCGGGTGATCTTCGGCACCTTCCATAAGGAAGTGAGCGCCTATGTGGACGCCACTTACCAGGATATGACCCGCAGCACTTCCATTGCCGAGGTGGCGGAATTCTGGGCCGCAGCCCTGCGCAATGACGAGAATTACACGCCGCCCTGCAAGGTGCTGCAAATTCCCTATTGCGCGCCGTACAAGAACCTGGGCTTCAACCTGGGCACAGCCACGGTAATCAATTATGCCCACGCCCATGATATGGCGGTGCAGTATTGGACAGTGAACGACCCGGAGGACATGGCCTATCTGGTGGATTTGGGCGCCGATTGCATTATGTCCGATTACCCGGATAAGCTTTATGATACCATGCAGGATAAGGCGTAAATATCCGGCGATGGTGAAAACAGAATAGAATCAGTGTGTACCGGCCGGCATTTGTCGGCCGGTATTTTGCGCGGTAATGTGTGCCCGGTATAAGCGAGTGGGGATTTGCTCCCGCCGTAATTGAAAAAAAGAAAAGGAACGGCGGGGCCGTTCCTTTTTGCTATACATGATAGATTTACAGTACCTTATCCAGGAAGGTGGTCAGGCGCTCGGCCTTGGGGTGGTCGAAGATGTCCGTGGGAGTGCCTTCTTCCAGCACCTTGCCGTCGTCCATAAACAGCACCCGGCTGGCAACCTCCTTGGCAAAGCCCATCTCGTGGGTGACCACCACCATGGTCATACCGTCGTTGGCCAGCTCTTTCATCAGATCCAGCACCTCGCCCACCATTTCCGGGTCCAGGGCGGAGGTGGGCTCGTCAAAGAGCATCACCTTAGGGTTCATGGCCAGAGAGCGCACGATGGCGATTCGCTGCTTTTGGCCGCCGGAAAGCATGGAGGGATAGGCGTCTGCCTTATCCCGCAGGCCGATCCGATCCAGCAGGCGCAGGGCGTTCTCGTTGGCCTCCTCCTTGTTCATCAGCTTCAGCTGAATGGGGGCCAGGGTAATGTTGCCCAGCACGGTCTTGTTGTTAAACAGGTTAAAGTGCTGAAACACCATGCCCATACTGCGGCGCACCCGGTTGATGTCCGTCTTTTTATCCGTAATGCACTGGCCGTCAAACCAGATTTGACCGGAGGTGGGGGTTTCCAGCAAATTCAGGCACCGCAAAAAGGTGCTTTTGCCGGAGCCGGAGGGGCCGATCACAACGATTTTTTCGCCCTTTTCGATGTTTTCGTCTATGCCTTTCAGCACTTCCAGCTTACCAAAGCTCTTGTGCAGGTCAGATACCTTTATCACTTTTTCTCAGGCTCCTTTCCATCAACTTAATGCCCAGGGTGATTACCAGTACGATCACAATGTAGATCAGAGCCATCACCAGATAGGGGATCATAAATTCGTAGCTGTTGGAGCCAATGCGGTTAAACGCAACATACAGGTCCATAGCGCCTACGAAGCTGACCACCGAGGTCTCTTTGATCAGCGAGATAAACTCATTGCCCAGGGTGGGCAGAATGTTTTTGACTGCCTGGGGGATCACGATCTTCATCATTGTGGTGGCGTAGCTCAGACCGATGGCCCTGCCGCCCTCCATCTGTCCACTATCTACGGACAGAATACCGGCGCGCATGATTTCGGAGATATAGGCGGCGGAGTTCATACCGAAGACCACCACGGCTACGGCCACGGAGTTCATGTGCAGGTTCATCAGTGGCATCAGCACATAGTAGAATACCAGCAGCTGTACCACAATGGGGGTGCCTCGGAACAGGCCCACATACAGCCCGGACAAACCGTTAAAGAACTTTGCCACCGGATTGGTGCGGGGAATAACCCGGGTGGTGGCGATCACGGTGCCGAAAACGATACCGATCAGCAAGCCCAGCATGGCGATCTCCGCCGTATTGCGCAGGCCAAGCAGTACCGTCTTGTAGCCGTCGTGATGAATAAAGTAGTCAAGGAAAACCTGAACTTTGTTGCTAAAATTATCCATAAGTTGCGTCCCTGCCGCCAAGGCGGCTTCTTGTCAAAAAATGCCCCACCCCCGTGCGGGGGGTGAGGTGCGGATTTGTCTTTGTTTATTTGACCTGATTATGCCACATTGTTGATGGCGGTAGTGATGGCAGCTGCCGGTGCGGCATCTACGATCACATAATTCAGGTTGCCGTTGATCAGGTCCTGCATAGCCAGAGAGGCGTTGTCATAGCCAACGAACTGTGCCTTCAAACCGGCAAAGCCCATATCCTCGCTGCCCTGTACATAGGACTGACCGGTGGTGCCGTTCTGGCCGCCGATCTTCACGCTGCTGTCCAGGCCGTTCAGGATCTTCTCCACATCTTCCTTGGTCTTGCAAGCGTCAAAGGTGGTGTCGCCGCCCTTTACAACCACTTTCTGAGAAGCGGAATAATAAGAGTCGGTAAAGTCTACCTGCTTTGCGCGGGTCTCGTTGACGGTCAAGCCGGCCATAGCGATGTCGCACTTCTGCTGCTGCACGGAGGTAACCACGGCCTCAAACTTCATGTCCTTGATTACCAGCTCTTTGCCCAGGCTGTCTGCCAGTGCTTTGGCAATCTCCATGTCAATGCCGTAGAAGGTGTCGCCCTTCTTGTACTCAAAAGGCTCAAACTCGGCGTTGGTGGCAACCACCAGCTGATCCTTGGTGCTGTCCTCGGTGGCGCTGGTCACGCCTGCCGGCTCACCGCCGCCAAAGTAGTGATTGCAGATTTCGTCCAGCTTGCCGCTTTTTTTGAGCTCTTTGATGAAAGCGTTGGCCTTCTCTTTCAGCTCCGGCTGCTTTTTGTCCACGCCAAAGGCGTATTCCTCGTCAGACAGTGCAATGTCGATCACCTTGACCTTCTGGGTCTTGGCGGCCTCTGTGGTGCCCTTGCCATCGTTGCCGCTGTTAGAGGAGCAAGCGGCGAAAGACGCAGCCACAAACAGGACAGCCAGTACCAGGGCAATGACTTTGTTAAACTTCTTCATTGTTTTGTACCTATCCTTTCAAAAAATTGCCGTACAGATACTCATAAATATACGGTTTATCGTGGTTCACTGTAGCACATTCCCGTGAAAAATGCAAGCGATTTCCATAGATTGTACGCATAAATATGCAGTCTTTGCATAGCAAATGTATAGGCGCACAAAAAGGGGCGAAAAACAATACGCTTTTTTGTGCAATGTAGCATAAATCCGCTGCCGTTGACGAACGCCTGCCGGGGCGTTATAATAAGTAATAAATCACGCCCGCCCGGCAAGGGGGGTAAATAAGAGAGGTACAGTGTGATGATGACAAATATTCCTGAGCTGAAGCTGGGACTGGTGAGCGTGTCCCGAGACTGCTTCCCCATGGCGCTGTCCGTTGGACGGCGAGACGCATTGGCGGCAGCCTATGCCAAGTACGGCATGCTGCACAACTGCCCGGTGTGTATAGAGAGCGAGACGGATGTGGCGCCGGCTTTAGCAGACTTAAAGGCTGCCGGGGTCAACGCCTTGGTGATCTTCCTGGGCAACTTCGGTCCGGAGACGGCAGAGACCACTCTGGCCAAGCAGTTTGACGGCCCGGTGATGTTTTGCGCAGCGGCGGAGGAGAGCGGCGACAGCCTGCTGGACGGCCGAGGCGACGCCTACTGCGGTATGCTCAATGCGTCCTATAATTTGAACTTGCGTGGCGTGCAGGCGTATATTCCCCAGTACCCGGTGGGTACGGCAGCGGACTGTGCCGCCATGATCCGGGACTTTGTGCCGGTGGCAACGGCGCTGCTGGCACTGTCTGATTTGAAGATCATTTCCTTTGGCCCCCGTCCCCAGGACTTTTTGGCCTGCAACGCGCCTATCGCGCCCCTGCATCGGCTGGGCATTGAGATTGAGGAGAACAGCGAGCTGGATCTGTACGCTGCGTTCCACGCCCACGCCGGGGACGCTCGTATTCCCGATGTGGTAGCGGAGATGGAGGAAGAGCTGGGTGAGGGCAATAAGAAGCCGGAGATCCTGGCCAAGCTGGCTCAGTACGAGCTGACTCTGCTGGACTGGGTGGAGACCCACAAGGGCGCCCGCAAGTATGTGGCCATTGCCGGCAAGTGCTGGCCTGCATTCCAGACAGAGTTCCAGTTTGTGCCCTGTTATGTAAACAGCCGCCTGACCGCCAAGGGCATTCCCGTGTCCTGCGAGGTGGATATTTACGGCGTACTGTCCGAGTTTATCGGCACCTGCGTCAGTCGGGACGCGGTGACCCTGCTGGATATTAACAACAGTGTGCCTGCCGATCTGTATGCGGAGAAGATCAAGAATGCGTATCCGTACAGCCTAACCGATACTTTTATGGGCTTCCACTGCGGCAACACCCCGGTTTGCAAGCTGTCCGCCTGCGAGATGAAGTACCAGAAAATCATGGCGCGCACCCTGCCGGTGGAGTACACCAACGGCACCCTGGAGGGGGATATTGCTCCCGGTCCCATCACCTTCTTCCGGCTCCAGTCCACGGCGGATTGCCGGTTGCGGGGCTATGTGGCAGAGGGCGAGGTGCTGCCGGTACCTACCCGCTCCTTTGGCGGCATCGGCGTGTTTGCCATTCCCCAAATGGGTCGGTTCTATCGCCATGTGCTCATTGAAAAGAACTTCCCCCACCATGGGGCAGTGGCTTTTGGCCATTACGGCAAGGCCATCTTTGATGTGCTGCGGTGCCTGGGCGTTACCGATGTGGGCTTTAATCAGCCCCAGGGTATGCTCTATCCTACGGAAAATCCTTTTGCGTAAATCCGGATCACCCATTGCCCGGCTCTGCAGAGCCGGGCTTTTTTGCGCCTTTTTGGGGTCAAAATGTGGATTTTTGCCCCCGGGGTTGACAAATGGAAAAATTGGATTATAATAACAATTAGCACTCGAAGTCAAAGAGTGCTAATTCTGAAATAACAAAGGTGATTTGAATGAGAAAAAAGCAATTCAAGGCAGAGTCTAAAAAGCTGCTGGATATGATGATCAACTCCATTTATACCCATAAGGAGATCTTTTTGCGGGAGCTGATCTCCAACGCCTCCGACGCGCTGGACAAGCTGTACTTCCGCTCTTTGACGGACGACACGGTGGGTATGAACCGCAGCGATTTTCACATTCGCCTGGCGGTGGACAAGGACGCCCGCACCCTGACCGTGACAGACAACGGCATCGGTATGACCGGCGAAGAACTGGAGCAGAACCTGGGCACCATCGCCAAGTCCGGTTCCCTGAACTTTAAGCAGGAGAACGACACCAAGGCTGCCGACGATGTAGAAGTGATCGGTCAGTTCGGCGTTGGGTTCTACTCCGCCTTTATGGTGGCGGACAAGGTGACCGTGGAGTCTAAGGCCTTTGGGGCAGATACAGCCAACTGCTGGACCTCTACCGGTGCAGACGGCTACACCTTAGAGCCTTGCGAAAAGGCAGATTGCGGTACGGTGATCACCCTGCACTTGAAAGAGAACACCGAGGAAGAAAATTACGACGAGTTTCTGGAGCCGTACCGGATTCAGGGCCTGGTGAAGAAATACAGCGATTATATCCGCTATCCCATTATCATGCAGATGAGCCACCAGGTGCCGAACCCGGACAAAGAGGGCGAGACCGTGACAGAGGTGGCGGACGAGACCTTAAATTCTATGGTGCCTCTGTGGCGTAAGGCCAAAAGCGAGCTGAAGCCGGAGGACTACAATGCATTTTACAAGCAGCGCTTTGGCGACTATGAGGACCCGGTGGATGTGATGCACTTTAAGACCGAGGGTCAGGCCACCTTTGACGCCCTGCTGTATATCCCTAAGAACCCGCCTTTTGACTACTACACCAAGGAGTTTGAAAAAGGGCTGGCGCTATACTCCAACGGTGTGCTGATTATGGAGAAGTGCCCGGATCTGCTGCCGGATCACTTTAGCTTTGTGCGCGGGCTTATTGACAGTGCAGACCTGAGCCTGAACATCTCTCGTGAGATGCTCCAGCACGATCATCAGCTGAAGATCATTGCCAAGGCCATTAACCGCAAGATCAAAAATGAGCTGACCCGCATGCTGAAGAATGAGCGGGAGAAGTACGAGGCATTCTTTAAGACCTTTGGCGTGCAGCTGAAATTCGGCGTGTATGCCAACTACGGCGCCGAGAAGGACGACCTGAAAGACCTGCTGCTGTTCAGATCCTCTGCCGGGGAGGGTATGATGACCCTGAAAGAGTATGTGGACAGTATGGCCGAGGGGCAGGATACCATTTATTATGCCTGTGGCGACACAGCGGAGAAGATCGCTTTGCTGCCCCAGACGGACGCAGTACTGAGCAAGGGCTACCAAGTGCTGTACCTGACGGACGATGTAGATGAGTTTGCCCTGCAAATGCTCATGGAGTACGATGGCAAGAAGTTCGCTAACATTACCAAGGACGACCTGAATTTGGAAAGCGAAGATGAAAAGAAAGCCATGGAGCAAAAGAATGCCGACGCCAAGGGTTTGCTGGACACGATGAAAGAGGCGTTGGGCGAGGAAGTCAGCGCCGTGAAATTCTCCGGCAACTTAGGCAGCCACGCAGTGTGCCTGTCGGCAGAGGGTTACCTGTCCATGGAGATGGAAAAAGTGCTCAGCAGTATGCCCGGCGGTGGCCAGGGCGCCAAGGCCCAGCTGGTGCTGGAGATCAACGATAAGCACCCGCTGGCAGAGAAGTTGTTTGCCCTCTTAAAGGACGATCCGGAAACGCTGAAGAAATACACCAAGATCCTGTACGATCAGGCGCGGCTCATCAGCGGGCTGGATGTGCAGAACCCCACAGCGCTGGCAGACAGCATTGTAGATATGATGTTATAATTCTTGTAAAATCAAAAAGCGGCACCGCTTGCAGTTGCAGGCAGTGCCGTTCTTTTTTGTTCAGTCTGTTGTGCGTACCCACACGGCCATTTGGTCCTCCTGACCGTTTAGTCTGCGGCAGAAGGGGACGAACCGCAGGGTGCAGGGCACGGCCTTCGGCGGGGCTGTGGTGTACAGTTCATCGCCGCCTTGCAGACAGGTGCCCGCGGCCAGTAGGCAGCCGTCCCGATAGACGATCGGTGATTTGGAGTCCAAAGTAAGGGCGTGGATGGAGGGGGCACCTTGGGTCTCCAGCGCATAGATCAGCCCGCCCCGACTGAGTGCCACCCGTCCGGCATTGGCGCCTACCCGGGCATCGCTGTACAGCAGCTGTACCGTGGGGGCAAAGCAAAAGCGCAGGGTGGTGGGGGCAGTGATTTGCTGCACATAGTAGCCGTCCTTTGCCGTAACAGGCTGGCCGTCCAGGGTAGGACATTTGCACCAGTCCGGCAGACGCAGCCGCAGGGTAAAGGGTCGCTTTAGCCGGGCGATCTTTACGGTGAAGTCACCGCTTTCCGGTAGGGTAGAGATGATTTGCAGATGCCCAAAAGGCGTGTCTACCTGCGCACCCAAGGGCAGCTCAACGGCCAGGGTGCTGTTGTCTGCATAAAACCCGTATTGTCCGATTCCGGCAGTGACCCGCGCCACATTGGGTGGACAGCAGGCGCAGTCAAACCAGTTTTGGCGGCGCAACGCCTGGTGTTTGCGCTCCGGTACGGTATCGTTCAGCACACCCTCCACCTCCAGTGGATTGGCGTAGTAGAAGTGGCAGCCGTCGGCGCTCATGGCTCCGGCAATTGTGTTCCACAGGGCAAGCTCCGCTACGGCGCCGTACGCAGCGTGCGGGTGGCAACGGTACAGCCGCTGCGCAAAGAATACCAGCCCGGCAGAGGCGCAGCTTTCCCCATACGCCAGGTCGTTCGGCAGATAATAGGCCGGGCCAAAAGCCTCGCCCACAGCCGTCTGGCCCAGCGCACCGGTCACATACAGTTTGGTGCGACACAGATCTTGCCACAGTGTTTCGCAGGCGGCTTGCAGCGCCCGGTTTTCGGTATGCTCTGCCACGGCGGCTGCCCCGGCATATAGGTACACGCCTCGCACCGCATGGCCCACGGCAGTTGTCTGTGCGGTCAGCGGGCAGTGGGCCTGGTTATAAATATAGTCGCTGCCGTCGGTGTCAACGCCTCGTTCCCTGTCAAAAAACAGCGGTCGGGTGCCCCGCGTGCGGATAAAAAAGTCGGCTGTTTGCAAATAGTCCGCCTTGCCGGTGACCTCATACAGCTGTACCAGTGCCAGCTCTGCCAGCGGGTGGCCGGGATAGCCGGGGCGCTTTCCTCTGCCAAAGGTGCGGCAAATGCAGTCCGCGGCTCGGCAGGCAATATCCAATAGATCCCGCTCACCCTGCATGGTCCACCGGGCACAGGCAGCTTGGGCCAGATGGCCGAAGCAGTACAGCTCATGGTAGTCCTTTAAGTTGGTAAATCGGTTTTGCAGGCCGTTGATGGAATACAGGGTGTCCAAATAGCCGTCCGTCTCCTGGGCGGCGGCAATGATCTCCACCGCTTCCCGGCTCTTTTCAGTTAGGTACGCTCGGTTGCCGTAGGGTATGGCATAGGCGGCGGCCTCCAGCCATTTGTACAGGTCGCTGTCCTGAAACACCCATCCCATAAAGGCCTTCTCTTGGCTGTTCTTGTCATCATAATACCATTTGTCCGTGGGGTAGGTGGGTCGGGGGCCACCGGCTTTTGCTGCGGCAATGGCATGAGCGGCCTTTTGAAAGTTGGCGATGCAGCTGCTCTTGGGCGCACCGGGCACTTGATCGTGCAGCACCTGCCATTGGTAGGGCAGTACGATGTCAGCCACTGTGCGAATCCGGGGCGCCCAAAAGGGGTCGGTTACGGTGATGTGTTTGGGGCTGATAGGTTCCATAAGCCTGCTCCTTGGGTAAAAAAATAGACCTGTTTTTGTACAGGCCTATTATAGCATATTTTGTTTTAAGCGGCAATGTGGCCGGCGTCCGCAGTGGTGGTGGAAACCAGGCGGCGGGCGGTGGCGTCTTGCCGTGCCAGCCGGGCGCGGCGGCGCTGTCTGCGGGCATAGGCGGCTTTTTTGGCAGCCAATTTCTTTTCCCTGCGGGTGATCACCAGCCCCAGCACGGTGATATACAGCAAAAATTCGGCGGCGAACACCAGCTTCATTTGGGTGGGGTCCAGCCAGTCCATCAGTCGGAAGGGCAGGCTCAGCAGGGCGTAGCCCACCACCAGGGCGGTCAGGCTCAGCAGGGCGGATGTGATCAGGTGTTTTACAGTGTATTTTTTCATGGCGTTGTACCTCCTTCAAATTGCAACTTCATTGTAGCAATTCCCAAGGGTGGGCACAATGGGACTGGCAGCAAGAGTACCAAACTTGTCCCTGTTAGTAAATATCTTTACTTCACTTTGCTTTCGCCGCTTCTTCCGCTTTGTACAGGGCGGCAGCCACGGTGTGGGCGGCTTCTTCCAGCCGATCGGCAGGCACGGCAGAGGGAGAGACCACCACTATATTTTTGCCGCTTTTCTCTTTTACAATATACAAGGCAAGCCCCGCCTGCTCAAAAGGGGCGCTGTCTGGTAGCATCGGCGTTTCAATCTGCACCTGCAGGCCGTTTTCGCCCACGCGCACCGGATGGTCCGGCAGTGCCTTTGCCAGCAGGGCACACAGAGTCTTGGCTTTGCCGGTGTACAGACGGCGGATTTTTTTGGTGCGGGACTTCATATTCCCGTCCCGCAGGTAGGCGCACAGGGCAATCTGCTCCGTCTTGGACGCGGTTTGGGCAAAGGTGTCTTTCATTTGATGGTAGGCGGCGGCCAGCGCCGGGCTGAGCACCATAAAGCTGATGCGAATGCCCGGCAGCAGCAGGGCGGAGAAGGCGCCCATATACACCACATTGCCGCTGCCCAGAGCGTACAGCGAGGGGGTGGGGGTGCTGCTGTACAGAAAGTCGTTTTCAAAGTCGTCCTCGATCACTACCGCGCCGGTATCTGCCGAGTGGGCGCACAGCTCCAGCCGCCGCTGAATGGGCATCACATCCCCCTGCCGGTTCATGTGGGAGGGAGATACATAGATAATGTCTGCATCCTTGTACCGGGTGCGCACGGTGTAGCCGTGGGCGGCAAACACGGTGCTGCCCTGCACAAAGCTGCCGTCCGGGAAGGACACGGTGCGTCGCCCTTTCAGCAGCACGCAGAGGATCTCCAGCAGCATTTGCACCCCGGCGCCTACCACAATATGTTCCGGCGCAGTGACCACATTGCGCCGCTCCCGTACATAGTCTGCCAAGGCGCACCGCAAGTCGTACTCTCCCTGTGGCTCGCTGTAAGTGAGCAGCCGCTGCCGCTGGCGCAAGGCACTCTTAATGTAGCGCTGCCATAGGGAGAAGTCAAAGCTGGACAGATCGGCGCTGTTGCCGGTAAGGTCCAGCCGAGGCGGTGTATGCACCTGCGGGCGGGGCATGGGAGTCGTCGGTGCCTTAGGACCTCCCGCCACAAAGTAGCCGCTTTGGGGCTTGGCGTAAATATAGCCTTCCGCCGCCAATTGAAAGTAAGCATTCTGCACGGTGGTGCGGCTGATCCGGTAAAGCTCCGCCGCCCGGCGAATAGAGGGCATCCGTTCCCCCCGGCGCAGTCGTCCGTCGGCGATCATTTCCTTAAACATGGTGTAGGCTTGGGTGTATTTTAGCATAACTGTACCTTAAAAAATCAGGGTTTTTGTGTCTTTTATTCCTGTCAAAATTAGTATATACTATATATAACAGAAAAGCAAGGGGGCGAGAATTTGAAAAACTGCGTGGTCTTTAACGACCTTTCCGGCTACGGCAACTGCTCGCTGATGGCAGCCATTCCGGTACTGACTGTCATGGGCGTGCGGGTGCACCCGGTGCCTACGGCGGTGCTTACCCGCCAAACCGGCTATGACCGTTACTCTATGGAGGATTTGACCGGCTTTATGCCCCAATTTACTGCGGACTGGCAAGAGGTACAGCCGGACGGCATCATCACCGGCTTTCTCAGCAATCCGGCCCAGGGGGACTGCATTGCGGACTTTCTGGCTGTCCACCGCACGGCGGATACGCTCCTGGTGGTGGACCCGGTCATGGCGGACGACGGCAGCCTGTACGATGGGTTTGATGAAGCACGGTGTAATGCTGTGCGCCGCCTGGCAGCACAGGCAGATGTGCTCACGCCCAATGTAAACGAACTGGCGCTGCTGTGCGGGGCGGAGTATACCGAGGATCCGGCGGCGGTGCGGCAAATGGGTGCCCGCTTGGCAGAGGATCACCGGGTGGTGGCGGTCACCGGCTATCGGCAGGGAACGGAGATCCACACCCTGGTGTTTGCAGGTGGGGACTGCACAGACTTGGCAGCGCCCTTGCACCCCGGTTCCTTTAGCGGCACCGGCGATCTGTTTGTTTCTGTATTCACCGGCGGCTTGCTTCGTGGCCGAGCACCGGCACAGGCAGCCAAACAGGCGGTGGATTTTCTCAGGCACGCCATCGCCATTACCCACGGTAC
>ERZ1023977.51-NODE-51-length-14656-cov-7.573111_pt1 | contig 14656 bp, 15 predicted proteins | sample MGYA00380433_ERZ1023977 | MGnify/ENA primary metagenome ERZ1023977 (study PRJEB33179, sample SAMN07449059) | human gut metagenome | biome: Human-gut; feature: Human associated habitat; material: Faeces | host: Homo sapiens | place: India:Kasaragod | collected...
TGCGCATCATCTGCCGCACAGAGCAAATCACGCCTACGCCGAACAGATCATCCATCCCCGGTTCCTCCACCGCGTCGTCCTTTTGGGACACTAAAAAAATCTTTTGATCCGCATTCATGGCTGCTTTCAGCGCAGCAACGCTCTTTTTGCGCCCCACATCAAAGTGCAGCACCATATCCGGAAACATCACCAGTCCCCGCAAAGGGATCACCGGGAAGCTGGGCGCCGTCTCAAAAATATTCATCTCGTCCATCTATAAAACCTACTTCTACATTCAAAAAATCGTAAGCAGAAAAAAATTGCTACCCAGTATTATATAATAAAATATATAAAAAGGCAACCTGTAAAGAAAAAAAGAGCGCAATACGCTGCTGCGCACTGCACTCCTTTGCTTATGCGTTCTTTAGAGCACCGGCCGTTAGGTCGTGGCTCTCCTTCTTGGGATTGCGCAAAATGATCGGTTCTGCACCGCTGCGCACCGTCTCCGGGGTGATGGTTACCTTCTCCACCGTGCTGTCACTGGGGATCTGGAACATCAGTTCCTTTAAGGTCGCCTCAAACACGCTGCGCAGACCGCGGGCGCCGGTTTTGCGCTCCAGGGTCACATCGGCCATAGCCGCCAGCGCTTCCGGCTGGAACTCCAGCTGCACCCCGTCCATTTGGAACATGCGGGTATACTGCTTCACGATGGAATTCTTCGGCTCCGTCATAATGCGGATCAATGCCGGTTTATCCAAATTCTCTAAGACGGCGATCACGGGAATACGCCCAATCAGTTCCGGAATCAGCCCATACTTCACCAGATCGTGCTGCTCTACCCGCTCCATCACGCGGTTTTCGTCCACATCTTCCGCTTGAATATCCGCGCCAAAGCCCATGGACTTGCCACCGATCCGCTTCTCAATGATTTTTTCGATGCCGTCAAAGGCACCGCCGCAAATAAAGAGAATGTTCGTCGTATCAATCTGAATAAACTCCTGCTGGGGGTGCTTGCGCCCGCCGCCTGGGGGTACATTGGACACCGTACCCTCCAAAATCTTCAGCAGCGCCTGCTGCACACCTTCGCCGCTTACATCACGGGTAATGGAGCGGTTCTCGCTCTTGCGGCTGATTTTGTCAATCTCGTCCACATAGATAATGCCCCGTTCGGCGCGTTCCACATCAAAGTCCGCCGCGTGGATCAGGCGCAGCAAAATATTTTCCACGTCCTCGCCCACATAGCCGGCCTCGGTCAGGGTGGTGGCGTCTGCAATGGCAAAGGGAACATTCAGGATCTTTGCCAGGGTCTGGGCCAGCATGGTTTTGCCCACACCGGTGGGGCCCATCAGCAAGATATTGCTCTTTTGCAGCTCCACATCGTCCTTTTGGGTACTGAAAATACGCTTATAGTGGTTATATACTGCAACGGACAGCGCTTTTTTTGCCTCGTCCTGGCCGATCACATAGGCGTCCAGCTGGGCCTTGATCTCTGCCGGCTTGGGCAGCACCATATCGCCGTCCTCCCCCTGCTTACCGGGGGCGTCCGCCAATTCGGTGCTCTGGATCAAGTCGTTGCAAAGGCGAATACACTCGTCACAGATAAATACGCCCGGACCTTCAATCAGCTTGTGAACCATTGCCTCTGACTTACCGCAGAAGGAGCACCGGGTCATACGATTGTAATTGTCATCTCGTGCCATGTATGCACACTCCAAATCCAAAATAGAAAGACAGGACGGATGCTGCCATCCGTCCGTCTAACCGTGTTATCTCTTGTCGATCACCTTATCCACCAGACCGTACGCCAGCGCTTCCTGTGCGGTCATGCTGTTGTCTCGGTCTGTGTCCTGCACAATCTGCTCATAGCTCTTGCCGGTATTCTTGGCAAGAATTTCATTGAGCCGTTCCTTGGTGCGCACCAAGTTCTTGGCAGCCAATTCAATATCTGTGGCCTGACCGGTCAGGCCATTGCCGCCGATCAAGGGCTGGTGAATGAGTATTTCACTGTTGGGCAGTGCAATGCGCTTGCCCTTGGCGCCGCTGGAAAGCAAGAACGCACCCATGCTGGCGGCCATACCCACACAGATGGTGGACACATCGCACTTGATATAATTCATCGTGTCGTAAATCGCCAGGCCGGCAGTTACGGAGCCGCCGGGGCTGTTGATATACAGGCTGATGTCTTTCTCACTGTCCTGGCTCTCCAAAAACAGCAGCTGAGCCACCACCAAAGAAGCGGTGGTGTCGTTCACCTGGTCAGAGAGCACGATAATACGGTCACTGAGCAGCCGGGAATAAATATCCATGGAGCGCTCGCCGGCGCCGGTCTGCTCTACAACATAAGGGACTAAAGCCATAAAATCACTTTCCTTAAACTCAGTCTATGCGGAAACACGGTCTGTTATAATATAGACCGTGTTTTGCTTATTCATTCAAAGGAATGCGCCGAATTACTCGGCGTCCTCCTCTTTCTTGGCGGTTTTCTTGGCGGCGGGCTTCTTAGCGGCAGTCTTTTTGGCAGCGGGCTTCTTCTCTGCCTTTTTGTCGTCTGCCTTCTTGGCAGTGGACTTCTTGGTGGCCTTCTTTTCCGCTTTCTTCGCTACCAACTTGGCGCTGTCCACGATCAGATCCAGTGCCTTCTTGGTGGTTACATCGGCAGCAATCTGGTCAGCCGGTACAGCCTTCTTGATCTGCTCCGCTTCCATACCATACTGCTGGGCCAACTTGTCGATCTCTGCGTTGATCTCGTCCTCTGTGGCTTCCAGCTTCTCAGCAGCCACGATGGCTTCCAGTACCAAAGAAGCCTTAACCTGCTTCACGGCGCCGTCCTTAAAGGTAGCGCGGAATGCGTCCATATCCTGACCCATGTACTGCAAGTAGGTCTGCAAGTCAATGCCCTGGGCCTGCAAGCGGTAAGCATAGTCGTTGATCATCTCGTCGGCGCGCTTGGTAAACATCACTTCCGGGATTTCGGCTTCCATACCGTCGATGGCCTGCTCCAGCAGCTGGTTCTCCAGATCGCGACGGGCGTCCTCCGCCTTTTTCTCGCTAAGCTGCTTCTTCAGGTCGGCTTTCAGTTCGTCCAGAGTGTCAAACTCGGACACGTCCTTGGCAAACTCGTCGTCCAGTGCCGGTACTTCCTTGGTCTTGATCTCGTGGATCTTCACCTTAAACACAGCGTCTTTACCGGCCAGATTCTCTGCCTGGTACTCCTCCGGGAAAGTTACATTCACATCAACTGCTTCCTCGCTCTTGTGACCGGCTACCTTCTCCTCAAAGCCGGGGATAAAGGAACCGGAGCCCAACTCCAAAGGATAATTCTCGCCTTTGCCGCCGTCAAACGCAACGCCGTCCACAAAGCCCTCAAAGTCGATCTCTGCGGTGTCGCCCATCTCGGCAGCACGGTCTTCAACAGTCACCAGTCGGCTGTTTCTGTCCAGCATGTTGGTCAGCTCGGCAGCCACATCCTCATCGTCTGCCTCTGTGGGCAGCTGCACAGCCTCCAGGCCCTTATACTGGCCCAGCTTGACCTCCGGGTACACAGTGACCTTCATGGTCATATCCACGCCCTCGGACTTGCTGATGGTCTTAACATCCAGCTCGGCGGGAGAGTCCACCGTACGCAGACCGGCCTCCTCAATGGCAGCCGTAACAACTGCGGGATACACGATCTCCAGTGCGTCCTCATAGAAGAAGCCCTCACCGTAGAGCTTTTCGATCATACCCTGGGTAGCCTTGCCCTTTCTGAAGCCGGGCAGTTGGATAGATTTTCTGCGCTTCAAATATGCGTCCTTGCAAGCCTGAGTAAATTCCTCAGGGGCAACGGTAACCTCGATTTCATAAACATTGGTGTCCACTTTATTGGATGATTTCAGTGCCATTGCTTTGACCTCCTCAAAATTTATCTAATATCACCGATTTGGCATTATAACATATCTATTTCTTAATTTCAAGCAAGTATTTATATTATTTGGCTTTTCTGCTCATTTGCAGATAAATAAGGGGGTAAACGCCAGATGATCGGCAGAGATCAGGCGAAAATCAATACCTTGATAGTCCCCCTCAAAAGCAAACCGGGCGGCTGCGCCGTGCAGATGGCCGTAATAGCACTTTTGCACGCCGTACTGCTGCAACAATTCTACGATCGGGGCGCAGGCATTCCCGGTGGTCACCGGCGCATCAGGACGCAAATCGAGCTGTTCTCTGTCCACTGGCGCCGCCACCGACATACGAATACGCCCTACTTCCCTGGCCAGCACTTTCTCGTCCTGGGCCTCCGGTGTGTCCTCAAAGAACCAGCCCCGGCTGCCGCACAAAGCCACATCGCCGTAAGGGATCGCCTGATTATGCAAAATCTGTAAAGTATCAAAATGATTTTCCTGCAAATACAGATCCATTTTGCGCTTGGTGTTCCACCAATAGTCGTGATTGCCCTTAAGCAAGATTTTTTGCCCGGGCAAATCGTTCAAAAAGGCAAAATCTGCCGTACATTCTGAGAATTTCATGGCCCAGCTAATGTCCCCGGCGATCACCACCGTATCCTGCGGCTCCACCAAATGGCGCCAATTGGCCGCCAAGCGAGCGGTATAATCGCTCCAGCCGGGAAAGCTGTCCATGGGCTTGTCCGTGCCAAAGGACAAATGGGTATCTGCAATGGCATACAGCGCCATAAGGCACCTCTTTTCCGTATAAAATACCCGCACCTGCACAAACTATGCGGGAAGGGAGTGAAAAAAATGGACGAGATCAACGGCATTGCCTGTGAAGTCAAGAACTGCAAGTACCACGATGTCTCCGACTGCTGCACCGCCGGTCATATTCAGGTGGGCACGCAAAACGCAAAGACCTCTACGGACACCGCGTGCGAGACCTTCCAGTGCTGCGACGGCTGTTCTTGTAAGTAAAAAGACGAAAAAGGCAGGATATCGTAAGATATCCTGCCCCAGCGTGTAGAAGAAGCTAAGTATAAATTTCTACACGCTGGCAGACATCGAGAAAGTGAGATAAATTTCGTATTTTGCGAATGGGTGCTGTACAACAGTACCGCCCCTGAGCAAAAGACGAAAAGCGCCAAAAGTGGCTTGAACTCGATGTTCAAGCCACTTTTTCAAAACAGTAGACAATATAGAACACCTTCGGCAGGAGCAAGCCCCTGCCCTACAAATATTCTATTTGAATTTTACAGCATGGCGCGATTTAGCCACTTTGTCGACAGTCTGAGGCAGGGTATCGCATGATATCCTGCTATCTTTTTGTTCTGTTACAGGTTCAGCAGCTGAAAAACCATTTGGCTCATATTCTCCCGGTCACACACCTGGGTAAAGCGCACAGCCTTATCCTTTAATGCGGCCAAGGGCGCCGGTACGGCAGCGCCGGTGACCCGGTGCAGTTCCTCTACCATATCGAACTCATCCAGCTGCGGGGTGTTGCCCTCCAGCACGGCAGTGAGCACGCTCTTGGAGAACTTGTAAGGAGAGGCGGTGGAGTCAATCACCGTAGGCAGATCGTCGCCGGTCTGGGCTACATAGTCCCGGTACACCTTTACGGCCACGGCGGTGTGGGTGTCGCACAGGTAATTCTGATCGGTATAAGTCTTGTGAATGATATCCGCCACAGCGGCCTCATCACAGTAACCGGCGGCAAACTCGTTTTGGATCTTTGCCATCACTTCCGGCTCTACCGTGTATTTGCCGTTCTCCGCCAGCTGGGTCATCCAGCCACGCACGGCAGCGTCGCTCTCGCCGCTCATATGGTACAGCAGCCGCTCCAGATTGGAACTAATGAGAATATCCATAGAGGGAGAAGTGGTGGCGTAAAAGTCCCGGTTCCGGTCATAAGTGCCGGTTTTCAGGAAATCAGTCAGTACATTGTTGGTATTGGACGCGCAAACCATGGTCTGAATGGGCAGACCCATGTGCTTGGCATAATACCCGGCCAAAATGTTGCCGAAGTTGCCGGTGGGCACCACCACATTCATAGGCTCGCCTACTTGCAGCTGACCCATTTTGCACAGATCCGCATAAGCGGAGAAGTAATAGACAATCTGCGGCACCAAACGGCCCCAGTTAATCGAATTGGCAGAAGAGAACATCATATTCTTCTTTGCCAGCTCCGCCTTGATTTCGTCATTGGTAAAGATAGACTTAACGGCGCTCTGGGCATCATCAAAATTACCGTGAATGGCACAGACTGCCACATTCCCACCCTCCTGGGTAGTCATTTGCAGCTTCTGCATGGGAGACACGCCGTCCACCGGGTAAAACACCAGGATCTTGGTCTTGTCAACATCCTTAAAGCCCTCTAACCCCGCCAAGACCGTAGCTCCGGAGGTGGCCACCAGGATCACAATGCTCCTCCCCCCGCCGGTCGGTTTGGACGATACGGTCATCAGGTACGGCAGCAGCTGAAGCGCCATATCCTTAAAGGCACAGGTGGGACCGTGCCACAGCTCCAAGATATTCTCCTTGCCGCCGATATTCACCGTGGGTGCCACAGCGGGGCTGGAAAACTTATCTGCCCGGTAAGCGCCCTCTACGCAGTAATTCAGCTCTTCGTCGGAAAAGTCCGTCAGGAAGGTGCGCAGCACGGTCTTGGCCCGGTCAATGTAGGACATCTCCATCATTTCCCGTACCGTGTCCATAGAAAAGTGCGGCAGTTCCACCGGCACAAACAGGCCGCCCTCTTCGCTGATTCCCTGGGCAATGGCCTGGGCTGCGGTTACACGGATCTTGTTGTTTCTTGTTGAAGTATATAGCATACACGCTCTCCTATTCGTTGGGGGTTGTGATTTCGTTTTTCTTGCAGAATATTTTATACCAATGCAAAGGCATTTTCAAGGTGTTTTATTGATTTTGTGCCGTCCTTTTGTAAAAACACTTCAATTACATCAAATCTGGGCTGCTTTTTCGTTGGATTTTGAGCCAAAAACAGCTTGGCGGTTTGAATGATCCGCGCCTGCTTGTATTGGTCCACGAATTCCGCCGGGTCGGCAATGGCACCCTGACTGCGGGTTTTGACCTCCACAAACACCAAATACTGCCCCTTGGTACATATCAGGTCGATCTCGCCAAAACGGCAGCGGTAGTTCACATCATACAGCTTATAGCCCTGCTTTTGCAAGTACCGGGCAGCCTCCAGCTCGCCGTACTTACCGTAGTATTCCGGCCGGATCATCGGTTCATCCATTTCTTCAGGAACGACAGCCGGTGAATGGGGCTGATCCCGTACTGCTCCAGCCGTTCATAATGCAGCTTGGTGCCGTAGCCCTTGTGCTTTTCAAAAGCGTATTGCGGGTATTTCTCCGCCATTTGCAGCATATAGCGATCCCGGCTGCCCTTAGCCAAAATAGACGCTGCCGCAATGCTGGCGCTTTGGGCGTCGCCTTTAATGATCGTGCGCACCTCTAAGGGCAAGTCAGGGGCACGGTTGCCGTCTACCAAAGCGCAGTCCGGCTGCACCGGCAGGGCGGCTACCGCCCGCTGCATAGCAAGGTAAGTGGCGTTGAGAATATTGATTTCATCAATTTCTTTTTCTGTGGCAGAGCCGATCCCATAGGCGGCGCACTGGCTGCAAATGGTGTCAAACAGGGCCTCCCGCTTTTTTTCGCTGAGCTTTTTGGAGTCGTTGACCCCCTCAATCACCTGCCCCGGGCGGAGCACCACCGCCGCCGCGTACACCGGACCTGCCAAAGGACCTCGCCCGGCCTCATCAATACCACAGATGCAGGTGTAGCCCTCTGCGCGGGCCTGATCTTCAAATGCTGTCCATTCCATCATTCCGGCAGTTCCAGGGTCATTCGCCCCAGCTTTCCTCCTCTAAATTCATCCGCTACAATCACTGCGGACCGGTTATAGTCGATCTCGCCGCCCCGCATTAAAAAACCGCGCTTGCGGCCGATGGCTTCCAGTATTTCCCAGCCCTGCATATACTCGTCCACCTCAATGCCGTACCGCTGGATAATGGCCTGCGGTCTGGTGTGCCCCAGTACCTCCAGCAAACGGCAGGTCAAGGTCTCCAGGTCTGTTACTTCATCTTTTACAGAGCCGATAAACGCCAGCCGATCCCCTACTTCCGGATCGTCAAACTTTGGCCACAACACGCCGGGGGTGTCCAGCAGCTCAATGCCGCCGCCCACAGCGAACCACTGATTTTGCCGGGTGACACCGGCCTTGTCGGCCACCTTGGCGCGGTTTTTACCGGCCATACGGTTGATAAAGGAGCTTTTGCCGGTGTTGGGAATACCCACCACCATCAGCCGCAGTGGCTTGCCGGCCATACCTCGCTGGGTATTCTTCTCAATGGTCTTTTTGAGCACCTGCTGCACCGTGGGCAAAAAGGCGGACAGTCCCTTGCCGCTGCGGCAATCCACTGCCAGGGCAGTTTTGCCCTGCGCCTCAAAGGCAGCAATCCAGCGCTTGGTGGCCGCCGGGTCTGCCACATCGCATTTATTCAGCAGCACGATTCGGGGCTTACCCCGCACCAAGGTGTCTAACTCCGGGTTGGCAGAGCTATACGGCACGCGGGCGTCCAGCAGCTCCACCACCCCGTCCACCAGAGGCAGCATTTCCTTGATCTGGCGCCGAGTCTTTGCCATGTGGCCCGGGAACCACTGTACCTTTTGTTTTTGAAAATCAGCCATTGTCTTTACCTATCCTTACTTACTGCCCCCAGTTTACCATACACCGCGGAAAAAGGCAAATAAAAAAGCTCCTGTCACCAAGGTAACAGAAGCATTTTTTATGTGTCTTACTCAGCGTCGGCAGCCTTTGCAGCGTTATCTCTCTGCAAGTTCTCCTTCACCTTAGCAGCCTTACCCACACGGTCACGCAGGTAATACAGCTTTGCGCGACGAACCTTACCGGAGCGGATCACCTGCACGCTCTCCACATTGGGAGAATGCAGCGGGAATACACGCTCAATACCTACGCCGTAAGAAAGGCGACGCACGGTAAAGGTCTTGCTGATACCGGAACCTTTAATAGCAATCACAGTACCCTCAAACATCTGGATACGCTCACGAGAACCCTCGCGGATCTTTACGGCAACCTTAACGGTATCACCAATCTGGAATTTAGGTGTTTCTTCTTTCATGCTGCCCTGAGCAATCAAATCAAGTGCGTTCATCAATAACAACCTCCTTCTTATTTATGAGGTGTTCTTAACAGAGATCTGCCAGAGGACCACCCTCGTTATGCCTGTAACGCAGAGCATTTCGCTCGTTGCAAGAAGCGCAACGGAATAAATGCGTTAGTATATTAGCACACTCGGTGCAAAAAAGCAAGTGTTTTTTACTGAAAGGGCTGATAATCTTTATCCAGCAGGTCCAGTCGGTAGATTCGCTTCCATTCCCATGGCAGTTCCACCAAGCGCAGCAGCGTGTCGCACAGCAGCGTAGGATTCAGATTTTTCTCCTGCCCGGCTGCCAAACGCAGGTGCAGCACCACCCCCTGCGGGGTCAGTTCCACACTGTACTGGTCAATGAAGGTCTTAATATCCACTTCCTTCATCACCCGCTTGCGACCCACCTTGCCCTTCTTCAGCGCCAGAATCTGCGGCGCATCCAATACGGCCTGCAGCTTTTCCGCCCCGGCGGCATTATCGTCAAAAGCCAGGGTAAAGTCATAATCGGAAAAGGCAATCTCCGTACAGTCCCGAAAATCGCAAAACACATCTTCGATTTGAATATCCGGCGGTAGGGCAGCGTTCATGCGCCGCTGCACCTCCAAAGGCTCCATGGGCTCTATCAATCGAATATCCATACTCTCGCAGGCACTCTCCACCCCCAAGGACAAAGGCAGCGAAAAGCGCATATAAGCGTGAGGGTTATACCCTTCGGTGAACCACAAGGGAATCCCCGCTCGGCGCAAGGCTCTGGACATGACCCGATTCACATCCAGGTGACCAATGTACTTGGCCCGCCCGGTTTTACTGAACCGCAGTCGTATCTCGTGCCACTTCTGGTCTTGCATCGCAATGTCCTCCGTTGAGTTTGTTGGCGCCGCACCCGGCACAGCGGATCCGGCAATGGGGCGTGGTCACATTTTGGTGCGCCCGCTTGTTCTCCAGTTCCAGGAACTTGCGAGACACGCCGTAATCCAAATGATCCCAGGGCAGCAGCTCCTCAAAGGGACGCCGCCGCTTGGTATAGAAGTCCGGGTCCAGCCCGCATTCTTCAAAAGCCTGCATCCAGGCGTCAAAGTTAAAGTGATCGTCCCAAGAATCGAACTTGCAGCCCAGTTCAAAAGCCCGCAGCAGCACCTTGGACAGCCGCCGATCTCCCCGCGCCAGCACGCCCTCTAAAAGTGAGGTGGGCGTTTCATGGTAGGACACGCGGATTTTGCGGCTGGGCACACTCTCCAACAAGTGGGCCTGCTTGGCCCTTAAGGAGGTCATGGTGTCCTCCGGCTCCCACTGGAAGGGCGTAAAGGGCTTGGGAATAAAGGACGCGCAGGACACGGACACGCTGACGGCGCAGCCTTTCTTGTGCTCCGGCGTGTTATAGTAGGCGTCTACCACCTTGCCCGCCAGCTGAGCGATACCGGCAATATCCTCCATGGTTTCCGTGGGCAGCCCCATCATAAAATACAGCTTAACGGAAGTCCATCCGCCGGCAAAGGCCTTGGTACAGGTGCGCAGCACTTCCTCCTCCGTCACATTCTTGTTGATCACATCCCGCATACGTTGGGTGCCCGCCTCCGGGGCAAAGGTCAGCCCGCTGCGGCGCACTTTGGACAGCTTGTCCACCAGCTCGTCGCTAAAGTTATCCACCCGCAGGCTGGGCAGGGACAAATTGATCTTGTCTCGCACGGTCCAGTCAATCAGGGAGGTGAGCATTTCGTTGACGCAGCTGTGGTCGGAGGTGGACAGAGAGCACAAGGACAGCTCATCATACCCGGTAGAGTCGATCAGCGCCTTGGACTGACGGTTGATGGTCTCTACACTCTTCTCCCGAATGGGGCGATAGATAAATCCGGCCTGGCAAAAGCGGCAGCCGCGAATACAACCCCGAAAAATTTCTTCCACTGCCCGGTCGTGGACAATATCAATAAACGGCACCACAAAGCTATCCGGGTAATAGCACTTGTTCATATCGGACACAATGGACTTCTTCACCGTTGCCGGTGCTCCATGGGTGGGGGTCAGGGCGCACAGGGTGCCGTCCGGGTTGTAGCTGTCCTCATAAAAAGACGGCACATAAATGCCCTGAATGTGCATGGCAGCTTCCAAAAACTCTTGCTTACTCTTGCCGCTCTCTTTACATTCTTTCAGCAGATCCAGCACCGTATTGGTGGTCTCTTCCCCCTCGCCCAGGAAGATGATGTCCGCAAACTCCGCCACCGGCTCCGGGTTGCAGGCGCAGGGGCCGCCAAAGGCCACAATGGGGGTCAGCGACTTTCGATCCACGGCACGCAAAGGCACCCCCGCCAGATCCAGCATATTCAGAATATTGGTATAAGACAGCTCGTACTGCATGGTAAAGCCGATCATATCAAAGTCCTTGATCGGGTCGCCGCTTTCCAGAGCAAACAACGGTTCGCCGTGGGCGCGCATCAGCGCCTCCATATCGTCCGCCGGGGCAAACACTCGCTCGCACCAAGTGTCCTCCCGCGCGTTGGCGACGCCGTAAAGGATTTTCATTCCCAAGTGGCTCATACCGATCTCATAAGTATCCGGAAAACAAAAGGCATAGCGCAGCGCCACTTTACTTTTATCTTTCATTACGCTGTTCAGTTCGCCACCGGCATAGCGCGCCGGTTTTTGCACCGATTGCAACAGTTTTTCAATCTCTTTTCTCATACAGACCTCAAATTTGATAGCATTAAATACAGGCTGATTCCCAGAAGCGACACCCCGCCGCCCCGGTACAGCACATAGCCGCCCAACCCGGTAAGCACCGCCAGCGCCAGCGCGCTGAGCACGGCAGCCAGCCGTCGTGGCAGCCAAAGCGCCGCCAGCCGTCCCCCGTCCAGCGGAAAAATGGGCAGCATATTCAGAAGAAACAGTGCTCCGTTGGCCGGGTTCCGCAGCAGCACCCACAAAATCAGATTCACCGCCGGGCCGCCAAAAAGCACCGCCGTCTCTCGCCGCCGATCCGGCACCCGATCATACCGCAGCGCCATACCGTAAAAGGACAAGCGCAGCTGCCTGGGCTGCAATCCCAGGGCGCAAAGCACCGTCAAGTGCCCGCACTCGTGGAGCACGGAAAACAGCAGCACCTGCCACAGCAATTCGTTCTGTGCCCAGGCGGCAAAAGTCAATATCCAAAAAAACGAATAATCCAGCCGCAACCGTGTGCGACCCACCATCCATTCCAAAAGCACCACCGCTACATCTATACGCAGCCCGGGCACTTACTATCCGCCAAGACACTGTTTAGCGGTGACTGTCCAAATATGACTGCAAGATCACGCTGGCAGACACAGCGTCCACCTGCTTCTTGCTTTTTTTGCCATGCACATTGCCCGCAGACAGCAGGTCATAGGCCAGCACCGTCGTCAGGCGCTCGTCCTGGTACACCACCGGAAGTCCGGTAAGCTCCGATAGCAAATCGCCCAGGCGGCGGCAAGCGTCGCACCGGTAGCCATAGCTGCCGTCCATATTCCGGGGCAGCCCCACAACGATCTGCTCTGCTTTCTCGGCCTTGGCAAGAGCCGCCAGTTTCTCGGCCAGCTTCGGCGCGTAGCGCTCCTCCACCGTGTCATAGGCGGTGGCCAGCATCTCTCGCACATCGCAAAAGGCCACGCCGGTGCGCACATCGCCGTAGTCCACAGCCATCATTCGCATAGCGGTTCTCCTTCCTGTAAAAAAGAGCGAAAGGATCCATACCTTGTTGATCGCTTTCGCTCCGTTTGTGTTTATTATCTTCCAAAAGGGTCGTGCCGGTACTCCGGCCGCCACCAGTCCTGCTTGCCTAAGGTAGCGCAGTCCGCCGGTAAATGAGAAGCGTCATTCTCCAGCAGCAAGCGAGGTGTGCCGCTTTCATCTACTTCTAAAACGGACACACAGGTGTTTTCACCCCAGTTCACATCGTTCAGCCGCTCAATGGGCCAACCGTGTGCCCAGCACAGCAGATTGCGAATGGCACAGCCGTGGGAGGCCAGCAATACGGTCTTGCCCGGATGGCGGGCGGCGAGCAGCAGCACCGCATCTCGCATACGGTCAAACACCTGCTGCATAGACTCCCCTTTTTCTATGGCAAAGGCATGGGGTTCGTCATTCCACAAGGCACTCTCTCTGGGGTAGCATTTAGGAAAGTCCGCAAAGGGCAGACCCTCAAACGCCCCGCCGTTGATCTCGATCAGGCTGTTCAGTATGTGGATAGGTAATCTATGCGCCCGGTTGCAGGCCTGGGCAGTCTTCACGCTGCGGCGCAAGGGGCTGGAATAAATCACATCAAAGCGCTCCTCTGCCATACGCGCAGCCAGCAGATCCAGCTGGCGGGCACCATTCTCGGTAATGTCGCCGTCCGTGATACCGTTAAACACCCGGCGGATATTCCCCTGTGCCTCGCAGTGGCGCACAACGATAAAGCGAGTGGCGCTCATTCGCCGTCGCCCTCATTGGCCTTGGTGGGCTTTGGCTCTGCCGGTGCAGAGGTCTGCGGCTTCTGGGCTGCGGTGGTCTCGCCGCCGGCGGCTGTGGTATTCTCGCCGTCTGCCGCAGTGGTGGTCTTGCCGGAACTGCCGGAATTGCCGTAGCTGCCGGAGCCGCTGCTCTCGCCGGTGGAATAGCCGTGGCCGCCGGAGCAGTTGCCGGGCAGGTTGTTCACATCGTACCAGCCGTACACGCCGGTGCCACTGCGCAACTTGCCACAGGAGGGGCAATAGGAACGCTTTACGATGCCTTCCGGCTCCTCAAACTTGGTTTTATACTGATCGCTGTCCAGCTTGTCATACACGGCGGACATCACCGTCTTCCACAAAGTACCGGAGGGGTTACCGGACAAGCCGTAGTAGATCTCCTTGGGCTGGTCATAGCCGTACCATACCCCGGCCACAAAGTCCGGCGTGCCGCCCATAAACCAGCGGTCCTTATCGTCCGTAGTGGTACCGGTCTTGCCGAAGCACTGAATACCGGACAACTTGTATGAAGTACCGGTGCCGGCGGTCATAACCGTTTGCAGCAACTTGTTCATCACCCAGGCGGTATTCTCAGACAGTGCGGACTCTTTGGTCTTTTCCGGCTGCTTTTGCAACACCACATTGCCCTGCACATCCTCAATCTTTGTGTAGCAGTATGGCTCGTAGTAGTAGCCGCCATTGCCAAAAGTAGCGTAGGCCGCGGTCATCTCCAGCACGGTTACACCGTTGGTCACACCGCCGGTAGCCATAGGTGCGTAGTCGCAATCCTTCACGCTGTCCAGCGTGCTGATGTGGAACCGATTGCTGATAAAGTCCAGAGAGTAATCCACCGCGCCGGCGTCACTGATCATATCCAGCGTGCGGGCGGAGATGGTGTTTTTAGACTGGGCAAGACCGTACTGCAAGGTAACGGTGCTGCCGCTGTAACCGCCGCCCTGGTTGGTGGGCCAGGGTTTGCCGTCCACCACCTTCAGCGGGGCGTCTTTAATCATTGTAGACCAGTAAATATTAGTGTTCTCGTCCTGCAAGCTCTTTTCGAGCGCCGGTCCGTACACGGACAGTGGCTTAATGGTTCAACCGAGCTGCCTCTTGGCCAT
>ERZ1023977.60-NODE-60-length-13732-cov-8.555531_pt1 | contig 13732 bp, 11 predicted proteins | sample MGYA00380433_ERZ1023977 | MGnify/ENA primary metagenome ERZ1023977 (study PRJEB33179, sample SAMN07449059) | human gut metagenome | biome: Human-gut; feature: Human associated habitat; material: Faeces | host: Homo sapiens | place: India:Kasaragod | collected...
CGCACAACTCAGCAGATCAAATTGATGTAATCGCATTGATTCAAAGTTTTTATCGAGTCATCGCCACCGGTAAAAACAACAATAATTTTACCGTGAATTTCCAATACTACTCGTGTGTCTTTTTTATTGTCTGCTACATACTCAACGAGTTTGTGTGCGCCGCATTCATCTATTAAAATGCGAATCACTTGTTTTAGGGTGTTGGTTTTTCCAACATTACCACATCCTCAAAGGGCAATTACATTCATACATAAATCTCCTTCTTTATTTGCATACTAACAACAGAAATAAAGTATTTCACATATTGATCTCTCCCCCATCTTTATCAATTTATTGTTTTTCATACCATAGCCAGTATAGAACAATATGTTCTAATTGTCAATAGAACATATTGTTCTAAGTTATAATAAATATGGTGATGATATGAAATTTCAAAGAATCCGGGACCTGCGGGAGGACGCGGACCTGACCCAAAGCGAAATGGGCCGGGCGCTGCACCTGCCCCAACGCACATACGCCTATTATGAAAGCGGGCAGCGCACCGTGCCGCCGGAGGTGCTCATTGCACTGGCGAACTTCTACGGGGTGAGTGTGGACTACATCTTAGGGCGCAAGGACGACAAAAACTAAGCCACGGTAACAAATGGTATGTTACTGTGGCTTTTGTTTTATCTATTTGCCCTTAATGCGGCGCAGGGCGGTTTTTTCCAGTCGGCTGACCTGCGCCTGGCTGATGCCGATCTCAGACGCCACCTCCATTTGGGTTTTGCCCTCCATAAAGCGCTTATAGAGAATGTTGCGCTCCCGATCGTCCAGCTGCTTGATCTGATCCTTGATCATCATCTCGTCCACCCAGTCCGCGTCCGTATTGGCGTCGCCCACCTGGTCCATCACATAAATGGTGTCGCCCCCATCGGAATACACCGGCTCGTACAAGGACACCGGATCCACAATGGCCTCCAGCGCCAGCACCACATCGGCGGTTTTCATACCCAGCTTGGCGGCGATCTCGTCCACCGTAGGCTCTCGGCCATTGGCGGCCATCAGCTGCTCCTTCACCTGCATGGCTTTATAGGCGGTATCCCGCATAGAGCGACTGACCCGCACCGGGTTATCGTCTCGCAAAAAGCGGCGCACCTCCCCTACGCACATGGGCACGGCGTAGGTGGAGAACTTTACATTCAACTCCGTATTAAAATGGTCAATGGCTTTGATCAGTCCAATGACCCCCACCTGGAACAAATCGTCCATACTCTCGCCCCGTCCGGAGAACCGCTGGATCACCGACAGCACCAGTCGCAGATTGCCGCAGATCAGGGCGTCCCGGGCCTGCTTGTCCCCGGCCTGGGCCTTGCGCAGCAGATCCATTTTTTCTTTCTCTCCCAGCACTTTCAGCTCCGAGGTGTTGATCCCGCAGATTTCTACTTTACCGTATTGCACATGCGTCCGCCTTTCTATGATATGTACAATACGCTTATGAATAGTATGGACCGCTGGGTGCAAAAATATCAGGCAAAGCAAGATTTTTGTGTGGCAGGTGATCGGGTTGCCGTATAATGTGGGCGTTGCGCCAATCGTTTTATCCCCTCAGTCGCACAAACGCGACAGCACCTAACCGGTGTCCGTCCCCTCTGTCGCATAAATGCGACAGCTCCCCTTGAAAAAACAAGGGGAGCCGTTTTTACATTCTAATATTGTGTTTCTATCACGCCGGGTCCCGGCCGTCAAAAACGGCAAACACGGCATAATCACTCAAACAATAAAAATCATTATCATACGTGGCAGACAGATAATTCATAAAGGCGCACACCTCCTGCGCGGTTTTTTCCGTAGCAAAAAGCAAATTGTCGTTCAGATCCTCGGCGTACTCCCGCAGCACCTGGCCGTTCAATTCTTCAAAGAATTCCGGGAACAACGCTTCCTCATACTCGGTAACGCCCACCCGGATTAGGCCGTCTGCCAGGGGTGATACACTCAGATCCTGGGCGCACACATCGTAGCCCAAAAGTGCGCCGCCCAAAAGTCCCGCACTCTCGTGCTCGTCGTTAAAGGTGATCAACTCGCAATCCGCGCCTCGGCTACCAAGCAGATCCACCATCTGCCGGGCAGCGCAGGCCGCCGCCACAGTACACCGGATCTCCTGGCTTTCATCGTCCACAAAATTCTCCAAAAAATCCGTGACCCGGCCGCCAATCTTGGCGTCCGTCATATAATCTGCCAACTGGTTGGAGCGGCAAACGCCCCGATACCCATCCGGCTGCAAATCGCAAATGGCAAGTCCCTTCAACAAAAATCCCTTCTTTGTGTTAAATGTGCAAAACGGTCTTGACCACCGCCAGCATCTCCCGCATCCAGTAGGTGCCCAGCAGGTACACATCGGTGGCCGCCGGTGTGGAGCTGGCGGTCAGACCCGCCCGCTGACACAGCAGCATGCCCCGACGGCAATGGAAATCAGAGGTCACCACCGTCACATGGCGGTTCAGTCCGTTTTGTTCTATAATTTTGGCCGAAAAAGCCACATTTTCCTCCGTAGAAGTGGAGCGATCCTCCAGATACAACCGATCGGCGGCGATCCCCCGGCGCACCAGCTCCCGGCGCATACACTCCGCCTCGCTGATCTTCTCATCCGGGCCTTGGCCGCCGCTGAGCACAGCCTTGCTGTCCGGGTTCTTCTCCAAATACTCGGTGGCTGCCTCGATCCGCTGGCGCAGCATACGAGAGGGGCGCTCCCCCTTCACCGAGCAGCCCAGCACCAGTACAGTCTCGTCCCGGTGGCCGGTTTGGATCAGCCCAGTGAGCATATAGCCGCTGGCGAGCACCGCCACGGCGCACACCAGTGCCACCGCCGCCTTGAGCACCACCGCGCCCGGGGCGTGATTGCCCGGCGCCAGCAAATGGGTCACCGGCTGCGCAAACATGCCGCACAGCAACAGCACCACGGCAAAAGCAATGCCCAGCACATTACCGGCATTGAGAATTCGATTGAGCACCCAAGGCGCCAAATACCACAGCAGCAGTACCGCGCCGACGGCGAAAAACGCAACCTGAATAAAAATCACCTGTTCGTCTTGTTTTTTGTCTTTCTTTCGTAAATGTAGCATAACACAGCGCTCCTTTCAGCCATTTCAGCCTAACAGAGCCGCCGCAGAAAGGCAAGGCACGGGCGGTGGAAACACTCCACGCACCGTGGAACCGGCGAAAAACATTGACAATTCGCCTCATTGCCGTATAATAACTATACTATAGTATAACATTCAGGAGCCAAATATGGAAGAAAAAAATACAAATTGGCAAAAAAGTGTTTGCGCTGTGGTGCTGCGCCAGGGCAAGGTACTGCTGGCTCGCCACACTTACGGCGCCGGTAAGGGGCTGTTTATCACCCCCGGCGGGTATCTGAAAAACGGCGAAAGCCCGGAGCAGGCCATGTGCCGGGAACTGATGGAAGAGACCGGCATTACCGCCAAGCCGGTAAAGCTGCTGGCGGTGCGCTTTAGCGAGCAGGACTGGTACGCCGCCTTTTTGGCAGAATACACCGGCGGCATGCCCCGCAGCGATGGGGACGAAAACGACCGGGTGGTGTGGATGGATTGCGAAGAAGCCCTCTCCCGCCCCGATGTGCCGGACCTGTCCAAAAAACTCATTACCGCCGCCCTGTCCGGTGGCGGGCTAACGCCTATTGACTATGCTCCCCAGCGGGAAAAATTCGGTGCCATGACTTTCTACGCCGCCGAAAAAATAGAACAGAAAAAGCCGACTTGACTGTACGCAACAATCAAGTCGGTTTTTTATTTTAATCGTTATCTAACACAGACTTCAGGTACTGGCCGGTGTAAGACGCCGGGCAAGCAGCGATCTCCTCCGGGGTGCCGCAGGCCACCAGCGTACCGCCGCCAATACCGCCCTCCGGGCCAAGATCAATAATATAATCCGCCGTTTTGATCACATCCAGGTTGTGCTCGATCACCACCACGGTGTTGCCGTTGGCCACCAGCCGCTCCAGCACATTCACCAGCCGGTGCACATCTGCCGTATGCAGCCCGGTGGTGGGCTCGTCTAAAATATAAATCGTCTTGCCGGTGGGGCGCTTCATCAGCTCGGTGGCCAGCTTCACGCGCTGCGCCTCGCCGCCGGACAGGGTAGTCGCCGGCTGGCCGATCTTTACATACCCCAAACCCACATCGGACAGGGTTTGCAGCTTGCGCAAGATCTTGGGCTGCTGGGCAAAGAACGCCACGCCCTCGTCCACGGTCATCTCCAGCACTTCATAAATATTCTTGCCCTTGAACTTCACTTCCAGGGTCTCTCGGTTGTACCGATGACCGCCGCATACATCGCAGGGTACATACACATCGGCCAAAAAGTGCATTTCGATCTTCACAATACCGTCACCTTGACAGGCCTCGCACCGACCGCCCTTAACATTAAAGGAAAAGCGATTGGCCTTGTAGCCCCGCATTTTGGCATCCGGGGTGGAAGCGAACAGGTCGCGAATGTCGTTAAACACACCGGTATAAGTAGCCGGGTTGGACCGGGGGGTGCGGCCAATGGGCGACTGGTCAATGTTGATGACCTTGTCCAGATTGTCCACGCCGGTCATACGGTCAAACTTGCCCGGGCGCTTTTTGGCGCCGTTGAGCATATTGGCCAGGTGCTTATAAAGGATCTCGTTTACCAAACTGGATTTGCCGGAGCCGGACACGCCGGTCACGGCCGTAAAAGTAGCCAGCGGGATCTCCACATCAATGCCCTTCAAGTTGTTTTGTGCCGCACCGTAGATCGTCAGTTTTTTGCCATTGCCCGGCCGCCGCTTGGCTGGTACCGGGATCTTGCGCTTGCCGCTCAGGTACTGGCCGGTGATGGAGCGCTCGCAGGCAATAATATCGTCTACCGTGCCCGCTGCCACCAGCTCGCCGCCGTGGATACCGGCACCGGGACCAATGTCTACCACATAATCTGCCGCCCGCATGGTGTCCTCGTCATGTTCCACCACGATCAGGGTGTTACCCAAGTCCCGCAGGTGGCGCAGGGTGCCCAGCAGCTTTTCATTGTCCCGCTGGTGCAGACCGATGGACGGCTCGTCCAAAATATATAGCACACCCATCAGGCTGGAGCCGATCTGGGTAGCCAGACGAATGCGCTGGCTTTCGCCGCCGGACAGGGTGGCCGCTTCTCGCGCCAGAGACAGATAATCCAGCCCCACACTGTTCAGGAAATTCAGTCGATCGCGGATTTCCCGCACGATCAGGGCGCCGATCATCTGTTCCTTTTCCGTCAGCTGCAAGTTCTGGATAAAATCCAGCTCCTCATGAATAGGCATTTGGCAGAACTCATAAATATTCTTGCCCCCAACGGTCACAGACAGGCTCTCCGTAGACAGGCGGGCGCCGCCGCAGTCCGGGCACACGCACTGGGTCATCACAGCCTCAATATCCGCCCGTGCCCAGTCAGAGGTGGTCTCCGCATACCGGCGCTGCAAGTTGGGGATCACGCCCTCAAAGGTACCGTTGTAATTGGAAGAGCCGTAAGAGGTGCTTCTCTGCATTTTCAGCTTTTTGGTGCCGGTGCCGTATAAGATGGCGTCCAGCCCCTTCTTGGGAATCATCTCTACCGGAATATCCAGCGAGAATTTGTACGCCTGGGCAATGGCCTCAAAATACATCCGGGCAATGCTGCCGCCGTCTGCCACATTCCAGCCGCTGGCCTTAATGGCTCCCTGGTTGATGGCCAGCTTTTTGTTAGGAATCACCAGCGCCGGAGCGATCTCTTTATAAGACCCGATACCGCCGCAGGTTTTGCAGGCGCCAAAGGGGTTGTTAAAGGAAAACATGCGGGGGCTCATCTCTGCGATCACCGCACCGTGCTCCGGGCAGGCGTAATTGAGAGAATACAGTTCCTCCCGCTCCCCTACAATATCCACCAGCACCACGCCGTCTGCAATATGGGTGGCGGTCTCCACGCTGTCGGCCAAGCGGCCGGCAATATCCGGCTTCATCACCAGGCGGTCCACCACGATCTCAATATTATGCTTTTTGTTCTTGTCCAGCTTGATCTCTTCCGCCAAGTCATAAACAGAGCCGTCAATGCGCGCACGCACAAAGCCGGACTTGCGGGCGTTGTCCAGCTCCTTAACATACTCGCCCTTGTGCCCTCGCACAATGGGCGCCATAATTTGAATTTTCGTCTTTTCCGGCAGGGTGAGAATTTGATCCACGATCTGATCCACCGTCTGCTGGGTGATCTCGCGCCCGCATACCGGGCAATGGGGAATACCGATCCGTGCCCACAACAGCCGCAGGTAGTCATAGATCTCCGTTACCGTGCCCACGGTGGAGCGAGGGTTGCGGGAGGTGGTCTTTTGGTCAATGGATATGGCCGGGGACAGACCCTCGATATAGTCCACATCCGGCTTCTCCATCTGACCCAGGAACTGGCGGGCGTAAGAGGACAGGCTCTCCACATACCGGCGCTGACCTTCGGCATAAATGGTGTCAAAAGCCAGGCTGGACTTGCCGGAGCCGGACAGGCCGGTAAACACCACCAGCTTGTCCCGGGGAATCTCTACATCAATATTCTTCAAGTTGTGCTCGCGGGCACCTTTTACCACAATGTTCTTTATCATTTCAGCTTGCGCTCTCCCTCCTGCTCCAGTTTTTGAATTTCATCACGCAGGAACGCCGCGTGCTCGAATTCCAGCAGCCGGGCAGCCTCCTGCATTTCCCGCCGCAAACGGTCGATAAGCAGCTGCAGCTCTTTCTTGGTCAGTTTCTTTTGTTTGCCGTCGGCGGGGGCTTTGGAGGTGATCTCCAAAATATCCCGCACATCCTTTTTAATGGTCTTGGGCACAATGCCGTGCTCGGCGTTATACGCCTCCTGAATGGTGCGACGGCGCAAAGTCTCTCGAATGGCCCGCTCCATGGAGGGGGTCACGCTATCCGCATACATAATCACCTCACCGTTGGCGTTGCGAGCGGCACGGCCGATGGTCTGCACCAGGCTGGTCTCGGATCGAAGGAAGCCCTCTTTGTCCGCATCCAGGATCGCCACCAGGCTCACCTCCGGAATATCCAGTCCCTCACGCAGCAGATTAATCCCCACCAGCACATCGAATTCGCCCAGACGCAGATCGCGAATGATCTCCATACGCTCCATGGTATCCACATCGTGGTGCATATACCGCACCTTGATGGAGAATCCCTCCAAATACTCGGTAAGATCCTCGGCCATGGCCTTGGTGAGGGTAGTCACCAGCACCCGCTCGCCCCGCTGGGTGCGCAGGTTGATCTCGGACACCAGGTCGTCCATTTGGTCCTCGGTGGGCTTAACGGTAATATTCGGATCCAGCAGTCCGGTTGGGCGAATCACCTGTTCCACGATCTGGGCGCTGCGTTCCCGCTCAAAGTCGCCGGGGGTGGCAGAGGTATAGATAGCCTGATGGATCTTGGCGTAGCATTCGTCAAACTGTAACGCCCGGTTGTCAAAAGCGGAGGGCAGCCGAAAGCCATAGTCGATCAGGCTGGCCTTGCGGGAGCGATCGCCGCCGTACATGCCCCGCACCTGGGGCAGCATCACGTGGCTCTCGTCGCAAAACAGCAAAAAATCCTTTGGAAAATAATCCAGCAGGGTAAAAGGCGGCTGGCCGGGCTTGCGCCCGCTCATCACCGCAGAGTAGTTCTCAATGCCCTTGCAAAAGCCGGTCTCCCGCAGCATTTCAATATCATTCATGGTGCGCTCTTTGATCCGCTGGGCCTCTAAAAGCTTGCCCTTTTCTTCAAAGTAGGCCACCCGCTCCACCATTTCCTGATAGATTTGGTTCAAAGCGCGTTCCATTTTTTCCCGACCCACTACGTAGTGGGAGGCCGGGTACACACAGGCGTGGGACAGCACACCCTTGATCTTGCCGGTAAGCGGGTCAATCTCGCAGATCCGGTCAATCTCGTCCCCAAAAAATTCCACCCGCAAAGCGGTGCCGCTGCTGCCGGCAGGAAAGATCTCCAGCGTGTCGCCCCGCACCCGGAACTTGTTGCGCACAAAGTTAATGTCGTTACGCTCGTACTGAATAGCCACCAACTTTTCACTCAGCGCGTCCCGGCTCCCCTCCATTCCGGTGCGCAGAGAGCTCACCAGATTCGGGTAATCAATGGGGTCGCCGATGGAATAAATGCAGGACACGGAGGCCACAATGATCACATCCCGCCGCTCGGACAGTGCCGCCGTGGCGCTGTGGCGCAGCTTATCAATCTCGTCGTTAATGGCCGAGTCCTTTTCAATATAAGTGTCCGTTGTGGGCACGTAAGCCTCCGGCTGATAGTAGTCGTAGTAGGAAACAAAATACTCCACCGCATTTTCCGGAAAGAATTCCCGAAACTCGCTGCAAAGCTGGGCGGCCAAGGTCTTGTTATGCGCCAACACCAAAGTGGGTCGGTTCACCCGCTCAATAATATTGGCCATGGTAAAGGTTTTGCCGGAGCCGGTGACCCCCATCAGGGTCTGCTCCTTCATACCGTCCAGCACGCCCCGAGCCAACTTCTCAATTGCCTGCGGCTGATCGCCGGTGGGCTTAAACTTACTGTGTAGCTTAAACTGTTCCATTCTCGCTCCCGTCTGCCCGCATAGAAGGCGTGCAAACACTTTTGTCAAAAACTGTATATACAGTGTTTATTATACACGGTCATACCGCCAAATACAACTGGTTATCCTGCCAATTTTGAACAAATGTTCCCCTGGCTTTTTGTCCATTTCGGCAAATTTTGCGTCCCCGGTGCGCGGGCTTTACTTTTGGCGTTCAATCCGTTATAATGAGCGTATGAAAGAAAAGCAAATCACCCCCGGCGATGCCGGTCGGCGGCTGGACCGCTACCTGGGGCGCACCTTTTCCTCTCTGCCCCGGTCGCTGATGTATAAAGAAATACGCAAAAAGAATATTAAGGTCAATAAAAAGCGCTGCACCCCGGAGCAGGTACTCTCTGCCGGTGACCGAGTGACCCTGTATCTACCGGACGATGTGCTGGCGGAAAAGACGGTGTATTATGACTTTCTCTCCGCCTCCAAGGCGCTGGATGTGGTGTACGAGGACGAGAACCTATTGATCCTCAACAAGCCCCAGGGACTGCTTTGCCACCCAAACGGCAAGGAGTATGTAGACACGCTGATTGCCCGGGTCAAACGCTATTTATATGAGCGCAATCAGTGGTCGCCGGAGGACTCCGGCTTTGCCCCGGCGCTGGCCAACCGTATTGACCGCAACACCGGCGGGCTGGTGATTGCAGCCAAGACCGCCCCGGCACTGCGGGAAATAACGGCGCTGATACGGGAGCGCAAGATTGAAAAATTCTACCTGACCGTCACGGAAGGGATCCCGCCCAAAGCAGCAGACACTCTCACCGCTTACCTGCACAAGGACGAGAAAAAGAACAAGGTCACCTTGTATGACGCGCCCGCCCCCCACCGCATGGCATGCAAAACCGGTTACCGCGTGCTGGACACCAAGGCGAACCGGGCGCTGCTGGAGGTAGAGCTTTTCACCGGGCGCACCCACCAAATTCGTGCGCAACTGGCAGGCATAGGCTGCCCCCTGGCCGGGGACGGTAAGTACGGCAACACGCACGGCCGCTACCGCCAGGCGCTGCTCAGCTACAAGCTGATCTTCCATGTGCCGGCGGACTACACCATTGCCCACTTGGACGGCAAGGTGTTCACCGCAGACACCCGACCCATCACACAAATCTTTACTGGAGATGATTCAAATGAAAGATAAGTTTATTCGCATTCTGTCCCCAATGACCCTGGCGGTTGTGATCCTGCTGGACCTGGCGGTGATTGGCTATGGTGTCTTTGCCGTCTATCGGCTGACCCAGATGCGCACCGGCATGACCGTAATCTTTGCTATCATTGAGATCGCAGCCATTGTGATCGCCGTGCTCACCACCAAGGAGACGGTAAAGAACGGCCTGCTGCTACGCGCCACGGACTTTGAATTTACCGGCATGGATAAAGACAATGTGTACGCCTACGATCAGATCAAGGACATTACCGGCTACAAGGACGAAGCACCCAGCCTGGTCAAGAACTTTATTGACCGGCACGCAGTGCTGACCCTGACCCTGACGGACGACACCACGGTGCTGCTGGACCTGGGGCTGTGCCAAAAGCGCACCTTGGAAGCTGTGCAAAAAGCCCTATGCGAACGCTGCGGTGTGGATTACCATCCCCCTACCGTTAAGACCAAGCTGGAATTCAAATCCCTGCGCAAGCGGGGCGAGACGGAAAAAGCAGAGAAACAGCCCGACACCGCAGAAGCCCCCACAACCGCAGACCAGCAGGACGACACTGTGAAATAAGCCTAAAATGTTCAAAGCGCACGGCCAAAGCCGTGCGCTTTTTCTATACCTATTATATATATAAAGCGCCTATGCATTATCCCGCATTAGGGTAATGCTCTGCAGCACCAAAAAGGCCACCGCCAGCACCCGCAGCACAAGAATGAGAATCTGCATAGCCCGAATGGTCTGCTGAAAGGCAGACAGCACGCGAATATCCTTTACATAATGGGTCTTCACACTTACACCTCCAATACCACGCCGTGGGCCACGCCGGGAATGGAGTTGCCCTGCTTGGTGCTGGTGGGCGACATCAGCGCGCCGGTGGCCACAAACAGCACCTTACGCAGCGCACCCTGCTCCATTTTCTTCAAAATATGGCTGCACAGCACGGAGCCGCCGCAGCCACAGCCGGAGCCGCCTGCATTCACATCCTGACTCTTGAGATCATAGATCATCATACCACAGTCCTTGTGGTGACCCGCCAGTTGAATACCCCAATCCTGCTCCATCAGCTGGTACAGCAGCTTGGTGCCCACTGCGCCCAAGTCCCCGGTGACAATTTGATCGTAGTCTGCCGGGGTGGTGACGCTGTCCTCCAACAGGTCATGTATGGTGCGGGCAGCCGCCGGCGCCATAGCTGCGCCCATATTACCCGCATCCGTAATGCCATAATCGGTAATGGTGCCAATATGCACCGCCCGTATACGCACGCCTTCGCCCTTGCTTTCCAGCACTGCACTGCCGGCGCCGGTCACCGTCCACTGGGCACTGGGCGGCCGCTGACCGCCATACTCCAGAGGAAAGCGAAATTGCCGCTCGCTGGAGCAAAAATGGCTGGAGGTTCCTGCCACACAGCACTTGGCCCCGGCATCAATCAGCATAGCCCCCACACCCAAGGACAACGCCATGGTGGAACATGCGCCATACAGTCCAATGGCAGGAATGTCCAAATCCTTAATGGCAAAAGCAGAGCCCATACATTGATCCAGCAAATCGCCGCTTAGGATAAAATCCACATCGGACGGACTTTTGCCCGCTGCCGACAGCGCCCGCAAAATGGCATCCCGTAGCATGGCGGACTCGGCCAGTTCAAAGGACTGCTGCCCCATGGTGGTATCGGCAAACACCGCGTCAAAGTCTCCGCCCAAGGGGCCTTCCCCCTCTTTTTTACCTGCCACGCCGGCGTGACCGGTGATCACCGGCGGATCTGCAAAGGAGACGGTCTTTCCTTTTTTGTGCATAAAAAAACACCTCGGATATAGTATATCCGAGATGTTGTACTTTATCGCTTAGCCAAGAATTTCTTTTAAGATCTTGGTAACCTCCGCCGCCGGTGCCTTGCCGCGTAACGCGCGCATACACTGGCCGATCAGGAAGTTGAAGGAAGCAGCCTTACCGCCCTTGTACTCATTAACGGCTTTTTCATTCTGTGCCAGCACATCCTCGACCACCTTGCGAATGGCGCCGGTGTCGCTGACCATTTCCATTTGGTTCTGCTTCACATATTCGTCCGGATCCACATTATCTGTAAACACGGCAGCCAGCACTTTCTTAGCGCTGTCCCGGCTGATCTTGTTGCCATTTTGCAGCTGAATGATACGACCCAGAGCGTCCGGGTTAAAGCGCATATCCTCCGGCAGGGTTTGGCTGTCGTTAAGCAGCTTCATCACCTCGCCCATAATCCAGTGGGCGCTGTCCTTGGGATTGCCGGTGATCTCCACCGTGCGCTCAAACAGCCGCACATAAGATACAGAAGAGCAGATCATATCCGTATCATAATCCGTCAAGCCATACTCGCTCTTATACCGAGCCTTTTTGGCCTCCGGCAGTTCCGGCAACTGCTGGCGAATGGTGTCAATGTATTCGTCCGACAATTCGATGGGCGGCAGATCCGGCTCCGGGAAATACTTATAATCCTGGGCGTCCTCCTTGCTGCGCATAGCGTAGCTGGTGCCCTTGGCGTCGTCCCAACGGCGGGTCTCCTGCGTTACGGCGCCACCGTCCTCGATCACCTCAATCTGGCGCTGAGCCTCGCTCTCAATGGCGTTATGAATGGCGCGGAAGGAGTTAATATTTTTCATCTCCGTGCGGGTGCCGTACTCGGCAGCGCCCACCGGCATCACAGACACATTTACATCCGCCCGCAGAGAACCCTCCTGCATTTTGCAGTCAGACACACCGCAGAACTGCAAGATGGCCCGCAGCTTTTCCACATACTCTACCGCCTCATCGGCGCAGGCAATATCCGGCTCAGACACAATCTCCAGCAGCGGCACACCGCAGCGATTGTAGTTCACCAGCGTGCAGTCGCTCCACTCATCGTGCACCAGCTTGCCGGCGTCCTCCTCCATGTGGATCTCCTTGATCCGCACTTTCTTGGTGCCGCCGTTGATTTGGTCCGTGATCTCCACATAGCCATTTTGACAAATGGGCAGATACAGCTGGCTAATCTGGTATGCTTTGGGCAAATCGGGATAAAAATAATTCTTACGGTCAAATTTATTGTACCGGGTGATGGTGCAGTTGGTAGCCAGGCCGGTGCGCACCGCGTATTCCACCACGCGCTCATTCACCACCGGCAGTGTGCCCGGCATACCGGCGCAAATCTCACAAACATGGCTGTTGGGTTCGCCGCCAAACGCCGTAGAGCAGTTGCAAAAGATCTTGGTCTTGGTGGAGAGTTCCGTATGGACCTCCAAACCGCAAACGGTATTGTATTCCATTACAGCGCCTCCTTTTCCGTTACCGGGGACTGCTTGTGATAGTCGGTCACGCTTTGGAACGCATGACCGGCGCAAAGAATGGTCTCCTCTTCAAAAGGACGACCGATCAGCTGCATACCTACCGGCATACCCTGGGTGTCAAACCCGCAGGGCAGCGCCAGGGAGGGCAAACCGGCAATGTTGATCATAACCGTATAAATGTCGCCCAGGTACATAGCCAGCGGGTCGGACAATCCCTGACCCATAGGCAGCGCCGTAGTGGGTGCCACCGGCCCCAGCAAAAAGTCATAGGCCTTAAAGGCGTCGTCAAAGGCCTGACAGATCAGACCCTTGGCCTGCAAGGCTTTCTTATAATAAGCGTCAAAGTAGCCGCTGGAAAGTACAAAGTTGCCCAGCATGATGCGCTTTTTCACTTCCATACCGAAGCCCTCGGAGCGGGACTTAAAGTAAACTTCCCGCAGAGAGTGCGCCTCCGGCGATTTGTATCCGTATTTAATGCCGTCAAACCGGGACAGATTGGAGCAGGCCTCGGCGCAGGCGATAATATAATAAGTGGGAATGGCGTACTTCACAATGGGGAGAGAAAAGATCTCTACCGTGGCGCCCAAAACGGTCAGTGTGTCGGCAGCGGCGCGCACAGCCGCGGCCACCTGCGGGTCAATACCCTCGCCGAAGTAATCCTCCGGAATA
>ERZ1023977.62-NODE-62-length-13622-cov-10.615759_pt1 | contig 13622 bp, 18 predicted proteins | sample MGYA00380433_ERZ1023977 | MGnify/ENA primary metagenome ERZ1023977 (study PRJEB33179, sample SAMN07449059) | human gut metagenome | biome: Human-gut; feature: Human associated habitat; material: Faeces | host: Homo sapiens | place: India:Kasaragod | collected...
TTCTTATACATGGTTAGAGGAATTCGGCGGGGAAATCCGTTGCAATGACCCGCATTTTGGCACAAACAAACTGTACATAAGCGCCGATAAACTCACGCCTGAAAACATCAAGAGAATTTGCGATTTTATCCCGCGCGCAATAATGGGCGGCGTGATTCGGGATTATCAGGAAAAAACCGTTCCGATGTTTTTGCATCAGCTCCAGGCTCTATTTCCAGAAAAGTACGCAGGATTCCAGGAAACGTATCCTGATTACAAAATCAAAGCTCCGGACTGGAGGGGGCGGAGGGCGAAGCTTTCAACATGCAACAGAAATGTAGAGTACAAGGATTGCCATAAAAACGCGTTTTACTTTGATGGGGACTACATTGTATGCGATTGCTACGAATCGTCATTTGCGCCATTTTGTGCAAAACGGGCAGAAATCCGGGTGAAACTATCGGACGAAATGGAGGTGGAGATCACAGACAACTTACAAGTTACTGATGAAACTGTTTTTTTATGAGATTTTTAGATTAGAAAGGGGGGTAAAGCTGTAATGGCAAATATCACGGCGACCTGTCCGGTTTGCGGGAAGGTGTTTACCCGGCCCTGCAAGCCGCGCGCGGATGGGCGGTATCTCTGCAGCCGGGCATGTGCCGGGGCATGGCGCAAGCTGCATCCCATCTGCACGGGCAAGCGGCGCGATCGCGCATGGGATGAGGTACGGGTCCAGATCACGGCGATCATCCCGGTCTATCCCGCCATGCGTCCGCGCATGGGCGAAGTGTACGACGCGGAAAAATATGAATACGTCAGCAGCATGCCCGGTTATGTTGTGCGAGTCGGAGACAAACGGGTCTGTGTGAGGGTGGACGAATGCAGAGAGATCTAAGGATCAGCCCATATTCCGCTCCGTGCGGCGACTGTCCCGAAAAAGGATGCGGGGCAAAGCATACGACCTGCGAGGCGTACATAGCGTTCCGGGCCTCCGTGGACGAGTACAAAAAGAACAAGGCTGAATCCGCTGAGCGCAAAAAGGCGACGGGCAGCCTGCGTTCACGGGTCCGGAAATATGACAGAGCAAAACGCGAAGGGAGGGTGCATTATTGATGGATAAATATTGGGGTAAAGCGAAGGACGGGCGGTATATTTGCCCCGTGTGTAATGAGAAGTTCGACGAGGATCTGCTTTCAACTGGTAAATGCCCGAATTGTGGATTCCACGAGCAAGGCGGCCTAAAGCCCAAAATCAAGGGGGCAAAGTACGACGAGGGCAAGCCGAGGCCTTCGCTTGTACCGGTGGAGGGCATCGAGGCGATCATGCAGGTGCGGGAGTTCGGCAAGGCAAAATACGCCGACGCGGAGGACTGGCGCAAGGTACCGCGTGAGAAGTGGCTGGACGCCCTTCTGCGCCACGTTCTGCATATCTGGGATAATCCGCTGGCGCTCGACTATGAGAGCGGCTTACCGGCTCTGTGGCATGTTATAACTAATGCTGCGTTTCTGTGCGCGGCGTACAAGGATGATATCGATGAACTTTATGCTTGCGCAAAGGAGCTGAATGAAGCAGCGGGTGAGCAGTGGGAGAAGATGGTGCAAAGCGCATTAAACAATCCAATAGCGAAGGATATTCACGTCGACTGGGTCTGGACAGGGCCAGGGCCCGACCCGCGCGGGGAAGAAGGAGATCTTGGGCCTGGTGTTACAAAGGAGGCGAACCAATGCGAGGACGCGAGCGGACGCGGCAACGGCTGAGAGCGGAACTGCACCGACGCAATATCAGGATCAATCAACTGCCGGAGTACATACCGTACTCCGGCAGCACGTGCTACAAATATTTGAACGGATCAGAACCGCTGACAAAGGAATTTGCGTTTCAAGTTCAGCGGGTCATTGATATGTGGGACAATAAGCGAAGCGCCCGGCCTTGATTGGCTAGGCGCTTTCTTTTATTCTCCGCGCATGATGGCTTTGATGGCTTGCGTTGGGCTGCTGTGTCCGTTGATCATGTATCTGTCAATAAGTTCGATTAAATCCGAATCTGTGTCATAGCGCAGCATCAGATTATAGCGGCGGTATGTCTTTTCCTGGTAGCGTTTAATGACCGCTTGGCTTGTATGTGTTGGGGTTGTGCGCTTCTTCTTTGGCTTCTGTTCGTCAGGCATAGGTGGGCCTCCGTTCATTTCTTTCCATGCCGATTGTACCACGCCCGCGCCAGGGCCGTCAATCCTGAAAATACTCTGCATAGGACCCGGCATAGCAGGTGGAGTAGATCACGTCGTCGAAAATGTTTTCTGGATCTCCGGCTTTCTGCATCAGGATCTCGACGAGATCGCCGATACAATAGTCTTCACAGCCGGTGAACTGCCAAACGAGATCGACACCGTCCACGACGGTCACAGTGTCCGTATCATAGTCCAGATCCACAACGAGACCGGTACGCGTGTAGAAGTTGTCAACGGCCACTGCGGCCAGTCTGGCGGCTTCTGCGGCCTGCGCCTCGGCCTCAGTGACAAGCGCGGCATTCTCGGCCCTGACGGCCTCCAGCTCGGCGGACGAGCGGGCATTCTCGGCACGGAGCGCGTCAAGCTCCATGTTGGCATCAGCTGCGCGGACAGAGGCGCATGCAGCGCAAGAGATGAGGGCGAGAGCGGCGAGGACGGCAATGATGATCTTTTTCATGGTAAAAACTCCTTCTGCCCTCGTAACCTCCGGGGCGGGTCGGGTGTTGTTTAGATGTATTACGGCGCGATCGTCCCGAATTTTGCATATTTGTACATGGCGACGCACAACTCGCTTAAAAGCGAAAAGCCGCCAATCTGCAACCAGCAGTTCCCCGCACCGTTCTGCTGGTGAATCTCTGCGCGCCCATTGCGATTGCAGAGATACAGACCATCAAAAATGCGGATGCACTCGCCGGTTTCGTGAAGAATCCCTTCCGCCGTTGCGGCCATCTCCTGCGCTGGTGCGTCGAAGATTCCGTCAGCATAGTCCACGAAAAGGTAGCAGTTGCCGCCTTCCAGAATCTCCCCTGTGCGCGCGTCGCGGGCGATGCTTCCAAATTTGAAAAGTAGATTCTCCACGTTCGCGCAGCGGATTTCCGGATTCTTGATCGTCACATGCGCACTCGTACTGTAGCCGCAGTCTCGGACACGCACGGAAAAATCGCGCGGCGCGTAGCCTTCCTTTTTCAACGTTGCGCGGATCGCGCCCCCAAGCTCTTTGTTAGTCATTTCGCTTTCCTCCGTTCGGCCTGTTGGCCTGTTGTGTGTTGGTTTGTTTGTGACTTCACTGTAGCACATAAGTATACTCATGTCAAGCATGAATTTCAAGAAATTTTGTCAATACGAAAATTGTCAATCTTTTTCTGGCTGGAATCCGTTGCGCCGCAATGGGTTCCGGCTTTTTTGCTGACTGACAATTTTGTCAGTATTCCGGATTTTACTGTTATGCTTGCGCTAGCAGCGCAGCTGCAAGCCAGCTTGCAAGCGTGCGCAGGCGACGCGCAAGCGCAATTTTTACGCTCTTGGAGGTGGCACCGTGGCGAAGGGCGAGCGGGGAAAGCGGATCAATATTGAGCAGAAAGCCGCCGTCATTGCCGAGTATGCCAACAGCGGAACGATCACAGATGCTGCAAAAGCAGGCGGCGTATCTTGGGAAACGGCGCGGAAACTCATTAACAACAATATGGATGTCGCTGAAGCGGTAAAAAAGACCGCCGAGGAGCGCATGAAAGAGTTCGCAGACAGCCGCCTGGACAAGGTACAGTCTGCCATTGATATTGTATTGGACGATCTTCCAGAGAAGCTGCAAAAGAGCAATGCGCTCCAAGCTGCAACGGTTCTTGGCATTCTGATGGACAAATTCGGAGGCCAAAAGGACTTCAACGGCAACGCTGTGCAGGTCAATGTTACCTTTGGCAATAAGGCCGGAGACATGGATGCATTCAAGTGAACGCCACCAAATACTCATTTTGTGGCGTTCGTTTTTCGGCAGAAGTTCAGAAAACATACTGAATTTACGAGGCATCAGAACTATATACAGATATACATGCATACAGTGCATATTATGCAGTGCATAAGCAGGGCAGAAGCATGCATAAAGCTATGTGCTGCGTGTGCCTGGGCTGCGCGTGTGTACATCAGTAAGCCCAGGCTGCAGGCCATTAAGGCCCCGCGCTGCGCGTGTGTACAGCCGTGTGTGCGCACCCCTCCACCAAATCAAGAGAGGCATAGGGGAGGGTGGCGGAAAAACACCCGGGTGGTTTCATACTAGTATATATATAATATCCCATCCACATGTGCACCCCATCCCAAAGAGGGTACCTACAAAACTGACGGCCTCCCTCCGGAACATGCCTCTGAAAAATTTCAAAAACCAGACAAAAAGACCGTGCTGTGTTGGTCTTGCCTGTCTTCGGCAGGCAGGTGAATCCTCCTTGTTTCATCTTTCTTCCCTTCATCTTGTTCTGTCGGGTGCCAGGAACACCCGGCAGGCAAGACGAGCACAGCGCAGAGGTACTGCATGGGCAAGCAATCGTACAAGCGAACAGCGCCGGGCGAGACGGTAAAGATCGACCTCGGCAAGCCGAACAGCGAGCCGCAGCGGCAGTTCTTCGCCTCGACGGTGAAGTACACCTGCTACGGCGGTGCGCGAGGCGGCGGCAAGAGCTGGTGCACGCAGAGAAAGCCGGTCGGTGCCTGTCTGTATTATCCGGGATTGAAGATCCTGATCCTCAGACGACGGTACGAGGATCTGGAGAACAGTGTCATCGATCCGATTGTCAAGCTGGTCCCGGAGACTGTTGCCGTGTACAACGTGCAGAAGCATCTTCTGTCGTTCAAAAACGGCTCGACCATCAAATTCGGCAACATGGACGGCTTCGGTTCTGCAGTTGCCGGTAAGTACCAGGGTCAGGAATACGACTGGATCTTCATCGAGGAAGCGACGCAGTTCACAGAGCAGGAGTTCCGCGGGATCGCGGCCTGCTGCCGAGGCGCGACGCCGTTCCCGAAGCGGATGTACCTGACGTGCAACCCGGGCGGCATCGGGCACCAGTGGGTGAAGCGTCTGTTCGTCAAGCGCGACTTCCTGCCGAACGAGAACCCGGACGATTATCTGTTCATCAAAGCGACGGTCGAAGACAACGTCGACCTGCTGGAAGGGTCCCCCGACTACGTCAATGCGCTGGACCTTCTGCCGGAGGATGTGCGCAGGGCGCACCGGTACGGCGACTGGGACGCGCTGTCCGGCGGCTTTTTCCCGGAGTTCCGGCGCGGGGTGCATACCTTCCCGGAGGATTTCCCGATCGACCCGCGCTGGGCGAAATACCGGGCGTTCGACTACGGTCTCGATATGTTTGCCTGCCTGTGGATCGCGGTTGACTTTTCCGGGCGCTGCTATGTGTACAGGCAGTACAACGAATCCAAGCTCATTGTCTCAGAGGCGGCGAGTGCGGCGATCTCACTGACGCCCGCACGGGAGCGCATCGAATACACCATTGCCCCGCCGGATATGTGGTCGACGCAGAAGGACACCGGAAAGACGATGGCGCAGATCTTCAGCGAATGCGGGCTGCCGGTCTTGAAAGCGGCCAATAACCGAGTGCAGGGCTTCATGTCCGTCAAGGAAATGTTGAAGCCCCTGCCGGACGGGAAGCCTGGGCTGATGATCTGCGAGAGCTGCAAAAGCCTGATCGACGATATTCAAGCCATCCAGCATGATGAAAAGAACCCGAACGACTGTGCCAAGCAGCCGCACGAGCTGACACACGACGTCGACGCCTTGCGCTACTTCTGCGTGATGCGGACACTCAAACCGGAGAAGCCGGTCGAGGTGGACGACTACGAGGAAGACCAGCTGGACGACTACGACGAATATATGACCGGAGGCGCGCCGAGCGCTTCTTATATCGGCTATTAACCTATTTCCATACAAGAATACACGGGAGATATGTTTATGAACACGACGACTGCCGCATGGGTGTTTGCCCGCGCGATCCATCTAATGGACGAGCAGAACGAGACGACCGGCGAGACATCCACCACGGACACCGCCGAGTATAAGCTTCGGACGCTGTCGATTCTCAACATTCTGCGGCACGAGCTGTTCCCGTATTCCGACACCTACGAGGCGCAGGACGACGGCACGCGGGATATCTGCAGGGAGATCACGAACTTCACGGACGTCATCGATCTGGACGACGTGCTTGCGCAGGGCATCATGCCCTACGGCCTCGCGGCACATCTGCTGCTGGGGGAAAACGACTCGATGGCGGCGTTCTTCAACGCCAAGTATTCCGAGTTGATCCAGACGTTGGCCGCGAAGAAGGCTTCAAAGTGGGAGGACATCACGCCCTATTACGGCGGACTGTGCTGCTGATTATGTAAACAAACGGCCTACCATAGCCGTTGAATTGGCCTACCAGAGCCAAATACAGGAGGACATTGCATGAACGAGAACGAAACCGAAGTTGTTGTAGATGACGACAACTACGACGTGGATCTGAGCGAATACGAAACTCTGACAGAAGACGACGGCGACGGCAACCAGACCGAGCCGACCGAGACGGAAGAGACTTCGCAGGAGCAGGAATCTACGCAGGGCGAGGACGAGCAGGCGCACGAGGACACGGCCGCTGACGAGCAGCCCGGCACCGAGGAACCGATGTTCGACCTCAAGTACAACAAGGAGACCAAGCAGTACACACGGCAGCAGGTCACGGAGCTGGCCCAGAAGGGGCTGAACTATGACCACGTTACGGAGCAGCGCGACCGTCTGCAGCAGGAGAATGCAGACCTTGCCAAGTTCCGTGATGAAAATTCTGCCATTCTCGACACGCTGCGCGCGGCGGCGGAAGCATCCGGAAAGAGCGTTCCGGAGTATCTGACTTCCATCCGCACGAATCTTCTCGTCGCGCAGGGGATCAGCCCGGAGACGGCACGAGAGCGCATTTTGCGCGAGGACGCCGAGCAGCGGCTCCACTCGCAGCAGAAGGCCGAGGAAGCCGAGGCCAGCAGCAAGCGCGACGCCGAGCAGCGGCAGAAGGACGATATCGCCCGGTTCCAGAAGAAGTACAAGGACGTCGACCCCAAGACCATCCCGCAGGAAGTGTGGGAGGCGGTCCGCGGCGGCGAGCTTCTGACGGATGCCTACGGAGACTATCAGCGCCGGGAGTTGGAACGACAGCTCAGGGAGGCCAACGAGAAGTTGGCGATCCGAGCAAAAAACGAAAGCAACAGACAAAAATCGCTGGGAAGCCTGCAGTCTACGAAGCAGGAGACCGGCAAAGACCCGTTCCTGGAGGGCTTCCTTAGCGACGACTAAATAGGAGGCTACAATGGCAATCAATCTCGCAGAAAAATATTCCAAACAGGTACAGGAGAGATTCTATCAGGACAGCTATACGCAGTCCATGTTTTCCAAGGATCTCGACATGGAGTTTGTCGGTTCGAAGACCGTTCGCGTCTGGGAAGTTGATACTTTCCCGATGAACGACTATACCCGCAGCGGTATGTCCCGCTACGGCACGCCGAAAGAGCTCGGCGATACCATGTACGAGTTCCAGATGAAGAAAGACCGCTCGTTCACCGGCACCATCGACAAGGGCAACCAGCTCGAGCAGATGAACATCAAGGAAGCTGGCAAGTGCCTGCGCCGCCAGATGCGCGAAGTCGTGACGCCTGAAATCGACGAGTACCGCATGAAGGTTTGGGCCGAGCAGGCCGGTCAGCATGTCGCGCTGACTGCCGCGCCGAGCAAGACCACCATCGTCGAAGCGCTGCTGGATGCTGGCGTTGCGCTGGACAAGAAGCATGTTCCCAAGAAGAACCGTACATACGTTATCGACGCCAGCTACTACAAGTATCTGAAGCTTGCGTCGGAATGGATTGGCATTGACGTTCTCGGCCGGAAAGCTCTTGAACAGGGCGCCATCGGCACGTTCGACGGTGTTCCCGTCAAGACAGTTGCGACTATGCCGACGAATGTGTACTTCATGCTGATCCTGAAGGACGCGGCGATTTCTCCGATGAAGCTGAACACCTACAAGATCCACATCGACGCACCCGGCGTCAACGGCGCGCTCATTGAGGGCCGCGTTATGTACGATGCTTTTGTCAAGCCGACCAAGGCGGCAGGCATCTACGCTGCCTGCGCCACCGGAACGGTCTGCACCACGCCGACGATCGCGCTCTCGTCCAATACCCTCACGCTGACCGGCGGTGAAGGTGAGACGCTGATCTACACGACCGACGGCTCTGACCCGCGTTTCTCCGAGACTGCGGCGACTTACAGCGCTTCCAGTAAGCCGACGATCAAGGCGGGCGATCTGGTCCGCGCTGCGGCTACCAAGACCGGTTCGTTCTGGTCTGACGTCGCGGAGAAGAACAACTGATATACCACGGAATAAGGGGTGCAGCAATGTACCCCTTTTCTTGGAGGATACCATATGGCAACAATTTCCACCAAAGATGACAGCAAGGTCTTTACCATCAAGAAGTTTCTCGGGCTGAACGAGTCCAACGACGGCGATACGCAGCTGAAATTGGGCGAGGCGTCAGTCCTCAAGAACTTCGAGATCACAAACGAATATCATCTGCGCGTCAGACCGGGTTATAACACCCTGCACGCCTTTACTGGCGCTGTCCGCGGCATGTGGCATGGCTACGTTGCCGGTGGCGAGGTGACGGTCTGTGCGGCTGACGGCGCAGTTTGGAATATGACGGAAGACGGGGCGGAGAACATCGGCGACATTCTGGACGCGCCGACGACGTTCTTCGGCTTCGGAGATAAACTCTATATCCTGAACGGCTCCGAGTATCTGGTATGGGACGGCATCGGCTACGTCGAAACCGTCGGCGGCTATGTCCCCGTCATCGTGACGGCGTCTGCGCCGGGCGGCGGCGGGACAACGCTGGAGCCGGTGAACATGCTGACCGGCAAGCGCCGCGTGCGCTTCTCTGCCGACGGCACAGCGAAGGTCTACCAGCTGCCGGAGAAGAACGTCACGAGCATTGATTTTGTGTTCGTGGAGAAAGCCGAGGTGACGACGGGTTTCACGGTCGACAAAGCGGCCGGGACCGTCACCTTCGCCGAGGCCCCGGCACAGGGCAGCAACAACGTCGAAGTCTTCTATAACGTGGCGAACACGCTGCGCGCGAAGATCGAGAAGATGCGCTTCAGCGAATTTTTCAACGGCGCATCGGATACGCGCGTGTTCCTTTACGGCGACGGCAGCAACAAGGCGTACTACTGCGGCGTGACCGAGACGGGCGAGGCCAGTGCCGAGTATTTCCCGGATCTGTACGAGGTGCAGAGCGGCACGGCAAACACGCCCATCACTGCCATGTCCCGGCACTACTCGAAGCTGCTGGTCTTCAAGCCGGAGGCGGTCTATGCCACCAGCTATTCGGCTATCACGCTGGAAGACGGCAGCACGACGGCGGGCTTTTATACCGTCCCCATCCACCGGGAGATCGGCAACGAGGCGCCTGGGCAGGTGCAGCTCGTCAACAACTACCCGCGCTCGATCTGCGCGGGCAACGTGTTTGAATGGCGGCTGGCGACGACGCTGTACGCCGACGAGCGCAACGCGAAAAACATCTCCGCCCGCGTGCAGCAGACCATGAACAGCGCGGACGTGTCGAAGATCTTTGCCTTCGACAACAATATGACGCACGAATACTTCCTGTTTCTGAACGACGCGGAGGGGACCGTGCTGGTCAACAACTACGAGACGAACGTCTGGTACATGTTCACGGGCCTCCCTGCGACCTGCGCGTGCGCGGACGGGATGGCAATGTATCTGGGCTTCTCCGACGGGCGGCTGGTCGATTTTGACCATATGCACACGTCGGACGACGGCGTGGCGATCGAATCCCGGTATGAATCCGGGAACATGTCGTTCAACGCCGACTACAAGCGCAAGACCAGCTCCATCATCTGGGTCTCGATGAAGCCCGCGACGAATGCGCGGATCCTGATCTCCGCCCGGTCAGACAAAAAGAGCGACTACGCGGAGAAGGAAGTGGCATCGAGCCTGTCCGGCTTCGATCACGTGAATTTCATTCACTGGTCTTTCCTGACGAACCGCGCGCCGCAGATCGAGCGGATCAAGCTGAAGGTGAAGAAGTTCGTCTATTACAAGATCGTCATTACAAGCGGCTCGACCTTCGGCGACGTGACCGTGCTCGGTATCGACCAGAAGGTCCGCTACACCGGAAATGTGAAATAGGAGGGTGCTATGGAAACGATTCTTGGGCTGATTTTGCAGCTGCTGATTTTGGGCTGCCAGATCGCGGTCTGTATTCTCGGCTATGTGCTCGTCACGCGCGGCACGGCCCCGCAGAAGGAGCGGGAGCCGGAAGCGACGGAGTCCGCGCTTGGGGCGACGGACTCGGCGCTGGCCGAGGAAGAACGCCGGATGCAGGAGCAGATGAAGCGCATGATGGACGGCATGAACAATATTCTGGGCTATGACGGCCATCCGCAGGGTGACAGAGAATGAAAGAGAAAATGACGCCGGAAAAGGCGTACCGCAGATATGATCGGGGCGTACAGGTCAACACACAGCTGAATTTGTACGACACGGTGCAGAAAAACGAAAATTTCTTTATCGGCAAGCAGTGGGAGGGCGTGGAGAGTAACGGCCTGCCGACGCCGGTATTCAACTTCCTGAAGCGCGTCGCGCTGTTCCAGATCGCGACGATCTCGAGCGACAACCTCTCCATGCAGGCTTCGCCGCTCGGCTCGACCAGTATGTATTCGCTCGGCGATCTTGAGAAGGTCGCCGACGTTATGAATAAGCAGTTTGCGGCTATTTTTGAGCGGAACAAGGTTGTGACGTTGACGCGCCAGTTCATGCGCAACGCGGCGGTCGACGGCGACGGCGCGACCTACACCTACTTTGACCCGGATATCGAGACCGGGCAGGAGGCGAAGGGCGATATCGTCACCGAGATCATCGAGAACACGCGCGTGATCTTCGGCAACCCGAACGACCGGCGCGTGCAGACGCAGCCCTATATCATCATCCCCCGCCGCCTCATGGTGGACGAGGTCAAGCGCCTTGCCAAGCGCAACGGCGTCAAGAAAGACGATATCGACCGCATCCGGCCGGACACGGAAGACTACAACAATCAGATGGATACCCTGCAGGATAAGCTCTGCACGCTCATCGTCTACCTCTGGAAGGACGACGAGACCGGCACCATCCACAGCTTCCAGTGTACAAAGGACGTAGAGATCGAGAAGGAGAAGGACACCGGCCTGAAGCTCTATCCCATCACGTGGATGCCGTGGGACTACGTGCAGGACTGCTACCACGGGCAGGCGCTCATTGCGGAGCTGATCCCGAACCAGATCTTCGTCAATAAGCTGTTCGCCATGTCGATGCTCTCGCTCATGACCACGGCGTTCCCGAAGATCGTCTACGACAAGACGCGCGTGCCGCGCTGGGACAGCCGCGTCGGCGCGGCCATCGGCATCAACGGCGGCGACGTCAACAACGTGGCGAAAATTTTGGACCCGGCGACGATCTCACCGCAGGTCTCGCAGTTCATCGACTCCGCCATCAACTACACGCAGAACTTCATGGGCGCTTCCGACGCGGCCCTCGGCGATACCCGGCCGGACAATACGTCCGCCATCGTGGCCCTGCAGCGCGCGTCCAACGCGCCTTTGGAGCTGGTGAAGCTCAACATGTACGAATCCATCGAAGACCTCGGCCGCATCTACCTCGACCACATGCGCGTGTACTACGGCACGCGGTATGTGCAGGTGAAGATGCTGACGAAGGATCAGCTCAATTCGCAGCCGCTCGGCATGACGCTGCCGGAGCAGGATTTCAATACGCCCTTCGACTTCGACATTCTCAACCGCATCCCGCTTTCTTTGAAGCTCGACGTCGGCGCGTCGGCCTACTGGTCGGAGATCACGACGGTGCAGACGCTAGACAATCTGCTCATGCAGGGCAAGATCGAGCTGGTGGACTACCTCGAGCGCATCCCGGAGGGCTATGTCTCCAAGCGGCAGGAGCTGATCGACAAGCTGAAAGGCAATCAGGCCATGTCGCAGATGAATCAGGGCGCGACGAGCGGGAACCTCATGCCCGAGGTCCCGCAGGCCGGTCAGATCCCGGTCAACGGCGGAAGCGGCTACGGCGAGCTGCAAAGGGCGCTCAACGAAACGGGGGTGGCATAAGTGAGCATTCCGACACTCGGCACCGATCTCAGCATCATCCAGAAGCTGGACGACTACCCAAACGACATCGGCGGGCTATCCGCCGCGCAGCTGAAAGCGAAGTTTGACGAAGGCGTGCTTGCGATCCAGACCTATATCAATGAGGTCCTGATCCCGGCGCTTATCGCGTCGCAACTGCCGTTCACGCCAAGCACGGCAGTCAATGCCAGTACGGTACAGGCGGCGATCGAAAATGTGCAGGCGCAGATCTCGTCTGCTGTCGCGGGCTCCATCCCGAACAATACCGTCGGCATGGAGAAGCTGACCAAGACCGTGCAGAACGCCATCGCCTCCGGCGGCGGCGCGGCTTCGGCGGTCACGGAGCTTTCCAAGACCGTCGCCCAGAACGTGGCGGCGACGAACGAAAACACCACGGCCATTGCCGCCATCAACGCCGCGAACGTGAACCGCGACGCCGAGATCGCCAAGATCGGCGATAAGGCGGAAAAATCGAAGGGCGCGACGTTTGTTCTGACCGCGGCGGGCTGGACAGAGGGCAAGCAGACCGTGGCCATCAACATCGGCAGCGGGCGCAACGACGCCGTCGGCCTCGACACGTCGGCGACGCTGGCGCAGTGGCAGGAGGCGGCGAAGTGCGGCGTCAAGGTCTACAGCGCGAACGAGGACGGCATTACGTTTTCGTGCGAGACCGTCCCGACGCTCGACCTGTCGTGCGCGTACATTCTGATTTAAGGAGGGGTGACAGATGCTTGATCTATTCCCGAAGCAGATCAGCCCGGACGAGACGACCGTCAACACCAAGCTTGGCCGCACCACCGCCGTCACCGAGGACGACACGAACTACACCTCGTACATGGCGCGCGGCCAATCTCTGAATTCTGCCGAGACGACGCCCACGAAGAACGGGCAGATCGCCTGGCAGTACGAATAAGGAGGGACGGCACATGGCACATATGGCACGAGCGGCGGGGACGGATTACGCCGTCGCGGGCGGCAAGACCCTCATCGACGGCACGGCGTACAGCGTCGTCGCGACGCGAGAGGTGGAGAAGACCATTGTCATTACTGGCAAACTGCCGTCCACTGTAAGTGGCAGCTTCACGGTTAATGATGCACGCTTAGATTACGACAAATATGAAGTCGTACAAGCGCTGTACGCAACTGCCGGATATTACAATATGTCTGGGGTGACAGTCTTAATTGTGTACGAGAAAGATTATCAGAAAATGAATGGAATAGTTTCTGGCGGACAATACAGCGGCATCTCATCTAAAGATAGCCCAAGTGTAACATCAATGTTTAATTTTTCACAAAACGGAAAAGCGGTGCTCCCAGCGTTCCCATCTGCAAAGTTGCTTGTTGAGGGTAGCATATACACCATCGTCTTGGAGGCCAAAACATGAGTCACAAAACCCTGATATCCGGCACGGCGTATGAGGT
>ERZ1023977.65-NODE-65-length-13373-cov-14.751915_pt1 | contig 13373 bp, 9 predicted proteins | sample MGYA00380433_ERZ1023977 | MGnify/ENA primary metagenome ERZ1023977 (study PRJEB33179, sample SAMN07449059) | human gut metagenome | biome: Human-gut; feature: Human associated habitat; material: Faeces | host: Homo sapiens | place: India:Kasaragod | collected...
GCTTAATAACATGACCGGATCCTGTGGTATCATAAAAAAACCTCACTTTTAAAATATTATTACTATAACATCTTAAACGAAAAAAGCGAAAATGACAAGTCTGCCACTTTCGCTTTTCGTATTACTGTTTATTTATTTTTAGAGCCTTTCTCACATTTGGCGGAAAGCTTATCACCTTCCACGGTAATGACGATGGTATCACCCTCCTCCACCTGATCTGCCAGGATCATCTTGGCAGCCAGGGTCTCCACATACTTCTGAATATAACGTTTCAGAGGTCGTGCACCATAGACCGGATCATACGCGTTATCCACGATGTACCGCATAGCCTCGTCCGACAAACGGATCGTCAACTGCTTATCCTCCAGACGCTTGTTCAGATCGGCAATGATCAGATGAATGATACCGCCGATATTATCTTTGGTCAGAGGCTTGAACAGGATCGTCTCATCCAGACGGTTCAGAAATTCCGGACGGAAATGAGCACGCAGGTCGTTCATGACTGCTGCCTCTGCCTCCGGCTTGATGGTACCGTCTTCGTTGATGCCATCCAGCAGATAGCTTGCGCCGATGTTGGATGTCATGATCAGTATGGTATTCTTGAAGTCTACAGTACGACCCTGAGAATCGGTGATACGCCCATCATCCAGTACCTGTAACAGTACATTGAATACATCCGGATGTGCCTTTTCGATCTCATCAAACAATACCACGCTGTAAGGTTTTCTCCGGACAGCCTCGGTCAGCTGACCGCCCTCTTCGTATCCTACGTATCCGGGAGGCGCACCGATCAGACGGGAGACAGAATATTTCTCCATGTATTCACTCATATCGATACGAACCATGTTGTTCTCGTCGTCAAACAGTGCTGCTGCCAGGCTCTTCGCCAACTCCGTCTTACCTACACCGGTAGGTCCTAAGAACAGGAAGGAACCTATGGGCTTGCTGGGATCCTTGATACCGGCTTTGGAACGGATGATGGCTTCAGTAACCTTAGTCACGCCTTCGTCCTGTCCAACTACACGTTTGTGCAATTCTTCGTCGAGGTGAAGGGTCTTGTTACGCTCACTCTCGGTCAGTTTGGCTACCGGGATGCCGGTCCAGCGGGAAATGATCCTTGCGATCTCTTCCTCAGACACCTTTTCATGTACCAGCGACATATCCGATTCGCCGACCTTATTTTCCTCCTGCTCCAGCTGTTTCTCCAGTGCAGGAAGTTCGCTGTATTTTAATCTGCCCGCTTTCTCATAGTCTCCTTCCCGCTCTGCGATCTGGATCTCATTGTTGATACGGTCTCTGTCCTCACGCAGCTTGGAAAGCTTATCTACGGATGCCTTCTCGTTATCCCACTGTGCTTTTCTCGTATTGAACTGATCCTTTAACTCTGCCAGTTCCTTCTGCAGATCAGCCAGACGTTCCTTACTGATCCGGTCATCCTCTTTTTTCAGAGCAGTCTCCTCGATCTCCAGCTGTGTCACCTTACGTTGCAGTTCATCCAGCTCCGTAGGCATACTGTCCATCTCGGTCTTGATCAGGGCGCAGGCTTCATCCACCAGGTCGATCGCCTTATCCGGCAGGAATCTGTCGGTGATATAACGGTTGGAAAGTACGGCTGCACTTACCAGCGCATTATCCATGATCTTAACACCATGATATACTTCATAACGATCCTTCAGTCCACGCAGGATAGAAATCGTATCCTCCACGGTGGGTTCTTCTACCATAACCGGCTGGAAACGACGTTCCAGAGCGGCATCTTTTTCAATATACTGTCTGTATTCATCCAGAGTGGTAGCACCGATACAGTGCAACTCACCACGAGCCAGCATAGGTTTCAGCATATTGCCTGCATCCAGAGCGCCATCTGTCTTACCGGCACCAACAATGGTATGCAGCTCATCAATGAACAGAATGATCTGTCCGTCGCTGTTCTTCACATCATCCAGTACAGCTTTCAGACGTTCCTCAAATTCACCTCTGTATTTTGCGCCGGCTACCAGTGCACCCATATCCAGTGCGAAAATCTTCTTATCCTTCAGTCCCTGCGGTACATCACCTTTTACAATACGTTGTGCCAGCCCTTCCACCACGGCGGTCTTACCGACACCGGGTTCACCGATCAATACAGGGTTGTTCTTCGTTTTACGGGACAGGATACGTACTACATTACGGATCTCACTGTCTCGTCCGATGACAGGATCCAGCTTCTGGTTTCTCGCTTTCTCCACCAGATCCTGACCGTATTTTTCCAAAGTATCGTAAGTAGCCTCCGGATTGTCACTGGTAACTCTCTGGTTGCCTCTTACGGTAGACAGAGCCTGTAAAAAACGCTCTCTTGTGATGCCGTATTCCTTCCAGATCTCGGCAATCTCCTTGTTGGGATTCCTGATCATGGCAAGGAACAGATGCTCAACGGAGACATATTCATCTCCCATCTGTTTTGCCTCATCTGATGCGCTGACCAGTACCTTGTTCAGATACTGACCGACATAAGGCTGACCGCCCTGCACCTTTACTCTTTTCTCCAGAGCCTGTTTTGCACGGTTTACAAAGTGATCCTTTTGGATCTCCATCTTCTCCACAAGCTTTAAGATCAGGCTGTCATCCAACGTCAGCAGACTGTACAGCAGATGCTCCTGCTCGATCTCCTGGTTGCCATATTCCATGGCGAGCTTCTCACAGCCGTTGACGGCTTCTATGGATTTCTGTGTAAATTTATCAATATTCATAATCGTTCGCCTCCTCACATAAGGTTATGCAATTTTGTTTATCTGGTTAATTTCTTAGACGATGAACTGCTTTCGTTTGAATCCTTACCTTCAAATTTCTTTTAGCGTTCCTTCGTCAAACAGATGTCACGATCTCAAAATCTCTCTTGTTTCATCTGTTCTATAGTTAATATAACACATAGTGTAAGAAAATCAATTAAGAAAGTATAAACTTTATATAGAATCTTTCGAAAATGCATAATTTTCCCTTTGCATTTTCCATGATGCAATTGATCGATACACTTTCACAACAGGTGTGCATGATTATAAAGAGAGATCAGTCATGGGTCTATACAGAAAAATCTTGTTTTCTGATCCCCTTTTCCGCCATAATGTCACTCCAGAAGATTCACTTTGGGTCTATAGAAAAAAATTTGCTCTCCGGATACTCATTTTTCGTGATTTGAGTATCTAAAATGATATTTTTTCTGTATAGACCCACAGAGCACAAAAATCTATGATATCTACATAAAAAAAGTATCTGAAAAGCACTTTTTTCGCTATAGACCCAAATGGCGCTGCCACCGCATTCCGTCTGCTCATAAAGCAGAATGCAACACAGTGGCGGCGCCATTTTTCATCATTTGTTATTCCTATCCGGCTACAAAGGTCAGACCTATTTTGCTGTAACGCCCTTTACTTCATAGCCGGCGTCGGTCACAGCCCTGATCAGTACCTCATCTGCTACATCGGAAGCCAGTTCCACGGTAGCGTTTTTCTGCTCCAGACTCATGGTTACGGCTTTCACACCTTCTACTGCCTCCAGTGCCTTCTGTACGGTTCCGGTGCAGTGGTTGCACATCATTCCTTCGATGCTGATTACTTTTGTCATTGTGTTTGTCCTCTCTTTCTCCTGCTTTACATCTTGTCTGTTATTTTGCTCTGCGGGGGTCTTCAGTATGCACTGTTCTTCCTCCGCAGTTGCATGCGTTATCTTGATTTCCTTATGGGTTACTTCCGGTGTTCCCTTTTTCAGCGGGGTAAATCCGCTCTTAAAGCCTCTCAGTCGCAGGGCATTTCCCACGACAAAGATACTGCTTAAGCTCATGGCTGCCGCGCCGAACATGGGATTCAGCCGGATCTGGAACGCCGGATACAACACACCGGCTGCCAGAGGGATGCCGATGCAGTTGTAGAAAAATGCCCAGAACAGGTTTTCCTTAATATTGCGGATCACGGCACGGCTCAGCTTCATGGCAGTCACCGCATCCCGAAGATCGTTTTTCATCAGGATAATGTCAGCACTCTCCATGGCGACATCGGTACCTGCGCCGATGGCCATACCCACATCTGCTGCCGCCAGTGCGGGAGCATCGTTGATACCGTCACCGATCATTGCCACCTTGTGTCCCTGTGCTTTCAGTTCACTGACCTTTTTCTCCTTATCCTGCGGCAGTACCTCTGCCACGACTTCGGAGATGCCAAGCTTCTGCCGTACGGCTTCCGCAGTGCGGCGGTTGTCTCCGGTCAGCATGATGACTCTGACACCCATTTTCTCCCATGCGTTAATCGCTTCATAGGAGGTGGCTTTGACAGTATCTGATACACCGATGATGCCTAAGAATCTTCCTTCCTGTGCCACCAGAAGCGGTGTCATGCCTTCGTCCGCCATCCGGTTCAGACCTTCTGCAGCTTCCTGCGGCAGTGTGATATTCTTCTCCTGTAAAAATGCAAGATTGCCTACATAGAACTTTGTACCTGCCGGGAATGTCACACTGTCTGCATCTGATCTTGCAATTCCGGTTGCCGGATTCTGTTCTGCGATCTTGCCTGAATTTTCCGGTACATCCGCAGTACTATCCCTTTTCCCTGCATAAAATACCGCCGTGGGACCATCCTTTTTTGCAACTTTCTCTGCATGGAAATCTGCTGCCAGAGCACCTTCCACACCACGGCCGAAGGTTGCCTTGAAATCCACGATCTCCGGAATTGTCAGTTGGAAGCTTTCCGCATATTCCACTACCGCCTCTGCCAGCGGATGCTCACTCTTTTTCTCCAGTGCCGCCGCGATCTGCATCATGGCATCCGCAGGAAAATCACTCTGATAACCGCCTACTTCTTCTACTTTTAACTTGCCGCTTGTGATGGTTCCGGTCTTGTCCAGTACCACGGTGTCGATCTCCTTAGCCTGCTGTAAGGCTTCCCCGGTCTTGATCAGGATGCCGTTACCTGCTCCTACGCCGGTCCCTACCATGATAGCCACCGGAGTTGCCAGTCCCAGCGCGCAGGGACAGGAAATCACCAGTACGGCAATGGCTGTAGAAATGGCGAATTCCGCAGTGGCGCCGTTTAGCAGCCATACGACCAGTGTGATCAGTGAAATGGTAATGACCGTAGGCACGAAGACCCCTGCCACCTTATCTGCCAGCTGTGCAATGGGAGCCTTGCTGGCGCTGGCTTCTTCCACCAGGCGGATGATCTGTGCCAGCGTGGTGTCATCGCCGACACGATCCGCACGACATTTTAAGAAGCCCGCCTTGTTCACGGTTGCGGAGACCACATGGTCGCCTGCCTGCTTCTCCACAGGCACACTCTCACCGGTGATGGCCGCTTCGTTCACACTGGAGTTACCCTCCAGCACGATGCCGTCCACCGGTACCAGACTTCCGGGCTTTACCAGGAAAATGTCGCCCTTTTGCAGGCTTTCCGTAGGTACTTCCTTCTCCTGTCCGTCCTCAGTTACAAGGATCGCCACCTTGGGAGCCAGATTCATCAGCTTGGTGATGGCTTCACTGGTCTTGCCCTTGGAACGGCTCTCCAGATATTTTCCGACCGTGATCAGGGTCAGGATCGTACCGGAGGATTCAAAATACAGATCGTGGGAATAATGCTCTACTACTGCCATGTCACCGTAGCCTAAGCCATAGCTGATCCGGTACATGGCGAAAATGCCGTACACAAGCGCCGCGCCGGATCCTAAGGCGATCAGGCTGTCCATGTTCGGGCTGCGGTGCGCCAGGGTTTTAAATCCTACGGAGAAAAACTTCCGGTTCACATATAGAATCGGCAACAACAGTAAAAACTGTGTCAGTGCGAAATTCATGGCGTTGGCATTGCCGTGCATGATATTCACGATAAATGCAGGGACCGGAATCCCGAACCATTCTTTGAGCATGTGGTGCATGGACACATACATTAGCGGGATCAGGAAGCCGATGGAGATTCCAAGCCGCCATTTCATGGCTCTTGCGTCCGCATCCAGCTTCTGCTGCAATTCCTGCTTGCCGTCGGCTGCGGACCTTCCTGTACTTCCCGCATTCCCGGAAGTGCTCCGTCCGCCAGCACCTGCCGCACTGCCTTCGGTCATTACCGAAGCACCGTAGCCTGCTTTCACCACAGCATTGATAATTTCCGTCGAAGTGATCTTCGTCTCGTCATAGGTCACATCCATGGTCTCTGTCAACAGATTCACGGATGCTTTTTCCACATTTTCCAGTTTATTGACTGCCTTTTCCACATGCGAAGAGCATGCGGAGCAGGACATTCCCGTAACATGATATCTTTCCTTCATAAAAATAACCCTGCCTTTCCATAACCTGCAAAGTTTCCGTTATTTTCAGTGCCTTACCGCACGAATTTACAGTATTATCTGCAGTCATGCCTCTACTTATTTCAATTTTTTCACCAGATCCACTGCTTCCTCTACGATAGCAGTATTTCCCTTCCGGATCTCTTCCACCACGCAGGTCTCCATATGCTCCTTCAGAATCGCATAGCCAAAAGCCTGCAGGGCGCTCTCCACCGCAGCTACCTGCGTCAGGATATCTCCGCAGTATCGGTTTTCTTCCAACATCCGGCTGATACCGTTCAGTTGTCCCGTCATGCGGCTTAAACGGTTCTGTAATTGTTTTCTTTCTTTTTCAGAGCGAGGTGTTGCTTTCTGATGACAATGACAACATTCCATGCCCTTCTCTTCTAATTTTTCTTTTAATTGTTCTGCCATACTTTCTCCCATTCTGAAGCCGGTTCCTGCTTTTTTTCTAAATGCCCACATATTCTTTATTGTCCTCCGATCACATAACAGCGTTCAATGTATGTAGAAGGACTAATTGTTGCAGTTATGCAAAATACCCCACAGGGGTATCTTGTATAGTTACAAGATATACCCCTACAGGGTATTTGTCAAGAGGCACTTTCTAATTCCTGCCAGTTCATCTCTGACCAAAACAGATCCTTACGATCTGCATCTTCATGATTCTGTCGCCGGTTCTGGCGAGGAAGCGGAATAATCCGCTGACGGAAGGGTCTCGAAGATCATTGTAGCCCAGCATATAGCCACGGCTTGTAACCTGCAATCTGCTGTCCCACGTGGAAAGCTCACTTTTCGCATCCGAAACCGCAAAATACGCGCCCACATCCTGAATTTTAGCGCTCTTTAGCCATGTCTTTGCTATCATCTTAACCGCTGTCCGGTTCGCCGCGTCAAATACCAGCACACCACCGGGAAAACTGTCAGCCATTGCCTGTACCAGCGTCCTGACTTGCTCCGTCAGAAAATAATAGAATACTCCGGAGGCAAAAAATATCGCCCCTTCGGACGCGTCGATTTTGGTAAACCATTCCGTATCATTCAAATTGCAGGGAATATTTTCCTCACGGTCTCCGGCGGGCAGTAATTGATTGCGTACGGCAATAACATCCGGGAAATCCAGATTGTAAATTTTACAGCTGCCATTGTCACAGGCTCTGACGGTACCCTCAAGACCACAGCCCAGATTGACAACCCCCGCATTGGGATGGTCTGCCAGATAATTTTGTACCTCCCACGCAAGGTCATTCTGCCGCATGGCAACCTCCAGCGAACCGAAACGCTGCATTAGGCCGTGGGATTTTTTCTCCAGCTGTGAAAAATCATAGTCGATCTGGTCGATCAGGTGTACCGCCATCTCGTCCCGATATAGGTTCGGATACAACTCCGAGCATAGCTTCCGGGAATAAAGCGGGATGATCAGTGTCTCCTGTACGGTGTTCTTCTCAATCTTGTATTTCATTGGTATCTCTCACTTTCTTGCATTTTTACCATTTCTTTTTTGTGTTAGCTTCACCTAACCGCTATATAGAGTCGTGCGGTTAGCCAACGCTAACTTATGTATCTTAGAAAAGCCGCATTGCTGCGGCCTTTCGGCTGACTGTTTTTGATTTTCATTCCTATTATACTGAACTTATTTCTGTTTTGCAAGGTAGATTTCCACCAATAGATAGATATTTCTTGTTTTCTTCCCAGTTATAGTAGAACTGAATCAGTCCGATGCGGCTCCTGGTGCCGGTCTTCTCATTCAACGCAGAAACATGCCGGTAGAGCAGCGCGCGGGAGACAAATAAGGCTGTTGGCGATCACCGGCACCGACAAGAAAAATCCCACTGCCTTGAACGCAGTGGGATTCCCGGTTTTGCTTTTCCATAATAGAAAACAGCTAATGAAAGCATGGTCTCTCCTTAAACAGACTGGAAACCGCCTTCCAGATCCTCAATGATATCATCAATATTCTCCGTACCGATAGACAGACGAATCGTATTGCTGTAGATTCCCTGCTCATTCAGCTCTTCCTCAGACAGCTGTGCATGGGTGGTGGAAGCCGGATGGATGACCAGAGACTTCACGTCTGCCACGTTTGCCAGCAGCGAGAACAGTTCCAGATTATCACAGAACTTTTTCGCTGTCTCCTTGCCGCCCTTGATCTCGAAGGTGAAGATGGAACCGCCTCCGTTCGGGAAATATTTCTTATACAACTCCTGCTGCTCCGGATCGGTGGATACGGAAGGATGATGCACACGCTCTACCTGAGGATGATTGTTCAGATACTGTACAACCTTCAGTGCATTCTCCACATGACGTTCCACGCGCAGAGACAGTGTCTCCAGTCCCTGTAAGAAAATAAAAGCATGGAAAGGGGAAATGCAGCCGCCCATATCACGAAGGAGCATGGCACGGATAGCGGTCACAAAAGCCGCGCCCGGTGCTGCCTTAGTGAAAGTCACACCATGATAGCTGGGATTCGGAGTGCACAGATGAGGGAACTTGCCGCTACCCTCCCAGTCAAATTTACCATTCTCTACGATCACACCACCTAAGCTGGTGCCGTGTCCGCCGATGAATTTGGTTGCGGAATGTACCACGATATCTGCGCCATACTCAAAAGGACGTACCAGATAAGGGGTAGCAAAAGTATTGTCCACTACCAGAGGCACCTTGTGTGCATGGGCGATCTGTGCCAGACGCTCGATGTCTACCACATCAGAATTGGGATTGCCCAGGGTCTCGATGTAGAGCGCCTTGGTGTTCTCCCGGAAGCTTGCTTCGATCCTGTCATAATCGGAAGGAGCCACGAAAGTAGTGGTCACACCGTAGTCCACCAGGGTATGCGCCAACAGATTGTAGGTCCCGCCGTAAATATTATTTGCAGAAACAATGTGATCTCCCTGTTTTGCCAGGTTCTGGATCGTATAGCAGATAGCTGCCGCTCCGCTGGCTACTGCCAGAGCTGCGGTACCGCCCTCTAATGCTGCAATACGCTGCTCGAAGACACCCTGGGTAGGGTTGCCCAGACGGCCGTAGATCTCACCGGGATCTTCCAGTCCGAAGCGTGCTGCTGCATGGTCGCAGTTGCGGAATACATAAGAAGATGTCTGATAAATGGGAACGGCTCTCGCACCGGTCACGGGATCGGGCTGCTCCTGTCCCACATGTAACTGTAATGTCTCGAATTTTAAATTACGCTCTGCATAGGGCTTTTTGCTCATGTTCTGCCTCATTTCTGCACTTATCTGTGTGCTGTGTGTTAGTCATATAGTAGCTTATCTATTCCTAGGAATCTACTATAAAAACATGCTAAAACACATTCAAAAATATGTCAATGTAAAACTTTAGTGCAGCAGATATTTTTTACTTCACCAGCCGGTCCTTATACTTCAGCCATTTTCCCGTCCGTATCCTGTTAGTAAACAAAAATGCCCGTACGACCCAGTCCATGGTCATAGCGATCCAGACGCCGATGACGCCAAGTCCCAGACCCTGTCCCAGGATATATGCCATGCCCACACGGCAGAGCCACATGGAAGCGATCGCCACGATCATGGTAAATCTCACATCTCCCGCAGCGCGAAGTGCATTGGACTGTGCAAAGGACAACGGATGCACCAGCATACAACATACACAGCTGTAACATAACAGAAAAACAGTTATTTTCATTGTCTCCGGACTCAGATGATAGACTCCACAGATCGGTCGAGCAAAAATAATCATGGGAATTCCCAACAGGATCATACAGGCATATGCTACTTTCATCATTTTTTTCAGATAATATAATGCCTGCTCTGTTTCTCCTGCGCCGATGCACTGTCCGATCACAGTGATCATTGCCACACCGATGGCATTGGCAGGGATCTGTTGGAAGCTGGCAATGCTGCCTGTTACGGCATTTGCCGTCGTAGCTGCCATTCCAAATCCGGCGATCAGGCTGGTGGTCAGAAGCTTACCAATCTGAAAAATGCTATTCTCCAATCCGTTCGGTACGCCGATATACAGGATTTTCCCAAGGATTTTGGTATCCAGACGCCAATGATTGCTCATGATGATCTTGTCACTTTTCTTAAGCAGCACTACGATCAGCACCGCAGACAATACTCTGGAAAAAAGCGTGGACAGCGCCGCTCCTGCAGCACCGATCCCAACACCGTAGATCAAAATGGCATTTCCCACTACGTTCACCAGATTCGCTACCAATGACACCTTCATGGACACCTTGGAATCTCCCACCGCACGGAACAAAGCTGCACCACCGTTATAAATTCCCAGAAAAGGAAAGGACACCGCCACAATATAAAAATAAATTCTTGCAGCACTCATGACATCCGCTTCCACATTGCCGTAAAGCAATGCCAGCAGTCCCTTGTTCCAGATCAGCGCTATCGTCATAAACAGAAGGGCCACACCCCCAACCGCTATAAACAGCTGATTGGAGGCCCGGCCTACCATTTCCTTATCTCCGTGTCCCATGTATTGTGCTGCCACGACCGCACCACCGCTTGCCATGGCCGTGAACAGACCGATCAGCAGCACACAGATACTGTCCACCAGGGAGATTCCGGATACCACGGCTTCTCCACAGCTGGCTGCCATCACTGTGTCAGCCATTCCCATTGCGATTGCCAGAAACTGTTCTATGATCAGCGGCCACAGTAATTTTCTCAATGCATCCTGTGAAAATAACATTGTTTTCTCTTCCGGCATAATTTACATCATTCCTTTATCCTTACATTAACATCTGCCAAAATAGCACATTGTCATTGCATTGTAAATACGGTAAATGGTATTTTCTACAAACTTTGATATACGAAATAATCCGCAGCCACCGAACCGCCGGCCGCACCCTGTTCGTTGATGGCAAACAGTCCGTCCTTGACACCGACCCAGCGGCCCGGAGTTGCTTCCACCATCTGTCCCACAGGCTGTAAATTTTCTTCCGTGGTTCCCACGTAGAACGTGCGGTAAGTCTCCTTCTCCACCTTCATCTGGATATAAATGACATCACTGTTCCATTCGCCTAGACCGGTGCGCACTTCATCGTCCTTCGTCCAGTTGCCGGTGCGCTGCTGCAGGCTCATTTTGCCGTGTATTTTCTGAACTGCAAGTGCTGTATAACATCCGCCCAGCGATACCAGTCCTGCCACATCGCCGTCCTTCATCTGCTCCAGATGCAGACAGGTGGTAACAGAAAATTCCGGTGCCGGCCACTTCTGCAATAACAGATTGCTGATGTCGCACAGCTGTGTCTTCGGATCCGCCGCCTGTGCATGGAGAAGGAGCTGACCGTCTTTCAGGTCGTACCATTCCTTTTTATAATTGGCATTCCACTGCCATTGCAGTCCTAAACGATCTCCTTCGAAGAAATCGCTGTCCTCCGGGGTATCGATGGGATATGCAGCTCCCACTTCCGGCTTCTTGTAACGCAGTACCGGCTCACCGCAGCCGTCCACGGCATTTACTCCGATCACCGGCCAGTCGTTTTCCCAGTGCATGGGCTGTAAATGTACGATACGTCCCGCATTGCCCACATCCTGGAAATGCAGGAACCAGTCCTGTCCGTCCGGCGTATCCACCCAGGCACCCTGGTGAGGTCCGTTGACGGGGGAATTGCCCTGGTGCAGGACGATTTTCTCTTCCCAGGGACCATAAATATTTTTCGACCGCAGTACGGTCTGCCAGCCGGGCTTCACGCCCCCTGCCGGAGCGAAGATATAGTAATAGCCGTTTCTCTTATACAGCTTCGGGCCCTCGATGGTGGGCTGGGTCGCATGACCGTCATAGATGAACTGACCGTCATCCAGCACTCCGGAGCAGTCCGGTTCGATGGGAGACATATACAGCATGCTCTTGAAGCCGATACGGCTTCTGGCGAAAGCAGTTACCATATAAGCTTTGCCGTCCTCATCCCAAAAAGGGCAGGGATCGATCCAGCCCACTACCTTTCTGACATAAGCAGGCTCGCTCCATTTGCCCCACGGGTCTGTGGTCTTGCACATCATAATCCCCTCATCCGGCATGGGAATAAATACGTAGTAAGTTCCCTCATGGAAGCGGATGGCAGGTGCCCAGGTACCGCAGCCGTGTACCGGCTTGTCATAATATTCAAAGGGAAGTTTATCCATGATGTAATTGATGACCTTCCAGTTCACAAGATCCTTGGAATGTAACAGAGGAACTGCGGGGGTATTACAGAAGCTGGAAGCGATCATAAAATAATCCTCTCCCACACGAATGGCATCCGGATCCGAGTAATCCGTATACAGGATCGGGTTGGTATAGGTGCCGTCGCCCTGATCGGCGATCCACATTTTATGTATCTTCGTCTTGTCCATAGTATCTCCATTCCGCAGCCTTTTGCTACTGTTTCGTATTTTATAAAACCAGTATAGCAGATATCCCGTCACATCGCGTGTCATTTATCATTTTATTTATGACAAATCTTGCATTATCTATACTACAATGCCATAATATAATAATGCCAGTGGCAATAGGTCTAATCCCACATGAGCAGCACGGAACAATCTGTAGGCATCAAAGTGACAAAAGTTGCAGGAGGAAAACACCTTGAGTTTCTTTTATCAGAATCGCAAAGAACAACTCTATCTGTATCTGTCCAGGAATAACCCTTACGCCGTCCATCTCCACAGACAGCTGGAGCTGATCTATGTCTTAAGCGGTTCCACCACGGTCACTGTGGAACAACAGGAATTTCCGCTGGCTCCCGGTCAGGGTATCCTCGTCTTTCCGAACCAGATGCACGGCTTAAAGCATGTGGAACCCGGTCAGAATCTGCTCTGTATCTTCGAGCCGGATTTCTGTCATTCCTTCCGACATTTTTTCCAGAATAAAAAACCCTCACGCAATGACTTTGCCGTCTCCACCCTCTCGGAGCACAGCCACATTGCCTTACGGGGACTCGAGGCTCTGGCTTCCACCATAGAAAAAGATCGTCCTACCCCCTCCGATGTGCAGATCTATGCGGAAGGGTATCTGACGCTCCTTTTGGCAGATCTCCTGCCCTCCCTCCCCCTGCAGACCCGGAAAAGCACAGAGGATCTGGAGCTGGAGCAGAGGCTGCT
>ERZ1023977.66-NODE-66-length-13234-cov-17.713559_pt1 | contig 13234 bp, 24 predicted proteins | sample MGYA00380433_ERZ1023977 | MGnify/ENA primary metagenome ERZ1023977 (study PRJEB33179, sample SAMN07449059) | human gut metagenome | biome: Human-gut; feature: Human associated habitat; material: Faeces | host: Homo sapiens | place: India:Kasaragod | collected...
GAGCTCGTCAATGCGAACCATCGGCAGCCCCTTCGCTGCCACGCGCACCGGCTCTGCCGCCGTTTTTGTTTTAGCCATGTTTCCCTCCTGCCGCATCCGCAATTTCCCCGTGGGGAATTTTTCTCCTTTGTGGGGGGGCTCGCGGTTTCCACGGCGCAGTTTCAGACTTTTTTGGGCGGGGGTATACCGGAAAAGATCCCCGCGCGACGCTCTCGCGACGCGCCCGAGCGCCCAAGCCTACTGCCGCGCCGCAGCACCGCGGCGCTTTGATTTGCTGCGATTCTCGTACATTTCTCGCGCCGTCTTGCGGCTATGGCAACTGTGGCAGAGGCTCTCGAGGTTGTCTCGGTCGCAGAAGGTCTGCCAGTCGCCCTTGTGGTCGACGATGTGGTCCACATCCGTCGCGCGGACCCGCAGCCCGTGCCGGGCACACTCGCGGCAAAACGGCTCGCGTAGGAGCTGCGCCGGCCGCAGGTCGAGCTTCCACTTGTCGGTCTGGTACATCCAGCGCCAGGACTGCGCTTCCTCACTGCGCCGGTCGCCGCGCGGCCGGTGGGCGTCGCAGTATCCATCGCTCACCAGCACGCAGCAGCCGGGATGCCGGCAGGGTCGGAGCGGCTTTAAGGCCATCGGGCTATCACCTCCGGGCAAAAAACAAAAGCCACCGCCGACACTCCCCGAGATCCGGGTTTGTCAGCAGTGGCTACTAAGCGAGCACGCGCCATGTTCGATGTTCACAATGTTCGATGCTTTGCATCTCCGGCACCAGAGCACGAGGTTACGCGCCTCCGTGTCTGGCCGAACGGCCTGCGATGTGAGCCGCCCGCAGTTTGGGCAGACAATCAATCCGTTCTTTGTGTCCAGTTTAGCAGTCTTTGTGTTGTTTTGCAATACTTTTCACCCTCTTTTCTGCGTTTGTCACTAAAAAGCCATTAGGTTACAAGTAATGTCGCGCGCACGCGCGCACGCGATTCCTTACGCCTCGATCCAGCTCGCCACCCGGTAGCTACCAAATTGACTTCCGCCGGTCCGCACCTGTGGGAGCATCGCGTCAAGCGGTATCGTAATCGCATCGCTCTCGTCGAGCCACACCTCCGGCGGCGGCAGCTTCGCGCGTAGACTGCGCGAGCAGCTCCACGGATGCCGCCCCACCGGAATGATGATACCGTCGCTGCGCTCCTTAGTGAGATAGCGCGCGAGGTAGCGGTAGCCGAGCGCCTTGCCGTGTCGCTTAAATACTGGCCAGTCCGTCACCTCGCCGCACTGCCACAGGCCCCGCACCTCCGCCGGCGAGAGCTGCCGGTAGTCCGCGACGAGGTGGATGTGATACCTGTGCGCCCCGTGCAAACCCTCAATGGCCGGGATGTAGTCAAGTCCGCCCTTGCCTCGATAGCGCTCCACGCGCCGCAGAAAGGCCCGCAGCGCCTTGCGCACATCGGCGAAGCGCTCCGGCAGATGCTCGTTGTCGAACTCCAAAATGTAGTGCGTGGCGTACTTGCCCATGAGCGCGATCATCAGCTCGAGCCGGTCGGTGGAGTCGCGGTTGAGCACCGTGCGCCGCTGCGCCTTGAGATCGGCCTTGGCGCGCCGGTCCTCGTCGGTGTCGGAGGGCGCATAGCGCGGCGGCATCGTCCCGCGGTACTCCTTGACCAGATTACCCGCGCGCTGGCGCACGCAATAGAACAGCTCAGCCATATACGCTCCCGACCATCCCGGCGACCGCGCCGGTCATGTCGCCCTCAACAACAGTCTTATCCAGCTGATCATAGTATGCACAGATAAACTCCCCAAGCAGATCGTAATACAGCACCGCGTGTGATATCCTTCCACCGCACAAGTTCGCGGCCTTAACCGCATCATTTCGGTCGCAGCCGACGCTCATCAATAGCTTGATCATACGTTTTCTTTTCATTTGGCGCACCCCAGCTTTTTCTTCACCCACGCCCACAGATTCCGCCACGGGTGATCCGACCGCCATCTGCAGACTGATGCGAGATGCACGGATGACTTTTGCTCACATGTCAAATCATGCCGCAGCACCGACATTTCACAGTTTGCCCTTCCCAGCGCCGCTTTAGTATCCGCGATCTTGGTACGCAGGTCGTCCTTCTCTGAACTAACCCTTTGCAGCTCTTTGCTCACTGCCTCCGCGGTATCGTTGGCGTTCTTGAGCTGAACTCGCAGCGCATCCGTGTCCGCTTTCAGGTTTGCGATCTCGTTTGCCTTGTTGACAGCTTCGCCGTTCATCTGGTCAAGCTTCTCAGTCAGCGTGCCAATCTCTCCACGCAGCTTTTCATTTTCCTCGGCCAGTTTTACGCCGTCCTTAAAATGTGCCGCCGCCTCGGCTTCCGCCGCTTCCTGCTTTTCCGCCGCTTCCTCGAGCATCTTGAGCATTTGCTCCTTTGTAATCTTCTTCAGGTTAATTTTCTGCATGCAAATCTCCTTCCATCGTCATCTGTTGATACTCTTCCACGCGCTCGACCTTGACCACGCGCACGCCGCCGTACTTTTCAAAGTCCATCGCCGCTTTTTCCTTAATCCCTTGTGGATCTGCGTTGTCCGGCGCGTCCAGCGCCAGCGTCACCAGAAATCTTATTCTGCGCCCTCCTTCGGCTTGCCGTAGCTGCAAAAGGCATCGTCCTTTACTGAGACAGCGTACTCGCTTAGCTCATACCAATAGCCTTCGCAGGTACGTCCGTTTCCATCTTCGCAACTGTACTTGCAGTCCTTGCACCGAGTAACGACCACAGCATCAACGGTGAGAGCGTCACTTACTTCCCGCAACACTTTGGCGGCCAGCAAGTACGGGATTTCCTGTGAGTTATCTGCAAACAAATTTTTTGTGTAAACAGCACCGTGATAACGCTTCGTGTTTTCAATTGCCCTCGCACCGGCGTTCATGGCAAGCATGAGTTCTTCCGTGCGCTCGATGTATTCAGGCATTGTCAGCCCTCCTGTTCCACGCATTCAAGCCGGCTCCGTAGCCGCCGGACCTTGTATGCCCGCTGCTCCGCCACCGCGTCCTCGACCTCAAACTCGATCGCCATCTGGTCAAGCATGATCCCGACGTCGGCGATCTCTTCGGCGATGTTGGCGAGCGTGTCGCCGTCCACGCGCCCGCGCAGAAACTTGCACAGCACATCCTGCAGCTCGGCCATCTCCTCAAAGGCCATCGTGATCTGCGCCTGCGCGCCGTAGCGGCTGAGCGCCGCGCAGAATGTTTTGCGTTCCATGTCAGTCATCCTTCATCGCCTCCAATGCCGCTTTGGCTTCCTCGCGGGTTAAGAAAATCGTTTTTCCTATGGAACTTTCCACGTATGGGCAGAACGGGGTTGTATCAATATCCCACCGTCCCTGTATTGCGAGGTATCTCATGTTTCTGACTTTGTGCTCTAAGATTTCTCCGGCGAACACTCTGAATAACGTATCGCCCACCTTGCACGGCGGCACCACCAGCCGACCGTCAGCCTGTGCCCTGAGTAATGGATCGGCTACCTTGTGGTACTCGGTCAATGTGCACTGTATTGCCGTAACTTCCTCCGGCATCCGCCCCGTGTCCTCGTAGGCGGCGAGTCGCTCAACGCCCCCCTGTTTGAATCCACCACGCTTTTTCATCATCGGGAATCCGTCTTTATCGCGGTATGTCAGTCGTTCCATCACATTTCCACCTCCAGCAGCCTCTCCGTCACCGGCACCCACTTCTCCCGCTCCTGCAGCACCGCGATCTCCTCGGCGTAGCGCGCGCAGCGGTCAGTCAGCTTCTCGATCAGCTCCGCAGACTCCCGCACGATTTGGCAACCGTGGATGCCGCAGTCGTGCTCGCGCCCGCATCCCATGCAGACCAGCGAGCCCGTTTCCACTTTTAAGCGCCGCAGTGCGGCCAAAATCTCTTCTGTTCTCATTTTGCCCTCCTCGGCCCATAGCCTAATTGTTTGATCTCCGGGTAGCGCTCTGCAAACGGGTAAAACTGGTTGTCCCCGATATAGCTGCGCGTTGCCCGGTCAAGTCTCTCCTGATAGACGTCTGACTCCTCAGTGCTCTGCATCGCCGGAAAATAGACGTCATACGTCTCGCCCCACTTTTCCGCGAGGCGGCTGAGGCGGTCATAGCCCCAGCCAAAGTCCTCGTGCATCGTGATCAGCAGCGTGTCCAACATGTACTGCTTCATCGTCCGCTGCATCACGTCCAATAGCATCTGCGTTCTCGCGTCTCTCTGCTGCAAATATCCGGATCGCTTCATTTCTTTCCTCTCTGTCTCTCGCTGATCAGCAGCCAGCTGTCGCACTTGCACTCGACGATATCCTGCACCGAGATCCCCGCGTCGGTCGAAATGAACGGGTACTGGTCGCTCACTTCCCCGCAGCACCGCGCCGTCAAGTAAGCGCTGCCGCCTACCCCCGTGGGATAGCTCAGCACGACCAGCGCGCCTTCCTCCGGCCAGTGCTCTGCATCCAGCGGCAACCATTCCGGCAAACTCACCGCCTCGGGCTGTGCGGGATCGTCCGGGTACAGCGTCCAGAGAACGACCTTCTCCCAATCATCGGCCCATCCGCTTTTCAGCCTGCCGCTGACGTATACGTCCTCGTCTGCTACTCCGTCTACGTCAATAAAAACGATGTGCGCGCCCTCCGGCGGTTTAACGCCCGACTCATGCCACACGAGCGAAAGCGGCGTTTCACCTTCGCCACACCTTGGCTCAACGGTTTCCCGCGGGGCCTTTGCCGCTTTGCTGCTCGGCGATGGGCCGTCCTGTAGCCGCATGGCGGCGAGCATATCCCACACGGTTGCCCACGGACGCAGGATGCGCTTTCCATCCTCGCCGTATAGCTCCAGCCCCTTAGAGGTCCCATTAAATCCGCCCTTGCTCGACCCGCCGCCAGCCCACCGGAACCTGGTTTTCAAAGCCAGAATACCGGCTTGCCGATCGGCACAGTTCCGCAAGGTCTGTTCGAGGCTATCGCGCATGTACGTCAACAGCTCAATGTACTTTTCGTCCTCCGACGCCTGCGCGCCCGCCTCACGGCTCGTGATGAACTCCTGCACGTCCTTGATCGTGTAGCTCCGATGATTGTCGATCACCCAGTCCAGCAGCCGATACTGCGTCTCGTCGTCCATGCGGGCGATCTCCAGCGCAACCGCCTCCGGGATGTCACCCGCCTCCCACTTGCGCACGATCCCCGGGACCTTGAGCCCGCGCTTGATCGCGCTGAGGTTGGCGAGCTTGGTCTTGTTGACCTTCATCGCCTCGGCTACGCGGTCTCGAATGCGCCCCGGCAGCTCTTCTCCTGCCTCGCGGCGCTTAATGTAGATTTTCGTCAAGCGCTCTGCCTCTTCTGCCAGCAATGCAGAGGACTTCACGCGCTGTCGGTTGGCCTCGATTACGGCACAGAGCTCCTGCTCCTCCGTCATCGCCGGCAACACTCGGCAGAGCACGGTGGAAAACTGCTTCGCGACGGACTCGTCCCGGTTCGCCGCGAGCAGCCGCAGCGCCGCCATGCGGCTGTGGCCGGAGATCAGGCGGTACTTGCCGTCCGTGTCCGGCACGACGGTTGGCGGCTCAAGCAGTCCGTTCGCGCGGATGGACTCCATCAGCTCGGCAAGCGCCGCATTGTCGGGGCGTGGGTAAAAATTCCGAGGGTTGTCTACGATGTCATCAACCGCGATCTCCAACGTCGTGCCCGATTCGGGCACGCCCTCAACCGGCGTGAGAAACTCGCTCATGTCAAACTTGCCCTTAGCCATTGACCGCGCCTCCCTTGCTCAGATACTCCCGCGTAAAATCGTGATACGCCTTTGTCGCGGCATCCTTGGGCGCGTATCCTCTCAGCGTCTTGCTCGCGTTGAGATTGGACATGCTCGCCGGCACGGAAGCCCGCAGCGGGATTGCCGCCTCAAATGCCGGGATGCCGCTCACGCGCAGCGCCTGCTCTGCGGCCTCCTGGATGCGCGTACCGCGCCGCTTGGTGATCAGCGCGCCCGCGATACGCAGCCGCGGATTGACCGTGCGCATGTTGGCGACCTGACTGCGGATCTCGCCCGCGCCGTGGAGCGAAAAGCCCTCCAGCTCGACGGGAATAATGATCTCATCCGCAGCGCCCAGTGCCGCCACCGTGGCCGCATTGTAAGCGGTCGGGCAGTCGATGAGGATATAGTCCGCGCCCTCATCCTCTGCCGCAGCCAGGCAAAAATCACGGATGCCGTTTTTTGCCAGCCGCTCGCCGGTCAGGGCGGCAATGTCCGCCTTTGGCAGCTCTGCGCTGGCCGGAACGATTTTCACGCCCTCGACAGGCGTGTCCTGCACCAGCTCATCCCAGCAGCAGCCGGTCTCGCCGGTCAGCACCTCGTAGGTCGTGCCTCCGTGGAGCGTATCTGCGCGAAAAATATCGCTCAGATTGCACTGGCCGTCCGCATCCATCACGATGACGCGCTTACCCGCGGCCGCGAGCTCTGCCGCGAAGTTGATCGTCGTGACCGTCTTGCCGACACCGCCCTTGTAGTTCATGATCGCAATCGTTTTCATTTCGTCCTCCTGTTATCTCTATTTTCGCAGCCGTTTCGCTGTCTCGTACTGGTAATTCCCGATATCTTCATACTCTTTTTTCGCGTCCTTGATCTTCTCATTCGTCGCGTCAAGGTTTGCTTTCCACGCGAGATAATCAGGGCATTTGTCCTGACACGCCGGATGACGGCGCTCGCACATGTAGCACTTGCTGTTGACTTTCTTTCTCATGCGCCGCCCTCAAGACTTAAAGCACTCGCGCATCGTGTACCCGAAAACCTGCGCCTCCACCAGGAAAAAGTGGTGCAGCTCATTGATCCACACGATCCTGCCGCGCACCTTCTTCCGTGCTCGCGTGCTCTTGAAGTTCTCCCTGCCGTCCAGATTGCAGTACGCGCAGGGCGTCCAGGCGATCGGCTGTCCAATATATGGCATGATGTCTCTCCTTTCTCTATCGGCGCTTTGCGCCGCTCATGCGCTCATTGCGAGCATTCCGCTCGACGAGTTTCTTGTCTTCCTCGACCTCTCGCGCCGACTCCATCGTCATCGGCGTAAAGGTCTGCTTGTCGCCGTCAAACCACAGCAGCGTCCGCAGCAGCAGGCCCTCTTTGTTCTTGACGATCCGCAGAAATCGGGATGTTGTGGGGTTATAATCCCCGCCCTCGACAGGACGATAGACCATGAAGATCATGTCCGCGTCCTGCTCGAGCTGTCCCGACTCCTTCAGGTCACTCATGCGCGGCTCGCTCTGCTGTGGTTTTCCCTTTTTCTGCGTGGGCGTTCTGTCCTCTCGCGTTAGCTGCGCAAGCTCGACAACGAGTTTTTTGCGGCTCTGCGCAAAGGCGTGCAGCTCGCGGGAGATCTCTGCGACCTGCTCGCTGCGCATGATGCGCGTCGAGCTTGGCCGGATCAGCTGCACGTAGTCGATAAAGATCACGTCAAAGTCATAGGCCTCAGCCGCGCCGGTAATATCGCTGACGCTCCATCCGGCCGCCTCGACCAGCGTAAACTTGAGTGCGGATGCCGCGGCGCTCTTGGCCGCGAACCGCTCCCAGTCCTTGTCCGTCAGCTCGCGCCGTTTGATAGACGTAAAGCTGATATCGTTCAGCGCGGCGACCACGCGGTCAGTTACCTTCCGGCGGTCGGTTTCCAGCGAAAAAAAGCCCACGCGCCACTCACGCGCCATCCGCAGCGCCATCTGGAGCGCCAGCGCCGTCTTGCCGTCGCTCGGATACCCGCCGATGATGACCACGTCGCCCGGCTGCGTGTATGTACCGGCATCCACCTCGGCGAGACCATAGCGGACGTATCGCACCGGATCTTTGGCCGTCTGCCGCGCCGCGAAGTCCTGGATCATGTCCTCCATCGTGTAGGCCGTGATCTGCCGCCCGCCGCTCTGCTCCTGCTGGAGCTTCGCCGCCAGCTCGCGGCACTCCTGCGCTGTGCCGGCTGCGGCCACCTGCATCGCAAGCTCCTGCATGCGCCGCATGCTGGCCTGCTCGGCCATAATGGCGGCATACTCACGCCAGTTGGCGCTGGTCGTCGTGATCTCAAGCAGCTGCGCGAGATACTCGCTCGAATCCTTGCCGACCTTGTCGCGGATTGTCACCGGCGTCACCGGCTTTGCCCGCAGATACAGGTCGCGGGCCGCGCGGAAGATCTGCCGGTTGATCTCGATGCGGAAGTCCTGCTCGCGGACGGCAAACAGCACGTCCTTGACGATCTCCGGCGCGGCGACCATCGCGCCGACGACCGCGGTCTCGGCTTCCAGCCCCGGCCGCGCCTTTGTCTCCTGCGCCATGCTCACACCCCCCAGCCGAGCGGCAGCGCCGCGCTGCCTTCCGTCCTGACCGCAGGCATTTCGTCCGGCTTGAGCTCGTAGACGGTCAGCCAATTCATGCTGATTGCCTTTTCCAGCAGCGCGATCTTCACCTCACGCCTGCCGCCAGACAGTTCGTCCAGCCTCCGCAGGATTCCGTTCATGGCGCGCTCGGTTTTCACGGTCTTCTGCCGGTTCAGCTTTGCCCGGTTCTCCAGTAGCCCCATGATCGCCTCGCGCAGCTCATCGTCATTGCCGCAGTATTCTGCGACAAGGTTTTCAACCTCTGCGGGGGCTATAGGGGTTTGTTTCTTTTCTTCTTTGGTTCTTTTAGTATTTATTTGGGTCGGAAAACCCGATGACGGTTTTTCCCGTTGTCGGCGTTCACCGTTGTCGGTGTTTCCCGACAACGGTGGCGCTTCGTCCTGCAAAACGTAGACGTTACCGGCAAAATAGCCGTTCTCGTCGTGCGTCTGCTCGCGGGTCAAATACCCCACTTTTTCCAGCTTTTCGAGCAGTCTGCGGATGGTATCCTTGCTCACGCCCACATAGGCTGCGAGGCCCTTGACCGAGTATTGCCAGCCGTCCGGCAGGCCGACCATGATGGCCAGCAGTCCGCGCGCGTCCAGCGGCAGGCGCTTGTCCTCGATGGCGCTCTTATAGAGCACCGTGAAGCGCTGCTTCCGGCCGGACTTGATCCGGCTCTCGCTCATGTCATCGCATGGCCGTGTGTCTTTTTCTTCTGCCATGTGCATCTCCTCCAATGACTTCTATGAAGTCCACAAACTTCGTCACCAACGTACCCACGCCGACGAATGTAAAGAAAATCGCCCATCCGCTCATCGTGCATACACCCCCTTTTTCAAAACGGGGCTTGCATTTTCGCGTGAGTATGCTATACTGTTCTTGCAATCGTTTTCAGAGTTGAACCTCTGAGACACCGAACGCTTCGACGTGCCACCGTCGGGGCGTTCTTTTTTTGTGCCGTCAGCGTAGATCACCTGATAGGCCGCGGCGATGGTCTCGCGCAGGTCCTGCACAATGTTGTCGAACTCCGGGCGCTCCGCGTCGTCGATCACGCCGTCCTCGGCGATGCGGAGCAATCCGGCCAGCCGATCCGCTGCGTCGCGCAGGCGGTTGGTCAGCGAGATGGTCGCCATCGGCAGGGGCTTTGGCTCCAGCTCCGGCAGAATACCGAGCCGGTCGGTCGCCTTCGCGTGCTCCAGCGCCAGCCAGCGCACGCCGTAGACCTCGCACATCCGCGCCACGGTCTCGTCCGGCGGTGTGAGCCGTCCGCCCTCGTAGCGCTTGAGCGTTTCGGGCGAGATGTGCAACCGCTCCGCCGCCTCCTCCTGCGTCAAAAGTGTCGTTTTTCTACCCCTTTGGTAGATATTCGGGTATAACTCTGCCATTGTTCTCATTCCTCCTTTGTGGTAGTGTCGATTTAGCGGGCCAGCATGGATGCCAGCACCGGGGCCACGATCCCGCGGCGGTCAATGCAGTAGCGCTGCGCGGCGGTGCGCGGGTCTATGCCGAGGTAGCCCCCGACGTCCTTTGCCGTCAGCAAGCGGCGGTTTCCGGTATACTCCAAAAGGTCCGCCAGAACCGCGCGGTAGGTCTCCTTTTCCCTTGGCATAACGCCCTCCTCACTTTCCTGCGGCCAGCGCTCTCGCGTCTGCCGCGCCCTTGGCCGCCACCGCGGCCCTCGCCGCCTCGCTCGCGGCGCGCAGCGTCTCGTCGTCGTAGAGGTCGTTGACCTCACACTCCAGCAGCGCGGCGATGGTCGGCAGCTTGTCCGCCGTCGGCATGGCCGCACCGCTCTCCCACCGGCTGACCGCCATCTTGGTCACGCCGAGCCGGCGGGCCAGTCCGTACTGGCTTACTCCGCGCGCCTCGCGCAGCTCCCGGATGCGGAATCTTGTCAATTCTTGTCACGTCCTTTCTCTTGATTTTGCGTGAAATTTGTGATATACAGTAAATTGTGGATTTACTTTTCGCCGCGCGCGCGGCGGATCGCGCCCTCATCGATGCAGACGCTGCCGGACATGATCTGACGCTTTATTTCCGCACCCTTCATGACCGCCATCATCAGCAGCTCGCGCGGGATACCGCACTGCTCGCTGATGGAGTTTGCAAGGATGCCAAACTCGACAATGATGGTCTGCGTACTCCCCTGCACGGTGACGACCGAGCCGTGGGGATCAGACTTGATGCTGATTTCAAATTCCCTCATGCCTTTCTCTCCTTTCGTTTCGCGTAAACCTTGCGTTTACCTTGTGTGCCTATCTTAAATCGCCTTTTAACGATTGTCAATAGGAAAACCGTTAATTATAGATATTTGTCGCTTATTAACAACTCTAAGCGAGGATTTAAAACATTGGATACATCTCTGTTTGTTCAAAATGTTAAAAAGTATTGCAAGCTAAAGGGCGTTGCGCCAACTATTGCTTGCAAAGAAAGTGGCGCAGGCAAGGATTTGCTTCCCAATGTGAAAAAGGGGCAAACTCCGTCCGTTGCAAAGGTGCAGCTGCTCGCGCAGTATCTCGGCGTGACCACGTCCGACCTGCTCGGCGAGGCGCAGAAAAGCAGCCCGCCCTCAGAGGAGGACAGGCTGCTGGCCGGGTATGACGCGCTCAGCGCGCGGAATCGGGAAAGGCTGGAGGAATATCTGGACCTGCTGCTATCGTCTCAAGATAGGCCATGAGACGCCCACGGTTTTCCGGCGTCAGCCGCCGGTATTTCTCGATGAAGCGTTGGTGTAACTCGGTCAAGTCCTGCGGCGCGCTGTGCTGATCTGACATGTCTATGTACCTCTCTTTACTCGTATTTTAGACCGGCCAGATATTCCATTGTAGAGCGGCCCCGCCGCCCCTGCAACTGACGACGGGGCCTGCGCAGGCGAGCTGACACCTCCGGAGCACCTGCGTGTATTTTTACCATAGCACCTTTTTTGGCAAGATGTTGTCGAAAAAGGCAGAAAAATTGTTAACTTCCCGCTAACTTGCGGGAAAATATAAAAAATTGTGCCCGAATCGGGCACGGAAAGAAGGCAATGTTATGAAGCGGTCTCTTGCAATAGTCCTCGCGCTTGCCCTCGTTTTTACCCTGACCGCCTGCGGCGAGCCGGCGGAGACGGAGCCCCAGATCGCCGCTAAGGAGTTAGACTCTCAAGTGTGGGCGGTCGTCACAACCGCAAGCGATCAGCTGCAGGCCCTCGACGATGTTGTCGCAGATGCCGCCGATAGAGGTGACACAGACGTCCTTGGTGTTATGATCGCAGTGCTTCAATCCAGTCAGGATTCGCTCGACAGCTTTGACGCTGACACCCAGCCGGCTATCCTCTATGTCGGCGCTGCGCGCGCGTACACGGCAAACGCGCGCGTTGTGTGCGAGGCCATAAAGGACTATATTGACGGCGGCGAAGCATCCGATTATGACAAATTTCAGGAATACCTCGGCAAAGTCAATGATCTGACCGACAATGCCGTAGAAAAACGCAAATCGTTTTTGGCTGACGCGGGGTTTTCGGACAACGAAATCGCAGAATTTCCCGCGGAAATCCGAGACGATACAGTAGGAACATGACGCAAAAGGCCGCCGCCCGGCATGGCGGCGGTCGTTGCATTTTCACAAGCGCAGGGGAGACGACACATGGCGAAAATCAATTACAAAAAGCTCTATACGCTGCGCGCAGATGGCCGTTATCAGGGCTACTGGCACGAGCTCGACGCCGACGGTCTGCCGAAGGGTCCGCGGCACACGATCTGCGACCGCGACCCGGAGAAGCTGTACCGGCGCATTCAGGAGAAGGAGCAGCCGGCGAAGCTGCTCTTCCGCACCGTTGCGGAGGCATGGCAGGAGAAAAAGTGGAAGGAATACCGCGACGGCTCCATTGACTGCTACAAGGCGCCGTATGAGCGCGCGGTCGAACGGCTCGGAGACGTCCCCGCCGATGAAGTTCTTACCAGCGACATCGCCGCGCACCTGCAGGCAATGAAGGAGGCCGACTATTCCGTGCGCACGATCCGCGCCCAGCGGACGGTCTACAAGAGTATTTTCGCTTTTGCCGTGGCAGACTCGATCTTCGGCCAGACCGTCAAGACCAATCCGGCGCTCGGCATTGCGATACCGACCGGCGCGAAAACGGCGCAGAAAAGGGAAGCTCCGGAAGACAATATCGTGGACGCGATCAAAGCCCGCGCAGGAGAGGCGTACTGGGGCGAGTTTGCCCTGTTCCTGATTTACACCGGCCTGCGCCGCGGTGAAGCGCTGGGCTTGCAATGGGGCGACATTGATTTTAAGACGAAGCAGATAGCCTGCACCAAAAATCTCTCCTACCACGGCGTCCACAAGGTCGGCGATCCTAAAACGGAGGCTGGCATCCGCACGCTGCCGCTGCTGCCTCCTGCCGAGACCATGCTCCGACCGATGCAGGGCGAGCCGGACGACTATGTTTTTCATGGAAAGGACCCGAAAAAATTCCTCTCGCGCTCGACCTATCTCAAGCACTGGAACCACTACTGCCGGGATATGGGCTTTTTCACGGACGCGCCGACCGAGACGGTGGGCGTCAATGGGCACAAGTACCTGAAGCACCACTACCGGAACACGCTCACGCCGCACGTCCTGCGGCATGGCTACGCGACCACGCTGTTTGAGGCGGACGTCGACGTTCACACGGCCCGCGCTCTGCTCGGGCACGCCCACGTTGAGACCACCATCGCGATCTATACGCATCTTCGCCAGCGGAAAAAGCAGGCGTCCATTGACAAACTGATTGCCTACGTCCAAGATTCCGAAAGCAAGGCGTGAGCGCATATTTGATTGCAGAAATCTGAAAAGCGCTGTAAACATTGACTTTTGTCCTGCCTTTTAAGCAGGGTGTCCGGGGTTCGAATCCCCGACGAGGCACCAAA
>ERZ1023977.68-NODE-68-length-13150-cov-17.732417_pt1 | contig 13150 bp, 12 predicted proteins | sample MGYA00380433_ERZ1023977 | MGnify/ENA primary metagenome ERZ1023977 (study PRJEB33179, sample SAMN07449059) | human gut metagenome | biome: Human-gut; feature: Human associated habitat; material: Faeces | host: Homo sapiens | place: India:Kasaragod | collected...
ATATTATGCATATCTGACACCGATTAGCGGAACCGACGGCATGACAGCGGGGGCTCTGGCAGTGGCGATCCCGGTGGAGCACGTGAAAGAACTGTATTCCGGCATTGTGAGATCCAATACGATCTTTATGTATGTGCTGGCACTGATCTTCTGTATCAGTACGATTTTAGTCGTACGTCTGATTTCCAGAGCACTGCTTGGTGTGGTCAGCAATCTGGATCAGGTGGCTGAAGGCAGGCTGAATTTTGATATCTCCACGAAGCTGGTAAACAGAACCGATGAAGTCGGCAAAATTGCCAGAGCGGTGCATTCCGTTGTGGTAGGCTTCTCCCGGATCATTACCAATATCCACAGTTCCATGCAAGAGATGGATGAATTCACCGGAACTTTTTCGAGCAATTTTGACAGTATCGGACAGTCTATTTCCGCAGTCAATACCGCGGTCAACGAGATTGCGCAGGGCGCTACCACTCAGGCGGCAGACACCCAGAAGGTCAGCGAGAGCATGAACGATATGAGCAATGCGCTGAACCGCACAGCAGACAGTGTGAACGTACTGAGTAGCAGCGCAGCCAACATGAAGGAAAGCAATGCCACCGTGGACAGCACCCTGAAGGAACTGTTGAAGATCAGCTCTCATACACAGCAGTCGGTGGATCAGGTGCAGGAGCAGACCAATATCACCAACGAGTCCGCACAGGCGATTCAGGCAGCTACCGATATCATCGCAGGTATTGCGAACCAGACCAACCTGCTGTCATTAAATGCCAGCATTGAGGCAGCGAGAGCCGGTGAGATGGGCAGAGGCTTCGCAGTCGTAGCGGAAGAGATCCGTGGTCTGGCAGACCAGTCCAAGGAATCCGCAGACAAGATCCGCGGCATCGTGGAGAACCTGATCAGCAATTCCAACCAGAGCGTAGAGATTATGAATGGCGTAGTCGGCGAGATCCACCAGCAGAATGAGAAGCTGGGCAATACACTGGAGGTATTCGACACCCTGAATCAGGAGGTTCAGAATGTCGTCGGTGAGATTAACGTGATCTCCGAAGAGCTGGATCATATCGAAGCATACCGGACAGATGTAGCGGACAAGATCGACAGTCTGACCGAGATCTCCCAGAATAATGCAGCCAGCACCGAGGAGACGGCGGCGACGATGGATCAGCTGTCAGAGATCGTGGAGGATTGCCGGAAGGCCACCGTACAGCTGAATGTGATCGCAGACGAGCTCAGTGCGAATGCAAAGAAGTTCCAGATCTAGGAAGCCGGGGACATTACGGGATACACGAAGAATATGGGGGCACTGCTGCAGATATTTGCGGCAGTGCCTTTTCTGGAAAGGAGAGACCTGTGGAAGATACAGCCATACTGGATCTCTACTGGGCGCGGGACGAGCGCGCTATTACAGAGACACAGAAATCCTATGGAAAATACTGTTACAGCATCGCTTACCATATTTTACATGACAGGGAAGACACGGAGGAGTGCTTAAACGATACGTGGATGCGGGCGTGGAATGCCATTCCACCGAAAAAACCGAACCGTCTGGAGCTTTTTCTGGGAACAATTACCCGCAATCTGTCGTTTGATAGATGGAAGGGGCGTCATGCACAGAAGCGGGGAAACGGCACGATGGATATGGCACTGGATGAACTGGCGGAATGCATTCCCGCAGCTCACGATACGGAAAGTATTGTGGAAGCAGCGGAGTTAGAGCGGAGCATCAATGCTTTCCTGCATACGCTCTCCGAACAGGAATGTAATGTTTTTTTACGAAGGTACTGGTTCGTGGAGGAGTATGTCCAGATCGCAGAGCGTTATGGCATGAATCTGAATACGGTGAAGACATCCCTGTTCCGCACGAGAAAAAAGCTACAGAAATATCTGGAGCAGCAGGGAATTGTCTTGTAAGAGGAAGAGAAGATGAGCGAGCAAAACAGAGAAAAAGAAGAAAGATTGTTCCGTGCCCTGTCCGGTGTGGAGGAGGAATTACTGCATCGGAGTGAACAGAATGAAGGTGTGGAAAAGCGGAAAGCAAATGGGAAAATACGCAGATTTCCTCTATACTATGTGTCCCGCATTGCGGCAGCCTGTCTTTGCTTCGTGGCCATGGGGGCTGTGTTTGTGACAGTACGCAACAGCTCCAAAATGGCAGACAGTACAAGCAATGACGCGGCGGCACCGCAGTCAGCATACAGCGCAGGCGCAGAAAGTGCGGCACCGGCGGAAAATTTTGCAGCGGCGCAGGCAGAGAATGCCGCAGAAGAGGCGGAGATGGCAGAAGTGACCGCAGATATGCCGGAAGGTGCTGTGGCGGAGGTGACGGCAGACGCGGATGGCGCTGTTACAGGGAATCTGCAGGCGGCACAAAAAAATGACAGCATGGATGAGAAGCAGAGAAGCCAGCCCGCTGTAAGCGGCAATGAGGCGTCCGGTGCAGAGGACAGCATGGAAGAAGCAGAACAAGATCAGGAAGAGACACTTATAGAAAAACAGAATAGCCCCTCCTTAGAGAAAATGAAAACGAAAGGGCAACAATAAGCAATGAGTATGATAGAGAAACATGACATGACCCAGGGAAAGATACTGTTGCCTTTAGTATCGTTTACGATTCCCCTGGTACTGGGCAATCTGTTTCAGCTGACCTACAACGCTGCGGACTCCGTGATTGTAGGAAAATACGTGGGAGAGCAGGCACTGGCAGCAGTGGGAACTTCCACACCGATCATGAATATAGCGATCCTACTGATCAGTGGAATGTGCATGGGAGCCAGCGTCTTAATGAGCTCCCAGTATGGTGCCAAGGATTATGATACTCTGTCGAAGCAGATCAGCACCACCATGCTGGCAGGTTGCGGATTCTCTGTGGTATTTTCATTGCTCATGCTGCTGCTTGCGACACCGGTGCTTCGGCTGATCCGGGTGCCAGAGACTGCGATTCCGGAAGCTGCGGTATATCTTCGGATCATTTTCCTGGGACTGATATTTACATTTATCTATAATTTCCTGGCGAACACTATGCGGGCGCTGGGAGACAGTAAGACACCGTTGTATTTTCTGGTAACCAGTGCTTTTTTAAACATTTTCGGAGATCTGTTCTTCGTGGTGGTATTACGATGGGGCGTGGCGGGAAGTGCCATTGCCACAGTGTGCAGCGAGGGCCTGTGCTGCCTGCTATGCGGCATTTATATCAAGAAAAAGATTCCACTGTTATGCCTTGGGAAAAAGTGGTGGGTCTTTGATAAGAGCCTGCTTGGTAAGACTGTCAGCTACGGCAGCACCAGTGCCATGCAACAGGTATGCTTACAGCTGGGCAAGCTCATCATTCAGTCAGTAGTCAATACTCAGGGTGTGGCGGTTATGGCAGCATTTACCGCAGTGAACCGCGTGGATGATTTCGCTTATACGCCGCAGCAGAACATCGGACATGCCATGACGACTTTCCTGGCGCAGAACAAGGGCGCCGGACACAAAGAGCGCATGAAGAAAGGTTTTCAGACAGGATTGTTGATCGAGCTGGTCTATTCCATCGGTTTGTTTGCGGTGATCTGGGGGCTGGCTTGGCAGATCATGACTTTGTTCGCCGAGGATGGGGATGCGCAGGTGGTATCTCTCGGAATCAGTTATCTGCACCTGATCTCCTGGATGTATATCCTGCCGGGAATGACCAACGGAATCCAGGGATTCTTCCGTGGCATCGGCGATCTGAAGGTGACACTGTACAGCACCTTTATGAATATGTTGGGCAGAGTTGTGGCGGTATTCGTGATGCTGCGTCTGCTGCATATGGACTTCGCCAGTCTGGCGTGGGCCAACATGATCGGCTGGATCGTGATGCTGTTGTTCGAGATACCGTTATTGGTGAAATCCCTGCGCAGCGGCGAGTGCAGGTAGAGTGAAAGGTAGGAAAAAGTTTTTCGGACCCGTTGTACTACTGTGGAAAAAATGGTATGATAAATTTAATGATGTATAGCTGCTTTGGCGGCGGATTGAGAGGATGAAATGGACAAGATTATTTTAACGGGCGACAGACCCACCGGCAGACTACATGTAGGACATTATGTTGGATCTCTCAGGAGACGTGTGGAGCTGCAGAATTCCGGCGAATATAAGAAGACCTTTATCATGATCGCAGATGCACAGGCTCTGACGGATAATATCGAGAATCCCGAGAAGGTGCGCCAGAATATAATCGAAGTGGCACTGGATTACATGTCTTGTGGACTGGATCCCGCTAAGGCTACGAGTTTCATTAAGTCTCAGATCTCCTAATTGTGTGATCTGACTTTCTATTATATGGATCTGGTGACCGTAGCCAGATTACAGAGAAACCCGACTGTTAAGAGCGAGATACAGATGCGTAACTTCGAAGCGAGCATTCCGGTAGGCTTCTTTACTTATCCGATCAGCCAGGCTTCTGATATTACTGCATTTAAGGCAACGACTGTTCCGGTAGGTGGTGACCAGCTGCCGATGATCGAGCAGACCAGAGAGATCGTGCACAAGTTCAATACCGTATATGCACCGGTACTGGTAGAGCCTAAGGCACTTTTACCTGAGAACGAAGCATGCCAGAGACTGCCCGGCATCGATGGTAAAGCAAAAATGAGCAAATCCCTGGGTAACTGCATCTACCTGTCAGACAGTGCAGATGATGTGCGCACCAAGATCATGAGTATGTACACCGATCCGGAGCATCTGTTAGTCAGCGACCCCGGACACCTGGAAGGCAACACCGTATTCACTTATCTGGATGCTTTCTGCCGGCAGGAACATTTTGAGAGATATCTGCCGGATTATGCAGATCTGGACGAACTGAAAGCACACTATACCAGAGGCGGTCTGGGAGATGTGAAGGTGAAGAAGTTCCTGAATAATGTTATGCAGGAGACTTTGGAACCGATCCGTAACCGCAGAAAAGAACTGGAGAAGGATATTCCCGCAGTTTATGATATCCTGAAAAAAGGCAGTGATGAGGCACGTGAAGTGGCAGCGCAGACTCTGGCTGAGGTGAAGAGTGCAATGCGTATCAACTACTTTGAGGATGCAGAGCTGATCCGGATGCAGAGCGAGAAATACGAAGGACAATAAAGACGAATTATTAAGAAAAAGGACATTTCCGGAGATTGGAGATGTCCTTTTTTGTATACACTGAATACGCAGGCCATTTATTATCAGTTGTTGCCGTAATTGACATACAGCGATGTCTTTTGGAAATACTGAGCGACCTTCCTGCTGGTGGGATCTTCCGGGTCACCGGGGAGATCACCGGTATAGATCAACGCCGGCTGATGCGTAAACGGTGTCAGTACCACATCCGTAACCTCCGGATCATTCAGGAGAAGCAGACGGTCTTCGTATTCCGCGGCGTAGGCAGCGGCTTCCCCATCTGTCAGTACCCGGATGGCTTTCATGGCGGAAGTTTCCTGCCACAATCCGGTACAGAGGATGCTGAATAACAGAACTGCCATAGCAAGATAACGAGCGGTGTTAAGCTTTCCTGAGACTTCTATTCTCTCCGGGGGGTTCGGTCGTGCCTGCATTTTCAGAAGCACAAAGCCGATCCAATAGAAGAATACGGTAAAACTGATCAGTAGGAACATATAATAGACGATGGCAACCGCCCGGCCCGGTCCCGTGGAGTTCATGGTATAGAACAGGGGACAGGACATGGAGCAGAACAGTCCGTAAGCATAACCGGTAAACAGAATAGGGTGGGAGAAAAATGCTCCGTTTTTCTTCTGCAGGATCCGCAGGAAGACCGGCAGCAGAAGCAGCGCGGCAAGCACCCACCACAATCCCGTCCAGGCAAGGGTATAACGGATGCCCTGTAACAGACATTTTGCAATCGCTTTCCAGGCAGGAATCTTCCACATGCCGCTTTGACGTACGTGATTGCCGGGAGCTATGGCGCTTACGGCGAAGGACAACAGGAGAACGACAGAAGTAATCCCGCAGATATATGCTTTTTTATTTTTCTGTAACAGTAACAGAAGTGTTATGGTTACTGACAGAAGCATACAGGGAAGAAGAGAAACATAGTTGCCGCCGCCCAAAAAGACAGCGAACAGGAGTAGTGGAAGCAACAGGATCCGCTTTCCATTGTCCAGGTAGCGAAACAGTGTGCCGAGGAAAAACAGTGTCACGGCAAAGAAACCGGTGTAATACATGGAGCCATTGTACCAGTAGAAGCTGTCACATTGAAATTCCACTGTCTGAATACACAGAAAGCTGAGAATGGAAGAAACGGTGATCCATTCTCCGCAAGTTCCCGGCAGAAAACGGCGGAACAGAGGACACAGCAGATAAAAAATACCTCCGCACAATAAAAGCAGGATCACGAAAGTCACCAGATGATAGGCGGTATTGGAAAATACATTGGGTGCCAGATACATCAGGAAAAGCGCTGAATAGGTTCCCTGCCAGATCTGATAGCTGTCTGCGACACCTGCGCAGGCAGCGTCAAGCGTTTGTATGATGCTCCCTGTCTGCTGCCAGACCAGATGAGTCTCCGCACCGTAATAATAATCGTCGCCGGTGGGATAATTGTAGCGTCCCAGCCAGATCAGAGGGATCAGACTGAGTAGCAGGATCGCAAGGAAAATATATGGTTTCCATTTCGCAAAATTATTTTTCATAAGGGGAATGACTCCTGAGCAGATTTTGTAATACTATGATCAGTATAACATACCTGCAAAGACAGGAAAAGAGACTTGTTTTGCAAAAGATGAGAGTATATAATCAGCTTAATGACGGCGGAAGGAGGATGCACCATGGATAAGAAAGATAACAGAAGTTCGGAAAGAGAGCCGGAAGGAAATAGCTTTGATTATGAAGAACTTGTAAATGAGCCTGCGGAGGATCAGGACTATGAAGAGTACCGGGAAGAGGATGATTTTGATGAGGATGAAGAGGTGGTATTCCGCTTCAGACCATGGATGATCCCGGTGTTTGCGGGAATGATGATCCTGGCGATCCTGATCTGCATTCCACTATGGAAATTAAGCAGCCATAGCGGGGGAGCGGGAGACAGCGACGCATTGGTGACAGCAACGGAAGCACAGACGACAGAGGCTGCAGGTATCCAGGAGACGGTAATGGCACCTGAGGTGTCCACAGAACCGATTTCCACACCGGAGCCTACGGCAACGCCGACAGAGACTCCACAGGCAACCCCGGCAGCAACGCCGGAAGCAACAATACAGCCGACAGAGGAACCGGCGGCTACGGAGATCCCCAATGCCAATAGTGCCGGAAATGCTCTTGCGGAAGGAAACGCCATGACATTCGGAGATGTGAACGAGACCGTCACCGCCAAAGATGTAATTAACCTTCGCAGTACTCCCTATACCGGAGACGAAGGAAATGTGGTGGGACAGCTGAAAAACGGAGAGACGCTGGTCCGTACCGGCAGAAACGATTCCACCGGCTGGTCCAGACTGGAATACAATGGGCAGACGGTATATGCGGTGACAGCGTATCTGACCACGGACCTTGCGTACAAGACTCCGGAAAAACCGTCGAACCCGAATCGTGTCAGCACTCAGGACGGCAGAGTGATCGTATTTGTGGATTGTGATGACTACATTACCCCCAAGGATCTGATCAACCTGCGGATAGAACCCAGCACCAGCGAGGGGGAGAGTACTGTGCGTACCCAGGTGCGGAATGGTACCAACCTGCATCGTACCGGATACAGTGAAGCCTCCGGCTGGTCGAGAGTGGAATATAACGGAGAAATTTTGTATGCCGTGACTAATTATGTGATTTCGGGAAGTGCACCGGAGTAACAGAAGCAAATCAAATTTTCTATAAGCCAGTAGCCCCGAGCGGGCAGCCGGGGCTACTGCAATATTAGAGAAAAGAATAAGGGATAGGTGAATTTATTTCGGTCTGACGGTCAGTCTCTGGATCCGACCGTTTTCATCGGTCTCACGGACCGTGGCGATAGCCATGATGTTGTAGCCACCAAAATTGGCAATGAATTCTGCCTGCTCGTCATTAACGACCTCAGCATCTAAAATGGAGTAACGGCGGAAGCCGAATTTATTACGGAAGAACATGTTAATGGCTTCTTTTCCGTAGATGTGATACTCCTGCTGGGAAGCGGAGGTGGTACAATAGTCACACAGAATGCCGTCGGGAGTGAACAACTCTGCAAGTCCGGCAAAATCTTTATTTTCCATAGCTTCTACATATTTTTCAATGGGTCTCATAGTACGTTCCTCCTTAATATACCTTTTCAGAATTTAACAGTGCATCGGTACCGCCGTCTACGAACATGATGTTGCCGTTGACACCTCTGGCAGAATTGGATGCCAGGAATACCATTACTTCCGCAATCTCTTCCGGTGCCATCAGACATTCCTGACCATATTTGGTGGGAATGGGGAGAGCGTTCAGCGCCATCTTCGCGGTGGTGCTCATGGTAGCGGTCATGGCAGTATGTACGTTGCCGGGAGCTACCGCATTGATGCGGACACCGTTGGCTGCCCAGGTAGCGGATACTCTGCGGATCCACCTTGCCAGAGCATACTTGGTGGATACATAGAGGCTGTTGCCTACGGAGAGGTTGGTGGAATCCATAGAGGATACCAGGCTTAATACTCTCTTTTCATCGCCGATGTTATTCAACAGATCTACGATATCTTTCCGTCCGGCACCCTGGGAAATGGTGTTGGATACCGTGACTACGCAGCTGCCGTGCTTTTTCTGAAGGAGGTCATAGACGCCCTTGGCAATGGCTACGGTCCCGAAATAGTTCAGGGAAATGATCAGCTCCAGATTGCCGCAGGCACCGGAGACACCGGCATTACAGATCATGCCGTCGAGACCTTCGGGATGCAGCTCGTGCAGCTTGTCTACTGCAGTCTGTCTTCCCTCCGGAGTGGCCAGGTTCACACAGATGTCGCCGTCTTTTAAGTCGATATTGATGACCTCATGTCCTCTTTGCTGTAACAGTTCTTTTGTCTTGGCGCCGATCCCGCTGGATGCGCCGGTGATTGCATATACGCCCATATTAATCCTCCTTGTTTTCCTTCCTGCTTGCTTTTGCTTTATGAGTTCATTATAATAAAATCTGATATCTTTTAAATAACCAAAATGAGAAAAAATGAGGATACCAGATGCTGACCTATGACCTGACTGCCCGTGGCAGAAAAACCATGTATGAATACTTATATGAAGCAATGAAAGCAGATATTTTGAGCGGACGGCTGGCGGCGGGAGAGAAGCTTCCTTCGAAGCGGGCGTTTGCCGAGCACTTACAGGTCAGTGTCAAGACGGTGGAAAATACCTACGAGCAGCTGCTGTTGGAAGGCTATATCCGGTCGGAGGAGAAGAGAGGATATTTTGTCAATCGTCTGGAGGTGAAGAACACAGCTGCTCCGGCGTATGCTTCCTTTGTGACCCGCTTCCGTGAGGAGGAATATCTGGCGGATCTGACGGCGAATAATATTCAATACGATAAGTTCCCCTTTGCCACCTGGGCGAAGATCATGCGTCAGACCCTGACGGATTACGATACGTCTCTGCTTAAGACAGTTCCTTTTAATGGGGTGGAAAAATTAAGAGTGGCGATCGCCGAGCATCTGTACAGGTACCGCGGCATGCAGGTATCGCCGGATCATATTATCGTGGGTGCCGGAACGGAATACCTCTACAGCCGTCTGTTACAGCTCCTTGGAAATAATGCAAAATTCGGTGTGGAGAATCCGGGCTACCGTAAGATCACGAAATTATATGAAGTGGGCGGCGTGGCATGGGACTATGTGGACATCGACGGTCAGGGAATGAAGGTGGAACAGCTGGAGCAAAAGGGCATTACAGTGGCTCACGTGTCGCCGGAACACCATTTCCCCATCGGACTGGTCATGCCGGTGGGAAGACGGCAGGAGCTGCTTCGCTGGGCGGCGGAGGAGCCGGAGCGTTATATCGTGGAGGATGATTTCGACTGTGAGTTCCGCATGGTGGGCAGACCCATCCCTTCCATGCAGTCCATGGATCGGAATCACAGAGTTATCTACATCAATACTTTTTCCAAGACTATGGTACCGTCCTTACGTATCGGCTATATGGTGCTGCCGGAGAAGCTGATGGAACGGTATATTTCCACCATGAATTTCTATTCCTGCACGGTATCCGGTTTTGAACAATATGCCATGGCGGCATTTCTGGAGCAGGGATATTTTGAACGGCATATCCGGAGACTGATCAACGATTACAGAGGGCAGCGGGAGCAAATCTGCCGTTTGTTTCGGGAGTCACCCTTAAGTCAGATCAGCCATATATACCAGGATGATGCGGGGACGCACTTTCTACTGCACATAAGAACTGATTTAAGTGATGTGGAGATCAAGTGGGCTGCCAGACAGCGGGGAATTCTGGTGAATTGTCTGTCGGAGTACTGTTTTGCGGATGCACAGAGATATCGGGGGATCCTGGTCATCCACTATTCGGATATGGAGGATGAGGTGTTGCAGAAGGTGATCGGGGCGCTGGAGGAGATTTTTTTATAATTTATATAATTATAGTTCAGACCGCGCAGGGCTGATAATTTTTCCACAATGCGGGAACACTGACAAAAAAGAATGCAGTGTTATCGCATGGAAGGAGAAATTATGAATCAGAGAGTGGGAAGAAGCAGTATCCGTCTGGCGCAGCCGGTGTGTGTGATTGCCGGTGCCGCTATTGTAGGGAAAAAAGAAGGCGAGGGACCGTTAGGAGCCCTGTTTGACATGGTGGGAGAGGATGATCTCTTCGGCTGTAAGACCTGGGAGGAGGCGGAAAGCAATCTTCAGAAGGATGCAGTCTATATGGTCATGGAAAAGGCCGGGTGGAAAGCAGAGGATGTCTCGTATCTCTTCGCCGGTGATCTGTTGGGACAGTGCATTGCCACTTCCTTCGGCATTTCCGCTTACAATATTCCCCTGTTCGGAGTCTATGGTGCCTGCTCTACCTGCGGGGAAGCGCTGACACTGGGAGCTGTGATGGCAGCGGGAGGCTATGCGGGGCATGTGGTCTGCGTGACATCCAGCCATTTCGCCAGTGCGGAGAAGGAGTTCCGCTTTCCGTTAGATTATGGGAACCAGAGACCTCTGTCTGCCAGCTGGACGGTGACAGGAAGCGGAGCCTTTGCCCTGGGGCTGAATCAGAAATGCAGAGCTCACATCACCGGCATGACTCCCGGGCGGATCGTGGACTATGGACTCAAGGATTCCATGAACATGGGGGCCTGCATGGCACCTGCCGCCGCAGATACCATAGAACGCCACCTGGAGGATTTTCATGTGCAGCCACAGGAATATGACCGGATCATCACCGGGGATCTGGGAAGCGTGGGACAGACAGTGCTGATCGATCTGCTGCGGGAGAAGGGGATTGATATTGCCGGCAGACACATGGACTGCGGCATTGAGATCTTTGATGCAGATGCCCAGGACACCCATGCCGGTGGCAGCGGCTGCGGCTGCAGCGCCGTGACTCTGGCAGCATATATTCTCCCGAAGCTGGAATCCGGCGAATGGAAAAAAGTCCTCTTCCTTCCCACCGGAGCCCTGCTCAGCAAGACAAGTTTTAATGAAGGCAAAAGCGTGCCGGGAATCGCACATGCGGTAGTATTGGAGAGCCCGGTGGTGAAATAGGGAAAAGCAGCAGGTCAGAAATGATTTGCTGCTTGATTTCTTTTAGAGAAAAGTCTAAGTATGACAGTTTCCGACGATGAGATAGAGAGATTGTGTAAAAGTATGAAAGAAACTGCTATGAGAAACACATGGCAGGATAGTGAAAAATCAAAAATTAAAGATGTTACCAAAAATGTGTTAGTTTCATGGGGAGTGTTGAAAGAAGTAGAAGGTAAGGTATACCCGACAAATGCCTATGCACTTTTAACAGGCAAAATGTCGCAAATGCCTGTAATTCAATGTGGTGTGTTCAAAGGAACGAATCGTGCACATTTTGTTGACCGTAGGGAATTTGAAGGCTCTATTCAGGAGCAGATGGAAGCGGCATACCAGTATGTTCTTGAAAAAATCAATATGGGAATGACGATAACAGGGATGTACAGACAGGATGTATATGAGCTGCCGACAGACAGTATTCGTGAGTTGATTGCGAACGCAGTGGCACACCGCAGTTATCTGGAACCGGGAAATATTCAGGTGGCATTGTTTGATGACAGGCTGGAAGTAACTTCTCCGGGAATGCTTTTGAATAATGTTACGATCTCAAAAATGATGGAAGGCTATTCAAAACCGAGGAATCCGGCAATCGCAAGAGCATTTGCTTATATGAAGATCATTGAAAAGTGGGGAACCGGAATACCGAGATTATTTGAAGCATGCGAGGAATATGGATTACCGAAACCCGAACTGATCGATTTTGATGGAGACTTCAGGGTGAATATGTATCGAAAAGGATCGGGAAAATTTATTGACAACAGGGTGAATGATAAGGTGAATGATAAGGTGAACGATTTGCTGGCCATTCTTACCAATCATCCTGAATACACAGTTACCCAGCTTGCAGATGTTTCCGGTGTAAGCAGAAAAACAATAGCCGCCAGATTAAAGGAGTTAAAGGGAAAAGGATATATTGAAAGAATGGGATCCTCCAGAAAAGGTTATTGGAAAATAAATGATCTAAAAGAATCATAGAACCAGAAATGAAACACACTCTTGCAAGCATTGTGAGTTACTGGTAAAATAAACCTCAAACGGCGAAAAATATTATGCCGGGAATGGTTGGTGAGTCAGAATGCGCAGGATAGAATTTAAGATGGAACGACCGGGACTGTTGGAGGTCGGACAGAAGATCACGGTAACAGAGGGACTTCTGCCCAGTAACTATTACTATACGATAGACCCGTCTCTGGCCATGTCCCCCAATATTCCGTTCCGCTACCGCCTGAAGAATCGTGAGGGTGTCGTGGCAGACATTGTGGAGAACTCCAGAGGATTCTATGTGACGGCGGAATTTGATGAACCGGAGGTAGACATGACAAAGTAAACGCCGGGGATGTCGCAGAAATTTCGAAACATGCCGGATAGCAAGCAGCTCAAAGCGCAGATGACAGATTTAAGGAAGAATTAATTATAGCAAGAAAGAGGAGAAGATGAGGTTAGCGAAGATTTCCCGAGCCACAGCACCACGA
>ERZ1023977.74-NODE-74-length-12784-cov-9.580171_pt1 | contig 12784 bp, 7 predicted proteins | sample MGYA00380433_ERZ1023977 | MGnify/ENA primary metagenome ERZ1023977 (study PRJEB33179, sample SAMN07449059) | human gut metagenome | biome: Human-gut; feature: Human associated habitat; material: Faeces | host: Homo sapiens | place: India:Kasaragod | collected...
AAGAGAATATCCCCCTTTGACCCCCAAGAGAAAGGGATTAGATTGGCAGTCTGGAGCTCGAACAATCTTTATGCCTCCGGAATGAAAATGCCTGCGCGCGGCAAAGCCGCGTTAGCATTGCAAGACGATTTGGCCTACTCCTACTATCCGCTGCCGCTCTGCCAGTCTCGTAGTAGTGCAGCCTAATTTCCGTCTAACGGAGCACTCCACAATGCGGCGAGCGAAGCAATGCCGCTATTTCGCACGCAGTCCGCCGCCAAGCAAACGTCACTCGCGCCTCACGATAGTAAGGCGCGGTTGAGAGTTGTTACGACTCGCAGAGATTCATGGCGAAGCCATGTACACCGCACTTACATTGCGCAGCGCGTGCAGCTCTTCGAGATCGAGACTGCCAATGTAAAACGCCTTTCTTTTGGACGGTCACACCGCCCGTTTTCTTTCCACGGAAAGAAAATGGGGGGTGTGATCTTGCGGCGCGCACGCCGCATAACCCCGCGCGCCCAGGGGCGCGCAAGAAACTCCCCCTCACGGGGGAAAGTGAGGAACATTTTCATGATTTTCAAAAAATCCGGCCCGCCGGAATGGCTGCTCGTCTGTTTGGGCAACTACGGCAAGCAGTATGAAAACACCCGCCACAACATCGGCTTCATGGCCGCGGAGCGTCTGATCGACAAGCGCGACCTGCGCTGCAACCGCCTGCGCTTCCGCGCGCTGACGGAGGTCATCGAATTTGGCGGGGCGAACGTGCTTTTGATGATGCCGCAGACCTACATGAACCTCTCCGGCGAGGCTGTGGGCGAGGCGGCGCGGTTCTAGAAAATTCCCGCCGACCACGTCATCGTCATCTCCGACGATATTTCGCTCCCGCTCGGCAAGCTCCGCGTGCGCGGCAGCGGCAGCGCAGGCGGACACAACGGCCTCAAGAACATCATCGCGCACCTCGGCACCGACGCTTTCCCGCGCGTCAAGGTCGGCGTCGGCGCGCCGGAGCACGACATTGTCGACTGGGTCATCGGCCCGTTCACGGCCAGCGAGCGCAAGGTCATCGACGGTGTGCTCGACCGCGCGCTCGGCGCGGCGGAGTGCATCATCACCGACGGCGTGCTCACCGCGCAGAACCGCTTCAACGGCTGAACGCTTTTTGCCGCCAAAATTTATAAAATCGACATAGACTTTTGGGCAAAAGCCTATATAATAAAATGACTGACGACCACGGGCATGACCCGCCGCGGCTGCGGCGGATCTGCCCTTTTGCGCGCTGCGGGAGGAGGGATACGGCATGGCGCAGGGGATGAACAAACTCAACGAAGCGCTCGTTTCTCTTCCCGAGGTGCGCGAGCTGCTGCTCTCGCTTGACGCGGGCACATCGCCCATCGCCGTGTCGGGCCTTTCGGGTGTGCACCGCGCGCAGCTTGCCGCTGCCGTGCGGCACAAGACACAGCGCCCGCTTTTGATCGTCTGCGCGGATGAAAACGAGGCAAACCGCATGGCGGGCGACCTGCACGAGCTGCTCGGCGAGGACGTGAGCCTGCTGTTCGCGCGCGAATGGCAGCTGCGCGACCGCGTGTTCGCCTCCCACGGCTGGGAGCAGCAGCGCATCGGCTCGCTGTGCAGCCTTGCCGCCGAAAAAGCGTCGATCCTGGTCGCGACGGTCGACGGCCTGATGCAGCGAACGCTCCCGCCCGACGCGCTGCGCGGCGCGGTGACGGACATTTCGCTCGGCGACCGCTTTGACCTGAACGCGCTCTCGAAAAAGCTTGTCGAAAGCGGCTACACGCGCGCGGAAACGGTCGAGGGCGTCGGCCAGTTCGCGCTGCGCGGCGGCATTCTCGACGTCTGGTCGCCGCTGAGCGCGCCCGTGCGCGTCGAATTCTTCGACGACGAGGTCGACGCGATGGGCGAATTCGACGTGACGACCCAGCGCCGCACGCAGAACGTCAAATCCCTGACCGTCCTGCCCGCGGCAGAGGTGCTGCCCGCCCTCTCGGACGGCGGGCGCGAAAAAATGCTCGAGCGCCTTGGGCGCGCCGCGCAGAAGATCGCGAAAAAGGCCGAGGACAGCCCCATCGTCCAAACGCTGCGCAGCGACATCGAGCGCCTTCGTAACGACCTGCCGCTCGGCGGCATGGACCGGTATCTCGCCGCGTGCTACCCCGACGAAGTCTGCGCGCTCGACTATCTTTCACCCGACACGCTGATCGCCGTCAGCGACGGCATGCGCGTTTTGGAACGCAGCAAGAACTACCACTGGGAGCTCTCCGAGGACGTAAAGCCCCTGATCGAAGAGGGCGTTTTGTGCGGCGAATTCGCCGCGCTCGCGCTCAGTCAGGAGGCATTGAGCCATCGCATGGGCGCGTTCCCCGTGCTGCTGCTCGATTCGCTCCCCACGTCGCGCAATCTGCTGCCGCCGAGGGCCATCCTCAGCATGAACGCGCGCTCGCTGCCGTCGTATGGCGGCAGCCTCGAGACCGCCGCGGGCGACATGGAGCGCTATCTTGGCGCAGGCTGCGGCGTGCTCGTTCTCTGCGGCAACGAAACGCGCGCGAAGAATTTCCGGCGCCTTTTGGAAGAGCGGAACATCCGCGCGCAGCTCAATTTGAAAAACGACCGTCTCCCCGCCCCGCACGAGACCGTCATCGGCCTCGGCGCGCTGAGCGCGGGCAGCGAATATCCACAATTAAAGCTCGTCATCCTGACCGAGGGCCAGCTGACCGCTCCCCTCTCCGGCAAGCGCGCAAAGGCGCGGCCGAAGAAAGAGACGTCGGCCCGCGCCGCGCTGCGCTCCTATGAAGACCTCTCCCCCGGCGATCTCGTCGTGCATGTGCACCACGGCATCGGCCGCTTTGCGGGCATCGAGCGCATGCGCGTCGACGGCGTGGACAAGGACTATATCAAGATCTGCTACGCGGGCAACGACAGCTTATACGTCCCCGCGACGCAGCTCGACATGGTGTCGAAATACATCGGCGGCCATGGCGAGGACGAGGACGGCCAAATACGCACGAAGCTCAGTAAGCTCGGCGGCACGGACTGGTCGCGCGCGAAGACGAAGGCGCGCGCCGCGGCAAAGGACCTCGCCAAAGGGCTCATCGCGCTCTACGCTGAGCGCCAGCGCCGTCCGGGCTTCGCCTTCTCGCCCGACTCCCCGTGGCAGAAGGAATTTGAAGAGGCCTTCGACTACGAAGAGACCGACGATCAGCTCCGCGCCATCGCCGAGATCAAGGCCGACATGGAGCGCAGTACGCCGATGGACCGCCTGCTCTGCGGCGACGTCGGCTACGGTAAGACTGAGGTCGCGCTGCGCGCCGTGATGAAGTGCGTGCTCGACGGCAAGCAGGCGGCAATCCTGGTGCCGACCACCGTGCTCGCCCAGCAGCACTACGCGACGGCGCTGAACCGCTTCCGCTCGTTCCCCGTGCGCATCGAAGTGCTCTCGCGCTTCAAAACGCCGGCGCAGAAGAAGCAAATTTTGCAAGATGCCGCCGCGGGAAAGATCGACTTACTCATTGGCACGCACTCGCTGCTGCAAAAGAGTTTGCACTTCAAGGACCTTGGCCTTCTCATCATCGACGAGGAGCAGCGCTTCGGCGTAACGCACAAGGAAAAGCTCAAGGAGCTCTCGCGTCAGGTCGACACGCTGACGCTCTCGGCAACGCCCATCCCCAGAACGCTCAACATGGCGCTTTCGGGCATCCGCGACATGTCGACCATCGAGGTCCCGCCCGTCGACCGCCAGCCGGTGCAGACGTACGTGCTCGAGCATAACTGGAGCGTCATCGCCGACGCCATCCGGCGCGAGCTCGCGCGCGGCGGGCAGGTCTACTACATGCACAACCGCGTTGAGACCATCGACCGCTGCGCAGCTCAGCTCAAAAAGCTCCTCGGCGACGACGTCGCTATCGGCGTCGCGCACGGCAAGATGGACGAAAAGGGCCTGTCGTCCGTGATGCAGCAGCTCTCGGACGGAGAAATTCAGGTGCTCGTCTGCACGACGATCATCGAGACGGGCATCGACATTCCGAATGTCAACACCCTCATCATCGAGGACGCCGACCGTCTCGGCCTCGCCCAGCTGCACCAGATCCGCGGGCGCATCGGCCGCAGCGCGCGCCGGGCGTATGCCTATATGACCTACCGCGCGGGCAAGATCCTCACCGAGGTTGCGGCCAAGCGCCTGACGGCCATCCGCGAGTATGCGGAGTTCGGCTCGGGCTTTCGCATCGCGATGCGCGACCTTGAAATTCGCGGCGCGGGCAATTTGCTCGGCCCCGAGCAGTCGGGCTACATGATGAGCGTCGGCTACGATATGTACTTGCAGCTCCTGGAAGAGGCCGTACTCGAGCAGCGCGGTGAAAAAGCGCCGCAGCGCACCGAATGCTCGGCAGACCTCACAGTCTCGGCGAACCTGCCGGAGAGCTACATTTCCTCGGGCGAGCAGCGCATGGATATCTACCGCCGCATCGCGGCGCTGCGCACCGCCGAGCAGTCGCAGGAGCTGCTCGACGAGCTCATCGACCGCTACGGCGAGCCGCCCCAGCCGGTCCTCAAGCTCATGGACGTCGCGCTTTTGCGCGCGGAGGCCGTGCAGATTGGTGTGAGCGATATCTCGCAGCGCGGCAGCGAGATCACCTTCACCTTTGCCGCGTCCGAGGCAGTCCCCGTGGAGGCCGTGATGGCCCTCTGCTCACTGCCGAAGAACCGCCGTCGGCTCACGCTCTCCGCCACGGGGACGGAGCCGAAGCTCCTGCTGCGTCTTTCGCTGGGCGAGGACGCATTGGATACAGCCTTGACGCTGGTCGGAGACCTGCGTGTGAATAAGGAAGAAAACGAAAAAGAGGTAACATTATGATCAAAAAGAGATTGCTTTCGTTCCTTGGCGCGGCGGCCATCACCGCGGCGCTCACCTTTGCCGTCGTGTCGCTCTCGCCCTCGAACGGCTTCACCTCCGGCACGATGCAGGAGGGTCTCTGCTACGAAGCGACCGGCGTCGCGCCCGACGCGATCGTCGCAAGCCTGAACGGCAACGGCGCGAGCGCCGACCTTGTCGCATACTGGATCGGCTACGACGTGTCGTATCTCAACAGCTACATGCAGTATTACACCGGCTCGTCCATCAACTGGGACGACACCATCTCCGACGGCATGAGTGTCGCCGACTATGTGAAAGCAAGCGTGCTCTCGTCCGTCAAGCAGCACTTGGTGCTTGAAAATCTCGCCAGCAAGTACGGCGTGACGCTTACCGCCGAGCAGGAGGCCGCCATGGCCGAGAGCGACCAGAGCTACATTGACCAGTACGGCAGCGAGGAAGCTTTTGAGGCCGAGATCGCCAAGCTCGGCATGCGCCGCGAGACCTATGACCGCGTCGCGCGCTCGAACTACCTGTATCAGAATCTCTATGAGCTCTACAATACCGAGGGCAGCGCGCTCTACGCCTCCGACGAGGACCTCGCCGTCTACGCCGCCGAGCAGGACTACATCACGGCGGACCACATCCTGCTTGCGACGAAGGACATGACGACCGGCGAAGCCCTCACCGACGAGCAGAAGGCCGAAAAGAAAGCGCTCGCTGAGGAGCTCGTCGAAAAGCTCAATTCCTACACCGGCGACGACATCGCCTCCTACTTTGCCGAGCTCGCCGACGAGTACAGCGAGGACCCCGGCCGCGAGAGCCATCCCACGGGCTACACCTTCACGACCGGCTCGATGGTGCAGGAGTTTGAAGACGCCGCCTACGCGCTTTCCGAGGGCGAGGTGAGTGAAGTCGTCGAATCCAGCTTCGGCTATCACATCCTGCTCCGCCTGCCGCTCGACAAGGCCGCCGCAGCCGGCGAGGTGCGCGAGGAGTACTTCACGAACTTCATCGCCGAGCAGGTCGACGCCGCCGCGATGGCGACGAGCGCGGACTATGATAAGCTCGACCCGCAGACGATCTACGAGGCGATCGTCGCCGCGCAGGCGGAGGGTTAAATCGCAGCGCGGCGCACTGTACGGCGCTTGCGCCCGCGAGGGCGCGTGAGGAGCAGCCCGAAAGGGCTGCTTCCTTTTTGCGTCTCGGCAGGGGCACTGCTTTTTTCCCTGCACCGTGCAGAGGAGAAAATAAAAAGGAGACCTCTTTCGAGGTCTCCTTTTTATTTTCAGGGATTAGCGGTGCTTTAGCACTTCTCGAAGATGGTGGCAACGCCCTGGCCGCCGCCGATGCAGAGGGTGGCAAGACCCTTCTTGGCGTCGTCGCGCTTGAGCATTTCGTGCAGCAGGGTGACGATGATACGAGCGCCGGAAGCGCCGACGGGGTGGCCGATGGAGATCGCGCCGCCGTTGACGTTGACCTTGCTCATGTCGAAGCCGAGCTCACGGGCAACAGCGATGGACTGGGCCGCGAAGGCTTCGTTGGCCTCGACGAGGTCGATATCGTCGATGGTCAGGCCGGCCTTCTGCATGGCCTGACGGGAAGCGGGCACGGGGCCGACACCCATGATCTTCGGGTCGACGCCGCCCTGGCCCCAGCTGACGAGCTTGGCCATGGGCTTGAGGTTGTACTTCTTCACGGCCTCGCCGGAAGCGAGGACGATAGCGGCAGCGCCGTCGTTGATGCCGGAGGCGTTACCGGCGGTGACGCGCTGGACATGCTTCTTGGTATCGGCTTCGTGGATGCCGGTGGGCTCGAAGGTGTGGACGATCTCGTCCTCAACGCCCTCGGGGCCGACGGGGAACGCGCCGCGCAGCTTGGCAAGACCCTCGGCGGTGGAACCGGCGCGGGGGAACTCATCCTTCTTGAACTCGACGATCTCCTTCTTGACCTTCACGGGGACGGGAACGATCTCATCGTCAAAACGGCCGGCAGCCTGAGCGGCCTCGGTCTTCTGCTGGGAGGCAGCGCCGAAGGCGTCGAGCTCTTCGCGGGTGATGCCCCAAACATCGCAGATGTTCTCGGCGGTGGTGCCCATGTGGTAGTTGTTGAATGCATCCCACAGGCCGTCCTTGATCATGGTGTCGACAAGCTTCTTGTCGCCCATGCGGGCGCCCCAGCGGGCGTCGGGAGCAGCATAAGGAGCGGCGCTCATGTTCTCGGTGCCGCCGCAGACGACGATATCGGCGTCGCCGGCGAGGATGGCGCGGCCAGCCTCAATGACGGACTTCATACCGGAGCCGCAGACCATACCGACGGTATAGGCGGGGACGGAATAGGGGAGACCGGCGCCCACGCCGACCTGACGGGCGACGTTCTGACCGAGACCGGCGGTCAGGATGCAGCCGAACATCAGCTCATCGACATTCTCGGGAGCGACATTCGCGCGCTTGAGGGCTTCCTTCACGACGATGGAGCCGAGCTGAGCGGCAGGGGTGTTCTTCAGGGAACCGCCGAAGGAACCGACAGCGGTACGGCAGCAGTTGACGACGTACAATTCTTTCATTTGACTTCTCCTTTAAAATTTGTAAATCCGGAATGAGATCCGATTTTCTTCGATTTTGATTATACACACAGAAAAATGAAAAATCAACTGCAAAGTTGCGAAAAATATAGGCAATTTTGATTTTTTTCTTTCATTTCGTTAACTATTTAACAAGAATGAAGAATATCTTGCACCACGGGATCGTTTTGCACCCAAAGGCGCAGGGAAAGCAGCACCGCTGGCGCTGCATGGGAAAGGGGGCCATTGTCTCGTGTGAGACAATGGCCCCCTTTCCCGCGTCTCCACACGCTGTTGGAATAAAAAGCAGCAGCTCTGCCTGACTGCCCCCCGCGCCCAAGGGCGCAAAAAAGGGACGCCTCTTTCGAGGCGTCCCTTTTAATAAGTAGTTTCTACGAAACAGAAATAACTTAGAACTTGGGCTTCTGGGCCTTGACCTTGGGCTCCTGGCCGTTGCAGACGGCGACGATGTCGTTGGCAACGGAGGTGCAGCAGTTCAGAACGCTCTGCTCGGTGGTGGCGGCCATGTGCGGGGTCATGATAACGTTGTCGAGGTTGAACAGCTCGCGGCTGGACTCCTGGATGGGCTCATGCTCGAACACGTCGAGACCGGCCTGGAACAGGGTGCCGTCCTTCAGGCACTCGACAAGCTCGTTCTCCTTGATCAGAGCGCCGCGCGCGCAGTTGATGAAGGAAGCGGTGGGCTTCATCCAGCTGAACTGCTCACGGCCGATGGAGTGCTCGGTGGAGGGAACGACGGGCAGATGCACGGACACGAAGTCGGCCTGCTCCCAGACTTCCTTGGCGGTGGCCTTCAGCTCGCACAGATCGCCGATCTTGTCCTGCGTGAGGTACGGATCGTAGCCGATGACGTTCATGCCGAAGCCGTACTTGCACTTCTGCATGGCGAGCTGGGAGATACGGCCGCAGCCGATCATACCGAGGGTCTTGCCGCCGAGCTCATAGGTGTGCTCCATGCCCATACGGACGAGGAAGTTGCCGCCGCGGAACTGACGGTCAACATAGGTGAAACGCTTGGCGCACATGAGCATCAGCATGACGGCGTGCTCGGCGACGGCGTTGGCGTTGCCGGCAGGCGCGTAGACAACGGTGATGTCCTTGGCGTGGGCGTGGTCCATGTCGATGTTATCGAGGCCGGCGCCCTGCTTGCCGATGACCTTGAGGTTCTTGCAGGTGTCCATCATCTTGGCGGTGATGGGCTCGGTGCGGCACATGATGGCATCGGGCTGGAACTCGGCGAGCTCCTTGACGTAGGTCTCCTCGTCGTTATGGCTGCACAGCTTCACTTCAAAGTCGTTGGACTCGAAGATGTGCGTGGCCACCTCGTTGAGCTCGATGGTGTAGTAAACTTTGAACTTTGCCATGATAAAGATCTCCTCTCAAATTTTTATTTATTGAATTGCCAAATGATTTCATACGGTTTCTTCATTATACCTTGCGCTTTGCACAAAAGCAAGCGATTTTCAGAAAGATTTGCAAGAACTTATTCAAATAATTGAACAGCGTCTTTCATTTTGACGATTTGCCGTCATGTTTTTTGTCCGTTTCCTGCAACTTTCATTGCAAAACGAAAAAGCGCACAAAAGCGCTTGACAAACTACTACATATGTAGTATATAGTTATCAACGACAAATGTAGTAGATCATCTAAGGAGGTCAACCCATGGACGATAAGAAGAGACTGCCCGACGCGGAGCTTGCCGTGATGCAGGCCATCTGGGCCGTCGGCGGCGAGGTCAGCCGCGGCGATCTCGACGGCGCGCTCGCGAGCCACGGCTGGAGCGCCAACACCGTCAACACCTACCTTACTCGCCTGTGCGAAAAAGGATTCCTCTCGAGCCGCCGCGAGGGGCGGAACAATTTGTACACGCCGCTCGTCTCAAAGGACAGATACCTCGAATTTGAGAGCCGCAGCGTCCTGAAGCGGCTCTACGGCGGGTCGCTCGGCAGCTTCGTCGCGGCGCTGAACGCCGAGCAGCCGCTCGAGCAGAGCGAGATCGACGAGCTGCGGCAGTTTTTGGACGATATGAGCCGTTAAACGGAAATATAAGGAGGACGCACCATGGAAACATTTCTGCTGAATCTGTTGAAAACTTCCCTGTTAGGTTCCCTCGCCATTCTGGCGATGCTGGTACTCAAACCCCTCTGGCGCGAGCGCTACCGCGCGAAGACGCGCTGCTGGCTGTGGCTGGCGCTGGCGGCATTTTTGCTGCTGCCGGTCGATTTTTCGGTGAAAAACGCGCCGGTGCAGGCCGCGCCGCCGAAAGACTACACCCTCTTTGTCGGCACGGATAAGACAGCCATCCAATCGACCGACAACCTGTTCGGCGACATGGCCGAAAAAAGCGGCCAGTCCCCCGCACAGGTGCGCGACACGATCATCCAGCGCCCCGTGACGAATCCCGAGCAGAAGACGACGCGCTACATCCCCGTGACGACGATCTTGTTTTACGGCTATCTCGCGGGCTCGGCGGCGTTCCTGCTGTATCAGGGTGTCTCCTACGCCCTCTTCCGCCGCACGGTGCGCCGCTGGAAGAGAGACGTCTCCCGCGCGGACTACGCCGCGATGCTCTCTGACACGGCGCGCGACTTAGGCGTGAGCGCGCCGGAGATGATCGTCTGCGAGGCCATCTCCACCCCCGCGGTGACGGGCCTGCTGCGCCCGCGGCTGCTCCTGCCCCACGAGCACTACGACGTGCAGGAGCTGCGCTACATCCTGCGCCACGAGCTGTGCCATTTGAAGCGGCGCGACATGCTCTTAAAGCTCGTGCTGCTCGCGGCCAACGCGATGCACTGGTTCAACCCCGTGGTGTATCTGATGCTGCGTCAGGCGGACGAGGACATCGAGCTCGCCTGCGACAGCGCGGCGACCGACGGGCTCGAACTCCCCGAGCGCGCGGCTTACAGCCGGACACTGCTCGCCGCCGTGCAGTCCAGCGTGCGGGCGCTGCCCGCGACGACGTGCTTCGGCGGCACGGTCGAGCGGCTCAAACGCCGCATCACGAACGTCCTCGGCGTGCAGAAAAAGCGCGGCCTCGGCGTTGTCGCCCTCGTGCTGGCGCTGACGCTGACGGCGGGCTGCGCCGTCAGCTGGGGCGAGCGCGCGCAGACGAACGACGACCCGTTTGCCGACAAGGCCTATACGGTCGACATACTCTTATATGAAGCGCCCGCCTTTACGGATGGCTTTACGGACGGCACTTACCCCACCTTCCACACCTCGACGAATTCCTCCGGAGAGAAGTATCTCTCACTGTGCGACGCCTGGGGCTCCACATCCATTTACGGCCCAATGGAGGAATACACGCTGGAAAAGCAATCCTTCTATGCGCTTTTCGGCAGCACCAAAGCTTCGCCGGTCGACGACCTCATACAGAACAACAAGTCCGCTTGGAGCGGCCATTGCGAAGAGGCAAGTGACGGCCAACCGAATCAGGTCTATCTTCTGAAGCAAAAGGACGGCACAGTCTACGTCGGCCTTGCCGGCGACTACGAAGAAGACGGCAGCGAACTCTTTTGTTCGGTTTTCCGCTTGAACGAACAGACCCATCCAATCTACGCTTCGATGGACGACTATGCCGCCGAGCGCGTGGCGGAGCTCAAAAAAGGCACGATGACCTATTCCGTGTCGGAAAACAATGAATATGCGTCCCGCTCGATTGAGGACACGGTCGCCGACGTGCGCGTGACGCAGCTGGAGTTCGCCGATTCGCTCGGCAACCTCTCCCCCGACGGCACGGTACTGGAGCTGTGGTACTTCCAGTATGAGATGAAGCCCACGAACGAGGCAGGCATGCAGATCGACGTCATCGGCGGGCAGGAGCTGACGGACGACGGATATCTCAATGAACACTGGACGCACTATCTCACCGTCCTGCACTACACCTACGGCGAGAAGACCGGCTATCAGGTCATCGGCACCTATACCGGCAACGACGGCCTGTGGTACGACGGATGCAGCTACAGCGGAGAGGAAAAGTATTACCTGCACGACTTCTATATCGACTACGCGGGGCTCAACGAGCCGAAGATGTACATTCCCAACCTGCTGAACGCGGCAACGGACGGCTACGGCCGCGCCAACCAGTGCGAGGCGCGGCTCATTTCGGGCGACGGCAGCTACTACTTCTATGCGCCGATCACCGCCTGGGCGTGCAATCCGGGGACGGAGTTCTGGTACTCCCGCTACGACACCGGCTCCTACTTCAACGCAAAGAAGCTCGAGCAGAGCCTTGACGAAGCGAAGGCGGAATGGGAAAGCACCGGCGCAAAGGCCGAGAAGACCGACGCGGGCTGGCGCTTTGTGACGCACGAGGGCATGAGCAACACAATTGTCACGCTCTTTGATGCGCCGGACGGCACCTGCTACGAGGTCACAGCGCACTGGACGTTCGACGGCAGCACGGAAGAGAATCAGTGGGGCTGGAACCGCGACCGCGCCGTTGAGGGCGAGGCCGTCATCTTGCAGGCGATGGTCAACAGCTTCCGGACGTCAAAGATTCTTCCAACGACGGACCCCGTGCTTGATGATCCCGCATTCAAGGCCGACCTCCAGCTGGCGACAAACGGCGGTGCGTCCTGGATGTACCTCAGTAAGAACAGCGCTGCGGTCAGCGACTGCAATATGCGGAACGTCACACCCACCGTCAAGCTCGACGAGTGTAGCTACGCGCTGCTGAACGAGGAATTTACCCCGGGCGACGGGAAACAGACGCTCACGCTCTGGCTCAGCAACAACGATTCCTCGCATTTAGCCTTCTACGAGGGCACGAATGTCATGCTCTATCAGCGTGACGACGCGCGTTACTACAAGGTCAGCAATTTTGGCGACTATGCGACACTTTACGACGCGATGCTCGCATGGTTCAACAGCGCCCAGTCTGGCACCGAAACATCCGACGCATCTTCGACCACCACGACGAACGCCGTCAGCCGCGACTCGCTCATCAAGGCCGCCGACAGCTATGTCGATCTGGGCGGCTACCTCTGGTACACCGCGGACGGCAAGTTCTATCGCTGGCACGAGGGCGGCAGCGTGGAGACCCTTCGTGAGCTGCCGTACAACGATGTGACCGACCAGCCCGCCATTGCGACCTTGGCGGTCGAGTATGATCAGGTCGCGCTCCGTTGGCATATCGGCGGAGCAACGACGGGAACGACGATGCTGGAGCTTTACGGCGCCGACGGCAAGCGAACCATGGAGCTGGACGGCTCCGCGCCCTTCGCCATCAGCGGCAATACCATTGTCAAATTGCGCTCGTTCCCTCCCACGACAGGCAATCTGCTCCTTTCGACCGACGGCGGCAAGACCTGGTCGCGCATCGCAGATGCGGCTGGGTTTTACGGCCGCTGCAC
>ERZ1023977.78-NODE-78-length-12676-cov-8.446795_pt1 | contig 12676 bp, 8 predicted proteins | sample MGYA00380433_ERZ1023977 | MGnify/ENA primary metagenome ERZ1023977 (study PRJEB33179, sample SAMN07449059) | human gut metagenome | biome: Human-gut; feature: Human associated habitat; material: Faeces | host: Homo sapiens | place: India:Kasaragod | collected...
TTTCCGTGGAAGTAGCCATCTTCGCCGTCTTTCTGGATCAGACGCGCCACATCCGGGCTTTTACAACTCCAGCATGCCATCGGTAGCGGACCATCTTCAGCGTTTTTCGGCGCACCGGTACGCAGGGTTTCACGCACATCGGTCACAGCAAAGGCATGTCCACGCGGCTTGTTGTAATCGCGCGAGAAGGGATACCCCGCCCACAGGATCACCAGCCGTGGATCTTCCGCCAGGGCGTCAACACGCTCTGACTGTTCCGAGGTGGCTTTCCAGGAGAGATATTGATCGGGATGTTGCGGGGCAAAGGTTTCATTCTTCGCTTCAACAGTTACAGGTTTTGCGGGAGCTGCCGTTTGTTCACCGTGAACTGAAGGGAAAAAGAAAAAAGCAATCAATTAGCTGAAGATACGGCGTGCGTGTCTTTTTATCCTTGTCATAGGGGCTTCATCCGAATTGCGCCATTGTTGCAATGGCGGTTTTTATTGTTTTTCACGACAGTAACCGCACCTACACTGTCATGACATTGCTCGCCCCTATGTGTAACAAATAACCACACTGTGAATGTTGTCTTTAATCAATTGTAAGTGCATGTAAAATACCACTTTAGAGTTAGTCGGTATCTTCCTCTTTTTCAACAGCATGCATAACTGCATGTTCCTCAAAGAATTAATCAACTTTTGTTGCTGACCTTCAAAAATTACCCTGCCGTTTATTTGCACAATTCTACTTTTGCGTGATCTGTCGCCCAAATACTAAACAAAACTGCCAATACCCCTACATTTAACGCTTATGCCACATATTATTAACATCCTACAAGGAGAACAAAAGCATGAGCCAAATTCACAAACACACCATTCCTGCCAACATCGCAGACCGTTGCCTGATAAACCCTCAGCAGTACGAGGCGATGTATCAACAATCTATTAACGCACCTGATACCTTCTGGGGCGAACAGGGAAAAATTCTTGACTCGACTCAACCTTTCCACAACGTGAAAAACACCTGCTTTGCCCCGGGTAATGTGTCCATTAAATGGTACGAGGACGGCACGCTGAATCTGGCGGCAAACTGCCTTGACCGCCATCTGCAAGAAAACGGCGATCGTACCGCCATCATCTGGGAAGGCGACGACGCCAGCCAGAGCAAACATATCAGCTATAAAGAGCTGCACCGCGACGTCTGCCGCTTCGCCAATACCCTGCTGGAGCTGGGCATTAAAAAAGGTGATGTGGTGGCGATTTATATGCCGATGGTGCCGGAAGCCGCGGTCGCGATGCTGGCCTGCGCCCGCATTGGCGCGGTGCATTCGGTGATTTTCGGCGGCTTCTCGCCGGAAGCCGTTGCCGGGCGCATTATTGATTCCAACTCACGACTGGTGATCACTTCCGACGAAGGTGTGCGTGCCGGGCGCAGTATTCCGCTGAAGAAAAACGTTGATGACGCGCTGAAAAACCCGAACGTCACCAGCGTAGAGCATGTGGTGGTACTGAAGCGTACTGGCGGGAAAATTGACTGGCAGGAAGGGCGCGACCTGTGGTGGCACGACCTGGTTGAGCAAGCGAGCGATCAGCACCAGGCGGAAGAGATGAACGCCGAAGATCCGCTGTTTATTCTCTACACCTCCGGTTCTACCGGTAAGCCAAAAGGTGTGCTGCATACTACCGGCGGTTATCTGGTGTACGCAGCGCTGACCTTTAAATATGTCTTTGATTATCATCCGGGTGATATCTACTGGTGCACCGCCGATGTGGGCTGGGTGACCGGACACAGTTACTTGCTGTACGGCCCGCTGGCCTGCGGTGCGACCACGCTGATGTTTGAAGGCGTACCCAACTGGCCGACGCCTGCCCGTATGGCGCAGGTGGTGGACAAGCATCAGGTCAATATTCTCTATACCGCACCCACGGCGATCCGCGCGCTGATGGCGGAAGGCGATAAAGCGATCGAAGGCACCGACCGTTCGTCGCTGCGCATTCTCGGTTCCGTGGGCGAGCCAATTAACCCGGAAGCGTGGGAGTGGTACTGGAAAAAAATCGGCAACGAGAAATGTCCGGTGGTCGATACCTGGTGGCAGACCGAAACCGGCGGTTTCATGATCACCCCGCTGCCTGGCGCTACCGAGCTGAAAGCCGGTTCGGCAACACGTCCGTTCTTCGGCGTGCAACCGGCGCTGGTCGATAACGAAGGTAACCCGCTGGAGGGGGCCACCGAAGGTAGCCTGGTAATCACCGACTCCTGGCCGGGTCAGGCGCGTACGCTGTTTGGCGATCACGAACGTTTTGAACAGACCTACTTCTCCACCTTCAAAAATATGTATTTCAGCGGCGACGGCGCGCGTCGCGATGAAGATGGCTATTACTGGATCACCGGGCGTGTGGACGACGTGCTGAACGTCTCCGGTCACCGTCTGGGGACGGCAGAGATTGAGTCGGCGCTGGTGGCGCATCCGAAGATTGCCGAAGCCGCCGTAGTAGGTATTCCGCACAATATTAAAGGTCAGGCGATCTACGCCTACGTCACGCTTAATCACGGGGAGGAACCGTCACCAGAACTGTACGCAGAAGTCCGCAACTGGGTGCGTAAAGAGATTGGCCCGCTGGCGACGCCAGACGTGCTGCACTGGACCGACTCCCTGCCTAAAACCCGCTCCGGCAAAATTATGCGCCGTATTCTGCGCAAAATTGCGGCGGGCGATACCAGCAACCTGGGCGATACCTCGACGCTTGCCGATCCTGGCGTAGTCGAGAAGCTGCTTGAAGAGAAGCAGGCTATCGCGATGCCATCGTAACCCACAATTGCCGGATGCGAGTCGGTAACGGTTTGTAGGCCTGATAAGACGCGACAGCGTCGCATCAGGCATTGATTGCCGGATGCGGCGTAAACGCCTTATCCGGCCTACATTCGGCAAGGGTTACCCGAGCGTTAACCTTCTCCCATAAGGGAGCGGGAATTAAAACAATCCCTACATTACCTCTGGAGAATCTGTGATGAATGGCACTATTTATCAGCGGATAGAAGACAATGCGCATTTCAGGGAGTTAGTCGAAAAACGGCAACGGTTTGCCACCATCCTGTCGATTATTATGCTGGCAGTTTATATCGGCTTTATTTTACTGATCGCCTTCGCGCCCGGCTGGCTGGGCACGCCGCTGAATCCGAACACCAGCGTCACACGCGGTATTCCAATTGGTGTTGGAGTGATTGTGATCTCCTTTGTTCTCACCGGTATCTACATCTGGCGGGCGAACGGCGAATTCGACCGTCTTAATAATGAAGTCCTGCATGAGGTACAAGCATCATGAAAAGAGTTCTGACGGCGCTTGCCGCCACACTCCCTTTCGCAGCTAACGCCGCGGATGCTATTAGCGGGGCCGTAGAGCGCCAGCCAACGAACTGGCAGGCGATTATTATGTTCCTGATTTTCGTCGTGTTTACGCTCGGCATTACCTACTGGGCATCAAAACGCGTACGTTCTCGTAGCGACTACTACACCGCAGGCGGCAATATCACTGGCTTCCAGAACGGGCTGGCGATTGCCGGGGACTATATGTCCGCCGCCTCATTCTTGGGGATCTCCGCGCTGGTGTTTACCTCCGGCTATGACGGCTTAATTTACTCGCTGGGCTTCCTGGTGGGCTGGCCGATCATTTTGTTCCTGATTGCCGAACGTCTGCGTAACCTGGGGCGCTACACCTTTGCCGATGTGGCCTCTTACCGTCTGAAACAAGGGCCGATTCGTATTCTTTCGGCCTGTGGTTCTCTGGTGGTGGTGGCGCTTTACCTTATCGCCCAGATGGTGGGCGCAGGTAAACTGATCGAGCTGCTGTTTGGCCTTAACTATCACATTGCGGTGGTGCTGGTCGGCGTGCTGATGATGATGTACGTCCTGTTCGGCGGCATGCTGGCGACCACCTGGGTGCAAATTATCAAAGCCGTGCTGTTGCTGTTCGGTGCCAGCTTTATGGCCTTTATGGTGATGAAACACGTCGGCTTTAGCTTCAACAATCTGTTCAGTGAAGCGATGGCGGTACACCCGAAAGGTGTCGACATCATGAAGCCGGGCGGGCTGGTGAAAGATCCGATCTCCGCGCTCTCTCTGGGTCTGGGACTGATGTTTGGTACGGCGGGCTTGCCGCACATTCTGATGCGCTTCTTTACAGTCAGCGATGCCCGCGAAGCACGTAAGAGCGTGTTCTACGCCACCGGGTTTATGGGCTACTTCTATATTCTGACCTTTATTATCGGCTTCGGCGCGATCATGCTGGTTGGTGCGAATCCGGAATATAAAGACGCGGCGGGCCATCTGATTGGTGGTAACAACATGGCGGCCGTTCACCTGGCGAATGCAGTGGGCGGCAACCTGTTCCTCGGTTTTATTTCAGCGGTTGCTTTCGCCACTATCCTCGCGGTGGTTGCGGGTCTGACGCTGGCGGGCGCATCCGCGGTTTCGCATGACTTGTACGCTAACGTCTTCAAAAAAGGCGCGACCGAACGTGAAGAGCTGCGGGTATCAAAAATCACCGTACTGATCCTCGGCGTGATTGCGATTATCCTCGGCGTGCTGTTTGAGAATCAGAACATCGCCTTTATGGTGGGGCTGGCGTTTGCCATCGCGGCGAGCTGTAACTTCCCGATCATTCTGCTTTCTATGTACTGGTCGAAACTGACCACGCGTGGCGCGATGATGGGTGGCTGGCTGGGGCTGATTACCGCAGTAGTACTGATGATCCTCGGCCCGACGATTTGGGTACAGATCCTTGGTCACGAAAAAGCCATCTTCCCGTATGAATACCCGGCGCTGTTCTCTATCACCGTGGCATTCCTCGGCATCTGGTTCTTCTCGGCAACCGATAACTCAGCGGAAGGCGCGCGTGAGCGTGAACTGTTCCGCGCGCAGTTTATCCGCTCCCAGACCGGCTTTGGCGTTGAGCAAGGCCGCGCACATTAATCTCTCCCCTTCCCCGGTCGCCTGACCGGGGAATACTCTTCCTCTCCAGCATGCATCACCTTTTCCCATAATATTAAACAAATAAACTCATTAAAAAATGAGCGATTTTTGACAGTCGTAGAAAATGATAATGCAGAGAATATGCCTTTTCTTTCTTGTTAATTATAAGGATATTTTATGCGCTATAATGGTTTAAATAATATGTTTTTCCCTCTTTGCCTGATTAACGATAACCACTCTGTCACAAGTCCATCACATACAAAGAAAACAAAATCAGATAATTACAGCAAACATCATAAAAACACGTTAATTGACAATAAAGCCCTCTCTCTTTTCAAAATGGATGATCATGAAAAAGTGATAGGCTTGATTCAGAAAATGAAAAGAATTTATGATAGTTTACCATCAGGAAAAATCACGAAAGAAACGGACAGGAAAATACATAAATATTTTATAGATATAGCTTCACATGCAAATAATAAATGTGACGATAGAATTACGAGAAGAGTTTACCTTAATAAAGATAAGGAAGTGTCAATTAAGGTGGTATATTTTATAAATAATGTCACCGTCCATAATAATACTATCGAAATCCCACAGACAGTAAATGGTGGTTACGATTTTTCACACCTTAGCCTGAAAGGTATCGTGATTAAAGATGAAGATTTATCCAATTCGAATTTTGCAGGTTGCAGACTACAAAACGCTATTTTTCAGGACTGTAATATGTATAAAACGAATTTTAATTTCGCCATAATGGAAAAAATACTTTTTGATAATTGTATTCTCGATGACTCAAATTTCGCTCAGATAAAAATGACTGACGGAACTCTAAATTCATGTTCCGCTATGCATGTTCAATTCTACAATGCAACAATGAATAGAGCCAATATTAAAAATACCTTCCTTGATTATTCAAATTTTTATATGGCATACATGGCTGAGGTAAATCTTTATAAAGTAATAGCGCCATATATTAATTTATTTAGAGCCGACCTTAGCTTCTCTAAACTTGATTTAATTAACTTTGAACATGCTGATCTGTCTCGTGTCAACCTGAATAAAGCAACCCTCCAGAATATAAACTTAATTGATAGCAAACTCTTTTTTACGCGGTTAACAAATACGTTCCTCGAAATGGTTATATGTACCGGCTCTAATATGGCTAATGTTAATTTTAATAATGCCAATTTAAGCAATTGCCATTTCAACTGTTCTGTTTTAACAAAAGCCTGGATGTTTAATATCCGTCTCTATCGTGTTAATTTCGATGAGGCTAGCGTCCAGGGAATGGGTATTACCATTCTCCGTGGTGAGGAAAATATCTCCATTAATAGTGATACCCTGGTAACACTACAGAAATTCTTTGAAGAAGATTGTACCTCTCATACTGGCATGTCACAAACTGAGGATAATATTAATGCAGTCGCTATGAAGATTACTGCAGATATTATGCAACACGCAGATTGAGGTTAAGTCGAAGAACAGCCAATGAATTGACTTTACAAGAGAGATAACTTATTTGTTTTAGAATCATGAATGTTAGCCCGAGCTAACCTGTTAAAGGTGCAAAAGATTGCACCTTTTTCAGATTACCTCGGGCCTGGTTACGTCGCTTTCGGCTTACTGATTTTCCTCAATTAGCAACGCTTCAAGCAAATCGAGATCGTGCAGTAATTTTTGCAGCGTTTCGTTGCTGATCTCCCGCGTGGCGCGCAGGTGGTAAAGTTCAGCACGTTCAGAACGCAATGCCGCCAGACGGAAGCGACGCTCAAGGTTCTCTTCCTGCACGGAACTTTCAACGTCGTTACGTCCATCGGCGCGACGACGCAGGTTACCAATGACGCGAGAACTGACCTCCGTAAGCAGCTGGTTATCGATATTCTCTTCGGTATCCGCCGCCAGACGCTCCTCCATTTTCTGGATCGCCACAATCGCCACTTCTGCCGTTGCCGCTCGCGCAATACGTTCCTCTTTCAATTGTTGCGAATGGTCCGCGACTTCAATGTGTTGTAGCAGAATAGGCAACATCACCACGCCGACAAACAGCGAGAAGAGAATGACGCCAGCCGCCAGGAACACCAGCTCATAGCGCGCCGGGAAGACGTTACCATCCGGCAAGAGCAGCGGGATAGAGAGCACACCGGCCAGAGTGATCGCCCCACGCACCCCGGCGAAAGACGCGATCAGGATTTCTCGTGTGGTCCACGAACCAAACTCCATCGGCTTCTTCTTCAGGAAGCGGTTGCTGAACTTTTTCATCGTCCACAGCCAGCCGAAACGGACCAGCATCAGCGCCGCATATATCAGAATAATATCGGTAAACAGCATCCAGATTTCGACGTTAGGGTCGATTTCTGCCGCCATCAGCGACGTCTCCAGAATACCCGGCAGCTGCAGACCTAACAGCAGGAACACCATGCCGTTAAAGACAAATTCCAGCATCGCCCAGGTGCTGTTTGCACGCAGGCGCATTGCCAGCGGCGCACGGCGCATCACACCGGAGCGGGTGATGGTCATCCCGGCGGCAACCGCAGCGAGGATGCCCGAAACGCCAATATGTTCGGCAATCAGATAAGAAGCGAATGGCAGCAAGAACAGCAGAACGATCTGCGTCGCGGGTTCATCACCGCCCCAGCGGCTGAGGAATCGCAGCGAGCGACCATACAGCCAGCTCACCACAAAACCAGCGAGAATACCGCCAATGGCTACTTTCATAAATTCGACCGTCGCACCGCCGACGGTGAAGATCATCGTCCCCATCGCCACTGCTACGGCAAACTTCAACGACACCAGACCGGAGGCGTCATTCATCAACGCTTCGCCATGCAAAATGCCCATGATTTTTTTCGGGATGCGCCCTTCGCCAACAATCCCGGAGAGCGCCACAGCATCGGTCGGAGAAAGCACCGCCGCCAGCGCAAAGGCGGGGATCAGCGGAATGCCCGGCACCACCCAGTAAATAAGGAAGCCAATGCCGACCACGGTGACCACCACCAGCGCCAGCGCGAGGCCAAAAATCTCTCGACCATGTTCGAGAAATTCACGGGTCGGCGTTTTCCAGCCATCAGCGAACAGCAACGGCGGGATAAACAAGACTAAAAAGAGTTCAGGATCAAACTCCACATGCAAACCAAACGTCGGCCACGCCAGTAGCGCACCGATGGCGATTTGCATAAGCGGAAGCGGGATCTGAAAGGGCATGACACGAGTGACCACCCCGGACAGCGAGACCACGAGGGTCATTATCAGTATGGTGAAGAAGATTTCCATGCGTTCCCTGTTTGCGATGTTTTTTTATGACCTGAGAAAAGCGTTATGCCTGAATTCTCATTTTTTCAGAATATCGCAAAAGCTCACACAATGTGCGGAGAAAATAAAAACGGGCAGCCATTGCCACCCGTTTTCAGAATCCGATGAAAGATTAGATAGCCCAGCCACCCGCATAGAAGGTCACCAGCGCCACGGCGATAACGACCGTACCGATGTTCAACTTGCGCCATTCGCCGGAAACCAGACGCCCAATCACCAGAGTCGCGAAGCCGATCATGATGCCTGTTACGATGTTACAGGTCAGCACGATGAATACCGCCGTAACCAGACCCGCCATCGCATCAACAAAATCAGCAAAGTCGATTTTCGCCACGTTGCTCAGCATCAGCAGGCCAACGTACATCAGCGCCGGAGCCGTTGCATACCCCGGAACGAGGTAAGAGAGCGGAGAGAGGAACAGAATCAGCAGGAACAGCACGCCAACGGTGATAGCCGTCAAACCGGTTTTACCGCCCGCCGCCGTACCCGCCGCAGACTCGATGTATACCGCTGCCGGAGCTGCACCCACCAGGCCAGAGAAAACGCTGCTCATGGAGTCAGTGGTCAGTGCTTTCCCACCGTCGATAATTTGCCCATCTTTATCCAGCAGGTTCGCCTGGCCGGCGACGGCACGGATAGTTCCGGTGGCATCAAATACTGCCGTCATTACCAGCGCCAGAACGCTTGGCAGGACTACAGGATTCAGCGCGCCCATAATGTCCAGGCTGCCAATCAGTGAGTTGCCGTTTTCATCGCTCAATGAAGGCATGGCGAAAACGCCGGAGAAATGGACGTTAGGATCGAAGATCAAACCGACAATTGAGATACCGATAATGGTCAGCAGAATGCCACCAGGGACTTTCAGTTTTTCCAGGCCGATGATCACCGCCAGACCTACCAGTGACATAATCACCGGGAAGGTCGCGAAATCACCCAGCGCAACGGGCAGACCATCAAGCGGGTTTTTAATCACCAGACCGACACCGTTAGCGGCAATGAGCAGCAGGAACAGACCGATACCAATCCCCGTGCCGTGCGCCACACCGTGCGGCAAGTTGCGCAAAATCCAGCTACGGATACCCGTGGCAGAAATTACCGTAAACAGCACACCCATCAGGAACACGGCACCCAGCGCGACAGGTACGCTAATATGTTGCCCCAGCACCAGGCTGAATGCGGTAAACGCCGTCAGGGAGATGGCGCAACCAATCGCCAACGGCAGATTAGCCCACAGACCCATCACGATAGAACCGAGTCCGGCAACCAGACAGGTTGCAACGAAAACTGCCGCAGGCGGGAAGCCTGCTTTACCCAACATACCTGGAACGACGATGACCGAGTAGACCATCGCCAGAAACGTTGTTAACCCGGCAACCACTTCCTGACGGACAGTGCTTCCACGTTGTGAAATTTTAAACCAGGCGTCGAGTGAACCGCCGGTACGCGCTGATGGCGTAGACATAAGAAAACATCCCCTGAGAGTTTAATTTTCGTCAAGATGCGTGGCGGACAATCCCCTGCCAGCGAAACGTTATCTTCCTGCTCCAGGTTTGCGACAATTTGCTGCGTCGCAAAAAAGCAAACGTTTAGCTCCGCGCATACAAAACGGGTGGTAAAAAAAGCAAACGATTATCCGGCGATCATAGCGGCTTTTTCAACCGAAGTTTGCTGCTTTTTTCTCTTTTATTGTCTTGACGATGAAAAACCAGGCAATTGATGCGCAAACGTTATCGTCGGTGCGCAAGATTGCAGCGTTATCGAGCCGTATACCGTTCAGGATTGCGATAAAAAATCGTCTGAGATGACAAAAATATTGCGGTTAAAAAGTATACTTTTACACTGGCGAAGAAACGTCGGTGACATACAATTAAAGCATCAACACCAACCGGAACCTCCACCACGTGCTCGAATGAGGTGTGTTGACGTCGGGGGAAACCCTCCTGTGTACCAGCGGGATAGAGAGAAAGACAAAGACCGGAAAACAAACTAAAGCGCCCTTGTGGCGCTTTAGTTTTGTTCATCTTCCAGCAAGCGTGCGCCGGTACCTTCTTCTCCTAAGCGGTCGCCCGGGTTACGCAACGGGCAATCACTGCGCGAAAGGCAGCCACAACCAATACATCCGTCCAGTTCGTCACGCAGCGCCACTAAGGTATGAATGCGCCGATCCAACTCTTCTCGCCATTGGGACGAAAGCTGTTTCCACTCTTTCGCACTTAACGTATGCCCTTCGGGCAACACGCCAAACGCTTCACCAATGGTCGCCAGCGGAATGCCAATACGCTGAGCAATTTTGATAATTGCAACATATCGCAACACATCACGTTTATATCGCCGCTGATTGCCGCTGTTACGGATACTGGTAATCAACCCTTTACTTTCATAGAAATGCAGCGCCGATACCGCCACACCGCTGCGTTTCGCCACTTCGCCGGGGGTTAGCAGCGCTTTAATGCGGGGTAATTTCTTTTCCATAAATCGCTTTACCTCAAGTTAACTTGAGGAATTATACTCCCCAACAGATGAATTAACGAACTGAACACTGAAAAGAGGCAGATTTATGTCCCATCAGAAAATTATTCAGGATCTTATCGCATGGATTGACGAGCATATTGACCAGCCGCTTAACATTGATGTAGTCGCAAAAAAATCAGGCTATTCAAAGTGGTACTTGCAACGAATGTTCCGCACGGTGACGCATCAGACGCTTGGCGATTACATTCGCCAACGTCGCCTGTTACTGGCCGCCGTTGAGTTGCGCACCACCGAGCGTCCGATTTTTGATATCGCAATGGACCTGGGTTATGTCTCGCAGCAGACCTTCTCCCGCGTTTTCCGTCGGCAGTTTGATCGCACTCCCAGCGATTATCGCCACCGCCTGTAGTTTTATTGCCCGCGCGTTAACTCCCGCGCGGGTAATTGCTCCATCCATTGCATAAACACCTGCGGCGGCATCGCCTTCGCAAAAAACCATCCCTGGCAATAGCGCACGCCGCGTTTGCGCAGCCAGTTAACCTGCTCCTCAGTTTCGACGCCTTCAGCGATCGTTTTTAACCCCAGGCTGTGCGCCAGCTCGATGATGTGTTCCGCAATCAAATGACTGGTTTTGTGGGTGGTCAGCGTTTCAACAAACGATTTATCGATTTTCAAAATATCGACATTCAATGATTTAAGGTTATGCAAGTTAGAGTAGCCAATACCAAAATCATCAATTGCCACTTCGTAACCTGCCTGGCGGAAAGCCAGAATAATCGGCGTCATTTTGTCAACATCAAGAAATGCATGCTCAGTCACTTCAAATTTAATTTGCTGCGGACGCACCGCGTATTGCTCTGTTTTCTGATTGATTCGCGCTATCAACCGTGACGTATGAAAATCGGAGGCCGACAGGTTAATAGAAACATAGCGATCTGCATGTGTTGCCAGGTAATCGCCCAGATCGCGGAAGACATTATCAATAACATAATCAGTTATCTGTTCTATCATCCCCTCCTTTTCTGCCAGCGGAATAAACTCTGCCGGATTCATTATTTGCCCCTGCTCACCAGGCCAACGTAACAACGCTTCAGCGCCGATACATTTTTCTGTTTTGATATCGATTATTGGCTGGTAATAAAGACAAAGTTGATGTTTTTCGAGGGCGCGTTGCAATTTACGTTTGGGAGATAAATAGTTTTGTCGAATACGTAGCCAGAGTAATAGCAGAACAAGACTCCCCAAAATACCGGCGGGCAACGCAAAAATAAGATGATTATAAAAATGGGTTATAAGACGTTGATATGAAGTCGCAACAATGGCTGCAATTGGGAGTAGTCTCGAATATACTGTCGCATATAAATCGCCATTTCTTTGTACGGTTAAATCCTTCAAATGAATCAGCGGAGAAAACGTTGCTGCCGAGGCCTCTTTGCTTAACGAGAAAAAGGTTTTCGTCACCGTATCATACACACCCCATTGCAATGTCGGATCATCAGACATCACTTCACTCCAGAAGAGAGGGTTGATAACTGCCACATAATTTCCCCGCTGCATATAGGTCATTTTATAGCCAGAGAAAAAAGGCGTATCGCGGTAATAATAGATAGAAACGTTAGGTTCACGCTTATAATCGGCCGGTGCAATCGTATAGCCGTTTACAGGCGCTATCAGCGATGAGCATAAAAAATGGTTATCACGGGCATAGATCAATTCATTAATATAAAGATAGCCACGAATAATATTCAACATTCGCTTTTGATGGGCTGGAGTGCAAACTTGCCCCTGATAGCGTTCAGCTGCATCGCTCACTAAATCTGCCTGGCGAATGACCAGCTCGGATTTATCCAGTGCCAGTTGAGCAAAGGTTCGGAGCTGATTATTCACTGCTGTATTTGCCCAACGGAAGGCAATCGAGTGCGAAGGCAGGATTGGAAAGAGACA
>ERZ1023977.81-NODE-81-length-12152-cov-8.015293_pt1 | contig 12152 bp, 10 predicted proteins | sample MGYA00380433_ERZ1023977 | MGnify/ENA primary metagenome ERZ1023977 (study PRJEB33179, sample SAMN07449059) | human gut metagenome | biome: Human-gut; feature: Human associated habitat; material: Faeces | host: Homo sapiens | place: India:Kasaragod | collected...
GATCAGGTCCGGTTCGTACAGTTCATTGTTATCGCTCATAGTTCTCACGCCTTTCTTTTTGCATTATACTCTATTTGCCCATTGCCGTCAATGGCTATTTTGTGGTTGGCGGGGAACAAACCCCATATTTTGCGTAATGTGGAAAATCATTATCAGTAATGCACAAAAAAATCAAAAAAATATGCAAAAACCTATTGACAACTGCCAACTTTGGTGCTACTATGTAGTTGAACACAGGAGATAAGCCTTAGGAAGTAGTTAAGGCGTGTTCAATCTAATAAGGAGGTCGGTCCAATGGAGAGTGAACCCTTTCAGCAGACCGCCTGTACCGCTCGTCAATAGAGTATAACGGATTTGTGTATGGACAGAGTGCAAATCGGAATTGCACGGCGCACACAAGCTCAAGTGAGCAAAGTAAGAGTTATCATGCAGGATTGATTGGAACGGCAGGCGCTGATTCAACTGAATAGTAAAGGTATATATCGGTCATCTACCTGCAAGTGACCTGGGAGTACCGCCAGGCGGTGCTTTCATAGATGATGTATTTTACGACCAGGTGAGTTCCAATGGAGAAGTAAATTTCGTTTTTTCAACTTTAATATTTGTCAAAATCTAAAAAACGAGGTACGGTCCAATGGGCTAAACAGTGTGTACGTTATGTGCCGAAAATAAAAACTAAATAATAAGTGGACATACGCTCCGGGTGTTGCAAGGCATCCGGAGTCGTTTTTTGTTTGCGGCTGTTGTTGTTTTATCCGTGCTATGTGATTCCTTTAACCGATTTGCATACTTTTATGGGCGCAAAATCTTGGCTGCCGCTTGACAAGGGGCGGCGGTTTTGGTACTATAATACCGATAGAAAACGGCTAGGAACGGAAGGAGTACCCCAGGACGGCGGCATAGAGAGCTTGTGGTCGGTGCAAACAGGCGCGCCCAGTGCGGGAAGGTAGTCCGGGAGCCGGTGCGGTGAATGGCAGTAGTCGCACCCGTGTGCCGCGTTAAGGCAAGAGCGGCGCGCTTTGGCGCGCAATTTGAGTGGTACCGCGGAAGTTCAGTTCCGTCTCATTATGAGACGGGGCTTTTTTATTTTTGTAAGGAGCAAAAAAATATGGCAAAAGAGTTGGACAAACAGTACAGCCCCCAAAATGTGGAGGACCGCACCTATAAATTCTGGTGCGATCACAAGTATTTTCACGCTGAGGTGAACCCGGACAAGAAACCCTACACCATCGTGATCCCGCCGCCGAACATTACCGGCCAGCTGCACATGGGTCACGCGTTGGACGAGACTTTGCAGGATATTCTCATCCGCTGGCGCCGTATGGAGGGTTACGAGACCCTGTGGCTGCCGGGCACGGACCACGCGTCCATTGCAACGGAGGCCAAGATCGTAGAGGCCATGCGCAAAGAGGGTATCACCAAAGAGGAGATCGGCCGGGAGAAGTTCTTGGAGCGTGCCTGGGAGTGGAAAGCCCAGTACGGCGGCCGCATTGTGGAGCAGTTAAAAAAGCTTGGCTCCTCCTGTGACTGGGATCGGGAGCGTTTCACTCTGGACGAAGGATGCAGCAAGGCCGTGCGCGAGGTCTTTTGCAAGCTGTACGATAAGGGCCTGATTTACCGGGGTGAGCGCATCATTAACTGGTGCCCCCACTGCCTGACCTCGATCTCTGACGCAGAGGTGGAGTACGAGGATCAGGCCGGTCACTTCTGGCACCTGCGCTATCCCTTTAAGGACGGCAGCGGCTACCTGGAGCTGGCCACCACCCGACCGGAGACCCTGCTGGGCGATACGGCTGTGGCGGTGAACCCCAATGACGAGCGTTATAAAGATATGGTAGGCAAGACCCTGATCCTGCCCATCGTGCATAGAGAGATTCCCGTGATTGCTGATGATTATGTGGATATTGAGTTCGGTACTGGCGTGGTGAAGATCACCCCGGCCCATGACCCCAACGACTTTGAGGTGGGGCTGCGACACAATTTAGAGGTCATCAATGTTCTGACCCCGGACGCCAAGATCGTGGATGATTATCCCAAGTACGCCGGTATGGATCGCTACGAGGCTCGTAAGGCCATTGTCGAGGATCTGCAAGCCGAGGGCGCTTTGGTGGAGATTGAGGATTACAGCCACAATGTAGGCACGTGCTACCGCTGTGGCACCACCGTGGAGCCGCGGGTTAGCAAGCAGTGGTTCGTGAAGATGGAGCCGCTGGCAAAACCGGCTGTGGAAGTGGTCAGAAACGGGGAAGTGAAGTTTGTTCCCGAGCGGTTTGACAAGACCTACTTCCACTGGATGGAGAATATTAAGGACTGGTGTATCTCTCGCCAGCTGTGGTGGGGTCATCGTATTCCCGCCTATTACTGCGACGATTGCGGTGAGGTGATGGTGTCTGCCCAGGAAGTGCATACTTGCTCTAAGTGCGGCAGCAACCATGTGCACCAGGATCCGGACACCCTGGATACCTGGTTCTCCTCTGCCTTGTGGCCGTTTTCTACCCTTGGTTATCCGGACGATACCAAGGAACTGGAGTATTTCTATCCCACGGATACGCTGGTCACCGGCTACGACATTATCTTCTTCTGGGTAGCCAGAATGATCTTCTCCGGTGTGGAGCACATGGGGCAGGTGCCCTTCCACACGGTGCTGATCCACGGCCTGGTGCGTGACGCACAGGGGCGCAAGATGAGTAAGTCCCTGGGCAACGGTATTGATCCGCTGCTGGTGATCGACCAGTACGGCGCCGATGCCTTGCGCTTTACGCTGGCTACCGGCAATGCGCCGGGCAACGATATGCGCTTCTCCGACGAGAAGGTAAAGGCCTCCCGCAACTTTGCAAACAAGCTGTGGAACGCCGCTCGCTTTGTGCTGATGTATCTGGGCAATGATTACAGCTATCCGGGCCTACCGAAGGATCTGGCGATTGAGGACAAGTGGATTCTCTCCAAGGTCAATACCCTGGCTAAAGAAGTGACGGACAACCTGGAGCGGTTTGAACTGGGTATCGCCGTTGCCAAGCTGTATGATTTTATTTGGGATGTGTTCTGCGACTGGTATATTGAGATCGCCAAGATCCGTTTGCAGTCCGGCGAGGGCGCCGATACCGCCAAGGCGGTGCTGGTGTATGTGCTGACGGATATTCTGAAGCTGCTGCACCCCTTTATGCCCTTTATTACAGAAGAAATTTATCAGGCTATTCCGCACGATACGGAGTCTATTATGATCTCCAAGTGGCCGGAATATGACCCGACTCTGTCCTTTGCGGATGAGGAAGCCCAGATGGAGAAGATTATGGACGCCATTCGGGCCATCCGTAACCGCCGGGCGGAGATGAATATTCCCCCCAGCAAAAAGTCCAAGGTCTATGTGGAGACCGCCTTTGCCGATGTGTTCGCCGTAGGCAGTGAGTTTATCAAGCGGTTGGCCTATGCTTCCGATGTGGAGATCGCAGACGCCTTTGGTGACCTGGGCAACACGGTGACCATTGTTACCAACGACGCCAAGATTTATATTCCTCTGGGCGATCTGGTGGACTTTGAGGCAGAGGCCAAGCGCCTGCAAAAGGAACTGGCTGCTGCCGAGGAAAAGCTGGCCTTTATCAACAAGAAGTTGGACAACCCGGGCTTTGTGAACAAAGCACCGGAGAAAGTGGTTCAGCAGAACCGGGACGAGGCTGCTAAGCTGACGGAAAAGATCGCTAACTTGCGCTCCTCCCTGGAAAATTTGGGCAAGTAAAATGACCTACGAAGCAGCAATTCAATTGATTAAACAAAAGCAAAGCCTCGGCGTGCAGCCGGGGCTTTCCCGCATGTTGGCGGCTATGGAAAAGACCGGCAGTGTGCAAAACAAATTGCAGGTGATCCATGTGGCGGGCACCAACGGCAAGGGCACTGTCTGTGCTGCTGTGGCTGACGGTCTGTACCGTGCCGGGTACCGGGTGGGGGTGTTCAGCTCCCCCTGGGTCACGGACTTTCGCGAGCAGATCACCGTGGACGGCCGGATGATTCCCAAGCAGGACTTTGCAGACTGTGTAGAGGTCTTTGCTAAGGAACCGCTGACGGAATTTGAGCTGATCACCGCCGTGATGTATCTGTACTTTTACCGCAGAGGGGTGGATTACGCCGTGGTAGAGTGCGGTATGGGCGGTGCCGGGGATTGCACCAATGTGCTGGCTCACCCGGCAGTGTGCGCCTTTGCCAAGGTGGCGCTGGACCATACGGCGTTTTTGGGCGATACGGTAGAGGCCATCGCTCGGCAAAAGAGCGGCATTATTAAGTCCGGCTGCCCGGTGGTGCTGTACCCCCATATTGCCGCCAAAAAAGTATTTTTGGAGCAGTGTCGTGCGCTGCATTGCCCTGTGACGGAAGCTGCCCAGCAGGGCGACCCGATTGCGGATGACTTGGCGGTGGCCGGGAAAGTGCTGCGCCTGCTGGGCGTGGATACCACGCCGGGGCTGCCTATGTTGCCCGCCCGGCGGGAGCGCTTTGGCGAAAATTTGATACTGGACGGGGCGCACAATCCGGACGGTGCTGCGGCGTTGCTGCTCCATTTGCCTACGGATCGTCCCATTGCTGCCGTACTGGCGATGATGGAGGATAAGGACATTGACGGTTATCTCTGTCAGGTGCTGCCCCGGTGTCGTCGAGTGATTGCCACCACCGTGCCCGGTATGGGGCGTGCATTGTCTGCGGAAGATAAGGCGCTGGCGGCGCGAAAGTATTGCCCCAATGTGACCGCAGAGCCGAATCCACACCAGGCGCTGGCGGCAGCCCAGGCGGGAGGCGACGTAGATTTGGTCTGCGGTACTTTTTATTTAGCACGGGAGATCAGAAAAGATTTGATCTAAAACACAATACGGCAAATTCTGCAAAACCGGTCTGTTACAGTGTAAACAGACCGGTATTTTTTTGGAGTGATGGTATGAATGTAACTTTAGAGAGCAGCGGCAATTTGCTTATTGCCTATCTGTTTGGCGAGATCGACCACCATACCGCCGTTGCGGTGCGCAGCCAGATCGACAGCGCCATACAGGACAAGCTGCCCGGCCACCTGATCTTGGATTTTAAGAATGTCACATTTATGGATTCCAGCGGCATTGGGCTGGTGATGGGTCGCTATCGGCTGGTGCACAGCTATCAAGGCACGGTGGAGATCAAAAATGTGACCGCCCGCACCAAAAAGATTATGGAGCTGGCGGGGCTGGGGAGCATTGCACTGATAAAGGAGAACGAAGATGAAAAAGACCAATGAATTTCGCTTGACTTTGGACGCTCGCAGCGTCAATGAGGGCTTTGCAAGAGTGGCGGTGTCTGCCTTTGCGGCACCGCTGGATCCCACCTTGGAGGAGCTGGCGGACTTGAAAACCGCCGTGTCAGAGGCGGTGACCAACTGCATTGTCCACGGCTATAAGGATTGCTGCGGCAAGATCTATATACATACGGTACTGCTGGACCCGCCGGCGGTGCGGGTAACCGTGCGGGACAAGGGCTGTGGTATCGCCGATGTGCCGCAAGCCATGACCCCGCTTTATACCACCGGGGAGGGAGAGCGCGCCGGGCTGGGCTTTACGGTGATGGAGAGCTTTTGCGACAAGCTGCGAGTCACTTCTAAGCCGGGCAAGGGCACCACTGTGGTGCTGGAAAAACGCATTACCGGCAAGCAAAAATGGTAACTGCGGAGCGGGAGCGGCAAATCCGAGAGAACCTGGGGCTCGTGCATACCGTTGCCAATCGCTTTCGCGGGCGGGGCATTGAGTACGACGATCTGTACCAATCCGGCTGTGTGGGGCTGATCAAGGCAGTGGATCGGTTTGACCCGACCCTGGGGTATGCATTTTCTACCTATGCAGTGCCGGTGATCATCGGCGAGATCAAGCGCCTGTTTCGGGACGGCGGCGCCGTGAAGGTCAGCCGGGTGCTTAAGGAAAAGGCGCTCCACGCCGCGCGACTGCGGGAGGACTTTCTGCGCCGGGAGGGGCGGGAGCCGACCATTGGCGAACTGGCGGAGCTGTTGTCTTGCGACCCGGCAGAGGCGGCGGAGATCGTGGGTGTTATGCAGCCTACGGTGTCCATCAACAGTGCCGGTGAGGACGGCGATACCACACTGGATATTCCGGTGGATGACAGCGAACAACTGTTTGATCGGCTGACCGTTTTGCAGGCCATGGACGGTTTGGAAAAAAGCGAGCAAATGCTGGTGGAGCTGCGCTATTATAAGGGCCTGACCCAGTGCAAAACGGCGGAAATTCTGGGCCTGTCCCAAGTGCAGGTCTCCCGTAAAGAAAAAGCCGTCCTGCAAAAAATGCGCCGGGTCATGGACGGATAAAGCAAAAAGCTATAAAGAAAAAAGGCACAGCGTAATGCTGTGCCTTTTGGTGTATATCCATTAGTTTTTCAGGCTATGGAGCGGTGCAGGGATCTTGCCGCCGCGGTTGATGAACTTGGCGGGGGAGCCGGTGTTCACTTTCATTACAGGGCCGGCGCCCAGCAGGCCGCCGAACTCCAGCTCGTCGCCTACCTGCTTGCCGATGGCGGGAATCACGCGCACGGCGGTGGTCTTGCAGTTGACCATACCGATGGCGGCCTCGTCGGCGATAATGCCGCTGATCACCTCCGGCGTGGTGTCACCGGGGATGACGATCATATCCAGACCCACGGAGCAAACAGCGGTCATGGCTTCCAGCTTCTCAATGGTCAGCGCGCCACAGCGGGCTGCGTCGATCATACCTGCGTCCTCAGATACCGGGATAAAGGCGCCGGACAGGCCGCCTACGCTGGAGGAGGCCATCACGCCGCCTTTCTTGACAGCATCGTTGAGCATAGCCAGGCAAGCTGTGGTGCCTGCGCCGCCGCACTTTTCCAGGCCAATCTCTTCCAAAATATGGGCCACGGAGTCGCCCACCGCCGGGGTGGGGGCCAGGGACAGGTCCACAATGCCAAAGGGCACGTCCAGCCGCCGAGAGGCCTCTACGCCTACCAGCTGGCCCATACGGGTGACTTTAAAGGCGGTCTTTTTAATCAGCTCTGCAATATCGTTAATGGAGTAGTCCGGGAACTTGGCAACAGCCGCGCGCACCACACCGGGGCCGGACACGCCCACATTGATCACGCAGTCCGGCTCGGACACACCGTGAAAGGCACCGGCCATAAAGGGGTTATCTTCCGGGGCGTTGCAAAACACCACCAGCTTGCCGGCGCCGATGCAGTCGTTCTCTTTGGTCAGCTCTGCGGCTTCCTTGACCTTTTGGCCCATCAGCTTTACCGCGTCCATATTGATACCGGCTTTGGTGGAACCGATGTTTACGGAGGAGCAAATGTGCTCCGTCTCTGCCAGCGCGCGGGGGATGGAGTCGATCAGCTCCCGGTCGCCGGCGGCAAATCCCTTTTGTACCAGGGCACTGTAACCGCCGATAAAGTTCACCCCGATGGTGCGGGCTGCTTTTTCCAGCGCCAGAGCGTACTTTACCGGGTCACCGCCGCTGATGCCTGCCATAATGGCAATGGGGGTCACGCTGACTCGCGTGTTGATAATAGGATTACCGTATTCGCGCTCAAGGTCTTCGGCGGTCTGAACCAGCTTCTCCGCCTTCGTGCAAATTTTGTCATACACCTTGGCGCAAGCCTTGTCAATATCCGTATCGGCACAGTCTAAAAGGGAAATGCCCATGGTGGTGGTACGAATGTCCAGGCACTCGTCCTGGATCATACGAATGGTTTCTAAAATATCGTAAGTATTGATCAATGGAGTGCCTCCTGTTAAATCTTGTGCATGGAGTTAAAAATATCCTCATGCATCACATGGATAGAAAGATTGCTTTCTTTGCCAAAGTTCTCCAATTCGCCGGATAGGGCGGAGAGGGAAGTGTTGCAACGGGTCAGGTCCGCCATCATAATCATGCAGAACATATCCTGCAAGATGGACTGGGTCACTTCTACGATATTCACCTGGTGTTCGGCACAGATGGCAGACACCTTGGCAAGAATGCCTACGGTATCTTTACCTACAACTGTGATGACTGCTCTCATTATCAAGACCTCCGTTTTGTCTTTTATTTTCTAATGATTATAACAAAGATGTAAAATTTTTTCAATAAAAGCGCAAAATATATTTTCAACTTCCGCCGATTGTGGTAAAATACTGTGCAACAAGCGGATTGGAGATGAAATTGTGCATTACGAAAATTTGGTAGACCTGCACACCCACTCAGATCATTCCTTTGACGGCAAACAGTCCTGTATGCTGCTGTGCGAGACGGCGGTGGCCAAGGGCGCGTCCTGTATTGCCATTACCGATCACTGCGAGATTGACTCAAAGACCGAGGACTTTCGCGCGCTGTGTACCAATCAGTATGTAGAGACCTTTGAGTGCAAGCGGTACTTTGAGGGTCAACTGCTGGTGCTCCAGGGGATTGAACTGGGTCAGGCCATTTATAATATCCCGCTGGCAAATCATATTCTGGATAAGTTTAATTATGATTTTGTGCTTGGCTCCATCCATAATCTGCCGGAGATGGAAGACTTCTTTTTTATGGACTATAAGGATAAAGATGTTTATGACCTGCTGAGCCGGTATTTTCAAAAGGAACTGGAGTTGGCAAAATGGGACGGCTTTGACTCGCTGGCGCACCTGACCTATCCACTGCGGTATATGGTTGGGGAGCAGAAGATCCCGGTGGATATGACCCGGTTTGACGTTGTGATCGGCGAGATCTTTGAAACGCTTATTAAGAACCATAAAGCCTTAGAAATCAACACCAGCGGCATTGCCATGCCTCTGGGTGACACTCTGCCCGGGGAAGCGTACATACAGCGCTTTCACGATATGGGCGGGCAGTATATTACCGTTGGGTCGGACGCCCATGTGCCGGAAAAGCTGTGCGGCAATGTGGACAAGGGTATGGCGCTGGCCAAGAAGTGCGGATTTGACTATGTGACCATCTTCAACCGCCGGGAGCCTATGCTGGTGCCCATTGCGTAAACACAAGGAGAGAAAACGATATGATGGATGAACTGTTAAGTTTGATCAAAGAGAATCCTCGCCTGACCAATGCAGAGTTGGCGGCGGCGCTGGATCGGGACGAAGCGCAGGTGGCACAGCAGGTGCGCCAATATGAAGCGGACGGCGTGATCAAAGGCTATTGCGCCATTTTGGATAAGGAAAAAGCCGGGGACGAAACAGTGACTGCACTGATCGAAATCAAAGTGCAGCCCAAGTTCGGTCACGGTTTTGACGATATTGCCCGGCGCATTGCGGCGCTGGAAGAAGTGGAGAGCATTTTCCTAATGAGCGGTGGGTATGACCTGTGCTGCCTGGTGACGGACAAGTCCTTCCAGGAGGTGTCCATGTTCGTTGCCAGCCGCCTGTCGCCTATGGAAGATGTGGTGTCTACCGCCACCCACTTTATCCTAAAGAAGTATAAAGAACAGGGCATGCTCTTTGCACAGAAGAATACGGACGATCGGGGGAATATTTCTCTGTGATCCAATATGAAAATGATATGAATCCCGCTCTTTGCAATGTAAAACCCAGCGGTATCCGCAAGTTCTTTTCCATTGCAGAGGAGATGGATAACGTGATTTCACTTGGCGTGGGCGAGCCGGACTTTTTGCCCACCTGGCATCTCCGACGAGAGGGGATCGCCTCCTTAGACCGGGGCGCAACCCGCTACACTGCCAACGCCGGGCTGCTGTCCCTGCGGCAGGAGATCTGTGCCTTCTATGCCCGCCGGTATCATTTGCAGTACAGGGCTGAAAATCAGGTACTGGTGACAGTTGGCGGCTCCGAAGGCATTGATATGGCCATCCGCACATTGGTGTGCCCCGGTGATGAGGTGCTGGTGGTGGAGCCGTCCTTTGTGTGCTACAAACCGCTGGTAGAGGTTAGCGGCGGCGTGGCGGTGCCGCTGGTAACGAAGGAAGAAGACCACTTCCGTCTGACGGCTGCCGCGCTGGAAGCTGCTATTACGCCTAAGACCAAGCTGCTGGTGTTCCCATACCCCAATAATCCCACCGGTGCGGTGATGCGCCGGGAGGACTTGGAGCCCATTTGTCGAGTGCTGCAAAAGCACAAGATTTATGTGCTGTCCGATGAGATTTACAGCGAGCTGACCTACGGCGGTGTGGACCACACCTCCATTGCTGCCATGCCCGGCATGGCAGAGCGCACGGTGGTTATCAACGGTTTTTCCAAGACCTATTCCATGACCGGCTGGCGCCTGGGTTATGCACTGGGGCCTGCGCCTATTATTCAGCAGATGACCAAGCTGCACCAGTTTGCCATTATGTCCGCCCCTACCACCAGTCAAACGGCTGCCATTGAAGCCCTGCGCCACGGGGACGGGGACATTGATAAAATGCGCCGGGATTATGATATGCGCCGCCGCTTTCCCGTGCACGCATTTCGTGAAATCGGGCTGCCCTGTTTTGCGCCGGAGGGAGCGTTTTATTTGTTGCCTTGCAGTCAATCCACCGGACTTAGCTCCGAGGAATTTTGCGAGCGGTTAATTTATTCCAAGCGGGTGGCTGTGGTGCCCGGCAACGCCTTTGGCGACTGCGGCGAGGGCTTTATCCGCGTGTCTTATTGCTATTCTATTGAGAACATCAAAGAGGCTGTCACCCGTATCGGTGAATTTGTGAAAGAATTAGAGGACGAGCATGACCGTTAAACGCGTAGAAGTGCTGGCGTATGCCAAGATCAACTTAATGCTGGATATTATCCGTCGCCGCACCGACGGCTACCATGATCTGTTTATGATTATGCAGAGCGTGGGCGTGGCCGATCGGGTGACCGTGGAGCGTGAGCCGGGGCGCAAGCTGCGGCTGACTGCCAGTATGGATGATATTCCGCTGGACGATAAAAATATTGCATGGAAAGCGGCCGCTTTGTTCTTTAAGACCACCGGGCTACGCCGTCCGGGACTGCATATTCACTTGGAGAAGCACATTCCCCACGCAGCGGGTCTGGCCGGCGGCAGTGCAGACGGTGCGGCGGTGCTGGTAGCCCTGAACCGGCTGATGGGCACGGATTTATCTACGGACCAGCTGTGCGACATGGGCGTGCAGATCGGTGCGGATGTGCCCTTCTGCATTGTAGGCGGCACTTGCCTTGCACAGGGGATTGGCGAGGTGCTCAGTCCCTTAAAGCCTATGCCGTCTTGTCATATTGTGCTGGCAAAGCCAGACTTTGGCGTGAATACCGGCAAGGCCTACGGCTTGTTTGACACCAATGGCAAGACCCATAATGCGGACCAGCTGGGTATGCTCACTGCGGTGCAGAATCGGGATCTGCCTGCCATTTGCGGCAAGCTGGAAAATGTGTTTGAGCAGTTTGTGGAGGTGCCCGGCCGTATTGAGATGAAAGAAGTGCTTCGTGCAGCCGGTGCAGCAGGTGTTTGTATGAGTGGCAGCGGGCCAACCCTTTTTGGTATTTTCACTGACAAAGCACTGGCGCTGGCAGCGGCACAAGATTTGGCACCTTTTGCCAAGGATATAGCCGTCACCAAGCCGGTGCGGCAAGGCTGCAAAATTACAAAAGTGATAGAGGCATAAAAAAGGTCACCGTGTATGCGGTGACCTTTACGCTGCTTCTATGTTTGCTTGTTGGCGGACGCCGGATTTAAGTGCAGCACGATGATCTCCGGGTGGTTAAAGAGCCGCAGGGGGAACTCGGCGTTGCCGATTCCGCGGGAGACAATCAGTCGCGGCCGCTCTCCAAAGCTGCCCCGGGCGTACTGTGGGCGCAGACCCTGACCGGGGGAGAACACCGGCCCGATCCCTGGTAGGATCCATTGCCCGCCGTGGGCGTGGCCAGACAGTTGCAGGTCAAAGTCATACTGCCGATAATTGTTTTCTGCCACGGCGGCGAAGTTCTCCGGATAATGGCACAGCACGATCTTATAGCCCGGGTGCTCTGCCAGTTGGGCAAACAGGGCAGAAGAGTCCCGGTAGTGAAAAGTGCCTGCCTTACGCTGGCGATAGGCCTCAAAGCTGGCCTGATTTTCGTCCAGCCCCAGGAAGGTAATGCCCTTGACCGTTTCGATCTTATCCGTCAGCACATGAAAGCCGAAGGCGGACCGTTCATGCATCAAAGGCTCAAGAGGCCCCCACCGTCGCTCCTGCTTGACGGGAATGTACAGCACCTGGGCACGCTTCAACCG
>ERZ1023977.83-NODE-83-length-12040-cov-7.656821_pt1 | contig 12040 bp, 11 predicted proteins | sample MGYA00380433_ERZ1023977 | MGnify/ENA primary metagenome ERZ1023977 (study PRJEB33179, sample SAMN07449059) | human gut metagenome | biome: Human-gut; feature: Human associated habitat; material: Faeces | host: Homo sapiens | place: India:Kasaragod | collected...
AAGGTCGAGGTGATCGACCGTATTCAGAAGATCACGAACAAGCGGCCTGCTTTCTATCAGATCGACCTGCTGGACAGCGCCGCGCTTGAAAAGGTCTTTGCGGAGAACCGTCTGGACGCCGTGATCCACTTTGCGGGCTTAAAATCCGTCGCGGAGTCCGTTGAAGACCCTGGAAGATATCTCGACACCAACCTGACGTCTACCTTCCATCTTCTCAACGCAATGGAAAAGCATCAGGTGTACAAGCTGGTGTTCTCCTCCTCGGCAACGGTGTACGGCACGCCCGAGACCATGCCGAACCGCGAGAGCGATGTTGTCGGCAAGGTCTGCTGCCCGTATGGGTTCAGCAAGTATCTCAACGAGCTGCTCCTGCATGATTTCGCGCGGCAGCGCGACAACTTCCGCTTTGCCTCTCTGCGCTACTTCAACCCCGTCGGCGCACATCCCTCCGGGCTCATCGGCGAGGACTGCGGTCAGAAGGCCCCCAACAACCTTGCCCCCTACATCACCCGCACCCTGCTCGGGCAGTTCCCGTATCTGAGCGTTTACGGCGATCAATACGATACCGTGGACGGCACGGGCGTTCGTGATTACATCCACGTTGTCGATCTGGCAAAGGGGCACATTGCGGCGCTGAACTATCTTGAAAAAACGGACAGCAAATATGACGTTTTCAATCTGGGGACGGGCAAGGGAACGACCGTGCTGCAGCTGGTGTCCGCGTTTGAAGAGGCATCGGGCAGGAAGGTGCCTTACCGCATCGTCGGCCCGCGGCCGGGCGACGTGCCCTTGAGCTTTGCCGCCGTCGAAAAGGCAAAGAACATCCTCGGTTGGACGGCGGAATATGACTATAAGGATTGCGCCAGAGACTCCTGGAACTGGCAGGTACAAAATCCAAACGGCTACACAGAGGAGGGCTAAGCGTTCCGCGCGGCGATCTTCCCCGCATCCGAGCAAAAAATCCCCCGTGAGCGGTTCATTTGATCGCTCACGGGGGTCGTTTTTATCATGTGCCTGTCCGATGGGGGAGGGCGCTTCATTTCTGCGGGGTGAACAGCAGGTCTAAGATCGGGGAAATGTTTCCGCCGTCCGCGCCGTCTTCGAGGATGCCGGCGGCGATTAAGCCCTCCTGATTCTGGCTGAGCGCCTGCATCGCGCTGATGTAGCCGTCCAGATCCTTGCTGATCTGCGCGTTTTCATCCAGCGGTTCCGTGCCGGTGATATAATTCATGAATTGTAGCGTCATGCCTTCCTCGTCCTGAGCAAACGCCCCAAACTGCCCAAGCGCGGCAAGGATATCAGGAATTTTTTCCGCACCTTCTTTTTCACCGGCAGCGGCAGCGGCGATCTGCTGATTGACATAGTCATAATACTCTTGTGCATTGTATTCTTTGTCATCTACGGTCGTTGTCCAGTCCTCCGCTTGCTCGGAATAGGCAAAGGCGGTCATGATGCCGTACATCGCCCCCACATTGCTCATCGTCTCGCCTACATGATCGATGTCAAAAAGGCAATATAGCTTTTCGCCCAGCGCTTCCTCCTCATCCGTGGCAAGCAGCGCAAGCAGGGTTTCCGCGGTATTTTCGTCTGTTTCCCGCGCCGTCAGCAGCAGCGCTGCATTTGCCAGTCTCTGCTTATCAAGCTCGCTGTAGGTCCCCTTTTCATCCGGTTTTATCCCCAAGGTTTCGGGAGCCATACCGGCATTTATAAGAACACTCGCAAGGAAAGTGCCCCCACCAAGGGCAGAATTCAGCGCATTGATCATTCCGCCCACATTGCCGGTGAGGTCGTTCATGGTCATGCTCTCGCCGCCGAAGGTCGAGGCGCGAAATGCTTCGAGCTGCTCCCGCGTAGCCGTAAATTCATAGTCCTGCCCGTTGATGGTATAGCGCAGCACCATATTCCCGTCCTTGTCGGTCGCCGCGGTGAGCACCGCGCCGTGGAAGGTGCCCGTCGCCCTGTCGTACGCGAGGTTCGTATACAGCTTAAACCGGCTGTCCTGATTACCGGAAAAATACTTCTGAAAGAATTCACCGTTGCGGTCGACCGAGGAGATGACCTGAGCCACCTTGCCGTCCTCGGTCAGAGACGCCGCGCCGCCGGATGGTCTCCCGTCATACTGTCCCGCGTCGTAGGACGCGGATGCAAACGCCGTGTTCACCGCGCCGAGAAGCTGTAAGTCCGCCGCCTCGTTTGCCTTTTTCACATAGCCCGAATACGCCGCCGAGCCAACGCCCGCGAGGATGCCCATGATCGCGATGACCACGACAAGCTCGACCAGCGTAAAGCCGCTCTGCCTGTTTTTGTCCATGACTGTTCCTCCTATTCCTGTTTTTTTCTCTCCTTCCCCGCCGCGGGGAGCGTTCGTTGCCTGTTCCAACGGTTCGCGCCCATCGCCCCCTTGATCGTCCGCGCCTGAAACGTGCGTGGTTTTTTCTGCCGCGCACATCCGCGCGGTCAATAAAGCTTATTTCATTATAGTCAGCTCGGATTTTTTTGCAACATTTTAGCGTATTTCTGTATTTTTTCTTAACTTTTGCAGAGTTTTGTCGTAAGAAGTCCCGCGTTTCGCGCCGACGCGGGCAGAGCTTGGCGGCTTTCGCGCAGAAGAAGGGGGGAGATTTTCAAGAATAGGATTCAAGAGGCACTATTTTCGAATCTCAGCACACCTCCCGAAGAAGTCCTGTGTCCGCAAGGGTCACGGGGCTTCATGCGTTCTGCTTCACAGCATCCCGCGCGCAAAATGCGGAACAAAAGCGGAACGAGTATGGAACAAACATTCCGCATCGGTACGGAGCAAGGTTCGCTTCGCCCCGTTTCCGGAAAACTCTTGATGCGCATGGATTTCCCGCGATCCGAAATCGCTCATTTTCTACAATTTCACAATGTGTACATTCCGCCAAAAGTTGCATTCTAAGTAACTACACTTCTCATGAAAAGTTGGATTTTCGTCATCCGTACTTTCCCTCCTTTTCTGATTCCGGCGCAACGGCACACTCCGTCATTTTCCGCAAACTCCCCATGTGTACCTTCCGTCAAAAGTTGCGTCCTAAGTAACTGCGCTTTTCATGAAAAGGTACTGTCTCGGCATCTGTACTGTGTAAAAAACGAAGGAATCCTTTTGACCATTTTTTGCAATTTCTCGCTACCTGCCCTTATTGCCCCTATGTGACGGAAGCGTCCGACCGGAAACCAGTAAAGAGGGGAGAGCCGCCATATTGCGGCCCTTTCCGCTGTTTTGGTCATTGCCCGGCAAAGTCGTTCCAAGACATATCCTCAATGACATAATAATGCGGTCAATTTATTAAAATCCAAGACCTTCCATATAAAGTAGTACATATCGCAAAAATATTGATATCCAATGGCTTTTGAGCTCACGCGCGACACCCTGTTGTGTCCCGACAATCAGCGCGAACTCCTAAAAATGAGAAAACCGCGACACGCTAAAAGGAACAGAGCCGCGATTTGCAAAAGCAAATCGCGGCTCTGTTCCTCTCGTGGCGAGAGTACGTTACGAATTTTCAAGAACAAGCTCTAACTGACGCACATCCTCCATAGTCGTTGCCCAGCTGGTTACAAAGCGCACAACCGTGTGTGCCGCATCCATCTTTTTCCAGAAGCGGCAGACGACATATTCCTGCAAATGCCGGAATTTCTCGCCTTCCATGATCACAAATATTGTCTCAGTTTCCTCCTCGTGTCCGCCTACTCCATTACAGTCAACTGGTACAGACCTACGTTCGGTATCTTCGAGAGCACAGCGGCACACCCTATGTCTGGACCTGCCCCGGTGAGGCCCCGCTCTAAGGCATCGGTTCCTTCCGCCGGCGATTCTACACGGCGCTGAAAAATGTCGGTCAGGTGCGGCCGCTTTCGCCGCATTGCTGCCGCCACACCTATGTGACGATGCTACAGGCAGGCGGCGTTCACATGGAGACCATTGCGGCGCTCACGGGACACGCAGACATTAAAACGACCGAGGGCTATCTGCATCAGTCTGCGCCTGCGCTCGCCAAAGCGGTCGAGGCGCTCAACGCCAAGGCGGATCCCTGAACCGCCGGAAAGGAAACCATATGGATAAGAAGCCCGCCACGGCGAAGGCCTTTACAGACGAGGAAAAGTGGGAGATCAAGGAAACCGGAAAGTACATCCTCACTGCCATGGATACCATCGGCAAGAATGGGGATGCCTACTGCACGGATGAGAGCCTGTTCCGCGTCAGCAAGTCGGTGAGACCTGACCTCACCAAACAGCAATTCTACACGGATAAATCTCTCCTGCTGCAAGCCGCCTTCCTCCATCAGGAGGGGTGTCATCTGTATGCCCAGCGGACATGGGAATATGAGGTGACTGCGGCGGAGCAGCTCGCTGACATCCTTAAAGACCCGGCTTTGCCGGTCATGGAGATCCCGAAGGAGCTCCGCGCCGGGGGCATACTTCTCAGCGAGCAGCAGCGCGAGGCGATCGGTCTGGCGCTGAACAGCCGCCTCGCCGTCATCCTCGGCGGCGCCGGCAGCGGCAAGGCCACGCTCATTGAGGCCATCGTCCGCTGCTTCAAGGAGGAGGATAGCGTCTTCAAGCCGTATGTGGTCGCCGCACCGACCGGCAAGGCTGCGCGCAACCTCACCGAGCGCATCGGGATCGAGGCGCGCACGGTCCACGGCGCACTGGGGAAGGTCCCGGATGCAAACTTTCTGGACGCCGTTTGCTGGATCCGCACCGGACTGGTCGTTGTCGGCGAGGCGTCGATGGTGTCGCTGGAGATGCTCGCCGGTATCCTGAACCGTGTTCGCAGGAATTGCCGCGTCGTCCTGCTCGGCGATCCGAATCAGCTGCTGTCCGTGGGGGCAGGGAACGTCCTTTCCGACCTTCTGAAGCTCGGCGTCCCCTCGATCTTTCTGGAGCAGCAGTACCGTCAAAGCGCGGCTGCCGCGGCGCTGCGGCAGAACGTCGCAGCCTTCCCAAAGCTGAGCGATGAGCGGGAACTGCAATGGGATGACAGCTTTCGTCTGCTTTCCGTGGATAGTAAGATCATTCCCGATCTTTTGTGCGAGGAGGCGGCGCGGCGCTACCGGGCGGGTGAGAGCATTCAGGTCCTCTCTCCGGTGAAGACCAAAACCGACTTTTCCGTACAGGCGCTCAACACGCGCCTGCAAAATGAAGTCAACCCGCTGACAGCAGAAAAGCAGACATGGGGAGCATTCCGTGACGGCGACCGTGTCATCGTTACGCAGAATAACTCCTATTACAACATCTGCAACGGCGATGTCGGCGTGCTGTATATTCGCGGAGAGAAGCCGCACCGTGTTGCCGCGCTTGCGGTCAGAGGCACGTTGAAGACCTGGCAGATCGACTGTATGGAGAAATACGGCGCTGCCAATGACGACGCGCCCCCACCGCGCCTTGCGCTCGCCTATGCGCTGACGGTGCATAAAAGTCAGGGCAGCCAGTATGACGCCATCCTCATGCCGGTGAGCACGGCGACTGCAAAAATGCTGTATCGCAATCTGCTCTACACCGCGATCTCACGAGCGCGGAAGGAGGTCATCCTCGTGGGGAGCCGCGAGGCAGTGAACACCGCGATGCAGTGCATCCCGTACCCGCGCAAGTCCAAGCTCGTCGCCCGAACCAATCTGCTGCGTCTCAGGCGCAGCGCGTGAGACGGCGATACCGCGGGGTGCAGGCTCGGCAAAAGTAGCATTGATGTGAATAACTTCGACAGAAAAAAAGTTTTTCACATCAATGTGAAAAACTTTACTTAATGCCGTAGATGTGCTATCATGGTTTCAAGGTGGTGACAGGATCATGGAGTTAAAAAACAGATCGCAGTACCTTGATAAGCTCATTTCCGTTCAGGATATGGAGGTCATCAAGGTCGTGACCGGAATCCGGCGCTGCGGCAAATCCAGCCTGCTGAAATTGATGATGGCACATCTGCGGGAACAGGGCGTCATGGAGGAACAGATCCTCTCGATGAACTTTGAGTCCATGCAGTTTGCAGACATGGACAGTAAGAGCCTTTATCAGTATGTGATGGAGCGTGCACCCAAGGAAAAGCGGCTCTACCTGTTTTTAGATGAGGTGCAGAAGGTTCGGGACTGGCAGGATGCCGTAAATTCCTTCCGTGTGGATCTGGATTGCGACATTACTGTGACCGGCACCAACGACGACCTGCCTTCTTCCGAACTGTCCACGTAGCTCTCCGGACGCTATGTGGAGATCAAAATGCTGCCGCTGTCCTTCCGCGAGTTTTTGGACTTCCACGGCTATCTGCTGGAGGAGTACAAAGCCCCCAACGGCACTATGAAACAGCGCGCCAAGGGAAAAGACGGCGAAGCGTATGAGCTGCGCGACCTGTTTGAAGCCTACGCACAGTTTGGCGGTATGCCGGCGCTGGCCGAGGCGGAGCTGGATCAGGAGCGCGCCAATATGCTGCTGGACGGCATTTATTCCGCTGTTGTTGTGCGGGATATTCTGGAACGCGGCAAACGGAAAGAACAGCGGGCCGTTACCGACGCGCTGCTGCTCCGCAAGATCATTCTATTTCTGGCTGACAACATCGGCAACAACACCTCGGCGGCGTCCATCGGGCGCACCCTTGTCAGCGAGGGCCTGTTGGATGATGGCAGAAAGACCAAGCCTGCGGTGCAGACCATCTCTGCCTACATTGATGCACTGTTGGAGTCCTATATCTTTTATGAGGTCAAGCGGTTTGACATCAAGGGAAAGGACTACTTGCGGACGCTGGGCAAATACTATATCGTTGATCCCGGTCTCCGCACCTATCTGTTAGGAAACCGGGGCGGCGATGTGGGACACATTCTGGAAAACATCGTCTATTTTGAACTGCTGCGGCGCGGTTATGAGGTGGCCATCGGCAAGGTCGGTGAAAAGGAGATCGACTTCATCGCAACGAAGATGAACGAGAAAAGATATATCCAAGTCACCGACAACATGAACGCCCCCGAAACCCGTGCACGGGAGCTTGCGCCGCTGCAAGCGGTGCAGGACAATTACGAGAAGATCGTGATCGCCATGGACTGTGACCTCATCAGCGACGTGGACGGTATCAAAATCGTAAAGGCGCTGGACTTCCTGCTCAACGAAGGGTAATTCCATGCCAAAAAGGGAGGCTGCGCTTGTGAAGCGCAGCCTCCCTATATTCCGTTCTATCCCGCGTCCTCCGGTTCAAAGGGGTGAAGGGCGTGGTAAAGCTTCTGTCGCTCTCCGGCGCTGCGGTACGCGGTAAGGGGGCGAAACGGCGGACGTTTTCCCGTCTTTCTCTGCTCACGGTAGCGCAGCACCAACACGGCAGGCGCGACAGGCAGCAGGAGGGGATGCTCCTTGCAGGCGGGCCAGTGGGTATGGCAGGTCTCCACGCCAGTGCGGAAGAAACTGACCAGTCGATTTTCCGCCCGTCCATCGGTAAAGAGCCGCTGCCCGTAGCGTTCTTCCTTGCAGCCGAAGTTCCCGGTACGCAGGATATCCGCAAGCAGCGCGCGGCACAGCGCCTCATCCGCGGTCATGCACCACGGGGCATCCTCCCGCGGCAGGCCAAGCCCCTCCACGCAGATGCGGGTAATGACCCGTGCGAAGGGAAGCAGTCCGAATCGGGACAGCTTTGGCAGCAGCTCCTCCCAACGCTCCGGCGTCATATCACAATGGACAAACATCGCCCAATCGCAGAGCTGCCGCAGCCCCAGTCCGCTGCTTGTGATATGCTCCAGCTTGTGAAGCAACAGCAAAACAGCCTGACGCTCCGGCGGCAGGACGGGAAGACCGCCGCGAAGGACTCCTTCTCCCGCGGCATACCGGAAGTATTCCCGCAGGGGCGCGCCGCTGTCGCCGGAAGGGATACCGGGCGGCTCAAAGTGCAGCTCCACGAGAAATTGCTCCCGATGCATGGAGCGATGGAAGGGATGGTTGTCCTCCGGCGGACAGTAGCCCCTTGCGCAGAGGATCGCCTCCGCTTTTTTTACATCGGCGGGGAAGAGCAGCAGGTCAATGTCTCCGGCGCAGCGCAGCTCCGGCCGGGGATAACACGCGGCAGAGGAGCTGCCCTTCAAAATCACGCAGGGGAGCCCTGAAAGTGCCTTCAGCACCTCCTGCTGCTCGCCGAGGAGCTGCTCGTTATACCACATGGCAGAGAGGACCTCCTGCCGCCAGGGGACGGCTGTCTCCTTTGGGATGGCAGCTCGCTCCTGTTCCGTCAGGCAGTCATAAACCAGCAAATGAACGCTGTGGCTGACGGCTTCCTCAAAAATGCTCTGCCAGTCCGCGTCCGGCGGCAGCGGCGTATCCTGTCCAAAAAGCGCGCGGCGCAGGAGGGCCAATAAGCTCTGTTCCGTATCCGTCATAGGGCTGACACCTCCACACCGCAAAAAGTTGGATATAGTATAGCAGAAAACGGCAAATACAACAAGCACCTGATTTTTTCGCACCCGGCGGCGAAAAACAGTGGAGGGGAAGACGGTCGAATCATTGAACAAAATCAAATTTTTGTTCAATGTAGGGGAAGGGGCGCTTGCCGCAGTCCGGCAAGCGCCCCTTTTTTTATCCTCCCCATTCCGACAAGCTGTGCAGCGTGATGTTCTCCGGCTTTTCCACCGCTTTCATCGCTTCAATGGCGGCAGTGCAGTCTGTGTAAACGTTCAGCTTCTCGCTGCGGTTGAACTGCGGGTCGACCGCAAAGCCTGCGTCCGAGGGCCGCAGCAGCACCAGCGCCGAAGCGCCGGGGATCACGCACTCTCTCAGCAGACGGGAAACGTTCGCGCCGAGGATCACCGTATGATACAGCCCGCTGCCAAGCTGCTCGTCCTTCGCCGCACCCGCGTAGGCCCCCTCGCCGGAAACGGTCACCGTTTTCGTGCCCGCGTTGTAGCTCCAATATGTCCCGGGGCCAGCGATCTTCGGGTTTCCCAGTTCCTCCGGCACGTCCATCCCCTGCATATTGTAGGCAGGCGCCGACGCTGCGGCATATTGGTACTCCGTGCCCGCCCTTGCGTTGATGTAGAAATAGTTGAAGCCTGCACTGTTTCCCGGCGAGACCGTGTAGACCATGACCGCGCCATTCGGTTTTGTGAAGGTCGCCGTCCCCTCCTCGATCGAGGGAAATCCGATCTTCAGCGTGACGCCGATCTCCGCGAACGCCTTTGTGAGCAAAAGCCCATGCTCTTTTATGTCTTTTTGCGGAATGCTGTTGCAGGTATACCAGCCCTTTTCCGCGCAGAGCGCGAGCTCGTCGTCCATCAGGCGGCAGAAGTTCTGATAGGCCTCCTCTGTAACGGTCACGGAATCGTCGAATAGCTCCCAGAAAAAGCTCTGTGTATACGCCCTGTCGTAGGCGTTGCCCATGGAAAAATGCCGCTGGAGCCGCTTGAGCAGCAGATACTTGTACTGATTGGATGTATAGCTCATACCTTGCCCCGCTTTCTTCTGATGCTGCCGTACCGCTTGACCGCGTGGCGGAACTCTCCAAGGGAAAAGTCCGGGAACAGCGTTTCGGTGAAGTAAAGCTCTGAATAGGCGGACTGCCACAGCAGGAAGTTGGAAAGCCGCTGAAAGCCGCCCGTGCGGATGATGAGGTCAGGCTCGGGAAGATCCTGATACAGCGCCGCCGTGATCTCCTCCTCCGTCCGCGCGCCCTTGGCAACGGCGTCCACGATCTCCATCCGCCCGGAGTAGTTGCAGCACAGATTCAGCGTCAGGCCGTCACAGTGGGCGGTCTCGCGCTGGATGCGCTCCATTTTTTCGATGCTCTCAGGCGGCACGCGCTTGTCCGTCCCGGAGATGAGCACGCGGATGTTGTTTGCCGCAAATTCCCGATACCGTTCAAAATACCGGTTCGCCATGGAAAAGAGCGCGTCCACCTCCTCCTTGGGCCGGTTCCAGTTCTCCCACGAAAAGCAGTAGACAGACAGGGCCGGAATGCCCATGTCCACGCACCAGTGCATCATGTCCTCCACCTTGTTCAAGCCCTGCTCGTGCCCCAAGGAGCGCTCCAGACCGCGCTGCTCCGCCCAGCGTCCGTTTCCGTCGGCGATGACCGCAACATGGTTCAGCCAGTTCACGATTTCGCCCCCTTCTCGGCGGTCGCCGGATAAACGGCGGTCACAACGCCGCTGTTCGCAGCATTGCTGACGCTCGCCGCGCCCGCTGCCGTGAAGAAGTTCTCCGCCACGCCGTCAAATGTATATCCGACCTTTGCCTTCAGCGTGATGGTCGCCGTGTAGACCGTAGCGTAGTTAAATGCCACAGCGCTCGGCGACCACGCGACCGTGCCGGTGAACTGTCTGCCCTCCCGGACGACCTTCGCGGGATATTTGCGCGCAACCGGCGCGGGGATGCCCTCGATGACGGGCTCCGTCACCGTGACACGCTCCGCCTCCTCCAATCCGAAGATAGCTACGGTCAGATCGCGGCTCGGCGCGTTCACGGCGGAAATGGTGATCTCGGTGAATCCGGCCACGTTCTTCTCCTTGTCCGGCGCGGTGACTTTGGTGTTCACAATGGTCAGCGCCGCTGCGATCACTGCTTGCGTGTTGACAGTGGAGGAATCGGACGGCAGACCGAGCTGCACGCCGTTTTCGCCGATCTTGTAGCCCTCGGCGGTCAAGGTGTAGGTCGTCCCCTGCTCGGCGGTGTCCCAGCCGGTGAGCGTGAACAATACCGGCGCGCCGACCACATAAGCGGAGCTGCCGCCCCCGCTCTCTTCGAGCGTGCCGACCAGCTTCTGCCCCTTGGCGTAGGCGGTCTTGCCCTTGCGCACGTCTCCTGCCGCCGCCGTCGCGTCGCTCGTATCCGTCCCGGTCTGGATCGCGGCGATCTTCTCCGGCATCTGCGCAAGCGTCAGCTTGTCCGTGCCGCCGTTTTTCGCGCGGATCGCGTCCGCGATCGCCGTCAGCTTGTCAGTAAGTACCATTTTCGACCACCCCCAGCCGTCCGTCGATGTATTCCCGCATGGCGCTTACATCGTCCTCGGTCCAGTAGTCCACGCCGCGAATCGGCGTTTTGCCGTCCACGCCGTCCTTGCCGTCTGTCCCATTTCTTCCGTCTGTCCCGTCCTTGCCGTTTACACCGTCCTTGCCGTTTACGCCATCCAGTCCCTTCGGCAGTGGGAAAGCACTCTCCTTGTAGCTGTGGCTATCCAGTTCCCACAGCATCCAAAAGCCGTTTTCACCGGGGATGGGCGGATGACTGTTCATCTCCCGGACGTTGGACTCCAAGCGGATGAACTCGCCGGGCGAGGCGGGCCATTCGCCGTCCGTCAGACTTTCCGCCACAAAAACGCTGATCACATTGCTGTGCTGTACGGTCACGCCGTCGGTGCGGAGCGTTCCCACCAGCTGCAGGCTGTACCAGCCCCACAGCGCCAGATGCTTTTCCGTCAGCACGCAGCCCACGTCCCCCTCCATGGGGCTCAGGGGAATGACCTCGTACCAGTCCCCCTTCCGTACCCGCATCTCCCAGTCATAGCCCTGCGGCGTGCCGCGCACCAGCAGCACGCGGGAAAGATGGTCGTACTGGCGTGCCAGAATACTGCCGTCGTGTGAGATCTCCCAATCTTTGAAATAAATCATATTTGCTCCCCCCTATTCTTCTATTATTCATCAAATTTTGGAAGAACGCTTCCGACCTAACTCTCAGAATCACGACACGCCATCAATATGCAGTAAAAAATTTTTCTTTATGACATCATTTCGACCATTCTCCTCTTGACGGCATGACATTATAATGTCATAATGTTAGCAACGAGCGGTTGCTGCGGGCCAGCCCGCAGCTGTGCAAAACGATTTCATCTGGAATTTTCAAGGAACGACATCAAACGACGCACAAACGGAGGTTTCGTCGATGGAACAGGAAAAGAAGATCAAGCTGCTGGTCTACGCCACGGAGGACGAGCGGGCACGCATCAAGATGGCTGCCGCCAAGCTGCACATGAGCATGAGCCAGTTGATCCTGGACAGCGTGCTGGCGCAGGTCGCCCGCAGTGAGGAGGTGGTATAGCACCGGGGGTGCCAGTGATGACCCGCAGCGCAGG
>ERZ1023977.87-NODE-87-length-11722-cov-9.828148_pt1 | contig 11722 bp, 12 predicted proteins | sample MGYA00380433_ERZ1023977 | MGnify/ENA primary metagenome ERZ1023977 (study PRJEB33179, sample SAMN07449059) | human gut metagenome | biome: Human-gut; feature: Human associated habitat; material: Faeces | host: Homo sapiens | place: India:Kasaragod | collected...
TCACCGTGGACTCCACCCCGTAGGCGCAGTCGCCGCCCTCTACGATGGCGGCAATTTTGCCGTTCATATCCTCTTGTACACATTTGGCTCTTGTGGGGCTGGGCAGTCCGCTGGTGTTGGCGCTGGGGGCCGCTACCGGCACCCCTGCCAGTTGCAGCAGTCGGTGGGCCACCGGGTTCTCCGGCATACGCACCGCCACTGTGTCCAGTCCGCCGCTGACGACTTTGCCGATTTTATCGCTCTTGGGCAGGATCACCGTCAGCGGTCCGGGGAAAAAGCGGTCAAAAAGTTTTTTGGCTTTCTCCGGAATTTCCCGCACCAGCGGGGCAATGTCTGTCTTCTCTGCCACATGCACAATCAGCGGATTGTCGCTGGGGCGGCCCTTGGCGGCGTAAATTTGTGCCACGGCGGTTTCGTTCAGGGCGTCGGCGCCCAGTCCGTACACCGTCTCGGTGGGAAAGGCCACCAGCTGCCCCTGCCGCAGCAGTTCCCCGGCCAGCGCCAGGTCTTGTTCTGTTGTTCCCAGTTGTTTGGTTTCCATATCTTGTGTCCTTGATTTGATTGGGGTTCATCCATTAGGGGGTAGAATACCTCCGGTGCAATCCCTCAGTCAGCTACGCTGACAGCACCTAACCGGTGCCCGTCCCCTCTGTCGCTGCGCCACATCTCCCCGCACTGCGGGGAGTCACCCTTTGCAAGGGAGCCTAAGATTTTGTAACCGATTTGCCTCCCTTGTAAAGGGAGGTGGCTGCGAGTTTACGAGCAGACGGAGGGATTACACGGTTATCAATCCCTACATTATTCCTCCGCGGCGCTGAGTTTGGCTGCCGTATCGGCGGTGATCAGGGCGTCGATCAATTCGTCCAGATCGCCGTTTAAGATTTGTTCCAGTCGATACAGAGTCAGGTTGATCCGGTGATCGGTGACCCGCCCCTGTGGGTAGTTATAAGTGCGGATCCGCTCGCTGCGGTCGCCGGTGCCTACCTGGCTTTTCCGTTCGCCGGCAATGGCGGCGTCGTGCTTGGCCTTTTCTGCGTCATACAGTCGGGCGCGCAGCACTTTCATGGCCTTGTCTTTGTTTTTATGCTGGCTGCGCTCGTCCTGGCACTCCACCACCGTGCCGGTGGGCAGGTGGGTAATGCGAATGGCGGAGGAGGTTTTGTTGATGTGCTGCCCCCCTGCGCCGGAGGAGCGGAAAGTGTCGATCTGCAAGTCCTTGGGGTCCAGCTCAAAGTCCACTTCCTCCGCTTCCGGCAGCACTGCAACCGTTACGGTGGAGGTGTGAATGCGACCCTGACTCTCCGTTTCCGGCACCCGCTGCACCCGGTGCACCCCGCTTTCAAACTTAAAGCGGGAGTAGGCGCCGTCGCCGTCAATGGAAAAGCTGATTTCCTTGTATCCGCCCAGCTCCGTGGCGTTCTCAGACAGAATTTCGCTCTTAAAGCCCTTCTGCTCTGCGTACATACTGTACATACGGTACAGCACCCCGGCAAACAGGGCACTTTCGTCGCCGCCGGCGCCGCCGCGGATCTCAATAATTACATTCTTGTCGTCGTTGGGATCCCGGGGCAGCAGCAAAATTTTCAACTGCTCTTGCAGCTGTTCCAGCGCTGCCTCGCTGTCTTTCAGTTCTTCTCTTGCCAGATCGCACAGCTCCGGGTCGCTTTCGCTTTGGAGCAGCTCTCGGGCTTCTTCCGCCGCCGTCTTGGCGGTTTTGTAGCGGGCAAAGGTCTCTACCACCGGGGTTAAGTGCTTTTGTTCTTTCATCAGGGCGGTGTAGCGGCTGATGTCTGCCACTACCGCCGGGTCGCACAGGTCTGCGGCGATCTTGTTGTACCGTTCTTCTACACGGCTGAGTTTTTCAAACATAAGCGTCTCCTTTTATATGTATTATATAATGAAAAGGAGACGGGCTACCCGTCCTGTACCACCCCGCGGATCAGCTTTTCCGCCTTGATCCGGGGCAGCAGCACCTCGCGCCCGCAGCCGGTGCATTTTAATTTGTAGTCTACGCCCAGGCGGGTCACTTCAAAGATCGCGCACCCGCAAGGGTGTGGCTTTTTCATTTTGACCCGATCGTGCAGTTGTAATTCCATGGGGCTCTCCCCTCGTTTATTCTTGTTTACAGTATAGCACCTTTTGGCCGATTTTACAACATATCCGCCTATCGACAGGCATATATTTATAGCACAGGCAATTCGGAAAGGCGTGAGAACATGGAATTCTACCCGGAGGGAATGAATGCAGAACTGGACCGGCAATTTACTACACCGGAGGCGCTGCGCCGGGCGATGATGCAGGGATCCATACTGGAGAGTCGGGTGCTGCTTTGTGACCGGGAACATAATCTTCATGTGGACCTGGGTGCCATGCGAGGGATCATTCCCCGGGAGGAGGGCGCCGTAGGAATCGACGACGGCACGGTGCGGGATATTGCCCTGATTTCTAAGGTTGGCAAGCGGGTGTGCTTTTCGATTTTAGGCTTTCAGCGGGAGGACGACGGCCCCTTTACCGCTATTCTTTCCCGCCGGGCGGTGCAGCTGCGGTGCAAGGCAGAGTTTTTGGACACTTTAGAGCCGGGCGACGTGATTCCTGCCCGGGTGACCCATTTGGAGAAGTTTGGCGCGTTTATTGATGTGGGGGCGGGGCTGAACGCCCTGATCCCCATTGATATGCTTTCGGTCAGCCGCATTGACCACCCCCGTGCCCGCCTGCGAGAGGGACAGGAACTACGGGTGGTGCTGCGCAGCCGAGAGCCGGATAAGCTGACTTTTAGTCTAAAGGAACTGCTGGGCACCTGGCAGCAAAATGCAGCGGGCTTCTCCTCCGGTGAGACGGTGCCCGGCGTGGTGCGTAGCGTAGAGCCTTACGGCGTGTTTGTAGAGTTGACCCCAAATTTGGCGGGTCTGGCAGAGCCCAGCGCCGCTTTGGAGCCGGGTCAGCCGGTGGCTGTGTATGTGAAGTCTATTTTGCCGGAGAAAATGAAGATCAAGCTGGTGGTCGTAGAGGCCTTTGACCCGCCGGCACCGGTGACGCCCCTAACCTACTATATGGACGGCACCCGCATGGACCGTTGGGTGTATTCCACCCCCACCGCCCCTCGCCAAACCGTCACAGACTTTGCCGCCCTGCGAGCACAAGAAAAAAGCACCCTTTAAGGGTGCTTTTTTTGTAGGATGTTCTGTATATAATGCGTTTTGATTTATTCCCTTTCGGCGGGCGGAGATTTGCGCTTATTTGATATACCGAATATCGTTGCCCACCAGTACCAGACGGGAATAGGCGCCGGCGATGCGGGAGGTGATGCGCTGGTCGTATTTTTGCGCCAGCTCATCAAAGCCCAGGTTGGTGCTGATGACGGTGGGGCGGCTGCAAAGAATACGGGTGTTGATGATATTGTACAGGCAGGCCACGGTATAGGCAGAGGTGTACTCGGTGCCCAAATCGTCCAGGATTAGCAGGTCCGTATGAAGCACCCGCTCCTCCGTATATTGCAGGTTGCCGGTGCGGCCGAAATTCTCATTTTGCAGGTCGGACAGGATATTGTAGGCGGTGCCGTACTCTACGGACAGGCCCCGACCGATGGCAACATTGGCAATGGCCAGGCTCAAGTGGGTTTTGCCCAGGCCGGTCTGACCCATCAGCATCAGGTTGGCCGGCTCCCGCAAAGATACCCGCTGGGCGTAGCGATGGCAGGCCTCGGCGATCTTATCCGCCTTCGCCCGAGGCGAAATGCCGTTGTCCTCCGCCGTCTCCGGGTAATAGTTGGTGTCAAAGCTGTCAAAGGTGCAGCTGTCCAGGGGCGCCAGACGGCGAATGGCCTCCCGCTGCAAGTCCTTGAGCAGTTCGCGCTGGCAGGTGCACATTCGGTCACCTACATAGCCGGTGTCCTTGCAGGTGGGGCACTGATAGTGGTGGGCCAGAGCGTCCGGCGCATAACCGGCAGCCACCAGCAGCCGCTCCTTTTCCCCTTGCAGGCGTAGGCTTTCCGCTTGCAGCTTGTCGATCTCCGCCTTCGCGTCTTTGGCAAAGAACGCCTTGGAGATGGAAAAGCCCACTTGCCGCAGCTGATTTTGAATTTCCTCCAGCCGGGGGACCTTGGCGCTGACCTCTGCCAAAGTGGCGGCGGTGCGCAGTTCGTCTTCTTCCCGGCGGCGATCCAGCCGGTTCAGCGCTTTTTGGTAAAGATCGGAACTATACATAGCTTCTCCTTAGAACTTAATATCCGTATTATTCATGGTGTCTCTCTTGATCTGCTCCAAGTCGTAAGAGGGCTTGCCTTGCAGGCGGCCGTCGGCTTTTTTGGCCTTGGCGGCGGTAAAACTCTGCTGCTGCTCCTGCACCTGGGCGGGGGTGGTCAGCCCCTCTTTTTTCCACCGGCGCAGCACGCTGTCCATATACTTCAGCGATGGCTTGTCGGCGTTCTCTTTCATAATATCGCAGGCCAGTTGCAGCATATCTTCGCTAAAATCCCGACCCCAGTCTGCCACCATTTGGCGTTGGCGGGCGGTGGGCGACCGATGGCGAATACCGGTCATGGCGATCACCTTGTCCCACAGCTTGTCCGTACCGCTTAGGTACAGCAGCTTTTCGTCTGCGTCCGCCACGGTGCGCACCCCGTCCTCGGACCAGGAGTTGGCCATTTTGTTAATGTAGGCAAGGTTGATGGAGCGGCCCTTTTCTTTTTCGCCACGGTAATAGCCCAGGAGCATCAGGATCACTTCCGGCGGCAGCTCGTAGTAGATGTGCATATTCACCAGCATTTCCTGTTCGGCAGTGCTGATGGTGCGCCCCAGCACGGTTTGCGCCTCGGTCAGCAGATCGGACAGGGCACTGTTTTCCCGGCACAGGGTCACAATATCCCGTGGGGTCAGCCGGGGAGGAGACAGGGTCTCTTTTTTCGGCTTTGGCGGTTCCGCTACCGGCGGGTGCACGGTTAGGCCGGCCGGCGTGCCCATAGTGGGGGGTACTTTTGTCATAACCGGGATCTGTACTGTGCTGGGCTCGGCAGGCGCAGGGGCTGCCGGGCTGTTGCCGCTTTGCAGCAGACCCTCGGCCATCCAAAAATCCATAATACTGTCTGCGTCTCGCTCCGGGATACCCAGCGCGCCGGCCAGCTCCCGGGTGCTGAGACTGCCGCCGTGGCGCAAAAGAAGCAGCAGCGCCTGGAGTTGGTAGGCGCTGGCCAGTTTTAAGTAACGATCGGCCACGCAGGTGGGCACGGTAAACACGCCGTCCGTCCACAGGGGGCCAAAGGGGGGAATGGTGTATTGCATAGGTGGAATTTTCCTCTTTTCTGCGCCGGTGGCGCTCTGCTTTTTATTGTAGCAAATCCGCGCTCCCTTGTAAAGCCGCAAGATATGGCGGTGCCGGTAAATTCGGCCACAAGCGGGGTGGGGGTATGGTGTGCAAAATGGGTTGCGCTTTTGCGCGCACCGGCACGCACGCGGGCATCGCAACAGTCCCCCGGACTGTTGCTACCCTGGCGGGTTGCCCTGTTCGAGTCTCTCAATAATTGTAGAACAAAAAAAGCAAGGCAAAAAGCCTTGCTTTCTTTATTGGAGCGGATTACGAGACTCGCCCGGTGCGCTTCTGCGCGCACCGGCACGCACGCGGGCACCGCAACAGTCCCCCGGACTGTTGCTACCCTGGCGGGTTGCCCTGTTCGAGTCTCTCAATATTGTAGAACAAAAAAGCAAGGCAAAAAGCCTTGCTTTTTTTATTGGAGCGGATTACGAGACTCGAACTCGCTACCTCCACCTTGGCAAGGTGGCGCTCTACCAGATGAGCTAAATCCGCAAACGATAGTGTTATTATACCCAGCAGGGGCGGGTTTGTCAAGCCCTTTTTTTGCCGGTGGGAATAAAAAGTGCCGCCCTCTTGTGGGCATAACGATTGGCACCACAACATATAGGTAAGAAGTGGGGTTTCTCTAAAGAATTTGCCGATATAGTTGCGCACCGGGGCGATCCGTGTTAAAATGAGGGAAGAACCGGGTAGCATTACCGAAGGGAGGTGGCGCCGTGAAGCCGTATAATTACTTTGACGACGAGGAAGAACAGCCGCAGCCGTCTGCGCAGGTGCGCTTGGCTCAACTGGTTGCTGCCTTGCAAGTGAACGGCGCCAAGCTGCGTCGCACGGTGCGCCGGGACGAAGAAATTGTAGAAGAACTGCGGGACTATCCCAACCTGCGCCGGGCTGCGCTGAAGTGGCTGGCGGTGGCGCTGTTTGTGCTGGCAGTGGTGATTGCCATTATCTCCTTTGCCGTGTCCCTGCATAACCAGAGCAAGTGGAACGAGCGTTTTTGCGATCAGGCGGGGCAGGTGTGCACCGATTATATCGCCAAGTACGGCGCTTGCCGCTGGGAGTCCATGGACGAGCGCTACGGCAAGAAAATGGCACGAATGACCGGCGTGTCTTATTTGCGGCGGATGGATTTTAACGGCGACGGTCGGGACGAACTGCTGATCTGCTATTTGGAAAAGGGCCTGTATTTTTTTGATATTTGGGGCTTTGACGGCAAGAACTTCAGCAAGTTCTACTCCGCGAACGCCTGCTATGCCACCGGCGATGGCAAGCTGGGCAGCTGGGTGGTACTGTACCACACCGGGCGCCGCTACCAGGTGGGGGTGTGTGACCCGCAAAAACCCACGGAAATAACCCTGTATGCCATGCGGGGCAAGAAGTTCAAAAAGGCCGGCAGCTGCCAATATAATGTAGATACCGGCGTGTTTTCCCAAAATGACAAGCCCAATACCGAGGATTTTGAGCGGCTGCAGCTGTCCTGTATTCGGGAGACTCGGGCGGAGGTGCTGGTGGATACGGTGACCGCCGCCATGGAGGAATTCAACACCAAGACCACGGCGGAGATCGAGGCCAGCCTGCCGGATGCCACGCTGAAAAAGCAAGCCTACTACGATGTGGTGGACGATCTGAACCGTCAATACGGCTCCGCCACCTACAAGACCGAGGGCGGTATCGGCTATGTAGACGGCCTGGCTGTGGTGGAAGAGATTGATTTTGACGGCGATGGCAACAAGGAGCTGCTCACCGTCTATCGCCGCCAGGTGAAAAAGACGGAGAAGAACGACTGGACCGGGGAACAGACCCTGATCAATGTTCCGTTATACAGCCTGCGGGTGTACAACTGGAACGGCAGCATCGCCAAGTGCATGTTTACCCGGGATCTGATTTGCCCGCCCTTTACACATGATGAGGAAAAGGCCCAAAACACCCAGTTTTATATCCTGCGCAAAAGCGGCAAAAAGATGGACCTGTGCTTCAATGCCTATCGGCGGGAGAGCCAGTCGGTGTATACGGCGGCCTCTCGGATCTTTCGGCTCAAGGGCGAGCAGTTCTCTGTGGTGTATGATGCGAAGATGGAGTACGAGTACGGCTACAAGACCTATTATCTGGACGGCGAAAGTGTGTACGAATCCACCTTTAACACCAAGGGCTATACCGTGCCGTACTTTATGAACGACGCCGGGTACGATGCGGGCGTGTTTACCGTGGTGTACCTGTCCGGCGACAAGACCCACCAAGACGCCATCCGCAGTCGGGTGAGCACCGTGGAGCAGCATATCCAGTCGCTGAACGATGAGTATGTGCCGGAGCGGCTGCAAAATGTGAATTAACATCGGGTTTGCAGCGCATGTAGGATGGCAGATTGCCCCACTTACCATCGGCGGATACAGACCCTGCCGCAGGATTTGCGGGCGGTGACGACAAAAAAAGAGGCTTGGACATTGTGTCCAAGCCTCTTTTTGCGCTCTTTAATCCATCACACGTTCAGGTGCAATTCTTCAATTTTATCCCGCACTTTCAGCCAGTCGCCAAAGGCGGCTTCTTTGTTATTGGGGTTGCGGAGAATGGCCGCCGGGTGGTAAGTGCCCATAAACAGGGTGCCGTTTTTGTCGATAAATTCGCCGTGCTGGCGGGTGACTCGGAAGTCCTTGTCAATCAGCCGCTGGGCGGCAATGCGCCCTACGCAGATCACCAGCCGTGGGCGAATGATCTTAAATTGCTCCCGCAGCCAATGCAGGCAGGCCTCCTGCTCCTCCGGCTTGGGGTCCCGGTTTTTAGGCGGGCGGCACTTGACCATATTGGCAATGTACACATTCTTCTCCCGGCTCAGGTCAATGCTCTCCAGAAATTGATCCAGCAGCTTGCCGGAGCGACCCACAAAGGGCTGGCCTTGCAGGTCCTCGTTCTCTCCCGGTCCTTCGCCGATTAGGAGAATGTCTGCCGCCGGGTTGCCTACGCCAAAGACCACCTGGGTGCGGGTCTTGCACAGTTCGCATTCGGTGCAGCTGAGGCAGTGAGTTTTCAGTTCGTCTAATGTCATTTTTATCACCTTGCTCATTGTACCAAAATAATGGTTGAAAAACAATAAAAAAAGGTATAAAATATGTGCGTAAGCGAGAATTACAACTTTTTGGAGGTTTTATCATGGACAATCAAGTGACTGTTGAGATTTCTGCCCGCCATGTACATCTGAGCCAGGCAGATCTGGAGACCCTGTTCGGTAAGGGCTATGCGCTGACGGTGAAGAAAATGCTGTCCCAGCCCGGCCAGTATGCCAGCAACGAGCGCGTGCGCGTGGTCGGTACCAAGAGCGAGTTCCCGGCTGTGTCTATCCTGGGCCCGGTGCGTAAGGCCACCCAGGTGGAGTTGAGCCTGACGGATGCCCGCTCCATCGGCGTGACCGCCCCGGTGCGGGAGAGCGGCGATATTGCCGGTTCCGGCGCCTGCAAGCTGGTGGGCCCTGCCGGTGAGGTGGAGCTGACCGAGGGCGTGATCGCTGCCAAGCGCCATATCCACGCCACTACGGCAGACGCAGAGCGTATGGGCCTGGAGAATGGCCAGATCGTTAGCGTAGAGATTCCCTCTGCCAACGGCCGTAACCTGACCTTTGGCGATGTGGTGGTGCGTGTGTCTGACAGCTATGCCCTGGCTATGCACATTGACACGGACGAGGCCAACGCCGCCGGTATGGCACCCAATACCCCCGGTACGATTATTAAATAAGTATAGGTATTAGGTAGTAAAAAAGAGCACCTACACAGGTGCTCTTTTTTATATGGAAAATGCGGGCGGCGGATCGGCTGCCTTTGTGCCGCCCCTACGATCGGCGGGAGCAAGCCCCCGCCCTACGAAAATCTTGCAACCGCTATGCCTCCCTTGAAAAGGGAGGGGGACCGCCGTTAGGCGGTGGAGGGATTGTGCGCCGTTAGGCGATGCGGGAATTATCACAGCGGCTGCCCTGTGGTTTGATTTCGTTTTTTGAGTATTTTATTGGAATTTTTATTTGCTTTTGGTGTGCAAGGCTCGGGGCGTGGTTCGTCCAATTCCCAGGGAAGTTTTATGTTCTCTACGGAAATTGTAAAGTATCTTCCGGTTTGTTCGTTTGGGGAGGCAAAACCGTTGGTGATCACAACGCTTAAAGGAAAATGGTCATTAATTTCAAAATTATGTCCTGTTGATGCGATGCTTCCACAAACGGTATAATCAATGCTGATATAATCTATGGCATTGTCTGTCTCCACAGAAAGCGTTTCATCCGGTTTGGCGATATCTACCCCAAATTCACTTAAAAAAGCAGATAATTTTGGGAATTTATCTTTTGCTTGTGCGTAAAAATTGCGGCAATATGCGCAGTTGCAAAGCGTATGGATCTCATAATATTTTTTGGTTTTTTCGGTGTCGACAGAAAAAACATAGTCAGCCTTTTGAATGGTTGTCATAGGCACATCTCATTTTTTGCTATGCGTGCAGTTGGAAATATCGTGAGTGGCAAATTTATATCGGTACATCGTAGGGGCGGATATTATCCGCCCGCTTTTTTGTGCGTTTATCCCCGCAGTCACTTCGTGACAGCTCCCCTTGTGTAAAGGGTGGTGGCGGGATTGCACCGATTGCCGTATTTATTTCACAAACCGGTCGATGGCGTCGGATAGTTCGGTGAGCATTTCCGTATCGCCGTCCTCCACGGCGTGAACGATACAGTGCTCCAGGTGGTCCTTGAGGATCACCTTGCCGGTGCTGTTTAAGGCGGACTTGACCGCCGCCAGCTGCACCAGCACCTGGGAGCAATCCTCGCCGTCCTCTACCATTTGCTTCACCTTTTGCAGGTGGCCGATGGCCCGGGCCAGTCGATTGACCACCTCCCGGGTATGGGTGTGGTCGTGATTGTGATTATGCGCCGAGGTGGGTGCGTGTTTTTCGTCCATAGGCGTCAGATCTTTGCCAGGGCCTGTTCCAGGTCTGCCAAAATGTCGTCAATATCCTCAATGCCTACGCTCAGGCGCACCAGATCCGGGCGCACGCCGCAGGCCTCCAACTGTTCGTCCGTCAGCTGGCGATGAGTGGTAGATGCCGGGTGCAGGCAGCAGGTGCGAGCGTCTGCCACATGGGTGACGATGGCTGCCAGCTCCAGGCTGTCCATAAAGGTGGTGGCGGCTGCACGGCCGCCCTTGACCCCAAAGCTCACCACGCCGCAGGTGCCGTGGGGCATATACTTCTGCGCCAGATCGTACTGGCGATCGCCCTCCAGCATGGCGCACTCCACCCAGGTCACCGCCGGGTGCTGCTTTAAGTAGGCCGCCACTTTCTTGGCGTTCTCGCAATGGCGGGGGATCCGCAGGTGCAGGCTCTCCAGTCCCACATTCAGCAGGAATGCCTCGTTGGGGCTTTGCACCGCGCCCAGGTCCCGCATCAGCTGCACCACCGCCTTGGTGATGTAGGCGCCCTTGCCGAATGCCTCGGTGTAGGTAATGCCGTGATAGCTGTCGTCCGGGGTGGTCAAGCCGGGGAACTTGTCATTTTGGGTCCAGTCAAAGTTGCCGCTGTCCACAATGGCGCCGCCAACGGTGGAGGCGTGGCCCTCCAGATACTTGGTGGTGGAGTGGGTTACAATGTCGCACCCAAAGTCAAAGGGGCGGCAGTTGATGGGGGTGGCAAAAGTGTTGTCCACGATCAGCGGCACACCGGCCTTGTGGGCCACCCGGGCGAATTTTTCAATATCCAAAATCTCCAAGCTGGGGTTGGAGATGGTCTCACCAAAAATTGCCTTGGTGTTGGGGCGGATGGCTGCCGCCAGCTCCTCCTCCGTGGCGCTGGGCGACACAAAGGTAAAGTCAATGCCCAGCTTGCGCAGAGTCACATTAAACAGATTGTAGGTGCCGCCGTAAATGGCGGTAGAGCTGACAATGTGGTCACCGGCACCGGCAATGTTAAAGACGGCGTAAAAGTTGGCCGCCTGGCCGCTGCCGGTGAGCATACCGGCCACGCCCCCCTCCAGCATAGCGATCTTGGCCGCCACCGTGTCGCAGGTGGGGTTTTGCAGTCTGGAATAGAAGTAGCCGCTTTTCTTTAGGTCAAACAGGTCGCCCATCTCCACGCTGGAGTCGTATTTGTATGTGGTGCTTTGCACAATAGGCACCACCCGGGGCTCGCCGTTTTTGGGGCGGTAAGCCCCCTGTACACAAATCGTTGACAGTTTCATATCTTTTCCATCTCCGTTAAATTCATATTTTTTTGCCTTAGGCGTCCTGCCCCAGAAAATGGGGCATCATAGCCGGGCCGTTCTCCATATAAATGCCGGTGGCCTTAGCGGTCTCCTCATTGATGGTGTCTACCCCCGTCTTGGGTGCGGACTTTTGGTACAGCAGGTAGGGCACCGGGTCGCTGTCGTGGGTGCGGGTCACAATGGGGGTGGGGT
>ERZ1023977.89-NODE-89-length-11702-cov-9.533442_pt1 | contig 11702 bp, 28 predicted proteins | sample MGYA00380433_ERZ1023977 | MGnify/ENA primary metagenome ERZ1023977 (study PRJEB33179, sample SAMN07449059) | human gut metagenome | biome: Human-gut; feature: Human associated habitat; material: Faeces | host: Homo sapiens | place: India:Kasaragod | collected...
AATTTTGAATACACGTTTTCTTAATTTTGAACAGCGATTTGCAAGCTGGGGTGTAGACTTTTCCAAATATTATCTGCTACGCTGGAAACGTACTCAAGCGGTGCTCCCACTCGCTGCGAGGGAAACCCCGCCGCTTCATCCAGCGGGCGGCGGGGCGGATTATATGGAAAGCAATAACAACATAACGATTGCGGAGACCGCAACAATCACATTATAAATTGCAATTCCAAGCATCCCACATACATACCAAGCTGGGGCGTTTGTGAAAATAAGCCCAACAGCGGAACCAATGAGAAAGAAAACTAAATCCATCTTCCGTGCACGCGGAGTCAAGTCTTTCCACTGTATAATTGTTACAATAAAGCATAGCGCTGTTCCAATAATTACACAGAGAATAGAGTGAAATCCAAACCAACCGATCAATGATGTCAATGACCCAAGTGTGCCCAGAATTATCTCTAACATGGCGTAGTGCTCCTTTATTCAATTTTTCCTGCAAGAAGAATTTTGACCAAAGAAATAATGTACCCAACGATCAGGGCGATTTTGAATTGCGGGATAAAATGGAGAACTGCGAATGCGATAGCCCCTAGAAGAATGGTGTGCAATAAAACCGTGAAAACAGTGAGCTTCGGCCCTCGCTGTTTGACGTTCTGCAGCGAACCTACAATTTGAGCGAAGCCCCACACACCGGCAAAATACGCGCCGAAGAAAACCAGCACATGCAGGGCGTACTTCCAAAGTGACATTTTATCATTTCTCCCGTCCAGTAATTTGTATTTCTTCAAAAATCTCGTGTAGAAATTTGAATACAGAATTTGTAGCTTTTTGCCTATTGCATATATTGAACATTCGTTCTAAAATATAGACACTGCCTCACACAAGGAAAGGAAGGACGCGCATGGAAGATAGCAGAACCGCAGTAGAAGAGTACAGGAACGCCGATGAACAGTATTTGCAGTTGAGTGCAGAGAACAGAGAGAAAGTCAACCTTCTTGTTGCTGAGACTTTAAGAGCGCAGCAATCGCAGCGTCAATAGCGGCCCGATTTGCGGCGTTTAATTTCATATAGTCGGGGTTCAGCCTGTCACCATCGGTGGCAGGCTTCTTTTTTTGCTCCGGATCGTCGGTCTCGCCCCGCAGCCATTCCACAGATACGCCGTGCTGCGAAGAAATCTGGTAGAGATAATTCGCATACGATTTGGAATTTCCGGAGATCCAGTCAGAAACAATGTGACCGTCTTTGAAGCCGAGCGGGCGTGCAAATGCAGCCAAAGAGCCGTGTTTGAAATCGCCGTTTTCCTTTTTGGGGATCAGGGAAAGGATGCGTTCTAGCATAATGTCCATAAAGAGTACCTCAATATTGTGCAAACATACAAATAGTTTATTTAAACTATTTGAGTATTGCAAATGGTGTAAATATGAGTTATTATATACCTGTCGGGAAGAGAGGGGGGACGAAAATGGAAGACAGAATTGTGATGCCGACGCAACCCGCGGCAAATCATAAAGCCGATGCAGAAAGCTGCGCGCATGTTCTTCGCGGTCTGATCAGCTACCACGAGCGGATGACGATGGGGAACTACCCGGAACGGGATTTTTACCTCGACGCGCTGCGGTACGCGCTGAATTGCGTGGAAGAACGAGCCGGGATGACTATTTAAGCTGCTCTTTCAGGATCTCGAACGCGGCTTCTTTACAGGCGGTGCATTCCGCGCAGCCGTGGAAGTTGCTATCACAGCCATTGAAGCTGTCCTTGTGAACGATCCACTTTTTGTTCAGCATTTGCGGATGAAAGTACACGAATTCTTCTGTGTTGGTCAATGGACAGTGGATTTTGACGGGATAATCTCTCAGGCTCATAAGAATACCTACCTTGTCAGATTTCTCCGGTGCGTAGCGTGTATATGGTTTCCAGTCAAGACCATCTTAGCACCTGCGCCCGCGGTCTGTCAATAGAAACCTCATGAGCATGAGTTTTAAAGGAGGGAAAAATCATAAAAAATGAGGCAATGGTGTTCCCGCTCTGGTACTACCGGAAGATGGCCGGGCTTACGCACAAGGCCATCGGCGAGCGCTGCGGCGTCAGCATGTCGGCGGTATCGCTGTGGGAATCCGGGAAGACCGTGCCGCGGAAACGGCATTGGCCTGTGCTCGAAGAGATGCTGAACATCTCGGAGAAGCAGCTGTTGGACAGCATTGAGGAAGGGAGGAAACGATGTGCCAGCGGTAAAGATGGGGCGGGATAACACGTCCCGTAACCTGTCCCGGCTGATCTACGGGCGGGTCAAGGAGCGCGGCGTGAAGCTGGACGATCTGCTGAAACCGGCGGGCGTCAGCAGCAAGACGACGCTCCGGAAGTGGATGAAGGATCCGCAGGATTACCAGATGAAGGGCGTGAAGGAGATCTGCAAGCGCCTGGGCATTACACGCGAGGAATTCTTCGCAGCATTTGATTACTAGGAGGTTTGCGTTATGAGAAACGCACTTGCGGTCGTGGAGACGACTGAGGAGCGCAGACAGCGCATCAATGAGGAATTGGAGCAGCAGCGGGCAATGGTCCGGATGGTCAAGCGGCTGTGCCTGTGGATCGGCGGGGCGGCGGCTGCGCTGGCCGTGCTGGCCTGCGGGGCGGAGATGGTCAATGAGGCCGTCATGACCGGCGCGATCGCGCTGGGGACAACGCTGTTCGGGCTGCTGTGATGGACATCAAAGAAAAGGCGCTGCTGATGACGCCTTGCGAGGTCTGCGAGATGCTGGGCCAGAAGCGCGGATGCCGCCCGGAAGACGACTGCTACACCTGCGGCATTTACGCCGAGATCATGTTTGCGCAGTGGGACGCGACCTGCAGGCTTATCCGGGAGCGCACGGGCAAAAAGAAATGACCCCTGCCGCGTTGCCGCGCGACAGAGGCCGAAATGAAAGGACATTATATCGGCTTCTATTATAAGCCAGAAAGGAACCTATGTCAAGTTTAACGGATTCCCGCGTCCGGCACGGCGCGAAAGCCTGTGTCGAGGCGGTTCGGGCCGACTACCCGAAGTTCAACAAATGCTTGCTTTCGCAGTGCGAAGCGCCGGAGAAATACGGCGTTCAGCTCGTGCCGGAGGCTGCGGCTTCCATCAAGGCGCTGGACGCGCCGAAGAACCGCGTTGAGCGCAGAAAGAAGACGAACCGGTATTATTTCCGGCTGACGGACGGCGGCGCGGAAGTCCTGCAGCAGCTCTGTGAAGCCATGCACTGCGCGAGCGTTCAGAGCCTTTGCGAAAAGCTCTTGGAGAAGGAGGCGAAACGGCGTGGGATACAATGGTGAAAATCTGTACTTGAGCATTCCGGAGCCGGAGTACGAGCCGGAGTACGAGCCGGACGAGCCGGAGGACGAAGATCGTTATTTGTTCCCGCCGCTGTGGCTGGTGGGAAAGATGAAACAGGAGGAAGGATAAAATGGCAATCAAGAAACCCGCTGAACTGGATTTCAGCAACAAGAAATTCATGTGCATCATTTCCGGACAGCCCGGCCTTGGCAAGACAACGCTGGCGCTTTCCGCACCGAAGCCGTTTCTGTTCGACACGGACAACGGCATTGCCCGCGTCAGGCCAGAGCAGCGCGGCGTGACCTCTGTTGTGGAATCCTACGAAGAAATGCTTGGCGATATGGACTCCGACGAATACAAGGCGGCTGAATCCGTTGTAATCGATACCGGCGGCATGCTGGTGCAGCTGATGAAGGACTGGGCGAAGAAGCAGGACAGCAAAGCTGCAAAGGATGGTCGTGCAATGTATGGCGTGATCAAATCCGAGTTCGACCGGCTGTGTTATCAGATCCGCGCAAAGGACAGGAAGCACCTGATCGTGGTGTTCCATACAACGGAGCAGCAGAAGGGCGATACCATCCAGACACGCCTGTCCTGCGAGGGCGGCGCAAAGGATATCGTTTGGACGCCTGCGGACTTTGGCGGCTATATGTTCATGATGGGAAACAAGCGCATGATCGGCTTTACACCGACAGACGAATACTTTGCAAAAGGCTGCTTCGGTGTGCGCGGCGTGATGCAGCTGCCGGAGCTCAAGCCCGGCCAGAAGTCCACATTTTTGACGGATTTGTTCCGCAAAGCGCAAGAGGACATCAACGCACAGGCCGAGATCTATAGCGGCGAGAAAACCGCATATGACGTGGCGATGCAGGAAGGCCGCGCGTTCATTGCGCTTGTCGGAGATCCCGACACGGCGTTAAAGGCGCGGGAAGGGCTGGCAAAGATCCATCACGCTCTGACTAGCGCCGCCGAGCTTGGCACAGAGTTCAAGCGCAAGTGCAAGAAACTTGGTCTGAAATACGATAAGGAGATAAAAGCCTATGTATTGGCTGACACAAAGCCTGCTAAGCAGCTGGAAGCACTTTCTTGATGCGGACGATGCGTATGCAGACGCGGCGCTGTCCTCCTTCCTCTCTACGCTTCGGCGTGAAGAGAAGGAAACAACGCAGGCGATGCAGGCTGGCATTGACTTCGAGGCGGCAATTAACAGCACGGTTGCGGGTGTACCAATTGAGCCTGTCAGCGAGAAATACGACCGGGCTATAGCAAAATTTTCCCGCATCTGCTCGGGCGGTCAGCCACAAGTGCCGGTCGCGGGGCGGCTGCATGTATCGGGCTTGGATTTCCAGTTATACGGCGTCTGCGACTATGTAAAGGCTGGTGTGATCTACGATATCAAGCGCGTGCAGCGGTACGAATACGGCAAGTATCTGCACAGCCCGCAGCATCCGATGTATCTGCATCTGCTGTCCGGCGCGTCAAAATTTACATACCTGATCTTCGACGGCGCGAACACTTACGCGGAGACGTACCGGCGCGGCGATTTCGATCCTATCGAAGATACGATTTCATGCTTTATCAACTGGCTTTTGGCAAACGGTTATATCAACGATTATTTTACACATTGGGAAATGAACACTGAAAGGATGGACAAGATAGATGGGATTCAAAGCTGTTAAAAACGACGGCGGCCTGATGAAGGCTGGCGACTATGAGTGCTATTTGAAATCGTGCGGCTACAGCGTAACGAAGAACGGAAATGAGTGCATCAAGTTTGATTTCGTCGTCCGTGAGGACGTTGAACAGGAATACCAGAAGAAGCACATCTTCAAGAACTTCTGGCCCGACCGCGACACCGGGGAGTACGACGCCGACAAGATCGGCAAATATGCAAATGCGCTTGGCATTGAGCCGGGCACCGATTTTGAACTTGACGATCTGGTAGGCCGCAACTGCATTTTGCACATGGAGCCGTTTGAGGGCAATGACGGTGTAACGCGCGACTGTATCCGGTACCTCAAGCCCAGCAAGGCAGACTCCTTTGTAACGCCCGCACCGGCCAGCGCAGAGGAGTTCAAACAGCTTGACGAAAGCGACGACGAGCTGCCGTTCTGAGGGCTGAAACATGCCGAACAGAATTATTCGGGAAAGCATCTGCACAAGCGATAGCGTCGACAAACTCTCGTGGTTTGAAGAAGTTCTGTTTTATCGGCTCATTGTAAACTGTGATGATTTCGGACGCTTTGACGGGAGAGCGGCGGTAGTGAAAAACCGCCTCTTCCCGCTGAAAGAAAACCTCACGCTCAAAACTGTAGAAAACGCTCTTCATGGGCTGGCGAGTGCTGGATTGATTGCTCTGTATGTGTTTGAGGGCAAGCGCTTCCTTTACCTACCAACATGGGGCAAGTATCAGACGCAGCGTGCGAAGGTAAGCAAATTCCCGTCGCCTGATGATGGGAAACAAGCGGATGAAATCATTTGCAAGCAAATGCTTGCAAATGTCCCCGTATTCGAGAATCGAGAATCGAGAATCGAATTCGCTATTCGAGATGCGGAAGATAGCGCGGAGCCGCAAGCGGCATCCACGCCGCCAGCAATCTCTCTGCCGCTGAATGATGGAACGGGATATCCCGTTTCCGTGGAGCAATGCCAGGAATGGGCGGGCTTGTACCCTGCTGTCGACGTGATACAGCAGCTGCGGAACATGAGGGGCTGGTTAGACGCAAATCCGGCCAAGCGGAAAACAAAGCGCGGGATCAATGCGTTTATTGTCCGCTGGCTGGCGAAGGAGCAGGACAAGGGCGGCGCGGCCGTGGACAGGGCGATGGGGCCTGTATCGAAGGGTGCCGCTCGGATGCAACATGGCGTACAGCGCCACGGGGATGAGTTGGACACGATCCAGCAGGCGGCAATAGACCGGATGCTTGCGGAAAACAAGAAGGATGAGACATGAAAATGCTGGGAAAACTGGCGAGATCACTGGCAACGCGCTATGTCTGCCAGACCTGCGAGAAGGAAAAAGAACGAAGGGCCGTGGCGCATAATGCCACGAAATGCCTGGAGCGCAACACTCTTTTGGCCGAAAGCAATCAGGCTGCGTCCATCGAGATCCACCGCCTCGAAAAAGCGCTGGCGAAAGCAGAGCTGGAACGCGACGTTGCACGGGAAATGCTGATCGAGAGAAGCACGCCGGACACCCGGCCGGGGGCGCTGGTATGAGGTTTGTGTGTGACGCCTGCCAGGATATCACCAACATAGAGGCAGACCGAATGGAGATCCAGGGCGAAAAGCTGATGGTGTACAGCCGCGGGCGGCTGGTATATGTGGCGGATCTGGGGCAGATCATGCTGGCCAAGCTGACACCGGGGAGGGAGGACGGCAATGGACCTAGAGCAAACCGCGATTGAGCGGCTGAAAATGGCCTCGGATATGAGCCTGCGCCTGTACAAGCAGCCGCTTGTGATTACCTACTCGGGCGGCAAGGATTCAGACGTGCTTTTGCATCTGGCTGGGAGATCGGGCATCCCGTATGAGGTGCTGCATTCGCTGACCACGGCGGATGCACCGGAAACCGTCTGGCATGTGCGGGAAACATTCCGAAGGCTGGAGTTGGCGGGCGTACCGTGCGATATCGATAAGCACAAGCAGCCGGATGGGACGTACATGACCATGTGGCGACTAATCCCGCTGAAGCTGGTGCCGCCGACACGCATTATGCGCTACTGCTGCGCGGCGCTCAAAGAGACCAGCGGACGTGGCAGGTGAATCGCGACCGGCGTCCGCTGGGAGGAATCGCAAAAGCGCAAATCCCGTGGCGTTATGGAGGCCCTGCACAGGGATAAATCCAAGCGGCTGACACTGATGAACGACAATGACGAAAGCCGGATGCTGATAGAAAATTGCCAGCTCAAGGGGACCCGAACGGTCAATCCGATTATCGATTGGCCGACCGAATCCATCTGGGATTACTGCGCAGCAGAAAAGATCTGTATGAATCCGCTTTACGCCTGCGGCGAAGATCGCGTGGGCTGCATCAATTGCCCGATGGCGGGCAAGCACCGGAAGGTGCAGCTCGCGCGCTACCCCGGATACCGGGATGCCTACATCCGGGCTTATGGCCGGATGATCGAGGAGCGCCGCAGCCGCGGCCTGCCGTGCGATTGGCAGACCGGCGAAGACGTCCTGCACTGGAGTCTGGAGGACGGCGTTTTGCCGGGACAAATGGTTCTTGAAGGAATGGAGGATATATGACATACGAGGAAATTATACAGGCGCTGCGGCGCTGCCAATTTGGGGCACTGTGCGCTCGCTGCCCGGCAGTGAGCTATAAAAATTGCGTGGACGAGATGCATAAGTGTGCAGCCGACCTCATCGAGCGCCTGACCGCCGAGAACACGGCGCTGCGGGAGAAGCAGCGGTGGATTCCGGTGGCGGAGCGGTTGCCGGAACCAGAGACAGATGTTTTGGCAGTTTGCAATCAAAACGGATACATTTTCGTGATACCGGCTATCTACGAGGACGGGAAGATGCTGACGCAGGACAGTGCGTGGAACTGGAACGACATCTACTGCTATGGCCTGTACGACGAGGAGGCGGATGATTACTACATCCCGGAGGGTTGGTGGGAGGACAGACAGTTTAATCCGGACGATGTGTACAACAATCCGGTAGACTGCGCAGTTACCCACTGGATGCCGCTGCCGGGAGCGCCGGAGGAAGGAGACAAGGCAGATGCTTGATATTTGCCCGGTATCGCTGGCAGAGGCAAACGCCTTTGTCGCGGAGCACCACCGGCACCACAAGCCGGTGGTGGGGCATAAATTTTCCATTGGCTGCACAGACGGAGAGCAAATCGTAGGCGTGGCGATCATCGGGAGACCCGTTGCACGGTATCTGGATGATGGATGGACGCTTGAGGTAAACCGCTGCTGCACGGACGGCACGCGGAATGCGTGCAGCATGCTATATGCAGCTGCGTGGAGAGCCGCCCGTGCGATGGGCTATCACAAACTGATTACATATATCCTCGATACAGAGTCGGGGACAAGCCTCAAGGCGGCTGGATGGAAGTGCGTCGGACAGGCCGGCGGGCTTCGCTGGACAGGCAAGCGCCGCCCGGAGGTAGACCTTTGCCCCGCACAAATGAAAATCCGGTTTGAGAGGGAGGAAGGAGGTAAGCATGAGCAAAGCTGTTTTGATCAGCATTCGCCCGGAGTGGTGCCAGAAGATCATGGCAGGGCGGAAGACCATTGAGGTGCGCAAGACGCGCCCGAAGATGAACCCACCGTTTAAGTGCTACATTTACCGTTCGGTTCAGGGCGGCGTCATCGGCGAGTTTGTATGCGACCACATTTTTGAAAGGATCGTCAGAGTAGGAGCAAGCTGTGAAGCGCCGAAATATTGCATCTGCGATTGGAACATGGACTGCACACCCCTTGATACGCTTCTTGCAGATGCCTGCCTGACAAAAGACGAGCTGGAGAAGTATCTGGACGGCGGCGTCGGCTACGGCTGGCATATCTCCAACCTGAAAATCTACGATACGCCGAAGGAACTGATAGAATTTCACACTTGGAAAAAATGCAAATCATGCAACAAGAGTGGGTACGAAAGCACAGCCTGTATCTATGATGAAAATTGCATAATTCCAGCGGCGATTACTAAAGCACCACAAAGCTGGTGCTATGTGGAGGAAGAGATATGGAACGATTGACAAGTCCTAATATCAACGTAGACCCGGATACCGACCGATTTCTGCACGCCACGATCGGCGGCAAGGAAATCGACTGGAAGCAGAGCCGGGACAGCACGCTCGACGTGCTGATCAACGGCCCAACGAGCAACGGCTTTGGCAAGGATATTTTCCGCAAGATGGCCCGCGATCTGTACGGACGGCTGAAAGCCTACGAGGACATTGCCGAGCTGTGCGGCGGGTTTGACCGCCTCCGCGAGCTTGCCGAGGCCGACAAGGACGGGCGCGTGGTCGTGCTGCCGTGCAAGGTGGGCGATACGGTTTACACAAACAACCGTGTTCTCGGTGCAGATAACGCCGTGCACGACGAGATTTGCACCAGAAGGATAAAGGGATATAGCGGTAACGCTCTTAATGAAGTGTGGCTTATCTCAAACGGCGATTACTGCGATCTAAGCATTTTCCCATCAGAGTTTGGCAAAACCGTTTTCCTCAGCCGCGAAGAAGCCGAGAAAGCACTGGCGGAAACGGAGGGCAAAACATGACCAGAAAACGCGCAAGAAAGATACTCATGTCCATCGGCACGAGCCGAAACCATGCAAACTGGGGGCTGACGGCAAAGCCGCGCTGGAAGACAAACGCCGGTGTGGTAGAGGATACGCTGACGATCACCCTGTACGCGAAGCTGCTGCGGAAGAAAATGGACGAGGGCGGAATAACAAAGGAATCTGCACTCCACGCGGGAGAGATGAAGGAAAGTGAACTTTGGTTGAGGGAGGTAAACCATGCCTGACGAATACATAAGCCGCGAGGCGGCGCTGACAGCGCTGCAGGACTCGGATCTTTTTAATACCACGGAACGGCAACTGCGGGCCATTCGTGAACTGCCCGCCGCCGACGTTGCGGAGGTCTGCTTTCCCGCCGAACTGCACGTTGGAGATCGCGCGTGGAAGAAGGCCATGAGCATCCTAGACAAAAAATATGCGGAAGCGAAAAAGCTGCCGTTCATCCGTGACCCGCTGGCATGGGCACTGTATCACACTTGGAGGGAGTTTGACGATGGAAAACGTTGCGACTGAAGAATTTATCAGCAGAACCGAGGCACTGGAAGACTTTGAATCCTGCAACGCGGAAAATCCGTACTGGACGCCTCAGCGTGTGAAAACGCTCCTGCTGCGTCAGCCCGCCGCCGACGTTGCGGAGGTGGTGCGGTGCAAGGACTGCAAATACGGAGACTACGACAGCAAGCCAAATGGCGCTATGGTGTGCCTGAGAACCAAAGACGGCTTCTGGCGGGAGGAAACAGATTTTTGCAGCTACGGAAAACGGAGGGAAGAATGAACATTACACTTTTGAAATATCCCACCGATGAGGACTGGGCGCTGGCCAAGCAGTGCGCTTTAGTCACCATTGGAAAAGAGATGAAGACAGCACCGGACATGGAGTGGAAACACGCCATCCTCCGGGCGCAGCACAGCCCCATCCGGACGCTGCAGTTTGCGTTTTACCTCGAGGGTGTTCCGTACTGGGTAAGCACCCATTTAGCCCGCCACGTCCACGCACAGCCGTTTATCCGGTCACAGCGGAATGACCGGCAGGATGCATACGACCGGAACGCAGCGCGGCAGGACGCTCCCGTGGACATGATCTGGTACATGGACGCGGAAGAGCTGATGACGATTGCGGAGAAGCGGCTCTGCAAGTTGGCGGCAAAAGAGACGCGAACCGTCGTCAAACTGATGTGCGGACTTGTGATCTATAAATGCCCGGAATTTAAGGGGCTGTTTGCAGCACATTGCGCGAAATACGGTGATTGCGACGAGATGAAGCCGTGCGAGACAGGAAGGAGGCTGCAAGGTGGGAACGATACTGGCGATTGATCCCGGCAACATCAAGAGCGGCTACGTCGTGGTGGAACACGACGAAAAGGAGATCGTCCGCGTGCTGGAGGCCGGGAAGAGAGACAACAATGAGCTGCTTCCGATGCTCGAACGGAAGGTTTTCGGGTGTGGCTGCGACGTTGCAATCGAGATGATCGCGGGCATGGGCATGACGGTAGGCCAAGAGGTTTTTGATACTTGCGTCTGGATCGGCCGGTTCTGGCAGACCGTATTGTGGCAGACTGGATATGGGCCGACGCGGATATATCGCCGGGAAGAAAAGCTGGATCTGTGCGGCTCACTATCGGCCAAAGATGCAAACATCCGTCAAGCCCTCGTCGACCGCTACGCGCCCGGCCAGCCGAACTTCGGAAAGGGGACGAAAAAGGATCCCGGTTTCTTCTACGGGTTCGCCGCCGACATGTGGGCGGCTATGGCTGTAGCAACAACGTATCTCGATAAATACATAAGGGGGATTAAACTGTGAACGATAACTGCATTTGCGCGCATTTATACGGAGATGGTAGAAGGGATTGTAGGTTAAGAGCGGAATACATCCGCTGCAACCGCGCCGAGGAATGCTCTGCCTATAAAAATGGAAAGTGTTTTTGCGTAACAACACTATTTGGCGTCAGATGCCCCAACGGTGAGATCACAATTGTGGATGGTGGAACAAAACGGTCAAAGGCATTTTTACGGGTTCAGAAAGAAGCCAGAACAAATCCGGCTTATGGGAAATTGAACTATCCATCAACCAATTTGATTACACGCATAGGAGAAGACGCTTTTCTCACCGTTTCTTATACATGGTTAGAGG
>ERZ1023977.91-NODE-91-length-11662-cov-7.969673_pt1 | contig 11662 bp, 9 predicted proteins | sample MGYA00380433_ERZ1023977 | MGnify/ENA primary metagenome ERZ1023977 (study PRJEB33179, sample SAMN07449059) | human gut metagenome | biome: Human-gut; feature: Human associated habitat; material: Faeces | host: Homo sapiens | place: India:Kasaragod | collected...
CCGGGGGGCCGCTCGTAGAGACCGATCGACCATTCGGAGAAGAAGCCGCTGCCGCCCTTGATCTCTCCCCTGCTGTCGTACTGGTTAGCGAGGGTCTGCAAAAACTGAAAGCGCGCGTCCTTTTCCACCGTAGACGGCAGAGTCGGCAGGGTCGGATTCTCCAGCTTTTCCTGCGCCTCCACTTTGCCGACGCTGTCGCCCTCGATCCCGGTGCGACAGAAAACGGAGGTGCTGTAGCTGTGCGCCGCGGTCGCGAAGGTGAAGGTCACGAGGCTGCCGTCCAGATCGACCCGCGCGCCGCGCAGGTTGTCCAGCAGCACCTGATCGCCGCTCGTGCCGCTTGTGAGCTTACCGCTGTTGTAGCGCAGCAGCACCGCGCCGGGAGTGCCGTCGGCAGTCTTTCCCTGTAGCTGCCAGCCGTCGGAGAGCGGCTCCACGCGGTAGATCTTGCCGCTGGCGGAGAGATCCTCCAGCGCGGAGAGCACGATGCGCACGGTCTGCTGCTCGCCCGCCTCTTTCTGCGTCGTTTGATGCACCCGCAGTCCGAGCAGCATCAGCGACGCTGCGGCTGCCAGCACGATGGAGCTGACAGCGACGGTCACCAGCAGCTCGACCATGGTAAAGCCGCTGTTGTTTCGTTTCATCCGCTCGCCTCCCCTTCCGCTGTCAAATGGGTGATGGTGTAAGTGATGTAGTGGTGCGTGGCCTTGCTGACCTTGGCGGTGTACGTTTTGACCTTTGTGGTCGTTCCGTCGGGCTGTGACTCCTCCTCGGTCACCTTGTATTCGAGGTTCATTTTGATCTTTGTCTCGATGCGAACGGCGGCGTTCTTGCAGGTGAGCGTAAAGGTGCAGGAAATGCTGCCGGGTACGCGCGGATCAGGAGCGGCGGACGTGCAGTCTCTCACCTCTCTCGACACATCTTCAAGGTGTGCAAGGTATTTTTCCTTTGCCTCTTCCTCTGCCGCCTCTTTCGTGTCACGCTTAGTGGAATACTCCAAAAGATGTACGTCCTCCGCCAGCGCCACGAATTTTTCGATCTCGCCCTCCGCCTGATAGAGCTGCCGCGTCTGGCGGACGGACGCCTCCTGCGCCTGATAATTTTTCAGCGCCGCGGTGCAGACGGACACGGCGACGGCGCACAGCACCAGAACGACGATGAGCACATATACCAGCGCGTAACCGCCGTTGTCTTTTCGGAGCTTCTTCATGTGCCACCGCCTTCCGGCACCGCGCGGACATAGGTTTCCACTGTAACGAGCGGCTCCGTGTGCTTATCCGATACCGTGACATGATAATAGGGGTTTTCGCCGTCTTTTACCGTTATGACCGTCACATTGGGGAACTCGCTTTCGTGGTAAGCGGGACTTGCCTCCGTGACGCCGTTCTTCATCAGGGTCTCCACGGCGGTACGGACGTTCAAATGGGCTTCCATTACGGCCTGGCTATGGGCGTTGATCCGTCCTGCCAGAATCAGGCTGGAACAGATGGGCGCGGAGATCAGGCCGATGATGGCGATCGCCACGACGACCTCCAGCAGCGAAAAGCCCGCTGTTCTCTCTTTCCCGATCTTTTTCATGCCTTGTCTCTCCCAATGGGTCAGTTGAAAATGTCCGTCTTACCGGTCGCGGGCGGCGTTACGCCCGGTTCCTCATAGGTGTTCTGAGCGGACGGCATCAGATACAGCGTCAGGGTCATCTGCCCGTCCAGCAGCTTTTTTTCGCTGTCGTAGTTGAAGGTGGCATACCGGATGGAGGTAATGCGCTCATCCGTTGCCAGCGCGTGCACCATGTTCTTGAACTCCTGATAGGAGGCGTGATAGTACACCGTCAGGTTCAAGCCCTCAAGGAGTGCGCCATCGCTCAAGGCCTGCATCGGCGTGATCTCACCGAAAGAAAACTCGATGTCGCCGCCGCTCCCGAAGCGCTGAAGGAAAATATCGTGCAGTTTCTGGGTGTAGCCCAGCTCCTTACTGCCGGTCCCCAGCGTTTTTTCCAGATACAGCAGGTAGAGGATCTGATCTTCTTCCTTCATATCCGCGGGGAAGTTCTCATAAAGCGCGGCGCGGCTTTCCTCGATCGCGGCCTCTGCCGGCTCAAGCTGATCCTGCACGTCCTTGTACATCTCGTTTTCGACGATGGTGGTTTGCAGCGCGGTGATCTGAGCATTTAACTGATCCCGCTCCATGACGTAAGCTTCACTGCGGGGGCGGTAGCCCAGAACATACACCAGAACGGCGACCAACAAGAGCAGGACTGACAGGACAGCCTTCCAGTTTCTACCGATCACTTTCACTGGCCCACCTCCACTTTCTCAACCTTGGCGTCGCGGTCCAGACCCTTGCGCGTCTGCTCCGCCTGGATCAAGGACTCGTCATAGGTCAGCACGACCGTCAGGTAATAGCGGTTGTCGGCAGGCTTCTGCGTCTGAGAAGCGCCGGTGTTGAAGATATCCGGAATGCCTGAGCCGCCGGTTTGATTTTTGAGTTGATTCATCAGGATCCACATCAGCAGATCGTTTTCATCCATGCCCGTGCTGCCGGAGGTGCCGGATGTACCGGAGGTCTGCTGATCCTTCCGCAGCAGCGCGTTGACCGCGGCCACAGTGGCGGCATCCCGCTGGAACGCCGCGCCGCTGTTGATCTCCTTTTGGAGCATCGCAAGGTCGAGCGCGGTGTTGACCGAGCGGAACTCGCCCATTTCCTTGGCAAGATGGAGCGCAAGCTTGCCGCTCAGCGTCTGATTCTGCCGAATGAGCGCGATCGTTGCGTTGACATTCGTCTTGTTGTCAGTCAGGATATTCAGCAGGTTCGGCAGATATTTGTTCAGCATCACATCGTCGCTCTCATAGAACATGCGGTGCTGATCGGCGTTTTTCCAAATGTCGTCAAAGATCTTGTCGTACAGGATCTGGTCCTTTTCCTCACGGGCGATATCCTCGCGCATCAGCAGGAAAAACTGATACATGGCGGCAGGATCGTTTTGCAGCAGGGACCGGATCGCGTTCTTCTCCTGGGTGGTATTGGAGCGCTTGCGCAGGTCATCCAGCGAGAAGGCCTTTGCCTGCACCGGCCCGTAGACGGCTTGCAGAGCGTCCAGCTGGTTGGAGTTCAGGTATTGCAGGCTGAGACGCAGCTTTGCAATATCGACAGACTCAATGCCAGAAGCAGAGGACGTAGTGCCGCTGCTGGGCGTGGCAGGCGTGACCGTTGTACTGCCGGAACTACCCGGCGTACTGGGCGTGGCAGGCGCGACCGTTGTGCTGCCGGAACTGCCCGGCGTGCTGGTCGTGCCGCCGCCGGGGAGCAGCCCCTGGATCCCGGAGAGGATGCCGAGGTTATCCGGGGTAATGGTCACGCCGAAACGCTCCATCACATCCGCATAATTTTCCATCTTTGCAATGGTACTGTCATCGGCACCCGCCGCTTTCAGCAGCGGGATCATATTCCGAAGCGTTTTTCCATCGATGGCAACGCTGCCACTGGAAACGTTGGAGAACAGCTCATCGAGGGAATAGCCGCCCTCGGTGGGAGGTTCTTCCGTACTGCTTTCCTCGGTACTATCCGTGGCGCTTTCCTCCGTGCTCGGCACGGGGGACTCCTTCCCCGCTTCCTCGTACAGCGCAGCGATCATTTTGTCCGGGGAGTAGGCTTCCTTCGGGCCGATGGTCAGGCTGGAAACGGTGTTGAGGGTCATGAAGGGCACGTCGCGCAGCGCCACGAGAAAATAAGCGGCGTCCTCCTTGCTCTGGAAGGCGACCTGCGCCGCAAGACACAACTCGGTCGTGCTCAGAGCGGTCACCGTTGACTTCTTGGGGAGCTTTGCCTCCAGCTCGCCCAGCACCAGTTCAAGGTTGTCGTTATAGGTCCGAACGGAGTCGAATACGGTGTCCCAGTCGGCGCTGTAAGCGTCGTACATACTCGAATACTCGTGGTAGTTCTCCGCGCAGCCCGCGTTCTGCTGGGCAAGCGCCGTCAGGCGGTCCTGCTGTGCGCGCAGACCGTCCAGCTCCGTGCTCCACGACAGCTTGGAGGTCAGCAGCAGCAGTACGGACGCCGTCAGCGCCGCGCCGCCAAGGAACACAAGACCGTACTGCCACGCGCGGTTGATGGGTGCGCGCGCGCCGGTGATGTGGTTCAGCTCCGGGTCGCCGAAGTCAAGTGCGGTGAGCGCCGCGCCCTGACAGAGCAGCCACTGCGCGCCGTAGTCGGTCTCCGCCATTTCGACGGGGACATTCAGCAGCGACGCGAGCGCCGGGGCAAGCCCCGCCTCCTTCCCCTGACCGCCGGAAAGCACGGCGCTCGTCAGGCGGGCGCGGCCGGGCATGGCGGAGAAGTAGTCGAGCACGATGCCCGCCTCATTGAGGTCGTCCTGCTGGGAATAGCCCCGTTGCAGCAGGCGCTGCAGCTTCACCTGCCCGTTGTGAACGAAGGTCAGCAGCAACAGCTCGCTCTCGGCGTTGATATAGAGGCAGACGCCGTCGTCCGTATCCGCGGAGGACTTCGCGTGCTTTGGCAGGGCAAAGTCCGCGTCTACGGCGGTGGCGTGGCTGTGACCGCAGAAATCGACGGCGGCAACGCTCAGCCCCATGCTGTTGGCAAGGGCGTAGTAGCGGTGGAGCATCGCGCGCGGCACCGCCCAGAGCTGCACGCGCAGAAGACGCGCGTCCTCGCGCTGCTCGACGCCCACGCTCTCCCACGAAAGCTGATACTCGCCCGGGTCGATGGGGAAATACTCGTCCATGTTCGCCAGCAGCATCTGACCGAGGCGCTGCTGCTTTTTCACCGCGGGGACGGTGACGCTCTCGCTGATGACCTGCGTGGAGCAGAGCGAAAAGACCACCTTACGGCAGCGGCGGAACAGCCCCTGCCGCAGAACCGGCTCCATCGCGTCCCGCAGGGCGTCCAGCCCCACGAGCTGACCGTCCTCGACCGCGTTCGGCGGCGTGGGCAGGATGACCTGCTCGGAAATGGCATCGCTGCCCAGCGTCATCTGGGCGATGCGGATCTCCCGCTCGGTGATCTGCACCACCAGCGCCCTGCCGCTCAGCCTTTGCTTGCTCATAAGTGTTCCCTCCCGGACTGTGGGAATGGCACAGCCGTCCCGAAGAACGGTTCTGCCCCTCCCACAGGCTCTTGTTTTTCTCTCGCGGGCAGGTACGCGCCTGCCCTGTTTCTCTCCCGTGTTACAGCCCAAAAAGACCGAGGTACGCCGCGATGAGCCGGTCGCCCCATAGCGCCGCGACCCAGATCCCGGCGGCAAGATACGGCCCGAACGCCAGCTTGCGGGGCGCGCCGCGTTTCATGCGGATTGAGTGGATGATCGCACCGGAAACGCTGCCGAGGATCATCGCAAGAAGGATGCGCTGCCAGCCCAGCAGCAGTCCCGCCCCTGCCATCAGCTTGACGTCCCCCATGCCAAGGCCGCTGCCGTTCGTCACGAACCACAGCAGGAGGAAAAGAAGGCTCACCGAGAACATGCCGATGAGATACGTTTTCCAGTGCGCGGTATCGCCTGCAAGCTGCACCGCGCCCAGCAGGAAGATCGCAAGGTTCAGCCCGTTGGGGATCTCGAAGGTGCGCCAGTCGATGAGCGCCACGACGATGAGAACGGAAAAAAGCAGCGAATACAGCACCGAGCGCAGCGGCTCGGCCTGATACAGCCACGCCGCGAGCAGCCACGCACCGCCGCTGAGCGCCTCGACCACGGGGTACTGGGCGGAGAGCTTCTCGCCGCAGGCGCGGCACTTCCCTCCCTGCATCAGCCAGCTTGCCACGGGAATCAGCTCGTACCAGTGCAGACGGTGACCGCAGGCCATGCAGTGGGACGGCGTTTTCACGAACTCCTCTCCGCGCGGCAGACGGAAGATCAGCACGTTGCAGAAGCTGCCGACGCACAGACCCAGCGCCGTCCAGAGCAGCAGCAAAAGACAGGTCATGGGAAATCTCTCCTTTTCGCTCAGGGGTCTCCCCCGCCCGTCCGGATGATAGGGATACCGGACGGGCAGGGCGTTGGTTCAAATCGCTTGGGGATGATGTAGGGGTGGATTACTTGCCCGTGGTCTTCGGGGTCAGCGTCCAGCCGTCGGCAGCCTTCCACGTTGCGGAGGTGTGATCGCTCTTGAGCTGGAAACCCTTCAAATCATAATAAGGACGGACCATATCTGCGGTAACGTCAGAGACGGCATCGGTAGCCTTGATCGTAAAGGTAGCGTCAGTAGTATCATTGGTAGCGCTGGTAACGGTGATTTCCGTGATATCCTTAAAAGAATCGTCCTTGACATGCTTATCAGTATAAGCAAAGACAATGGCGGTCTTGATGGCGTCCAGCTGGGCGTAGTCAGCAGCCTCGTTTGCCTTCTTGATGTAGCCGGAGTAAGCGGGAACGGCGATGCCGGCGAGGATGCCGAGGATCGCGATGACGACGATCAGCTCAACGAGGGTAAAACCGGACTTGGAACCAAACTTTTTCATAGGAGTTTTCTTCCTTTCTTTGTTTTGCGTCGGATTTTATATCATCGCCATGCGGTACGGGCCCCTATCTCCCGCTCCTGAATACACGGCTTGGATATACGGATTTACAGGTATTTGTCGAAGGCCTTGGTCATGTTGATCATCGGCAGGTAGATGGCCAGCACGATGATGACGACGAAGACCGCCATGAAGATGATGATGGCGGGCTCCATCAGGTTGAGGAGCTTTTTGGTGGCCTCATCTACTTCTTCATCATAGTAGTCGGCGACCTTGCCCATCATGCTTTGCAGGTCGCCGGTCTCCTCCCCCACGCCGACAAGATTCGACACCATGGGCGGAAAAATACCCGTCCGCACGAGGCTCTCCCGCAGGGGGGTACCCTCGGCGACCAGGGCGCGCGCGTCGCGGATGGCCTCCAGATAGTAGATGTTGCCCATGTTGCTGGCGGCGAGGTCCATGCTGTCCGTCAGCGTCAGGCCGGAGCCGATCAGCACCTCCATCGTGCGGCAGAAGGTGGCGCAGGCGGTCTTGACTGTCAGGTTGCCTACAACGGGGGTCTTGCGGGCGAGCCAGCCGAAAAAGTGGCGGCCCTTGTTCGTCCTGTGAAACAGGACGCCGCCCACGATCAGCGCCACCAGCACCAGCAGCGGCACCCACCACCAGGACTTGAACCATTCGCAGACCGCCATCACGCCGAGCGTAATCTTTGGCAGATCCGCGTCCATATCCTCAAAGGTTTTAAGGAAGTTGGGGATGATCTTCGTCATCATCACGATCAGCACGACGATCATGACCACGATCAGCACGCAGGGGTAGATCATGGCGCTGGTCACCTTGCTCTTGGTGCGCTTGCTGCGTTCGAAATAAAGCTCCATCTGGCGGAAAGATTCCTCCAGATTACCGGAGGCCTCGCCCGCTGACACCATATTCACCAGAATGGCGGGGAAGATCTTGGGATGACGGCGCATGGAAGTAGCAAGCGATTCGCCCTTTTCCACGTCCGCCTGCATTTCGCGGATGGCGGCGCGGAGCTTTTTATTGCTGGTCTGCTGCCCCAGCATGGCGAGCACGGAGGCAACGGAAACGCCCGCGCGCAGGATGGAGACGAACTGACGGCAAAACACCGCCATGTCCTTCGCCTTGGGGTTGCCGAGGAACGGGATCTCGATATCGCGGTTGAGGGTGGTCTGCTCCTTTATGTCTAAAATCGTATAACCGGCGCCGCGAAGGGAGCTTTTCGCGGTCTCGATGGACGACGCATCCAGAGAAGAGCGGACGCGCTTTCCGTTTCGGTTGATCGCCGTATAGTTGAATCCGGGCATGGAGCCGCCCTCCTTTCTCAGGTCTGCCGCCCTGTCTTGAATTTATCAGGCTCGTTGGCGGCGGCGAGGGCAGTCTCCAGCGAAATCACGTGACGGTCGACAAGATCCTCCAGCGCGTCGTCCAAAAGCTGCATCCCGTACCGCTTGCCGGTCTGGATGGCGCTGACGATCTGGAAGGTCTTGCTTTGCAGGATCATGCTGCGAATGGCGGGGGTGACGACCATGATCTCGAATACCGCCGTGCGGCCGCCGCCGATCTTCGGCAGGAGGGTCTGGCCCACGGCACACTCCAGTACGTCCGCCAACTGGATGCGGATCTGGTTCTGCTGCTCGGCGGGGAAAGAGTCGATGATACGGTCGATGGTATTGGCGGCGCCCTTGGTGTGCAGCGTGCCGAACACCAGATGGCCCGTTTCGGCGGCTGTGATGGCGGTGGAGATGGTCTCCAGATCGCGCATCTCGCCGACTAAGATCACGTCGGGGTCCTGACGCAGCGCAGCGCGAAGTCCCGCGGCAAAGCTGCTGGTATCAGCGCCCACCTCGCGCTGGTTGATGATACATTGATCGCTCGTGTGCAGGTATTCGATGGGTTCCTCCAGCGTGATGATGTGGCGGCGCTCGGTGTGGTTGATGTGGTCGAGCAGCGCCGCCAGAGTGGAGCTTTTGCCCGAGCCGGTGGGGCCAGTGACGAGCACCAGTCCGCGGGGTTTATCCGCCTGCGCCACCACCACGGGCGGAAGGCCCAATTCCTCGGCGGTGGCAATGCGCAGCGGCAGCAGGCGAAGCGCCAGCGACGTCATGCCCCGCTGACGGAACACGTTGCAGCGCATACGCACCAAATCGTGATAGGTCACGGCGAAGTCCGCCTCGCCCATTTCATGAAATTCCTTGAGAAGTCCGGGCGTGATCAGCTCCTGCACATAGGCGGTGGTATCCGCCTCGGTCAGCGGGTCCTCCCCAAAGTTGGTCAGCTCGCCGTCCAGTCGAAAAATGGGGGGCTCCCCCACCGAGAGGTGAATGTCGGAGGCGTTGCGCTCCAGCGCGTCATGATTGAGTGTTTCCAGGTCGATCATGCGCCGTCCTCCAAAGGATGAGTTTCTTCCGCCACATTTTCAACGCTGATGCGCTGCATCTCGCTGATGGAGGTCGTTCCCTCCAGCACAAGGCGGCGGGCGCTTTCGCGGAGGGTGTGCATCCCCTCGGCGATGGCAGTCTCCCGCAGCGTGCCCGTGTCGCAGCGGTGGGAGATCATCGTGCGCATACGGGGCGTGATCTCCATGATCTCGTAAATGCCGATCCGGTCGAAATATCCGGTACCGGCGCAGCGCTGGCAGCCCACCGGCTCGTAAACCTCGGCGCTGTCCTTCTCCTCCGGCGTCAGTCCCAGATATTCCAACTCATGCTCTAAAAGAACGTGCCGCCGCTTGCAGTTGGGGCAAAGACGGCGCACAAGTCGCTGGGCGATGATGCCGGTCAGCGCGTCGGCGATGAGGTAGCTTTCCACGCCCATGTCCAGCAGGCGCGTGACGCTGCTGGCGGTGTCGTTGGTATGCAGCGTACTCACCACGAGGTGACCCGTGATGGACGCCTGCACCGCGATGGACGCCGTTTCCCGGTCGCGGATCTCGCCGATCATGATAATGTCGGGGTCCTGACGCAAAATGGAACGCAGGGCGTTGCCAAAGGTCAGGTTCGCCTTGGGATTCACCTGCACCTGATTCACGCCGTCCACGTTCGCCTCCACGGGGTCCTCCACCGTGACGATGTTCACCATGTCGCTGTTAAGCTCGTTCAATGCGGTGTAAAGCGTGGTGGATTTGCCCGAGCCGGTAGGTCCGGTGACCAGCACGATCCCGTTGGGATGGCGCAGGATCTCGTCGAATTTTTCCAGTTCCGACCCCGTCAGGCCAAGGGCGCGCTTGCTGCGGCGCAGCGCCTTTTTCTGCGTCAGTCGCATCACGCACTTTTCGCCATAGACCGTGGGGAGCGTGGAAACACGCACATCGTATTCCCGGCGGTCCACCAGGATGGAAAAGCGGCCGTCCTGCGGTCTGCGCTTTTCGGAAATGTCCAGATTGCTGAGGATCTTAATGCGCGCGATGATGGCGGGCAGCAGCTGCAGGTCGTAAGTGGCGGTGGTGTACAGCACGCCGTCCACTCGGCAGCGGACCCGGACCTTGTCCGGTCCGGACTCCACGTGGATATCGGAAGCGCGTTGGCGCACCGCCTGCTCCACAAGGGAGTTCACCAGCACCACCACGGGGGAGGCGTTGACATCCTCCTGAAAGACCTGATCTTCCAGAGAGGCGCTCTCCCGCTCGTTGGTCTGGGTGTAAAGCTCGGCAGCCTCCTGCATCTCCTCGCTGCCGTAGCAGCGGTCGATGGTCACGAGAATGTCGGATGTTGTCGCTAAAAATGGCTTAATGCGACACTTGCTGGCAATGGCGACCATGTCGCGCCCCTTCATGTTCATGGGCTCGTTCATGGCGACATACAGCGTGCCGCTGTCCTCCGGATCAAACTGGAAGGGCATCATTGTATATGTACGCAGGATATCCGGGCGAACCGCCTGTCGGACATCCATGGGGATGGTCATTTCGTAAAGGTGCACCACGGGGGTGCGGGTCAGCGAGGACAGGGCTTCGATGACCTGTTCCTCGGGCAGGATGGCGCGCTCCAAGATCAGCTCACGGATGGACTTGTTCGTTTCCTCCTGAGCACGACGCAGCTCGTCCGCCTGTTCCGCGGTCAAAAGCTGCTGTTCCAGCAGGTATCGCAGGAGCTTTTCGTTCATGCGCGCCCTCCTTTCTCTTGTTTTTCGGGGCAGAAATTATTTTTGAATCAGTGCTTTTCAAAAGTGTGAGACGACAGACCCGCCAGGCTCTCAAACGCGAATGAGCCGCTGCCGCGCCTAACGTCTCTTTTTTATGCTCCCCCTCCCCCGGCGGGGCGGAATTGCCCCGCCGGGAAGAGGTGGTCCGAATGATGGATTTGTCTTACGCTGTCAAATTACTTGACGTTGATGATGAGGTTTGCGCTGGCGCTGCGGGTGTTGTAGTTGACCGTCACCTTCTGACCGACAGGGTCAGCGAAGCTGTTGATGCTCAGATCGCCGAACTTCTCAATGAGGTTTGCAAGAGCCGTGACAGCAGCCTTGGTGGTCGTGGCGGCCTTGAGCTCGTTGAGGTCGTTCTCCGTAAGCGTCACACCCGCGATGGTGATGCTCGCGCCGTCGGGCAGCAGGGTCTGCGCCTTGTTGACGAGCTTTTCGACATATTGCGCAACATAAGTGTCGCCCTTGGTGCCGACGATCTCCGTCATGGTGTCGCTCTTGAGCGCGGCGGCAAGCTGGGCTGCGGTCTTGGTCTGGATGCCATTGGCAGCATCGAACTTCATGCTGTTGAGCAGATCGATCTTCTTCTGAGCCTCCACCTTTTCAGCAGAGCCGTCATTCAGGATCGAAGACACATCGATCGCGGCAAGCTTATTATTCAGCTTTTCGGCAAGCTTTGCCTTGCCCTCGTCCTTGATGGTGGGCTTCAGGTTATCCAGCGCAGAAGCATTGGCGGCCTTCTCAGTATCGAAGGTGAGATCCATCTGCACGAGCGCGCTGTAGATCAGGTAATTCTTCAGACCGGGGTTCTTCGCCAGCAGATCCTTCAGCGTGGCGGAAGAAGTCAGTGCAGCGTCAAGCTCCTTGGTCGCAGTATCGACGATCTCCTGCTTGAGCGCATCGCTGAAGGGCTTACCGCCCTTACCGGAGAGCGTAATCGTGGCGCCAAATCCGCCCTTGGTAACATGAGCCTTAATCTCGGGTTGAGCAAGCAGGAAGTTGATGTAATCGACCGACTGGATATCCAGCGTTACTC
>ERZ1023977.92-NODE-92-length-11657-cov-8.663248_pt1 | contig 11657 bp, 7 predicted proteins | sample MGYA00380433_ERZ1023977 | MGnify/ENA primary metagenome ERZ1023977 (study PRJEB33179, sample SAMN07449059) | human gut metagenome | biome: Human-gut; feature: Human associated habitat; material: Faeces | host: Homo sapiens | place: India:Kasaragod | collected...
CGGCAATCGGTGCACGATGCCTGATGCGACGCTTGCGCGTCTTATCATGCCTACAGCCGTTGCCGAACGTAGGCCGGATAAGGCGTTCACGCCGCATCCGGCAATCGGTGCACGATGCCTGATGCGACGCTTGCGCGTCTTATCATGCCTACAACCGTTGCCGAACGTAGGCTGGATAAGGCGTTTACGCCGCATCCGGCAATTCTCTGCTCCTGATGAGGGCGCTAAATGCCGCGTGGCCTGGAATTATTGATTGCTCAAACCATTTTGCAAGGCTTCGATGCTCAGTATGGTCGATTCCTCGAAGTGACCTCCGGTGCGCAGCAGCGTTTCGAACAGGCCGACTGGCATGCTGTCCAGCAGGCGATGAAAAACCGTATCCATCTTTACGATCATCACGTTGGTCTGGTCGTGGAGCAACTGCGCTGCATTACTAACGGCCAAAGTACGGACGCGGCATTTTTACTGCGCGTTAAAGAGCATTACACGCGGCTGTTGCCGGATTACCCGCGCTTCGAGATTGCGGAGAGCTTTTTTAACTCCGTGTACTGTCGGTTATTTGACCACCGCTCGCTTACTCCCGAGCGGCTTTTTATCTTTAGCTCTCAGCCAGAGCGCCGCTTTCGTACCATTCCCCGCCCGCTGGCGAAAGACTTTCACCCCGATCACGGCTGGGAATCTCTACTGATGCGCGTTATCAGCGACCTACCGCTGCGCCTGCGCTGGCAGAATAAAAGCCGTGACATCCATTACATTATTCGCCATCTGACGGAAACGCTGGGGACAGACAACCTCGCGGAAAGTCATTTACAGGTGGCGAACGAACTGTTTTACCGCAATAAAGCCGCCTGGCTGGTAGGCAAACTGATCACACCTTCCGGCACATTGCCATTTTTGCTGCCGATCCACCAGACGGACGACGGCGAGTTATTTATTGATACCTGCCTGACGACGACCGCCGAAGCGAGCATTGTTTTTGGCTTTGCGCGTTCTTATTTTATGGTTTATGCGCCGCTGCCCGCAGCGCTGGTCGAGTGGCTACGGGAAATTCTGCCAGGTAAAACCACCGCTGAATTGTATATGGCTATCGGCTGCCAGAAGCACGCCAAAACCGAAAGCTACCGCGAATATCTCGTTTATCTACAGGGCTGTAATGAGCAGTTCATTGAAGCGCCGGGTATTCGTGGAATGGTGATGTTGGTGTTTACGCTGCCGGGCTTTGATCGGGTATTCAAAGTCATCAAAGACAGGTTCGCGCCGCAGAAAGAGATGTCTGCCGCTCACGTTCGTGCCTGCTATCAACTGGTGAAAGAGCACGATCGCGTGGGCCGAATGGCGGACACCCAGGAGTTTGAAAACTTTGTGCTGGAGAAGCGGCATATTTCCCCGGCATTAATGGAATTACTGCTTCAGGAAGCAGCGGAAAAAATCACCGATCTCGGCGAACAAATTGTGATTCGCCATCTTTATATTGAGCGGCGGATGGTGCCGCTCAATATCTGGCTGGAACAAGTGGAAGGTCAGCAGTTGCGCGACGCCATTGAAGAATACGGTAACGCTATTCGCCAGCTTGCCGCTGCTAACATTTTCCCTGGCGACATGCTGTTTAAAAACTTCGGTGTCACCCGTCACGGGCGTGTGGTTTTTTATGATTACGATGAAATTTGCTACATGACGGAAGTGAATTTCCGCGACATCCCGCCGCCGCGCTATCCGGAAGACGAACTTGCCAGCGAACCGTGGTACAGCGTCTCGCCGGGCGATGTTTTCCCGGAAGAGTTTCGCCACTGGCTATGCGCCGACCCGCGTATTGGTCCGCTGTTTGAAGAGATGCACGCCGACCTGTTCCGCGCTGATTACTGGCGCGCACTACAAAACCGCATACGTGAAGGGCATGTGGAAGATGTTTATGCGTATCGGCGCAGGCAAAGATTTAGCGTACGGTATGGGGAGATGCTTTTTTGAGTAAAGCTTCCATATAATTTTTCTCCGCAATGTATCGAGGGTTATCCGTAAAGCCAAAGCTTTCAGCCATCTTATTTAATGTATTAAGGATTAATTCAGCAATAACCCGGTGACCCAATTCAAAAGCCAACTCAAAGGCAGAGTATTTTTGTGGGGCTTTGTGTTGCCAAAAATCCATAATATCTTCAGCGGTAAATCCAAACAGGCGTGCATGGTTAGATAAAGCAAGATAAACCGTCTCTACAACATTTTGTTGTTTATGCTGTATCGCTGAAAACAAACCGGGATATTCATTAGAATTATTTGCCAGGAGGAGGGGCTTCATATTTTTTTATCGAATTTAAACGTATTAAACAGAGTGGGTAATGCGTTAAAAATAGTATTAATAACGTTCATATGTCCACTATTATAGGCAGTCAACATTTCTGTTCTATGTAGTTCTGGCATTTTCTGGAGCTGAATCATCAGTTGCGTAAGTTGGTGATTCTGACCAATTGCCATTAGCAAATTCATCGTTGCTGGTGATAATGGAGGGGTTATTTCATCCACAGATCCTTTTAACATCAATAGCTGTTCTTTCGGAAGTGCTGGAATTATTGCAACAGATTGGTTAATAATATGATCATTTGACCATTTCAGGAGGCTATAATCTACATTCATAAAATCCATCAGAGAATAGTGTTTAATATTCTCTTTGCTTTCGCTCATAATTCTTATTTTATCGTTAGTTACATTAGGATCATAAACCGAAACCACGTAATGGGTACATCCTTCAGTTGTGTTCTTTATTCTTAGCCGGACCGTCAAAGCATGGTTATCCACCAGTAATATGGCTGCCATAACACTGATGCCATTTGATTCCATCTTGTCAAAATATGCTTTCATAACTAGCCCGAAATCACCGCAGGCAGCAACGCAACGCCCCTCAGGACGGCTGGAAACCAACGCCAAAGTCTGGTTTTTGCATTTTTTGTTGAAGTGCGTGAGAAATTTTTCAGCTGAAGAGTAATCATCTTGATGGGGTTTGTAATCAACATTCTGATAAATATCATTAATATATTGTGCAGCAATGTGTCGGCATACTATACGGTTTTGGGGTCGCCCCGGAAAATAACATTGACCATTAAGTTTAATTCTTGGGAATTCTTTTTCTTTTCTATCTGATTTTAGGTTTAATTCTTGTTTATCAAGAGTGTCTGAGCGTTGAGGTAAAATTTCCATTAGGTATTTTTCAAATATTGGGGCAATGGTTTGAGTAAGTGTCGTGTTTTCGTTTTTATTAATTATCGTAATTTCTTTCTTATCAGCTTGTAAGACGGACGTGGAAAATTTAATGACAAAATCCTTGTTGCTAAAGATATGACGACCATTTTGTCTACAGTTCTCTGAGAAGCTTTTTAATAGAGGCGTCGCCAGCTCCTTGCCAGAAAATTTATCCTCGAGTTCTTTATAAAACAATTCACTCAGGGTTTGGTGTTCATTTGTCTGGGCTGTATTATTAATATTTGCAGAGAAAGAACTACGAGGAATACGAGTAATCATTTAAATATCTCATTGTTTATTGATGTCTTGAATTTTAACTATCAGAACAGTGAAAAAATTTAATATGATTACAACTAAAGAAATATCATAAATCGCTCAATCTCATAATGCAGCCGTAAAAGTTTCGGTGGAATGAGATCTTGCGATTTTGTTAATAATTAAGTGGTTTGATGTTTAAAAATAATGCTGAGTTAATAAAAGTGTGTGAAGTGTATGACATTAAGTTATTTTGGCGTCAATGCGATTAACAGACACCCTTATTCTATTGCCACTCAGGTATGATGGGCAGAATATTGCCTCTGCCCGCCAGAAAAAGTCAGCGCATTCCACCGTACGCCAGCGTCACTTCCTTCGCCGCTTTAATCACCATCGCGCCAAACTCGGTCACGCGGTCATCGGTAATACGTGAAATCGGTCCGGAAATAGAAATTGCGGCAAACGGTTCACGGTGCTCATCGAAAATACACGCTGCAAGGCAACGTAGCCCCAGTGCATGTTCCTCATCGTCAAATGAATAACCCCGTTTGCGCGTTTGGGCGAGATCTTCTTTTAAATGCACAGGAGACACCAGCGTTGCGTGGGTATAGGCATGTAACCCTTTGCGGTGCAGCAGCTTCGTCACCTGTTCTTCGCTCAGTTGGGCTAAAAAGGCTTTACCCGCACCGGAAGCGTGCATCGGCAATTTACCGCCGATAGGCGCGGACATTCGCATCAGATGCGTACACTGTACCTGGTCGATAATAATCGCTTCGTGATCGCTTTGATCAAGCACCGCCATATTGACCGTTTCGCCAGACTCTTCCATTAGATTGCGCAGGATAGGGTGAACAATCGCTAACAAATTACGGCTCTGGAGAAAGCTGCTGCCGACCATAAAGGCATGTGCGCCGATTGCCCAATGTCCCAGTTCGCCAACCTGACGCACGAAACCCTGCTGTTGCATCGTGGTTAGCAGGCGGTGGGTCGTGGAATTGGGTAACCCGGCTTGTTGCGCCAGTTCCGTGAGTGCCACACTGCCATTGGATTCGGCAATCCACTCCAGTAATTTCAGGCCACGCGTTAAAGACTGAACCTGTCCAGTCGCTGGTGCGGTGGCAACGGCGGGTTTTCTGCCGCGTTTCGCGGGAATGAGTGCGACCATGACAGTCTCCTTTTTCTGTATCGTGGAAATCATTTTCATTTTTATTGTTAGCTAATGCAATAGTTACTGAACTGATCCGATGAGTTAATGTTGAACAAATCTCATGTTGCGTGGTGGTCGCTTTTACCACAGATGCGTTTATGCCAGTATGGTTTGTTGAATTTTTATTAAATCTGGGTTGAGCGTGTCGGGAGCAAGTGTGAGCAGCAAAGTGGAACAACTGCGTGCGCAGTTAAATGAACGTATTCTGGTGCTGGACGGCGGTATGGGCACCATGATCCAGAGTTATCGACTGAACGAAGCCGATTTTCGTGGTGAACGCTTTGCCGACTGGCCATGCGACCTCAAAGGCAACAACGACCTGCTGGTACTCAGTAAACCGGAAGTGATCGCCGCTATCCACAACGCCTACTTTGAAGCGGGCGCGGATATCATCGAAACCAACACCTTCAACTCCACGACCATTGCGATGGCGGATTACCAGATGGAATCCCTGTCGGCGGAAATCAACTTTGCGGCGGCGAAACTGGCGCGAGCTTGTGCTGACGAGTGGACCGCGCGCACGCCGGAGCAACCGCGCTACGTTGCCGGTGTTCTCGGCCCGACCAACCGCACGGCGTCTATTTCTCCGGACGTCAACGATCCGGCATTTCGTAATATCACTTTTGACGGGCTGGTGGCGGCTTATCGAGAGTCCACCAAAGCGCTGGTGGAAGGTGGCGCGGATCTGATCCTGATTGAAACCGTTTTCGACACCCTTAACGCCAAAGCGGCGGTATTTGCGGTGAAAACGGAGTTTGAAGCGCTGGGCGTTGAGCTGCCGATTATGATCTCCGGCACCATCACCGACGCCTCCGGGCGCACGCTCTCCGGGCAGACCACCGAAGCATTTTACAACTCATTGCGCCACGCCGAAGCTCTGACCTTTGGCCTGAACTGTGCGCTGGGGCCCGATGAACTGCGCCAGTACGTGCAGGAGCTGTCACGGATTGCGGAATGCTACGTCACCGCGCACCCGAACGCCGGGCTACCCAACGCCTTTGGTGAGTACGATCTCGACGCCGACACGATGGCAAAACAGATACGTGAATGGGCGCAAGCGGGTTTTCTCAATATCGTCGGCGGCTGCTGTGGCACCACGCCACAACATATTGCAGCGATGAGTCGTGCAGTAGAAGGATTAGCGCCGCGCAAACTGCCGGAAATTCCCGTAGCCTGCCGTTTGTCCGGCCTGGAGCCGCTGAACATTGGCGAAGATAGCCTGTTTGTGAACGTGGGTGAACGCACCAACGTCACCGGTTCCGCTAAGTTCAAGCGCCTGATCAAAGAAGAGAAATACAGCGAGGCGCTGGATGTCGCGCGTCAACAGGTGGAAAACGGCGCGCAGATTATCGATATCAACATGGATGAAGGGATGCTCGACGCCGAAGCGGCGATGGTGCGTTTTCTCAATCTGATTGCCGGTGAACCGGATATCGCTCGCGTGCCGATTATGATCGACTCCTCAAAATGGGATGTCATTGAAAAAGGTCTGAAGTGTATCCAGGGCAAAGGCATTGTTAACTCTATCTCGATGAAAGAGGGCGTCGACGCCTTTATCCATCACGCGAAGCTCTTGCGTCGTTACGGTGCGGCAGTGGTGGTAATGGCCTTTGACGAACAGGGACAGGCCGATACTCGCGCACGGAAAATCGAGATTTGCCGTCGGGCGTACAAAATCCTCACCGAAGAGGTTGGCTTCCCGCCAGAAGATATCATCTTCGACCCAAACATCTTCGCGGTCGCAACTGGCATTGAAGAGCACAACAACTACGCGCAGGACTTTATCGGCGCGTGTGAAGACATCAAACGCGAACTGCCGCACGCGCTGATTTCCGGCGGCGTATCTAACGTTTCTTTCTCGTTCCGTGGCAACGATCCGGTGCGCGAAGCCATTCACGCAGTGTTCCTCTACTACGCTATTCGCAATGGCATGGATATGGGGATCGTCAACGCCGGGCAACTGGCGATTTACGACGACCTACCCGCTGAACTGCGCGACGCGGTGGAAGATGTGATTCTTAATCGTCGCGACGATGGCACCGAGCGTTTACTGGAGCTTGCCGAGAAATATCGCGGCAGCAAAACCGACGACACCGCCAACGCCCAGCAGGCGGAGTGGCGCTCGTGGGAAGTGAATAAACGTCTGGAATACTCGCTGGTCAAAGGCATTACCGAGTTTATCGAGCAGGATACCGAAGAAGCCCGCCAGCAGGCTACGCGCCCGATTGAAGTGATTGAAGGCCCGTTGATGGACGGCATGAATGTGGTCGGCGACCTGTTTGGCGAAGGGAAAATGTTCCTGCCACAGGTGGTCAAATCGGCGCGCGTCATGAAACAGGCGGTGGCCTACCTCGAACCGTTTATTGAAGCCAGCAAAGAGCAGGGCAAAACCAACGGCAAGATGGTGATCGCCACCGTGAAGGGCGACGTCCACGACATCGGTAAAAATATCGTTGGTGTGGTGCTGCAATGTAACAACTACGAAATTGTCGATCTCGGCGTTATGGTGCCTGCGGAAAAAATTCTCCGTACCGCTAAAGAAGTGAATGCTGATCTGATTGGCCTTTCGGGGCTTATCACGCCGTCGCTGGACGAGATGGTTAACGTGGCGAAAGAGATGGAGCGTCAGGGCTTCACTATTCCGTTACTGATTGGCGGCGCGACGACCTCAAAAGCGCACACGGCGGTGAAAATCGAGCAGAACTACAGCGGCCCGACGGTGTATGTGCAGAATGCCTCGCGTACCGTTGGTGTGGTGGCGGCGCTGCTTTCCGATACCCAGCGTGATGATTTTGTCGCTCGTACCCGCAAGGAGTACGAAACCGTACGTATTCAGCACGGGCGCAAGAAACCGCGCACACCACCGGTCACGCTGGAAGCGGCGCGCGATAACGATTTCGCTTTTGACTGGCAGGCTTACACGCCGCCGGTGGCGCACCGTCTCGGCGTGCAGGAAGTCGAAGCCAGCATCGAAACGCTGCGTAATTACATCGACTGGACACCGTTCTTTATGACCTGGTCGCTGGCCGGGAAGTATCCGCGCATTCTGGAAGATGAAGTGGTGGGCGTTGAGGCGCAGCGGCTGTTTAAAGACGCCAACGACATGCTGGATAAATTAAGCGCCGAGAAAACGCTGAATCCGCGTGGCGTGGTGGGCCTGTTCCCGGCAAACCGTGTGGGCGATGACATTGAAATCTACCGTGACGAAACGCGTACCCATGTGATCAACGTCAGCCACCATCTGCGTCAACAGACCGAAAAAACAGGCTTCGCTAACTACTGTCTCGCTGACTTCGTTGCGCCGAAGCTTTCTGGTAAAGCAGATTACATCGGCGCATTTGCCGTGACTGGCGGGCTGGAAGAGGACGCACTGGCTGATGCCTTTGAAGCGCAGCACGATGATTACAACAAAATCATGGTGAAAGCGCTTGCCGACCGTTTAGCCGAAGCCTTTGCGGAGTATCTCCATGAGCGTGTGCGTAAAGTCTACTGGGGCTATGCGCCGAACGAGAACCTCAGCAACGAAGAGCTGATCCGCGAAAACTACCAGGGCATCCGTCCGGCACCGGGCTATCCGGCCTGCCCGGAACATACGGAAAAAGCCACCATCTGGGAGCTGCTGGAAGTGGAAAAACACACTGGCATGAAACTCACAGAATCTTTCGCCATGTGGCCCGGTGCATCGGTTTCGGGTTGGTACTTCAGCCACCCGGACAGCAAGTACTACGCTGTAGCCCAAATTCAGCGCGATCAGGTTGAAGCTTATGCCCGCCGTAAAGGTATGAGCTTTACCGAAGTTGCGCGCTCGCTGGCACCGACTCTGGGGTATGACGCGGACTGATTCACAAATCTGTCACTTTTCCTTACAACAAACAGGGCGCTCAATGAGTGCCCTGTCTCTTTATTAATATGAAACACTTATACTGGAAACAGGCTGGAATAATCTTAGCCGGAAAAACGAATGTCAAAAGGCACAGTAAAGATGCCAGTCAGCGTGTTTCCGGTCCTTTGGTCATTCAATTGCTTCAGGAACATATAACGATAAGGAGAACCTGAACTCGTGTTAACGCTGCTTCACCTGCTTTCTGCCGTCGCCCTGCTGGTCTGGGGGACTCATATTGTTCGAACCGGCGTAATGCGCGTCTTCGGCGCGCGTTTGCGTACTGTCCTTAGCCGGAGCGTCGAAAAAAAGCCGCTCGCCTTTTGCGCGGGGATCGGCGTTACCGCACTGGTACAGAGCAGTAATGCCACCACCATGCTGGTGACCTCGTTTGTCGCTCAGGATCTGGTAGCCCTCGCACCGGCTCTGGTCATTGTGCTGGGTGCAGATGTCGGGACGGCGCTAATGGCGCGTATTCTCACCTTCGACTTATCCTGGCTGTCACCGTTACTTATTTTTATCGGCGTGATTTTTTTCCTCGGACGCAAACAGTCACGCGCCGGGCAACTGGGCCGCGTCGGTATTGGTCTTGGGCTGATTTTGCTAGCGCTGGAGTTGATTGTGCAGGCCGTAACGCCGATCACCCAGGCAAACGGCGTTCAGGTGATCTTTGCCTCGCTGACCGGCGATATTCTGCTGGATGCGCTGATTGGCGCGATGTTCGCCATTATCAGCTACTCCAGCCTTGCTGCTGTACTGCTGACCGCGACTCTGACCGCCGCAGGCATTATCTCCTTCCCCGTGGCGCTCTGTCTGGTGATTGGTGCTAACCTCGGTTCCGGCCTGCTGGCGATGCTCAACAACAGTGCCGCCAATGCCGCAGCCCGCCGTGTCGCGCTGGGTAGTCTGCTGTTTAAGCTGGTGGGTAGCCTGATTATCCTGCCGTTTGTCCATTTGCTGGCAGAGACAATGGGGAAGTTGTCATTGCCAAAAGCGGAACTGGTGATCTATTTCCACGTCTTCTACAACCTTGTACGTTGCCTGGTCATGCTGCCATTTGTTGACCCGATGGCACGGTTTTGCAAAACGATTATTCGCGATGAACCGGAACTGGATACCCAGCTACGGCCTAAACATCTGGATGTCAGCGCGCTGGATACGCCCACGCTTGCTCTGGCGAACGCCGCGCGCGAAACCCTGCGCATTGGCGACGCCATGGAACAGATGATGGAAGGGCTGAATAAAGTGATGCACGGCGAGCCACGGCAGGAGAAAGAGCTGCGTAAGCTGGCAGATGATATCAACGTTCTCTACACCGCCATTAAGCTGTATCTGGCGCGGATGCCAAAAGAGGAACTGGCAGAAGAAGAGTCGCGTCGCTGGGCGGAGATTATTGAAATGTCGCTCAACCTTGAACAGGCTTCCGATATCGTCGAGCGCATGGGGAGTGAAATTGCTGATAAATCGCTGGCAGCACGGCGGGCATTTTCGCTTGATGGGTTGAAGGAACTGGATGCGCTCTATGAGCAATTGCTCAGTAATTTAAAGCTGGCAATGTCGGTGTTCTTCTCTGGCGATGTCACCAGCGCTCGTCGTTTGCGCCGTAGTAAGCATCGCTTTCGCATTCTTAATCGCCGCTATTCCCACGCCCACGTCGATCGCCTGCATCAGCAAAACGTGCAGAGCATTGAAACCAGTTCGCTACATTTAGGCTTACTGGGAGATATGCAGCGCCTGAACTCGCTGTTTTGTTCGGTGGCTTACAGTGTGCTGGAACAGCCGGATGAAGATGAAGGACGGGACGAGTATTAATATTGTGAATCCTGTAGGCCTGATAAGACGCGTCAAGCGTCGCATCAGGCACTATGAACAAGATGCCGGATCATGCATCCGGCAATTCACTTAAAAACGGTGACCCGCTTCCAGCGGCACCGCTTCTTCACCAGCCTTAAACACATAAGTGGTGTTCGGGCCACCCAGCGTAGCGTGACCTTTACTCACTGTGATCCAGTTACCTTCCGGTAGACCAATAATCGTCAGTTCTGGCGCGACGACCAGCAGTTCGCGAATACGCTGTTCACGGGTTTCACCTTTATGGCCTTCCGGCAGCGCGTTGGTGAAGTGCGGGTTGATTTGCAACGGGAACAGATTTAGCGCATCGAAACCTTGCGGATCGACAATCGGCATATCGTTGGTGGTACGAATGGTTGGGCAAGCAAGGTTAGCGCCTGCGCTCCAGCCAATATACAGAGCGCCACGTTTAACCACGTCAGTAATTGGTGCCAGCAGCCCGCGCTCGCGGCACTGTTTCAGCAACTGGAAAGTATTCCCGCCGCCGACAATCACGATCTCAGCATTTTCAATCGCGGCAACGGGATCGACAACGCTATGAATACCGGTGACAGAAACACCCAGCGGAGCGAGAACCGCAGCCGTTTTCGCTGTGTAATCATCCCAGGTCTGCGTTACGCCAGCGAAAGGGATAAACACCGCTGAGCGGCGACCCTGCAACTGTTCAGCAATTAGCGGCAGTGCATGTTCCAGCCAGGCTTTACCCGGCAGCGTCGAGTTACTCAATAAAAGCAGTTCCATTACTTCTCCGGTTAGTAAGAAATCACGGGAGGCATGCTACCACTGCGAATTTAACCACTTACTGACATGGCTCACGATGTCGCACATTGCTTCTGGAAAGTGATTTGAGCAGGTAACGAATTCAAGCCAATGGAAATAACAAATAGATCGCTCATGACTATTTTTTATCAACCCAAAGGTACGGTATATTCCGTTTTTTACAGGAGAATTTATGCTGCCCGACTCATCAGTCCGTTTAAATAAATACATCAGCGAAAGCGGAATTTGCTCACGCCGCGAAGCGGATCGCTATATCGAGCAAGGCAATGTGTTCCTTAATGGCAAGCGAGCCACCATTGGCGATCAGGTGAAACCCGGCGACGTTGTGAAAGTAAACGGTCAGTTGATTGAACCTCGGGAAGCCGAAGATTTGGTACTTATCGCCCTGAACAAGCCCGGTGGTATTGTACGCACCACCGAAGATGGCGCGCGCGATTACATTGTCGCTTGCGTTAC
>ERZ1023977.99-NODE-99-length-11422-cov-8.608340_pt1 | contig 11422 bp, 6 predicted proteins | sample MGYA00380433_ERZ1023977 | MGnify/ENA primary metagenome ERZ1023977 (study PRJEB33179, sample SAMN07449059) | human gut metagenome | biome: Human-gut; feature: Human associated habitat; material: Faeces | host: Homo sapiens | place: India:Kasaragod | collected...
CCTATGCTGGCCGACCTTGAGCACAGTGAGTTCCTTCTCATTGCACATAAACCATACCTCCGCTGTCAACATTGGGATGGCTGCGTACACGAGATTTTCTTGAATTGCAAGCCTTTTTTTGCTCAAAATTCTTGCAGAAGCAGCGCCTTGGTTATTGACTATTTCCCCTTAAAATGTCTTTGCCAGTCGTTGAAAATTTCACCCCTATCACTTTCCACAGGTTTTCGCGGCAAACATCGTGGGCACCCCTTAGAATTGCAAGCAAACGCTCTTTTCCACTCACCGATATCACAGTTACTTTAAGCCTCAATGTGTATAAAAAATAAGATGACCATTCGCCCTTTTGTTTTAGGGTTTGTTTTGCTCATCTCTAAGAAAATACGGGTTGAGATCATGCGGAGAGGGGGACTTATCATAAACGATATTCTAAAGCGGTTTTGTTGGTTGGACGACAAAATGACCGCCGGATGATACCGGCGGTCATTTTATCGTCTTGGCGTTATCTCGGCCTTCTGCGATCGTGCTCGGCGTAGTAGGCGCGCTTGCTCCCGAGCATCTTCTCGTCCGCCTCGCGGACCAGCTCTCTTAGCCCGTTTGCCGCCTCGCAGACGGCGATGCCGTAGGAGATGCCGTAGCCCTGCGCGGCAAGGCTTTCAGAAACCGCCCGCATCCGCGCCTCGTATTCCGCCTCTGCCGCCGGCGCGGGAAACACGACGAACTCGTCGCCGCCGACGCGGTAGAGATCGTCCCTCGGAAACTGCTCCCGCAGACGCTCTGCGACCGCGCGCAGCAGCTGATCGCCCGCCTCGTGACCGCGCTCGTTGTTAATCTCGTGCAGGCCGTTCGCGTCGATATAAATGCAGGCGGCCGGAGCGATGACGCGCTGGTCGCTCTTGCGCAGACACTTCTCATAGGCGACACGGTTCATCAGGCCCGTGCCCTGGTCCGTAATGCTCATACGGTAAACGCCGCGCCGCGCCGAGGCGAGATACCAGACCATAAAGCCAAGATAGCTCAGCAGCAGCGCGGTAACGATGATCGCCATCATCGAAAGCGTCTCCACCACGCCGCGCGTGCCCGCCAGCGCCTCCGCCTCGCTCACACCGAGCACGACGCTCCAGTTGTTGATGCCGACAGGCTCGTAGTGCAGGTAGAGCGTCAGCCCCGTGGATTGGGAGACGGTGCACATATCGCCGCCGATGCCGTTGGGGATTTTTTCCATCGCCTCCTCGTAGGTGTAGCCCTTGAGCATTTTGCGGCCACGCAGCTCCGAGAGGTTGCCGAGCGAGTCATGCCAGGTATCCAGCAGGATGTCGCCGTTGTTGCCGTCCACAAGAAGGAGGAAGGCATTGCCGTTGTAGGGGTCGATCTGATAGTTTTGGGAAAGCTCCTGCAGGGGGACGACGCCGTAGAGGATGGCGACGGTCTCGCCGTCGCGCACCACCGGCACGGCGTTGCGCACCACCAGCTTTTCCGGCGCAAAGTAGCTTGTCACGCGGTCTGAGATGTACGCGCCCCGCGCCGCCTCTGTTTCAAAATCGAATGTGCCGGAAACGTCGTAGCGGGTGCCGTCGGTCAGCAGCAGCGTGCCGTCGGGCCGCAGCAGCGCGACGGTGGAGACAAAGGTCTCACTGAGGCTGAAGGATTTCATGATGCGCAGCACCGCGTCATTGTCACGCTCGTCATGCCCCGCGATCAGCTCCGCCATGGCGGAGAGGATGGTCTGGTCCGCGTTCGCCGTGTCGGCAAGATCCTTTGCGATCTGGCGCGTCGCGGTAGCCAATTCGTCAAAGGAGCGCTGTGTGATCTCACGATTCGCCCGCCGGACGAGGAAAAAGACCGAACAGAAGAGCAGCACGCCGATCAGGAGCGTGACCGCCACCATCATGCCTACTCGTTTTTTGTTGACCATGTTCATTTCTCCTTTATCCTTCCCCCCTGTCGCGCGCCGCCAGGCTGCGCAGGAAGGATTCCGCTTCGCGCCCGGGCAGGACGCGCGAGAAATAAAAGCCCTGAATGAAGTCGCAGCCCGCCGCAAGCACGGCGTCGCACATTGCCTTGTCCTCCACGCCCTCGCACAGCACGCGGATGCCCATGTCGTGCGAAAGACGGATCATGCCCTCCAGCAGCGCGTGGGCACGCGGCAAGGCGGACTCGATCACGATGCTGCGGTCGATCTTCACGCCGTCGATTGGGTAGGTGCTCAGGTCGGAGAGCGAGGAATAGCCCGCGCCGATATCGTCCAGCACGATGCGAAGCCCCATCGCGTGCAGCCCCTCGATCGTCCGCAGCGCCGCCTCGCGGTCGTGCGCGTAGGAGTCCTCCGTCAGCTCCACCACAAGGCGGTCGCGCGTAAAGTCGTACTGCTCGATGATCTCGTGCACGCGCGCGAGGATCTTTTCGTCTGCGATGGACTGGCGCGTGAAGTTGCACGAGAGCCACAGCGTCCCGCGCCCCTCCCGCTTCCACGTCTGGAGCTGCACGCACGCGCAGCGGAGCATATAGAGATCCAGCTCGGTGATCGTGCCGGCGCGGATCATCAGGTCGATGTATTTCGAGGGCATGAGCAGTCCCTCCTCCGGATTTTGCCAGCGCGAGACGGCCTCCGCGCCGACGACCGTGCCGGCGCGATCGACAACGAACTGGAGGTACGGCTCAAATTCGCCCTTTTCCACCGCCTTGCTCATGCTGCCGCGCAGACGCTCGAGCTGCTCGCTCTCGTCGATCATGCCGCGCGTGCTGAACGCGCAGGGCGTTTCCGTGCGGAACGCGTGGGCACAGCCCTGGCGCGCGTTGTAGAGCGCAGCCTCGGCGCCGCAGTCGGGGTTTTCCGACAGCGAGCAGATGCCCGCGCGGAACGCGCCGGCATATTCGGCGCGGAAGCCCGCAAGGTAGCCGTTCAGCCCGCGGATAAGCCCCTCGGCGCGCTGCTGTGCCGCCTCGCGGCTGCCGCACTGACACACGAGCGCGAACATCCCGCGCCCCACGCAGGCGAGGTATTCCTCGCGTCCGCAGCCAAGGCGCAGATACTCCGCCGCGCGGGAGAAGATCTCCCCGCGCTCCGCCTCGCCAAAGCGCCGTTCGAGCGAGGGCATATCGCAGCCGATGCAGAAGACATAGACGATGCTTCTGAGCGGGGCGGGGATGAGCGTTTCCATGCAGTTCAGATAATACCCGTCGTTGCCGATGCCGTAGCGCGGGTCGATGAGGGCGTTGGCCTTTTGCTCGGCACGCTTTTTTCGCGCAAAGACTATCAGCGCGACCGCCGCGGCAAGCATCGCCGCGATCAATGCGGCGAGCGTAATGAGCCACCTGGTACGGTAGGCTTCCGCGCCGCTGCTATTCATATAGTCTGCCAGGACGCCGATGCTCTCCGCGCCGGAGAGGTCCTCCAGCGCCTGTGCAAGCGCGCCGGCCAGTTCCGGCGTGAGTGCGTTGGTAAAGCCAACATATATCGCGCGCTCTGCGCCGTCATGTTCTATCGTGCAGAGCAGCACTTGACGGCGCATCGCGCCGCTGTCGACCGTGCCGGAGGGATAGGCGGAAATAATGTCCGCCTGCCGGTTTGCGGTCTGCTGCGCCTGCGTTGTGTTCTTGCTGTACGGAAGATAGACAAGATCGTACCCTGTCTGCTCACTCAGGCGCTCGTACAGCTTCGGCAGCAATCCGACATAGCATTCTCTGCCGCGGTCATAGGACTCGATGGGATAGAGATCGGCGTTTCCCGAGATCAGAAGCGTCTCCCTCGCGCTTGCATCCTGCATACAGCACAGCAGCGCTCCGATCGTCAGCACGGCGCAGAGCGTGATTTCCAAGAGCTTTTTTCGGCGCACAGGCGGCACCCCCTCTATTTCAAATCGATCTTGCGGCGCTCGATGCGCCCCCAGCTGAGTTTTTTCTTCCTATAGCCGATAAAGGCCGTGCAGCGCACCCATGCGAGAATAAAGCGCAGGAACACCAGCTCAAAGAGACACAGACAGACGGCCTTGAGGCCGTCGCTGAACGAGAGCGTGAGGTCCGCCGTGTAGATGCGCGAGAAAAAGGCGGTGAGCGTCAGGACCCCGCCGAAGACGGCGAGATGAGGAAAAAGAGCAGCATGAACGGCACGTTGATGAGGTCGCACCACCATGCGAGCACCATCGTGAACACGCCGAAGACCTCGATAAACGGCGAAAGCAGCTCGTAAATGAGGAAATAGAAATAGGATACAAAGCTCACCGCGCCGAACCTGTGATTGGAAAACATGACGCGATGCTTGTACATACTCTGGAACAGGCCCAGATGCCAGCGCTTGCGCTGCTTGCACAGATCGCGCAGCCGCTCGGGCACCTGCGTCCAGCAGATGGCGTCGGTGGCGTAGCGAATGGCATAGTCGATGTTGTTGACCGTGCAGTATTCGTGCAGCTTGACCACCAGCTCCATATCCTCGCCCATCGTTCCGCTGTCATAGCCCCCTGCCGCGATGACGGTATCCTTTTTGAACAGCCCGAACGCGCCGGAAATGATGAGTGAGCCGTTGAAGCGGTCAAAGAGGATGCGCGAGGCGAGGAAGGAGCGGTCATATTCCAGCACCTGCATGAAGGCGAGAATATTGCGCGGCAGCCGGTAATGCTTCACCCGTCCGTTTTCCAGCTCAACATCGTTGGAGATGCGGACGATGCCGCCAACCGCCACCACATTGCCGTTTTCCAATATCGGCTGGGCGATGCGGCGCAGAGAGTCGTACTGCAGAACGGAGTCCGCGTCCATGCAGATAAAGTACGGGAAATTTGCGGCGTTGATGCCCATGTTCAGCGCGTCTGCCTTGCCGCCGTTCTTTTTTCGGATGAGCGTCACCGGTACCTTCTGTGCGCGTGTCTCATAGACGTATTCCTCGCGCTGACAGTTGATCTGCCGGCGAATGGGCCGGTGAACAAGGTGCATATCAAATGTCTCGGCCAACACCTCCGAGGTGCGGTCCTTCGATCCGTCGTCCACCACAATGATCTCATAGGCGCGGTATTCCAGCGTCAGCAGCGAGCGCACGGTGTCTGCCACGGTGACCTCCTCATTGTAGGCGGGAACGATGATACTGATGGGCAGGTAGTAATCCGAGGGCAGAATGCTTTTGAACATTTCCTGCCGGCGGTGCTTGTACAGCTCAAGTGAGCCGACGACGACCGACAGAAACAAAAAGGTCGAGTAGCCGATCAGATAAGCGATAAAGAAATAGCCCACCCACTCAAGAAACAGCTTTATACCGTCGTACATACTGCGTCCTCCTTTCGCTCCTCCAGCTCCCGCACATCAAAGCGATAGCGCAGGATCTCGGAGGCGTAGCGGTCGTGCCCCTCGATCACGTCGATCAGATCGCGGTAGCCGAAGCCGAGCTGCTCCAGACTTTTTGACGCGTTGAAGCGGATATACCAGTTGGGATGATAGAGGTTCCTCTCCAGCACCGCCGCAGTCTCCGCCCCGGGATAGCTCGCCAGCACCGACGAGGCGATGGCTGCATACTCCCAGCGCGCGTTTTCCGAGGGCGTCGCATAGCGCAGCAGATCGGCGTAGGCGGGGGGATAGGGGTAGTGTCCGAGGTAGCGCAGGCAGGAAAAGCGCACCTCGTCGTCCTGCGCGGGATCGTTGAGGAGCGCGTGTATTTTCTCGCAGTATGCGCCGGAGGAAAAGCGGAAATAGTTGAGCAGCGTCACCTGCATCCACGGCTGAAACGCATCAAACGCCTCCCAAAGCGCGTCGGCAAGCTCCCATGTGTCGCCCGTGTAGTTCAGCAAGCCGTCGGAGAGGAGCTTGCTGTGATAATAGAGGCTGCTTGCGTCGATGATCCGCAGCGCACGCACGATGATCTGCGCGTCGCCCGAGGTGTAGAGCGCCTGCATGGCATTCTCGCGGCAGTAGATGCTCGGCTCATGCAGCAGTTCGAGCAACACCTCCTTGAGCGGCGCGTCGTCCGCGCCGCCGAGCAGCCGGTATTTCTTGATGATGTAGGGGAAGTACGCCGCCTCGATCTCCTCGCGGCGGCAGTAATCCTCTGCCAGCGCGATCATTACACCGTTAAGCGCCGTCAGATAGGAGCGGGTCAGCTCTGGCCGCCTCACGCACAGGCACTCCAGCGCGGCGTCAAAGGCCGCCATGCCGTTCACGCGGCGCAGTCTGCGCTCCATGAAGCGAAGGTGCTCCTCGTTGACCTCGCCGGTGAGGGCGAGGTGGTCGAGCTCGCGCTCCACCGTCAGCTCAAGGCGGATGCCGGCGCGGAAGGACCGATGCTCCCTGCGCTGCGAAAGGAGCGCCGTTACAATGTTAAAGAGGATCATGCCGGCGCAGATGCCGAGATAGACGTAGATCAGAATTTGAGCAAACACCGGCGTTCTTCCTTTCTTGTGTGTTTTACTGCCAGAGCTTTTGCAGAATGTAGTACGAGGGCTTGAGCCGCTCGTGATAGCTGACCGTATTGCCCCAGCCCTTGAGCGCGGCGGGATAGAGCGGCGTGCGCTCCTGCGCCGCGCCGTCGGTAAGACCGAGGTACATCGTGTCGATAGTGATGTAGTCCACACCGTAGTTTTCATAGTAATCGTCGTGGATGGTCATGCGCGAGGGGTCTGAAAAGTTCAGAAGCTGCCAGGGGAGCTTCAGCTCCACATAGTCGCCCGCGAAGATGAAGTCCGCGAGGGAATCGTAGTCCGGCGCGGCAGGGTTCGCGTTGCCGTAGGCAAGATCGCCCGTCTCGTAGGTCTCAGAGCTTGCCTGCCAGTTGCCCGTGAGCAGCGGCGTCGCCGTCTGGAGCATCAATTCGATGGGCTTGAACAGCGGTGTGTCCGCGTCGGGCGGGTCAAGGTAGGCGTCCGCGTCGTGCGTTTCGTGGTAGAACATGGCGCGCAGCACCTCATAGCGCTCCTGCACCAGGAGGCGGCTGTTGTCCCTGCCGTCGATGGCGAGGACGAAGTCCACCGGGTCCTCAAAGCGCAGGCCGAAGTTTTCGCAGTAGGTGCTGCCCGTCTTGGGCGTGGTGTCGATGGGGATGTAGAGCGTTTTCTGTCCGTTCGCAAAGCCCTTTTCATAGGCGAGCAGATAGATGAACTTCTCGTCGTATTTCCTCGAAAGGGCGCGCGTGCCGGTATCGAAGAGCTTGTCCTCCTCCGTCCACTCGCTGAGGTCGCCGTCCACATACGCGATGCATTCCTCCGCGCCGGGGTCGAAGGAGAGAAGCCCGAAATACTGCTCGTTGGTCTGGTAGTCACTCCAGTAGGGCGTGCGCTGCAGGTTCACCGCGTGCATGGTGTTCCAGGTGCGCTTGAACCACTCGTCCTGCCAGGTAAAGACGCAGCCGCCCGCGCAGTTTGCCGCGGTGATGTCGCGCCAGCAGTCCACGAGCGCCTGCCCCTGCTCCTGCTCGGACATATGGCCCTGATTGCGTCCGGTGTTCCGGTCAATCTGCGCCATGCCGCGCCCGGTGGAAACGCCAAACTCGGAGATGACGACGGGCATCGTGTGATGCCGCCGCAGGGCGCGCAGATAGGCAAGGTAGGTGTTCGCCGCGCCGGTCTCATCGTAGAAGTCCGATCGGCGCAGCACGGAACCGATGGGCGTGCCGGGACCGGTCTCCGCACGGGAGATGACGGCCTTGCCGTCCCAGATGGGCGTGCGGTCCATCGCCGCGGGGTTGAGGATATAGTTGAGATAGTCGGGATAGTAGGGATACACATGGTAGGAGGCAAACTGACCGGCGAGGAAGGCATCCTCCGCACGGATATGCTCCACATCCACCTGCGCGCACTTCATAAAGAAAGTCGTGATATCCTCCGGGTAGAGGAAGGGGTCGGTGGTCGGCCAGTTGGAAAACGCCACAAGGCGCTGGGTCTTGTAGCGGCGGCTTTCATATGAGACGATCCGATCGCCCACCTGCGCGAGCATGGATTCAAAGGCGGAGGCGTCCTCCGTCGCGGAGAGGTACGTTCCCTGATAGGGCGGCAGATCGGGGTATTTGTGGTTGGTGTAGGTGACGGTCACATCCTCCCACTCCACACCGAGAATATAGCCGATGACCCAGCGGGAAACATCCTTATTGTAAAAGCCCGATCCCGTGCCCCGCCCGAGCGAGATCTTCTTGTTGCCGTGCAGAACGTCGACCAGTATGCGCCCGTCCCTGACGAAGGTCTCAAGAAAGTCCTTGTCATAGGCGTCGCGGTGGGAGTTTTGGATATAGTCGTTCACCCATACGCCGTGGATGAGCCAGAGCGGTTCCTCGTTCGCCTCCTCGCGCGCGGTGTTGTACTCGTAGAAGGCGTTGTAGAAGTCGTCGTGGAGCGTAATGTAGACGCGCACGGTGTTCGCGCCCATCTCCTGCATCTGGGCAAACCAGCGCAGATAGGTCTCCTTGCTGACGGCGTAGTCCGTCGCCCACTCGCCTGGGACGCCCACGCCGAGGTTCACGCCCTTGACGGTGAACTCCTCCGGTCCCGCGCCGCGGTCCATATAAAGGTGCTGCGCGTCGGTGGACATGAAAGCGCTGACCGGCGCGTCCGGCTGAAGGTCGATGTACCAGCCGAGGTAGTAGCGCGCGGTGTCGTAGGCGAGATAGCCTAAGATCAGGGCGGTGAGCACGATGAGAAATCTTTTCAAGCCGCCGCCCTCCTTTCTCGATGGTGTGGTGGCTCAGTGGTTGAATTTCTTGTTTTTGGATTCGTGGCTGTACTGGCGAAGAATGTCGATATTCTCGTCCATCCACGCGCCGCGCTCGATGCAAAAGCGCTTCATCTGCGCGACGGCAGCCGCGTGTGAGTGCGGGTTGCGCCACGCGGGGGAGAGCATATCCTTTTCGAGCGTGTAGCCCCAGACGGAGAAATTGCGGTCGACGGCGGGGCCGAGCCATGCGGTAACGTCGTCCATGTAGGCGCAGAGATACTCGTCGCTGAGGATGCCCTGACGCAGCTCGCGGTAGCGGTCGATGACGGCGTTTATGAACTTCTCGTCTTTGCTGAGCATATAGTACCAGACATTGTACTGCAGCTCAAAATGCTGCGGCTCTGCGACCGGATGACTGTAGTTGTCACAGGCGGAGTTGAAGTCCCAGATGCACATTTTGTATTTGCCGCGCACATCCCTGTAGATATAGGTGGAAAGCCAGCCCGCATCATAGTTGCAGGTAAACTCGTTGAGGATAAAGTAGTCCACGAAAGAGCTCATGTCCGCCTGCTCCCACCATGCATAGGGCTCGGTATCATAGTCATAGGAGTAGAGTGACTTTTCAAAGTCGGAGAAATCCTGTGCGATCCACGCCGCGCGCTCCGGCGTGAGCCATTTTGTTCCCGGATAGACGATGTCTATATCCTGCAGATTTCGCAGGGCATATTGGGAGAAGGTCTCGATGTTTTTGACCTCGTTGCCGCTGCCGCGGTCAAGGCGCAGAGCGTAGCTCGTCTGCACGGTGTCCTTCGACGGCTCCGTGAGCTTCAAGCGGGCATCCGCGCCGGAGCTGACAGTCTCCGTCATAACATAAAGCCCCTGATACACTCCGTTGAGCAGCACCTCGCAGAAGCGCACATTCGGCGCGTAGTCCATGATCTCGCCCGCAAGATTGTACCACATATAATTGCGGATGAGCGTCTTATCGAGGTACGGCCCATGCAGCGCCCACTCGTCGAAGGCATCCATCCCCAGCATGGCGACATCGCGCGAGGCCGCACCGTCGTCGGTCAGCGTCTTGACAAGGTAGCTGTGCTTATCAAAATAGCGCGAGGAGTTGCCTCGCACTCGAATGTCAATGACGCTCTGAAGCGTCGGCGTGTCGGTGGGGTGATTGTTGCCCTCGGCATGATCCACCACCGAGACGGACGCGCGCAGCAGCGTACTGCCGTCTGCGGTCGTGGTGAAAGCATCGTCCTCACGGCCGCTGCCGCCACTCCGGATGGGAACGCCGGGGATCTCCGCGCCGCCGGTGTCGATGAGAACGAGCGGCAGATGAGAGCAGAGCAGATCTTCTCCGTGGTCGGCACAGGGTGTATAGGCGGGGCGCTCAAGATGCTGATGATAGCGTGGGTGCTCATCGGTCAGCACGGCTGACAGGTTTGTTGCGGATAGGAGAAGCAGCAGCGCACAGGCCGCAAGAGCCATTCGCTTGTATTTCATGTTCGTCTCCGCTCCCCTCTTTCCGGTTTCTCAGTTCGACACCTCGTCGTTCTGCATGACAAGATTGACATAGTCGATGCTTCCCAGCGAATAGATGCTGCCGGGAATGTCCGGCGTTGTCAGCTCCGCGCGGCGCAGGAGCTTTTGCGTGATCTCGTAGATCAGTTCGACCGTATCCTCCGTCGTGTTTTCCACACGCAGCGTCGCTTTGGCGCGAAAGAGCTTGTAGACCTGCGCCTTGCTCGGCTCCTGCTTGCTGCGGTGGGCGCGGATGATGAGCAGCATCCGGTTATCGCTCTTGATGCAGCCGAGCAGCAGGATCACCGCGAAGGTCACGGCGCTGCCGATGCAGGCCACGGCATAATCGCCCACGCCGCAGCAGATGCCGACAATGATGGACCAAAAAATATAAACCGTATCGCGCGAGTCCTTGATGGCGGTGCGGAAGCGGACGATGGACAGCGCGCCCACCATACCGAGAGACAGCGCGATGTTGTTGCCGATGACGGTCATGACCGTCCCCGTCAGCACCGCGAGAATGACGAGTGAGGCGTTGAACTTGCGGCTGTAGATCGTCCCGCGGTGGGAGATGGCGTAGGACAGGAAGATAAAAAAGCCCAGCACAGCGGCAAGGACGATATTGAGCAGAATATCCTCCCACGACATATCGCGGGGTGTGGTAAAAAGGTTCAGGATCTGTTGTCTCATGGTGTTTTCCTCCTATAGCCTCGTCTGACATCCGTTTTGGCGGGCAAGCACATATTTGCTGACAGAAAGCTCACTGCGATCCACGCTGTTGATCAGCTCGCGAAGATAATCGAGCAGAAAGCCGTTGTACTTGACCTCAAGCACCACGCAGTACGGATCGAGCACGGGGTTCATGTTCAGCCGCGGCGAAAAGAGGTCGAAGCAGCTCTCGACGGAAACAATGCGGCTGTCAAAGGTAATGCGTATTTTGTTCTCCTTGGCGATAAATGCCTTGCGGTCGTATTCTACGATCGTTTTGGGGCGATAGCACCGGCTGTGCATCAGCGCGTAGCACTCCGCGGCAAAAGACTCCGGATACCGCAGCAGCGGCGCGTAGTCGCCGCGCGTGAGCGCTTGGGCATCCTCCCGTGTCACGCGCAGAGAGCGCTTGAGCTGACTTGCGCCCTGCTTCTGCTTCATCTCCAGCATGGCGAAGTCTGCCGCCGGATCATAGCAGCGCAGGCGCAGCTTGCGCCGCAGCTCTACGCCCGCAGCCTTTTCGTGGAAGTCCCTGTCGTCGAGCGTATCGAAGTAAAGCGAGCGGACAGGGTAGCCG
>ERZ1023977.103-NODE-103-length-11353-cov-9.632413_pt1 | contig 11353 bp, 10 predicted proteins | sample MGYA00380433_ERZ1023977 | MGnify/ENA primary metagenome ERZ1023977 (study PRJEB33179, sample SAMN07449059) | human gut metagenome | biome: Human-gut; feature: Human associated habitat; material: Faeces | host: Homo sapiens | place: India:Kasaragod | collected...
TAAGGGGCGAAAAAGTCGTGCGTTTATCGAGGCTCATGGTGGAGACGGAGGGGTTTTGGAAATTGGGAATGGTGTAGATAAATCGGGCGCCCGGGTTCTCCTGCAACACCCGCTCCAAAGCGGCGGTGTCCATACCGTCTGCCTCCATAGGCACACCGGCCAGCTTACAGCCGTAGGAGCGGAAGCAGTTCAGCGAGCCGATAAAGGACGGTTCCTCGCAGATCACCGTGTCGCCCTCGTTGCACAGCACCTTGGTAACCAGGTCCATAATTTGGGTTGCGCCGCTGACGATCAGCAGATCGTCCCCATCGGTACCGATCTTTTCTCGCCGGGCAAGCCAGTCCCGCACCGTGTCCCGCAGGGGCTGATACCCCTCGGACACGCCGTACTGCAAGGCGTCAATGGGCGTTTTTTGCAGAATATCGGCGGTAATAGCCCGTACCTCGTCCACCGGAAACGCATCCGGCGCCGGGTTGCCCGCTGCCAGCGGAATAATGGCCGGGTCGGCGGTAGCCTTTAAGATCTCTCGAATGGCGCTGGGTTGCAGTGCGGAGATCTTGTTTGAAAATGTGTATTCCATTAAGAATCGCTGTCCTTCTTTTGCAGCAAAGTCAGCACGAAGTTGGCTAAGATGGCTGCGTTATTATTCTTGGTATTCTCCACATATTTGGACTGAAACGCATAAAGCGCGTCATAATCATAAGCCGCCGCGCGCAGACTGTCTGCCAGCGCGTCCGCGTCCGTAAAGGTGGCAGCAGGCATCTCCTGCCGCAAGTCCACATTCAGCCCCCGATCCCGCATATACAGATCATAATCCGGCACAAAGAAATACAGGGGTTTCATTAAGAGGGACGCCTCAAAGGCGCAGGCGGAATAGTCCGTCACGATGGTGTCTGCCAGTTGCATCAATTCATAGGTGGAGTAGCTGCCGTGGATACTGAATTCCGGGTCCGGCTTTACCTTGCTCAGCGGGTGGGTATGCACCACCAACCGGTAGGTCTCCTGCTCCGCAAAGGCCAATTTCAGTTCCTGGGCCACATAGGCCTCACGATCTCGGAAAGTGGGCAGATACAGCACCAGCCGCCGGTCACTGAGACCCGGGTTCTCTGCATAAAAGCGCTGAGCCAGCCCCTCTTTGGGCGTCACAATATCGTCCACCCGAGGCAGGGAGCAAATTTTGATCTTCTCCGCCGGGCAGCCAAAGGCTTCCATATAAAACCGAGCGGTGGCTGCCGAGGGGCACAACACATAGTCGTAACCTCGGTGCATATGCATGGCGTGGCTCAAGCGGGCATCCCGCCCCTCCTTGGTGCCCAGGGATTGCAAGCCGAATTTCTTAACGGCCCCCAGTGCGTGCCACATCTGCACCACCTGCACGCCGGCTTTATGCCGCAGGCAGGACACAGCGATGGAGTAAGTGTCTACGATCACCACTTTGGAGGAAGCCAGGGCTTTCATATCCCCTACCAAATGGCCGAAATAGCGAAGCTTGCCGGCAAAGCCGTCCTCCATCATTTGCAGCCGAAACACCTGGCGGGTGCCGGGGGCTTTCTCCTCTATGGCCTGTTCCAGCAGCTGCATATCCAAACTCTTCTCATTGCTTTGGCGAGAGAGATAGACCACCTGATCCTGCACCTTGCAAAAGGCTTTCAGCGGCAGATAAATCAGCTGCAGCAGCGCCTGAAACAGATAAACAAACAGAATTTTCATAAAATTTTACGCATAGAGCGGGTATTTTTTGCAGATTTCTGCCACGCCCGCTGCAATGTTCTCTTTTTGATTATCAAAGTCCGTGATGGCCAGGTAAATATACTCGGCGATCTTGTCCATATCCTCCGTATTCAGTCCACGAGTGGTGGCTGCCGGGGTACCGATCCGCACACCGGAGGTGATAAAGGGAGACAGGGGCTCGTTGGGCACGGTGTTCTTGTTCAGGGTGATATGCACCTCGTCCAGCCGGTGCTCCAGCTCCTTGCCGGTCACATCGGTGCCAATCAGGCTCAGCAGACACAGGTGGTTATCCGTGCCGCCGGACACCAGGTTCAGCCCACGGTCGGTAAGTCCCTTCGCCAGTGCTTTGGCGTTGTCGATCACCCGCTGCTGGTAGGCTTTGAATTCCGGCTTCAGCGCCTCGCCAAAGCACACGGCCTTGGCGGCAATAATGTGCATCAACGGGCCGCCCTGGGTACCGGGGAACACGGCGGAATTCAGCTTTTTGATCAAATAGGGATTGTTGCACAGGATCAGGCCGCCCCGAGGACCGCGCAGGGTCTTATGGGTAGTGGTGGTCACCACATCGGCGCAAGGCACCGGGCTTTGGTGCAGGCCCGCTGCCACCAAGCCGGCAATGTGGGCCATATCCACCATGAACATAGCGCCGTTGGCATGGGCAATATCCGCCATAGTCTGGAAGTCAATCTCCCGAGGATAGGCGGAGGCACCGGCTACAATCAACTTGGGCTTCACTTTATTCACCTGCTTGGCAAATGCCGCATAGTCAATAAAGCCCTCGTCATTGACGCCGTAGGGCACAAAGTTAAAGTATTTGCCGCTGATGTTCACGGGAGAGCCGTGTGTCAGGTGGCCGCCGTTGTCCAGCGCCATACCCATCACCGTGTCGCCCGGCTTCAGCAAAGCAAAATAGACAGCCGTGTTGGCCTGGGCACCGGAGTGGGGCTGCACATTGGCATACTTGGCACCAAACAGTTTGCAGGCGCGCTCAATGGCGATCTTCTCCACCACATCCACATACTGGCAGCCGCCGTAGTAGCGCTTGCCGGGCAGACCTTCGGCATATTTGTTGGTGAGCACAGAGCCCATGGCCGCCATCACAGCGGGAGACACCAGGTTCTCCGATGCGATCAGCTCAATATTATCCCGCTGGCGTTGCAGCTCCTGATTCATTGCCGCAGCAACTTCCGGGTCCGCACCTGCCACCTGGGCAATGGAATCATAGTAATCCGAATACATAAAATCGTCCTCCGTTCTTTGTTTTTGCTTAGAACTTATACGCATTATCATACCATATTTTAGCAGCATATACAACAGAAAGTTGCGATTTTGACCGGGAAGTGACCCGCTCGGCGGCTGAATGCGGATTTTGCACTTGATATTGGCGGGGCTTTGTGGTAAAATTGACGGGTATTTTAGACTAAGACTGAAGGAGTGATTGGATGAGCGGACATTCCAAATGGAGCACCATTAAGCGCAAAAAGGGCGCCAACGACGCCGCCAGAGCCAAGGTCTTTACCAAGATCGGGCGCGAACTGGCCGTTGCCGTAAAGCAGGGCGGCCCGGACCCCAGTGTAAACACCAAGTTAAAGGACATTATCGCCAAGGCCAAGCAGAATAATGTGCCCGGCGATAATATTGATCGTATGCTCAAGAAGGCGGCCGGCGAGACGGACACCGCCAACTATGAGGAGATCATTTATGAGGGCTACGGTCCCAGCGGCGTGGCCGTGGTGGTAGAGGCCCTGACCGACAACCGCAACCGCACCGCCGGTGAGGTTCGCCATTACTTTGATAAGGCCGGCGGCAATATGGGCACCCAGGGTTCCGTGACCTTTATGTTCAACCGCCAGGGAGTCATCGTCATTGAGCGTGAGGATGTGGACGAGGATCAGCTGATGGAGGACGCACTGGAGGCAGGTGCTGCTGACTTCTTGACCGATGATACGGATATTTTTGAAATTCGCACCGAGCCCAACGATGTGGGTGCCGTGCGGGACGAGCTGGAGGGCAAGGGCTACAAGATCCTTTCCTCTGAGCCGGCGTATATCCCTACCACCTACACCCGCCTGGAAAGCCAGGACGATATGATGAAGATGGCCCGGATGATCGAGATGTTCGAGGACAACGACGATGTGCAGAACATTTGGCACAACTGGGAGAACGAGGACGAATACGAGGGCTAAAGCCAAACAAAACGAAAAGAGTTCCCTTTGATTGGGGAACTCTTTTTTTGTTTGCGGACACCCGTATGGTAGCCCAAATCGGCGGGCGGATAATATCCGCCCCTACGATATTTTGGAGTCAATGCGGACGAGGTAGGGGCGGCAATCTGCCGCCCGCAATCGGATCATATCCACTCCCTACAAAGAGCCACGCCGGGCTTAAAGGGTCTTGCGCATATAGTCCGGTCGATATTCTACATAACCATGCTTGGGATAAAAATAGCGGGACTCGAAATAGCTGTTTTTCTCGCCCAAATGCAGCTTCATCACCGTTCTGCCGTGGGCTTTGGCAAAGTCCTCTGCCACCTGCAAAAGCTGGGAGCCAAGGCCCCGACGCTTCAAATCGGCTTTCACATACAAGCGGTGGATCACCGCCTCGCCGTCAGGCAGCAAATTGCACCCCACGGAGCCGACCACCCGGTCCCGCTCGTCCAGCATGATCCAAAAGCAGTCACCCTTGCTAAAATAAGCCCCGTCCAGATCCAAAAGGTCCCCATTGAGCGTAGGCACCCGGCCTAAAGCGTCCTTGGCTGCCAACACCATAAAGATCAGATCATCACGGTATTTGGGCGTATAAACGATGATTTTCATGCTTACCCTTTCTAAAAAACCCGGCACAAGTAAGGAACTGCGCCGGGTATGTTGCGTATGGCTACGCCGTATTTTTCTTTATCTATGCACCGGGGGCGGCAGGTCCGGCGGGCCGTCCTGATCCCGATTGCCGGAGGTCTGCATTTCCTCGTATTGGCGCATTTTCTCTGCCCTGCGCTTGCTCTTACGGCGCGCATTGCGGATAAACAGATACAGGTACACCAGCGCAAACAGCACAGCGGCGCCCAGCACGATCCGCACCACAGTCAGGGAAAAGAACGCTTTGACTGCGTTCAAAATCTTTAAGAAAGTGGACAGCTCCACCCGATTGGCAGCCACCAGCTGCACCGTTGCCACCACCTGGTCTGCGTAGACGATCTCCGCCTTGCAGATCTTCTGTCCTTTTTCCACCGGGGCTTGCACGCTCTCCGGCTTATCCACCGCCCGAATAATCACGGCGGATTTATCCAGCCCTGCGGGCACGATGGTGTTTACATCTTTCGCTGCCACCAGCTGCACCGCGTCTGCGTCCTTGCCGTTCTCTACCGGCACCTCGTCGATCACATCGCTCTCGCTGACCAGGGTGGTATATTTCAGCGAGTCAAAGGCCCAGTCAAACAGGGATGCGGCGTCAATAAACGAGCATTTCTCCACATAGCCGTCGCTGTTATAATCGATCACCGGCGCGCCCAGAACCACAGCCAAATAGTTGTAACCGTCCTTGGATGCCTTAGTGATCACGCAGTAGCCCGCCTCCTCGGTGGAGCCGGTCTTAATGCCGCTGGCGTACTCGTAATAGTAAGACACATAGCCGCTTTGCAGCATTAAGTTGGTGTGGGTAAAGGTGGTATTCTTGTACTTGTACTGCACGGTGGTGCTGATTCTCTCAAAGGTGTCATTTTGCAACGCCTTTAAGGTGATCTTCGCCAGATCGGCAGCGGTGGAATAGTGGTTGGGGTCGTGGAGGCCGTCCGGGTTCACAAAATGGGTGTTCTTGCACCCCAGGGACTGAACCCAGCTATTCATCTCTGCCACAAAGGCATCCGTAGAACCGGAAACAAACTCCGCCAGCACATGGCAGGCGTCACAGGCAGAATGGACCATAGTAAGATATAGCAGCTGTTCAATGGTCAGGCTCTCCCCCACTTTCAGCCCGGCCGTCTGTGCTCCGGTGCCCAGCACAGCGTCGTAGGCACTTTGGCTCACCTTGGTCTTTTGGCTCAGGTCCTTCACTTTATTCAGCACCACCATGGTGGTGACGATCTTGGTCAGAGAAGCCGGGTACATCCGCTTGTCCTGGTTTTTCTCCGCCACCACAGGGAAGGACGGATCATCCAGGCTAAGGAGCATATAGGCCTGGGAATACAGCTTGCGGTCCGGCTTATACACTGCGGCAGAGGCAGAAAAGCCCGGCACGCAGAACACAGCGGACAGCAGCAAAACGAAAGATAAAAAGAAAGAGACAGTTTTTTTCATGGAACTTGACACCTGAACAAATTAAAGATATTATAATACTTAGTCTATCATCTTTGGGCCCAATTGAAAAGCCCAAATGCGTAAAAACTTTTTGAATTTTTCGGAGCGAATTATGATTTACATTACCGGCGACACCCACGGGGATCTGTCCCACTTCAAAGACCATAAACTCTACCGCCTGGGGGAGAAAGATATTGTCATCGTCTGCGGCGACTTTGGCTTTCTTTGGAACCCCAACGACCCCAAGGAAAAGCGCAACCTGGAGTGGCTGAAAAAGCGCAAGTACACCATCTGCTTTTTAGACGGCGCGCATGAGAATTTTGATATGCTGGACAGCTATACCCCCTACCGCTGGAAAGGCGGCAACACCCACAAGATCGCCGACAACATTTACCACCTAATGCGGGGCGAGATGTTTATGTTTGAGAACAAAACCTTCTTTGTGATGGGCGGCGGCGAAAGCGAGGACAAGGATATGCGAGAGGACGGGGTCAGCTGGTGGAAAGCGGAGCTGCCCACCGCCGAGGACCTGAAAAACGGCCAGGATAATCTGCGAGAGTATAAGTACGCCGTCAACTATGTGCTCACCTACGAGGCTCCGGCCATTGCCAAAGACTTCTTAAAGCTGCACACCAACAAAGGCGTGCACATTACCCCGCTGAACACCTACTTGCAAGAGCTGATGAAGCAGGTGGAGTATATGCACTGGTACTTTGGCAGCCTGCACACCGACCTGGAGGTCAGCAAAAAAATGACCGCCGTGTTTAACGAATTCATCGAGATTTAGTGCAGCTTAGCAGACAGAACGACAAAGCCCCCGCATTCGTAACGAATGCGGGGGCTTGTTTATTTTATGAAAATGCGATTGAACCGGTAGGGGCGGATCGTATCTGCCCGCTTTTATCCCCTCAGTCGCATAAATGCGACTGCTCGCCTTGATAAAAACAAGGGGAGCCGCATTGTGTATAATCAGCCTCCCTTGTGTAAAGGGTGACTCCCCGCTGTGCGGGGAGATGTCGCGCAGCGACAGAGGGGACGGGCACCGGTTAGGTGGTGGCAACGCCGTAGGCAAATTCGGAGGGATTGTTCGGCGGGAGCAAGCCCCCGCCCTACGGTTATCTCTATTCTTTGTAGGGTGCGGTACCCTCACCGCACTGCGGGCGGCAGATTGCCGCCCCTACGGTCGATCAAACATCTAAATACATTTTATTTCTTGGTGGTCACGCTCTTGGCCTTACTCCACCCGGAATAGAGCTTTACGCTCTTTCCACCGATTTTTACGGTTTTATAGGTGCGTACCCGCACATAATACTTTTTCTTGGAGGACAGCTTACCGACACTCTTAGAAGTGGTCTTATTTTTGCTCACCGTCACCGTCTTGGCGCTCTTAAACTTGCTGCTGGTACTATACTGCACCTGGTAGCCGGTGGTTTGGGTCGTCTGCTTTTTCCAGGTGACCTTAAAGCCTTTCTTGGCAGCGGTGACTTTAGATACGCTGGTGCCCTTGGGGTTAATGTTATAGGTCATGGACTTACTGCCGCTGTAATTGCCCTTGAGGGTCACTTTTACAGTGTATTTGCCCACATTCTTCATACCCTTGGGGTAGTCAATTTTATAATCCGTACTCTTCAGGGCCTTGCCCTTACTGTCTTTCACGGTCACAGACGGTTTTTGCACCTTGCCGTTATAGGTATAGGCGGTCTTATTCAGCTTGATATTGCTGGCTTTATAGTATGTCTGCAAGGTCTTGGTGTATGTAGCCTTGCAACCGGTACGGGTGCAAATATAAGTTGCCGTCCGTTTGCCATCCTTAGAAGTCGTGGCCTTGGTCAAGGCACGGCTTTTTTCTTTGTAATTATGACCCAGCGCCGGGACAATATCCCGGTGCTCCTCATCTGCGCAAATGGTGCAGAAGTAAGGCGTGTAGCCCGCAGTGGTGCAGGTGGGCAGTACAGAAGCTTTCGGTCGGTAGTCATGTTTTAAATTGAAATTCGCTGTAGCGGTATAACCCATATAGTGCACCACCACAGTATTCGTGCCGCAACTACCACAAGTGGACAAATCTATAATCACATCAACATCGTCTACTGTCAGACTGCCTAAAGCATCCTTATACTTCCACTCTATATGAGCACCAGAACGATCCACAATCAGCAGTTTCATCGCATTCAGCACCGCCTGCTGGCTATAAGTGGTAAACTCTTCTTGGTCCAGATATAACCGCAGTCCCACCGTCTGGGACAGAGTGCCGCTTTGGCTGCTAGTCAGGTTCACATCTACGGTAGCACTCGTAGAGGCTATTTTACCCGTCACAGAATAGATATATGTCTTGCCCTTTTCCAGCTTAGCGGTCAAGTAGGGGCGTGGATAATTCTTAACTGTGGTGCCTTCATGGTTTGGATATTCAAAATCCGTCACGGTACCGTCCGGCCTCGTCAGACTGGCATCGAGATTTCGTCCACCTCCGCCGTCCCCATGGCCATTCAGATTCAAAGTATATTCCGCCGTGTACTGGGGGGTAAAGGTCAAAGTTGCTGTCTCGCCGGCGCCAAATGAAAAGGCGTTGTCCCGGGGACGGAACAGATAATTTTGATTTAAGTCCACAGTGGTGGCTGCACACGCCGTCACCGGCAGGGTGCACACCAGCAGTAGAAACGCCAGCAGAAAACTGCCCAGGCGTATAGTTTTTTTCATAATCGCAATCGCACTCCTTTGCTGCCCTTATTGTAGCACAGGCCGGGCAGATTGTAAACAGGAAAGGTCTGTCAATAGGTATAGCGCAGCACGGCGGAATACACCGTGTGCAGGGCACCGTCTGCGTCTGCATAAGTCAGGTACGCCCGCGCGGCGGCAGTGCCCACATGGGCGGAAATGCCGTAGTACAGCACAAACTGGCCTTCCGGCTCCGTAGAGCGGTTTTGAGCGCAGCGCACCGTGCCGGCATCCATACCGGTGCCCGGCTTACCGGCCATCTCCAGCACCAGGTCATCGTCTGCCAAATTCTTGCCATACAGGAAGCCGGAGGTCACCAGTCGGTTCCCCTCCCCGGCCATGGACCGGGTAGCAGCAAACATCACCCGCCCGGTATCCGACTGCAACTGGGCGGAGAGCAGTGACACAGAGGGCACCGGAGTCAGATCATCGGTGCACTTCTCCAGCGCCAAATCGGCAACGGCATAGAAGCTGTACCGGCTGCCATAACCCAGCACCCGCCCATCGGCTGAAAAGCCCTTGGCGTCTGCCGCAGACACAGTAACCCGTGCCCCATAGGCAACAGTCAGACTGTCCCGGGCAGTTTGGTTGCCGCACTGCAAGGTGCAGCCGGGGGCGTTGATGATCAGCTGCTTGGCTCCACCGGCGCGGTACAGCGCCTGCACGGTCAGGGAGCCGGTGGCGCTGTGGATCTGCGTCGGCGTGTAGGACCAGCCGACAAAAGTATAGCCGGTGTAGGAAGGCGGCGTGGGGATCTTTACATCCGCGGCACTGTCCACCTGTTGATAAGACAGCACATTGGAAAACGGGTCAATAAACAAAAAGGTCAGCCGGTCGCTGTTATCCAAAAACAGCGGCGTGTAGGTGGCGCTGGCCACCGGGGTAAAGGTATAGCTGGCATCGCCGGACAAAATCTTATTCCCCTGCTGCCAACCGGCAAAGCGGCAGCCGCTATTGGGCAGAGCCAGCAGCGTGCAGTCCTTGCCCCGATCCACATAAATCCGGCCACCGGCGGTCACATCCGTATTGTTAAACAGCAGCGCGCCCATATCCGCACCGGGGGTAGCAATGCAAAAGCCGTCGTAATCTACAAAATTCGCCCGGGTGGTGGCGCTGCACCGGCTGCACCCCAGCAGGTCATAACCGCGGGCAGTGGGCGTAGCCGCCACCCGTTCCAGCAGCACAGAATAGTCGTGGGCCAAATTAAAATCCGCCGTGGCGGTGTAGCCCATATAGTGCACCTGCACCGTGTTCTTGCCGCAGGCACCGCAAGCGGACAGATCCACGATCACATCGGCGCCGCCCACCAACAGGCTGCCCATCGCATCCTTATACTTCCATTCCAAGTGGGCGCCGGTGCGATCCACAATCAGCAGCTTCATTGCATTCAGCACCGCCTGCTGGCTGTACGTAGTAAATTCCGTTTGGTCCAGATACAGCCGCAGCCCCACCTCCTGGGAAAGGGTGCCGCTTTCGCCGCTGGTAAAATCCACATCTACCGTTGCGCCGGTGCTGGTTGCCGTCCAGCCCCTAACCGAGTAAGTATAGGTTTTGCCCTGCTCCAAGGTAGCGGTCAGGTACGGATGGCTGTAATCCTTAACGGTAGAGCCGGTACGGTTAGGGTATTCAAAGTCCGTGACCGTGCCGTCCGGGTTCGTCAGGCTGGCACGGATATTCCGCCCGCCTGTCACATGGCCGTACAGCTTTAAGGTGTATTTCGCTGTGTACTGGGGCGTAAAGGTCAGGTTTGCCGTCTCACCGGTGCCAAAGGAAAAGGCGTTAGTCCGGGCACGGAACAGGTAATTTTGGTTCAGATCTACCGAGGTGGTGGCACCGTAAGTAACCCCCGGCAGGGCACAGCAGACCAGTACCAACGCCAGCACCAGGCAAGCAAGGCGCTTTGTCATCTTTTTCATACCGCCGCCTCCAATTCGTTTCGTCTGCTTTCATTGTACCATAAGTGCCACCCCATTGCCATAAAAAAACAAAAAAAGCCGACGGTCTCCCCGTCGGTCCATACAATACCGTCCCGGCGCAACCATCCGACCGCACCGATAAAGCAAAAAAATCGAGCCGAGGGATTGCTCCCTCGGCTCTTTTCGCTCGAGCAATTATTTTACTAATTGCAATTAGTCGTCTTCGCCACCAACAATTTCAGGACCACTTGCGGTCATCACATTGATCTGCTGAAATTCCTTGACGTCGACAACAGGCTTAGAATAAGCTTCTTTCATGAAGACATTCCTCCTATTCCTAAATTGCCTTATATCGCTGCCGGCAGTTGCCCGCCGGCAGGAGCGATAAATAGGGGTCTACGCGATTAAGCGTAAGTGTGGTTCATCACATCAGAGTACACGGTCTGCACTTTGCCATTCTGATCCTTGTAGGTCAAGAATGCCTTAGCGGAGGCAGTGCCGGTCTGAGCGGAGATACCATAGCTCAGGATGAACTGAGTGCTGCCCTCGGTGCTGTTGGCATAAGCAGCCTTCACAACGCCGGAGTTATCAGCGGAACCCTTCTTGCCAACGTTGGCCAGAGTCAGGTCAGCGTCAGTCAGGTTCTTACCATACACCAAACCGGACTTCAGCTAAGTCCAGCCAACCACCATAGCGCGGTTA
>ERZ1023977.107-NODE-107-length-11150-cov-7.555475_pt1 | contig 11150 bp, 6 predicted proteins | sample MGYA00380433_ERZ1023977 | MGnify/ENA primary metagenome ERZ1023977 (study PRJEB33179, sample SAMN07449059) | human gut metagenome | biome: Human-gut; feature: Human associated habitat; material: Faeces | host: Homo sapiens | place: India:Kasaragod | collected...
GATCCGTGCGGTGCTCAAGGCCAAAGCGGAACGGGGGGAACGGCTGGGAACCAGAACGCCTTACGGCTACCGAAAGGACCCGGACACGAAAAAACTAATCGTGGACGAAGAGGCGGCAGCTATTGTCCGCAGGATCTTTGCCATGTGCGCCGGCGGCAGCGGCCCCAGCCAAATTGCCCGCATTCTCAAGAAAGAGCAGATCCTGACGCCTACCATGTACGCCTACACCAGATTCGGCATGAATCATACTTGCCTGGACACCGCACACCCGTATAACTGGTCTGACAGCGCCATTGCCAATCTGCTGGAGAACGAGATCTATCTGGGCAATACCGTCAACATGAAGTACAGCACGAAGTCCTACAAGGACAAGCGTAGAGCAGAACATTCAAGAGAAGAATGCCTGGTCTTTGAGAACACCCATCCCGCCCTCATTACGCGGGAGGTCTGGGACGTGGTACAGAGAGTCCGTAAGAACAAGCGCCGTCTGACAAAGATGGAAGAACAGAGCAAGTACTCCGGTCTTGTGTTCTGCGCCGACTGTGGCTCCAACATGGTGCTGCACCGGGCACATACCATGTCCGCCAGCTACAATCACTTTACCTGCCGCACCTACAAGAAGGATGGAGAAGCCTGTACGGGCCACTACATCCGGGAGTGCGTTCTGGACGAGATCGTACTGAAGGACCTGCGCTGGGTGACGAGCGCGGCGCGGGAACATCCGGAAAAGTTCGCCGCCTACATTGGCAGCAAGCAGTCCGCCGAGCTTCAGCGGGAGATCCGCAGGCAGGAGAAAGAACTGGCCGCCATGCGGAAGCGGAAAATGGAATTGGACACCATCTTTAAGAAGCTGTATGAGGATAGCGTGCTGGGCCGTATCACCACGGAGCAGTTCCAAATGCTCTCCGGCAGCTACACGGAAGAACAGAGCCGCATCACAGCCGGTATTCCACAGAAAGAGAGTGAGATCCAGTGCCTGCGGGAAACGGTGAGCGGGACGGACAGCTTCCTTGATAAGGCGAAGCGGTACACGGATATCACGGAACTGACGCCGGAGCTGCTGCGGCTGTTCATTGAGAAGATCGTGGTTCACGAGAAAGAGGTAAAGTGGTCTAAACACGCTCCCCAGACCGTGGAGATCTACTACAACGGCATTGGCTATGTCGGCAGCGGTCAGCAGGATGTGGAAGAAGCACTGGAAGCACCGGAATCCCTACAAACCCAGGACACAGAGAAGCCCCGGCAGGCATCGTAAACACGATGACCTGCCGGGGTATCCCAGGAATCACTTGTTACCCCTGTGAGGGGGGAACAAATCTCATACGGAGTTTTTTTGCGTCCTTACAGCATTTTCTGCGGCATCTGCCACGCGTTGTGGTCGGTGTGCAGCAGGTGGTGCGACTTTTCGCCAAGCGGCGCGCCGAGGTAGTCCTTGTAGAGCGCCTTGACATCCGGATTCTCGTGTGAGAAGCGCAGAAGCTCACCCTGATCGAGCCGCCAGAGCACGTTGCCGCGATCCTCGGCAAGCTCGGTACCGTCGTGGATGGGCTGGCCGCCGCCGCCCGCGCAGCCGCCGGGACAGGCCATGACCTCGACAAAGTCATACGCTGCGTCGCCGCGCTTGACAGCCTCAATGAGCTTGCGGGCTTTCCCGAGCGAGCTCACGACCGCGACGCGCACGTCGCCCGCGCCGGGGATGTTGAACGTCGCCTCCTTCCACCCATCCATGCCGCGCACGGCGGTGAAAGCGTCAGGATCAGGGTTCTTGCCCGTAATGAGGAAGTACGCCGAACGCAGCGCCGCGTCCATCACGCCGCCGGTCGTGCCGAAGACGACCGCCGCGCCGGTCGCGGAGCCGAGCGGGCTGTCGAACTCCTCCTCGGGCAGGTACTTGGGTTCAATGTGATTCGCGCGCATCATAATGTTCAGCTCACGCGTCGTGATGCTCACGTCGACATCGGGGATGCCCGCGTCGTTTTTCATCGTCGGCAGCGCGCATTCGCTCTTTTTCGACACGCACGGCATGATCGAGACGACGAAAAGGCGCTTGGGGTCGATACCGACCTTTTCGGCAAAGTAGCTCTTCGCCACCGCACCGAACATCTGCTGGGGCGACTTGGCCGTGGAGAGATTGTCCGTCAGTTCGGGGTACTGGGACTTCACAAAGCGAACCCAGCCCGGGCAGCAGGACGTGAACATCGGCCACTGATACTGATCCTTGTGGGTGAAGCGCTCGATAAACTCGCTGCCTTCCTCCATGATCGTGAGGTCGGCGGCAAAGTCGGTGTCGAACACATAGTTGAAGCCCAGCTCGCGCAGCGCCGCGACCATGCGCTTGAGCGTTGCGAACTCGCTGTCGAGCCCGAACTGCTCGGCCCATGCCGCGCGCACCGCGGGCGCGACCTGTGCCACGGTGACGGTATTCGGATCGTCGATCGCGTCGAAGACGAGACCCGTGTCGTCGCGCTCGCGCAGCGCCGCCGTCGGGCAGTGGGTGATGCACTGGCCGCAGTAGGTGCACTCGGTGTCCTGAATGCGGCGGTTGTACGACGCGTCCACGACCGTGCGCGAACCCGTGCCGAGAAGGTCCCAGATCTTCACGCTCTGCACGTTTTCGCACACCTGGATGCAGCGCAGGCACTGCACGCACTTGTCGTTTTCGCGAATGAGCGGCGTGGAATAATCCACCGCCTCGTGACGCAGCTTTTTGGGGAAGTGCGTGCCGCGCATGTTGAAGTCGTTCGCGAGCTGCTGCAAGGTGCAGTTGCCGCTTCGCGTGCAGTTCGTGCACGATGTATCGTGGTGCGAAAGAATGAGACGCAGGTTCATGCGGCGCGCCTCGCGCGCCTTGGCGCTGTTCGTGAAGACGACCATGCCGTCCGCCACCACATTGTCGCACGCGGGGACAAGGCGCTCCATGCCCTCGACCTCCACGCAGCAGATGCGGCACGCGCCGATCTCGTTGATGTCCTTTAAGTAGCACAGCGTCGGGATATTGATATTGACCGAGCGCGCGGCCTCTAAGATCGTGGTATTCTCGGGTACGGTGACGCTCTTGTGGTCGATGGTCAGTGTGACGTTTCTTACCATTTGCCTTTCCTCCCTCCGCGGAAGATGCCGTAGCCGAAGTGGTCGCAGCGCAGGCAGCGCGACGCCTCAGAGTACGCCTCTTCATCGGTGAGGCCGCACTCGATGCACTTGAAGTCGTGCTTGCGTTCGCCTGCCTCGCGCTCGGTGGTGTCGATACGGCCGTGGGGCGGCTTGTTGTTCAGCCGCGCCGTGGGGATCTCGACGCCGGGGTCGATCTCGTGGTGGAAGCCGAGGTATTCGTCGATATTCGCCGCGGCGACCTTGCCGGCCGCGATGGCGCGGATGACGGTCGCAGGGCCGGTGACGCAGTCGCCGCCGGCGAAGACGCCGTCCATATTGTCGATCTGGCCGCTGGCCTCGGCGACGAACGCGCCGCGCTTGATGGCGATCTTCGTCTGCTCAAAGCCGTGGGTCTCCACGCCCTGACCGATGGCGACAACGACAACGTCCGCCGCGATGCGCTTTTCGCTGCGCTTGGCCTTTTCGGGCGCGGGGCGGCCCTTTTTATCCATCTCGCCGATGATCTGCGGCTGTGTCCACAGTGCGACGGCGTGACCGTTCGCATCGGTCTCGATGCGGACAGGTGCCTGAAGCGTCACGAGCTCCACGCCCTCGGCAACGGCGCCCTCCACTTCCTCGGGAAGGGCCGTCATGTCCTCCTGGCGGCGGCGGTAGACGCAGCTCACTTTGCGCGCGCCGAGACGAACCGCGCTGCGGCAGACATCCATCGCGACGTTGCCGCCGCCGATGACGACGATGTCCTTGTTGCGGAAGTCCGGCATGTAATCGTCGCCGATCTCGCGCAGCATCTCGACCGCGGAGATGACGCCCTCAGCATCCTCCCCCTCGATGCCGGTCTTTTTATCCGTGTGCGCGCCGAGCGCGATGTAAAGCGCGTCGTTCTGCTGGCGCAGCTCGTCGAACGTCACATCGTCGCCGACATTGACGTTGACATGCACATCGATGCCAAGCGCCAGCATCGACGCGATTTCCGCGTCGAGCACTTCGCGCGGCAGGCGGTAGTTGGGGATGCCGTAGCGCAGCATGCCGCCGAGCTTCGCGCGCTTTTCATACACGGTGACCTTGTGGCCCATCAAAGCTAAGTAATACGCCGCGGAAAGGCCGCTCGGGCCGCCGCCGATGACGGCGACCTTCTTGCCTGTGGGCTCGGCACAGTCGGGCTGCGGCACGTAGCCCGCGTTATCCACCGCGTAGCGCTTGAGGCCGCGGATGTTGACCGCGTCGTCGATCATGTTTCTTCGGCAGCGCGCCTCGCACGGATGCTCGCAGATGTACGCGCAGGCCGAGGGGAATGGGTTATCCTTGCGGATCAGGCGCACGGCGTCGGCGTAGCGGCCGTACTTGATGAGCACGAGGTAGCCCGGGATATCCACGCCCGCAGGGCACAGCGCCACACAGGGAACGGGCTCGCGCATGCCGCCAAGGCAGCGGTGGCGCAGAATATGCTCTTCGTAGTCGTCGCGGAAGCCCTGCACGCCGTCAAGCACCAGGCGCGCCGCATCGCGGCCAATGGCGCAGTCGGCGCTGTTGACGATCACGCGCGCCACGCGCTCGATGATCGAGATGGTCTCCATCGTGGCTTCGCCCTCGAGCACCTGCTCCATCAGCTCAGAGAGCTGGCCGAGGCCGATACGGCAGGGAACGCACTTGCCGCACGTCTGCGCATGGCAGAGGTCCAAAAAGCTCTTGGCCAGGTCCACCGGACACAGTCCCGGAGGGCTTGCGGCGATACGCCGCTCCACATCGCGGTACAGTCCGTCGATGACGGTCTGGGCATGGGAGGGCGTCATAATATCGAGTCTTGACACTGCTGTTTTCTCCTTTCACTGCTTGCCATCAGTGTAGTATCGGCCGGCAGGACAAATGCACGTATCCCGCCGCCTGATGTCAGCATCCATAAATAGATGTTATCTATAATAAACGTTAGTCATTCCATTTTCAATAGTCAATGCGGATTTTTTGTCATATTTTTCCATTTCACTCCATTTGGCTAACAAAGAAAAGCGAGGGCCGCAGCCCTCGCCTGTTCTTCCCTTTTATTTGCCGCAGATCTCGTCGAAGGTATCGGTGACGGCCTTCTCCGGCGCGGGCGTCGCGAGCGATACGATCACGATCGCAATGCACGCCGCAAGGAACGCGGGGAGCAGCTCGTAGATGGCCCACGCGCCGCCCATCGGCGCGATGAGGTACTTCCAGATGAAGACCACCGCGCCGCCAGTGATCATGCCCGCGAGCGCGCCCTGCTTGTTCGCGCGCTTCCAGAAGAGCGAGAAGAGCATCACGGGGCCGAACGCCGCGCCAAAGCCCGCCCACGCGAACGAAACGACACGGAACACGGAGCTGTTGGGGTCCCACGCAAGCACCATGCCGATGATGGCGATGCAGATGACCGTGGCGCGCGCGGCAAGCATCGTCGTGCGCTGGTTCATTTTCATGCCGAACGAGTGCTGCATGAGATCCTGCGACACGCTGGACGCCGCGGCCAAAAGCTGCGAGTCCGCGGTCGACATCGTTGCGGCCAGAATGCCGGAGAGGATGACGCCCGCCATGATGGCAAGCAGCACGCCGTGCTGGCTCATCAGGTCTGCCAATTTAATGATGATGGTCTCAGATTCCGCGCTCGTCGCCAGGAAGGGCACTTTGCCCGCGGCGGTCACGCTGTTGCCGATGACGCCGATGCACACGGCGATGAACATGGAGATCACAACCCAGATCGTCGCGATGCGGCGGGACTGGTTGAGCTCCTTTTCCTCGCGGATGGCCATAAAGCGCAGCAGGATGTGCGGCATGCCGAAGTAGCCAAGACCCCACGCAAGCGTCGAAATGATGCTCAGCGTGCTGAACGAGGCGGCCGTGCCGGTCGCGGCGTCGTAGCCCTGCGTCATGTTAAGGTAGCCCGGCAGCGCACGGGCATTGTCGATGACCGTGTCCAGTCCGCCCGCCTGCTGCACGCCGAAGCATACGATGACGATGAGTGCAATGGTCATGAAGATGGACTGGATCAGGTCGGTGAACGAAACGGCCATAAAGCCGCCCATCACCGTGTACAGCACGACCACGATGCCGCCGACGATCATTGCCGTATGATACTCCACACCAAAGAGGCTGTTGAAGAGCGTGCCGATGGCCTTGAAGCCGGACGCCGTGTACGGGATAAAGAAAATGAGGATCACGACCGCCGCGATGCAGGAGAGCAAATGCTTCTTATCTCCGAAGCGGCGGGCGAAAAAGTCGGGGATCGTGATGGCGCCGAGTTTGGCCGAATACCGGCGCAGGCGGCGCGCGACGATCAGCCAGTTGAGATACGTGCCGATGGCCAGACCGATGGTGGTCCAGGTCACCTCCGGCAGGCCAAACAGATAGGCAAGGCCGGGCAGACCCATCAAAAGGTAGCTGCTCATATCGCTCGCCTCGGCGCTCATGGCCGTGACGACGGGGCCCATCTTGCGCCCGCCGAGGTAGAAGTCGTCCGAGCTGCTGCCGCTGCCCTTTTTGCCAAAATACACGCCGACGAACACCATCGCGACGAGATAGAGAACGATGGTCACTACAATAATGATCTGTGCGCTTGTCATGTGAATTTCTCCTTTAGCTTTCGTTAAAACGAGCACAATATAGCACAAAAGAAAGCAGACGTAAATACAGAACGCCGTACAGAATAATTCCTGTACGGCACTGCAAAATTTCGAATTTTTGGTTGATTTTACTGCATTTTCTGCAAGACGATTTAGCAGACTGTTTTTGAAACGAATTTCATTTTTTGCGAAAGCCGTCTAAAAAGAGCGGCATCATCTCGCGCGCATACTGCACGAGCGAGTATTCCCCGCCCGAAAGGCACCAGTCATACATCAGCCCGCGCTCGAACATCGCGTAGGCCTTGACGATCTCGCTCACGGTACGCGTGTCGGTCAGCTCCTCGCGCTCCTGCCCCTGAGAGACGATTTGGCGCAAAAGACGATAGTATGTGCGTTTGCGGTCGAGCAGGTGCTTTTCTCCCTTGGTCACGAGCTGGGAGGAAAAAAGCCGCGCCAGAAGCTCGATGGAGACCGTGTTCTCAATCGTCGTGAACAGCTCCTGATTGAGCCAGCATAAGAGCTCGATGCAGTCCATCTCGTCGTGGGGCTGCTGCATCAGCTCCTCATACCGCTCGTCAAACAGCACTGAGAGGGACGAGAGCAGCGCGTCCTTGCCGTCAAAATAGTGGTAGAACGAGCCCTTCGACGTCTCCGACTCGAAGATGATCTCCTCCACCGTCGTCTCCTCATAGCCCTGCTCGTAAAAGAGCTTCCACGCCGCCGAGACGATGCGCGCCTTGGTGTTGCGGCTCGATTTTTTTGCCATGTGCTCCCCTCCCCTGTTTTTATTGATTGTATCACAGTGCGTTGCCCGCTGCCAAGCGTTTTGCGCTCACCCAAGGTTTTTCCGCAGGAATGTGCGAGCATTTTCAAAGAAAATGCCGTCCGCGTCCTGCTGCGATACGCCGCGCGAAAGCAGATACTCGTAAAAATCCGCCGCCTTCTCCGGCGAATCAAGGCACGGCGGCAGCACCGCGCCGTCGAAGTCCGAGCCGAGGGCGAGGTTTTTGCGCGCGCCGAGGTCGAAAAAGTGCGCCACATGGCGATAGACGTCGTCTAAGCTCCTGACCGCTCCCCCGTCGCGCAGGAATGGCCCGTAGTAGTTGAGGCCGATCAGGCAGCCGCGGCGCACCATCTCCTTGATCTGCACGTCCGTCAGGTTGCGCTCGTGCGCGCAAATTGCGCGGGCGTTGGAGTGCGTGGCGAGAAACGGCCTTTCCGCCGTCTCGAACACGTCCGCGAGCCCCGCGTCGTTCAGGTGCGAGACGTCGATCAAAATGCCGCAGCGCTCCATTTCGCGCACGGCGGCGCGGCCAAAGTCCGTCAGGCCGCGGTCCGTCACATTGCCCGAGCCGAGCTCGTTTTCCCCATTCCACGTCAGCGTCACGGCGCAGACGCCCTGACGCTTCGTCTTCCCGATGCGCGACAGATCGCCAGCAAACGCGCTGCCGTTTTCCACGCTCAGAAAGGCCGCGGTCTTCCCCGCCGCCCACGCGCGCTCCATATCGGCAACATTGCGGCAGGGCGACACACGATCTGCGAATTTTCGCATCTGGCGGTCGAAATTCGCGCAGGCGTCATCAAAAAAGCGGATGGCTTTCTCCCCGCGCAGCTCATCGGGCACGAACACGGCGAAAAACTGCGCCCAGTGGATGTCCTTCGGAATACTTGTGAGCGACAGCGTGCGCCCGGGATCGTCGAGTGTGTCGATGATGTTCGATCCTGCGTACATGCAGTCGGTCAATGTGTCGCAGTGGAGGTCGATGAGTGCGTAAGGGCGCATGCGGGCACTTCCTTTTCAAAAAAGATCACGCTGCATTATACGCTCTTCCCGCCCGTTTCTCAACCGGCAAAGTTTAAGGAATTCTGAGGATTCTTAGCGTGCTCTTTACAAAGGCGCGGCAACACTGATATACTGGGCATCGAAAGGAGCGAAACGCCATGGACAATATTTCCCAGATCATCTCCCGCTCGATCGGTGGCTACAGCATCGGCAGCATCCTTTCCGCGCTGCTGACGTTCCTCATCTGCCTGATCGTCGTGCGGCTCGTGCTCAAGCTCTGTTCGCGGCTGCTCTCGCGCGCGAACCGCCTGAACGAGCGGCTGCAAAAGGTCATCCTCACGAGCCTCAAAACGCTTCTGTATCTGCTTACCATCATCATCACAGCCGAGGCACTCGGCATCAACACCTCGTCGCTCACCGCCATCATGTCGGTGCTGACGTTGGGCGTCACGCTGGCCGCCGAGGACATTCTCGGCAACGTCGCCGGCGGACTCGTCATTCTCTTCTCGCATCCGTTCTCGCTCGGCGATGAGATCGAAGTCGGCGGCACGACCGGCACGGTGCGTGAAATTTCACTGACGCACACGAAGATTGAAACGCCGGACGGACAGATCGTGCTCCAGCCCAACCGCGAAATGTCCAGCTCGAAGATCATCAACTTCACCGTCCTGGGCCGCCGCCGCATCGTCTACAAGGTCACAGCATCCTACGACGCGCCGACGGACGAGGTGAAGCAGGCCTGCATGGACGCCGTTCTCGCCTTCCCCGCCGTGCTGAAAGAACCCACGCCGACGGTGTATCTCTCGAATTACGGTGCCAGCTCCATCGAATACACCATCCGCTGCTGGACGGCGGCAGACGCCTACTGGGACACTTATTTTAAGATGTACGAGCGCCTGCGCAGCACCTTTGCAAAGCACAACGTGGAGATGTCCTACGATCATCTGAACATCCACGTCGTGCCGGAGAAACAGAATGAAAATTAAAGTCGTCGATATGACATATGAACAGGCGCTTGCCCAGCCGCCGCAGGTGCACAAAAAGCCGAAAAAGCCGTCGCTCCTGTTCCGGACGGTCCTGCGCGCAGCCTCCGCGCCCGACCTTCTGGCGACGCATTTCCACTGCGAGAAGATCGGCATGGCGCGGATCAAAAGCGATGAGCCCTGCCTTGTCCTGATGAACCACTCGTGCTTTCTCGACCTCAAAATCGCGGAGGCGGTGCTGTACCCGCGCCCGTTCAACATCGTCTGCACGTCGGACGGCTTTGTCGGCAAGGAGTGGCTGATGCGCAGCGTCGGCTGCATCCCGACGCGCAAGTTCTGCTCGGACACGACGCTCGTGCGCGATATGCTCTACTGCGTGCGGACGCTCAAAACGTCTGTGCTGCTCTACCCCGAGGCGAGCTACAGCTTCGACGGCACGGCCACACCGCTGCCGGAGAGCATCGGCAAGTGCGTCAAGGCACTGAATGTGCCGGTCGTGATGATCCGCACCTACGGCGCGTTCGCGCGTGACCCGCTCTACAATGGGCTGCAAAAGCGGCGCACGAAGGTCTCAGCGCAGATGCAGTGCCTGCTCTCGTCCAGCGACGTTGCAGAGAGGACCGTCGCCGAGATCAATGAGCGCATCTTTTCCGCCTTCCGCTTCGACAATTTCCGCTGGCAGGAGGAAAACGGCGTCTCCGTCAGCGAGCCGTTCCGCGCCGACGGACTCAACCGCGTGCTCTACAAGTGCCCGCACTGCCTCGCCGAGGGGAAAATGGAGGGCAAAGGCACATCTCTCATTTGCCGAAGCTGTAACAAGGAATACCGCTTGACAGAGATTGGTACGCTGGAATGTTTGAACGGCGAGGCCGCGTTCACCCACGTGCCGGACTGGTACACCTGGGAGCGGCAGTGCGTGCGCGAGGAGCTGGAAAGCGGCGCATATCAGCTTGATATTCCCGTGCAGATCTGCATGATGGTCAACATGCGCGAGATCTGCCGCGTGGGCGAAGGCCGGCTGCACCACGATGAAAACGGCTTCCACCTGACCGGCTGCGGCGGGAAACTGGACTATTTCCAAAAGCCTGAGGCCTCGTACAGCCTGTACGCCGACTATTTCTGGTACGAGATCGGCGATATGCTGTGCATCGGCGACCACAAAGCGCTGTATTACTGCTTTCCGCAAGGCGGCGGGGATGTGGTCGCCAAGACGCGGCTGGCTGCCGAAGAACTCTATAAATTAAAGCGCGCCGCTAAGGCGCGGGGATAATGCAGCACAAAGTGCTGCCGCCTTGTTCCCCACACCGTGTGGGAACGCGGATAAGGGAGGGGTGTCTCTTTTTTGAAAAGAGACACCCCTCCCTTACACCCTCCCAGAGAAAATTTTTCATTGCAAGCGAGCAGCTCGAAGAGCTGCAATGCTTGCCGATTGCACCTCTTGCGTGCGGCAAAGCCGCATTTACCCCTGCTATACGACTTGGCGTACTCCTATCATCCGCTGCCGCTCTGCCCATCTCGCGCTGGTACAGCCTAATTTCCGTCTACCGGAGCACTCATCAATGCGGCGAGCGAAGCAATGCCGCATTCCGCAGGCAGTCTGCCGCCAATCTAACGTCACTCGCGCCTCACGATAGTAAGGCGCGGTTGCAAATCGGTCACGAATTGCAGGGATTCATGGCGAAGCCATGTACACCGCAC
>ERZ1023977.117-NODE-117-length-10636-cov-10.796900_pt1 | contig 10636 bp, 7 predicted proteins | sample MGYA00380433_ERZ1023977 | MGnify/ENA primary metagenome ERZ1023977 (study PRJEB33179, sample SAMN07449059) | human gut metagenome | biome: Human-gut; feature: Human associated habitat; material: Faeces | host: Homo sapiens | place: India:Kasaragod | collected...
CTATGAGAGAGCGAGATACGGTGTCAACGTACTGTCCGCCATCATCGCCCGTATCAAGATCATCGGCGGCATGGATATCTCCGAGAAGAGAAAACCCCAGGACGGACGTATCACCCAGATCGTAGACCGCGTGGAATACGATATCCGTGTATCCGTCCTGCCTACCGTATACGGGGAAAAAGTCGTAATGCGTCTTGCCGCGAAGAGTGCCCTGAACCGCGACAAGAGCCAGTTAGGCTTCAAACCCTACGAATTAGAACAGTTTGACTACATTCTGAAAAATCCTCACGGTATCATCCTGGTAACCGGACCTACCGGAAGTGGTAAGTCCACCACCCTGTATACCGCACTGAGCGAGCTGAACAAAGAAGACGTGAACATCATCACCGTCGAAGATCCTGTCGAAGCGAACATCGACGGTATCAACCAGGTACAGGTCAACACCAAGGCAGACCTCACCTTCGCGACGGCACTGCGTTCCATTCTGCGACAGGACCCGGATATCATCATGATCGGTGAGATCCGTGACCAGGAGACCGCCAGCATCGCCGTACAGGCATCCATCACCGGACACCTGGTCGTAAGTACCCTGCATACCAACTCCTCCGCCAGCACCATTACCCGACTGGAGGATATGGGGATCGAACCCTACCTGATCGCAGATTCCGTCATCGGCGTTATCGCACAGCGACTGGTCCGCAGACTCTGCCCCTTCTGTAAGAAGCCGAAGCAGGCCACCAGGGATGAAAAAGAATTCATGGGTCTGAAGGAAGAGGAAAACGTGACCATCTACGAACCCTGCGGCTGCAGCAAATGCGACAATACCGGCTTCACGGGTCGTATCGGTGTCTACGAGCTCATGCAGATCACTCCGATGATGAAGTCCATTATGAGCAAGCGGGAGGGTGCCGATATAGTATAGGAAGAAGCATTAAAAGAAGGAATGCATACCCTGCGTATGAGTGCCACGGATTACGTACTGGATGGCACCACCTCCTTCTCCGAGATGGTAAAGGTATCATTTGACGTATAATTCTATAAAAACAGCAATATTTTATAGAAATTTATCAAAATTTATAAAAATTTTTCAAAAAACTGGACCTTTTCAGGACCGGGGTCCGTCTTACCTAGTTGGGGAGACAGTTAAAGATAGAGACGTAATTGGAGGGAAGGCACATGGCGACCTATGGCTACAAGGCCATCACAAAGGCTGGAAAAGAAGTAAAAGGAAGTTTGGAAGCGGATAACAAAGATCTGGCAATGGCAGAACTGAGAAGGCAGGAGCTGACCGTTATCGATCTGGGAGAACAGAGCTTCCTGACGAAAGACATCGACATCCAGATCGGCGGATGGCCAAAGGCCAGGGATCTAAGCGTCATGTGCCGCCAGTTCGTCAGCATGACCAAAGCGGGCGTCAGCATCCTCGAATCCCTGAAAATGCTCTGCGAACAGACAGAGAACAAGAGATTACAGGATGCACTGAAGGAAGTCCGCATCAGCGTGGAAAAGGGTGAGACCCTGGCAGATTCCATGGCAGAACACCCGAAAGTATTCCCGGCGATCATGGTGAACATGGTGGCCGCCGGTGAAGCATCCGGTAGCTTGGAAATAGCTATGGACCGTGTGGCTACACAGCTGGAAAAATCACACAAGACACAGGCAATGGTTAAAAAAGCAATGATTTATCCTATTGCGGTGTGTGTCGTTGCGATTATTGTTACTATAGTAATGTTGGTAAAGGTTATTCCTTCCTATGAAGACATGTTTTCCCAAATTGGTGGAGAACTTCCGTGGATTACGCAGCTTTATGTAAATTTAAGCCATGGAATTATTAATTACTGGTTTATTATTATACCTGTGATAATCGCAATTGTATTTGCAATTCGAACATTTGCTAAAACAGATGTAGGAAAACATTTCTTTGGAAAAATTGCATTAAAGATTCCGTTATTCAGTAAATTGACAGTAAAATCAGCAGCATCTTTAATGGCAAGAACGTTAAGCACCTTGATGGGCGCCGGAGTTCCCTTAATTGAAGCAGTAGATATTGTTTCCGGGGTTATGAATAATGTGTATTTTAAAGAAGCATTACAGGATGCAAAAGAAGAAATTACCATCGGTATGCCACTGTCAAGACCTCTGCAGGAGAGCGGACTGTTTCCTCCGATGGTATATCAAATGATTCGAATCGGTGAAGAATCCGGTAATACAGAGGAAATGTTGGACAAGTTAGCTGATTACTATGAAGAAGAAGTGGAAATGGAAGTACAATCCCTTATGGCAGCTTTGGAACCTATGATTATTATTGTACTGGCAGTAGTAGTTGGCGGTTTGCTTGCGGCATGTATGATGCCTATGATGTCCATGTATGAAGCACTGGATGCTATGTAAATTAAAATGGATTATCCGTTCTGTGTAGGGACAGGACGATAATTAATAAATGGGGCGGAAAACTTACTACCCTGAAATTAAAAAACACATAAAAAGGAGAATGTTATTATGAACAAGAAACAGAAGAGTTTAACAAACAAAGGTTTCTCCCTGGTAGAGCTGATTATTGTTATCGCTATTATGGCAGTCCTGGTTGGTGTACTGGCACCTCAGTACATTAAATATCTGGATAAGTCTAAGATTTCTTCTGACAAGCAATTGACAGACAATGTTAGACAGGCTATGACAACTACTTTATTGGATCCTAATGTTACTGGTGCACCTGCAAAAAGTAGTTCAGGCAACCTGATCGGAGGAGCTTCCGTTGCAGCTCCTACAGGAACAACCAATGAATATTGGACAGAAGTTTATTCTGTTCTTGGATTGGCTGATTCTAGTAAGTTGGCAGCAGAGTACAAGTATGCTTCACCTACTTCCGTTACATATACTATTGATGCAAATGGTGGAATCAAAATTGATGTACAGTATAAGGCAGCTGCTGATCCAAGCGTAGATTTCTCTATCCAATAGTTTTGCAATGAAAGGCACCTGACATGCTCCCTACAATCTTACTCTACATAGTGATTTTCCTTTATGGAATCGTGATCGGTAGCTTCCTCAATGTGTTGATCTACCGTATCCCGAAAAAAGAGAATATTGTAACGACCAGGTCTCACTGCATGAACTGCGGTTATCAGCTGCGGTGGTACGACCTCATACCGCTGTTCAGCTACCTGGCGCTGGGAGGCAGATGTCGGAAATGCAAGGCACATATCTCCGTTCAGTACCCTATCATTGAGGCTTTGAACGGAGTGCTGTACCTGCTCGTATTCTGGAAATATGGGATGAGCGTGGATTCCCTAGTCTACTGCTTGTTGTTTAGTGCACTTCTTGCTTTAAGTGTGATTGATTTCAGAACATATGAGATCCCTGTGGGATTTAACATTTTTATACTGACGCTGGGGCTGATCCATGGAGCCTTCCACTATACACAGTGGCTGGATTTCCTGATCGGCTTCCTGTGTGTCAGTGTATTTTTACTTATTCTGTATTACGCTACCGGTGGCAGAGCTATTGGCGGCGGTGATGTGAAGCTGATGGCAGTCTGCGGACTGTTGCTCGGCTGGAAATTGATCATTTTTGCATTTTTACTGGGATGTATCATTGGTTCCGTGATCCATCTGATCCGTATGAAAGTAAGCGGCGAAGGACATGTCCTCGCCATGGGACCGTATCTCTCCGCAGGGGTGGCAGTCGCTGTCCTGTGGGGCAATGAATTCTTACAGTGGTATCTGGGTCTGTATCATTAAGAGACCTGGTACTTACATCTGATATGAGATTAGAAAGTTCTTGGGACACTTTTTCTGTCCCAAATACGATAAAGAACCGATAAGAGGAAGGGTAGAAGCATGGCAATGAACAATCGCGTATTGAGTATTGAGATCGGTAACTCCTTTACGAAGATCTGCGAGATCGACTATAAGGTGAAGAAACCGAAGGTCTACAAGGTATTGACCGTCGAGACCCCGGAAGGCGTCGTGGTGGACGGTATGCTGCAGCCGACGCAGGAGTATGCGGATCACCTGGTGAACGCACTGGGCACGAACGGCATCCGCACGAAGAGAGTGATCTTCACCATTTCTTCTACCAGAGTGGCGAGCCGTGAGGTACAGATCCCGAACGTGAAGGCGAGCAAGATCGAGGCACTGGTGAAGACCAACGCGAACGATTATTTCCCCGTGGATCTGACCCAGTATGAGATCGGACATTATCTGGCAGGCGGACTGACCGAGGAAGGAAAGCTGCGTGTCATGGCACTGGCAGTGCCCAAGGCACTGTTAGACAGCTATTACCAGCTGGCGCAGATGTGCGGCTGGGAGGTTGAGTGCTTCGATTACAGCAGCAACAGCTTGTACCAGATCCTTCGTGATGAGAAGTCCGAAAAAGTTACCATGATGATCAAGATCGATGAGAACAGCACCATCGTGACCGTGCTTTCCGCCGGCAAGGTGCTGCTGCAGAGAACCGTGGCATACGGCGTGCAGGATGCCATCGAGACCATGATCGCTTCCGGTGCCTATGCCGTGAACGATCCCATGAGCGCGGTAGAGCGTTTCCAGAAGAAGACCTGCCTGAACAGAGTACTCCATCAGGGAGATAAGGTTTGGGAGGAAAATGCCGGACGCTGGGAAGACGAAGATGCCGGCAATGTGGAGGTCACAGCAGCCAGACAGAAGATCACCGCTTCCCTGGAGCCACTGATTGTCGGCGTCAGCCGCGTCATTGATTTCTATGATTCCAGAAACAGTGATACACCTATTGAGAGAACTTACGTCACCGGTCTCGGCGGCAGCTTCAGCGGCATGAGCAAGCTGTTCACCAACTGCCTGGAGCGCAAGGTACATACCCTGTCCGAGATGGATGACAAGATCGGCATGAGCAAGGCTATCCGTTCCACCAGACCCGCAGCCTATATTTCCTGCCTGGGCGCAGTACTCGCCCCCGTAGGACTGATCGATAAGAGTACCCAGAAGGCGAAGGGACTGACGGTAGTCAGCGGTACGAACTACACCTTCGTCAGTGTGGCGGTCCTGGTATTGGGCGTGATCCTGTCCATCGCCATGGCAGTCACTTCCCTGACCAGATACTTCGGCACCGTGGCGGAGAATGTGGCATTGCAGGCGAGAGTCGAGGAATTACAGCCCGCGCAGACGGTATATAATGAATATCTCTCAGCGGCAGCACAGTATGATAAATACAAATATCTGTATGAGTATACCGAGAATCCCAATGAGAATCTCGTAGAGTTCATCAATGAGCTGGAGCAGATATTACCCAGTAGCTTCTGGACCAACAGCTTCAGTTCGGATATGGAAGGAATCAGTATGTCTGTAACTGTGGAAGGTAAGGCTGCAGCAGCAAGAACGATTCTGAATATCCGGAATATGGAGAGCATCGAGGATGTACAGATCAGCAATATTACAGATACGCAGAATGAACTGGGAGAATCGGCGGTTACTTTCTCTATTACAGGTACTTATGCGGATATCCACGCAGATACCGAAGAGACCGAAAGCACCGGAGATACAACCGGTACCACAGCACAGTAGGAGGCGGATAAGAGATGAAAGTAAAAAAGAGTGAAATTCAGCTTTTGATTGCTGTACTGGGAGTTCTTCTGGTCGTGGTGACTTATTTCCTTGTATATGCGAAATTCAATGAGTTGTCGGATTCTATGGAAAGTCAGAATATGTCATTAAGATCCCAGGTGTCTACACTGGAGGTGTTGGAGCAGCGTAAGGCAGATTATCTGGCTGCTACCGAGAAGATGAAGACATATATTACCGGGTTTGAGAATCGTTTCCCCGCAGATATTTTACCGGAAGACAGCATTATGATGGTGAAGAACATGGAGGATGCTACCAGAACCTATGTAGCAAACATCTCTTTCGGAACCATAGGAGAAGTGGCGTATGATGCACAGGCTTCCGCAGACAATTCTGCCCTGGCGGCTGCAACTGCGGATGCACCGGCGGATACCGCAGCAGCGGAAGCAGATGCCGCAGTGTCGGGCGCAGATACGACCACGGTTACTACATCCCCTGTCTCCACAGAGGGAACCACCTATGCGGAGACTCATATGTATGAGGTGCCTTTGGGCATCAGTATCGAATGTACCTATGATGATTTCAAGGGGCTGGTTCGATATATTTACAATCAGCAGGAGCGTCAGAGCATCCAGGGCGTGAACATCAGCTATAACGGTGATGACGGAAAATTGTCCGGCAATATGAACCTGAATACTTATTATCTGCTGGGCACGGATAAGGTATATGGGGAACCCTATATTCCCGATATGCCTATGGGGGTACAGACGATATTTGGAAACGTGAACTAATAGATTTGCTAATCGGGAGTTGTCGTAATGCAGAAGCATAGGAAGAAAAGACAACTGAATAATGAAGGATTTTCCCTGGTGGAGCTTCTGATCGCCATTGTGATCCTCTCAATCATTGTAGTGCCCCTGCTGCACAGCTTTGTGACCTCTGCCAGAACGAACGCCAAGTCCCGCAGCACCATGCATGCCACGGCAATCGCTGAGGACGTCATGGAAATGTTCGAGGCACATTCTCTGGAGGAAATGTCCGATATTTACACGGGTGCTTCACCTGCGGGATTTACCAATACCGCAGTAAAAGACGACACGACCGGCATCTGGACCTACACGATCCGGGACGATTCTACCACTTCCGGTACTTATGATGTAGTGGTGAAGGTGGATCCCACAGCATACAGTGTGGTGAACAGTGTGGCACAGGTAGATATCAGTAACCTGGCGGGTAATCTGAATGCTGTCTACAGCGAAGCAGCGGACGGCGCTAAGGAAGCTTATTCTTATTTCGGCGGAGGACTCTATACAGCAGATATCATGCAGCATACTACACGGAAGACCGAGATCAATATTGACAGCAGTAAGATCAACGTAACGCTGGCAACGGGAGCTACGGCGGAGACAGATGTATATCTGGTAACGGCATCCACAACATATCATTGTGATCCCGGGGTCCTGGCAACGGGCAGATCTGCGAACTATCCGCAGACGGGAGCGGATTATGTGATTTTTTCCAACGAAGACAGTGTGCGCAGCCGTGCAGCACAGGTGAATGATGTCAGCGAGCTTGGCAATCAGCTGGCGAATATCATTGTCTGCTTGCAGCCTAGAGTGGAGAGTGCGCACTACGATGCCGGAAGACCTGCCATTATAGACCGGATAGTGTTCAACAATCCGGACAATGTGGAGACGAATCTGCTGGTAGTGGAGCAGACCGAGAGAAAGGACCGAATAGATATGTTGAGGGATGTCTTAGCGACAGATTATGATACCATGCGCAGTAAGTATGGGATATCTCTGGAACTGCGGGAAGCATGGCCCGGCTGGATGCCCGCTCCCGGCACGACACAGACGTCTGCGGGAACTCTTCGTACGAATCTGCTGGACGAGAGTGACGGACTTACGGCATATGTATTTGAGAATTCCAGCATGACCGGCGCGGGAGCCGGAACGGGACTTAATTATGAACTGGCGAAGAACATCATGTCAGTGACGAATCTGACACCGGCCAGGGCACAGGACCGTATTTACGACATGGAAGTGAAGGTCTATGCAGAGGATAAGATAGCAGACGGCAGCCCGATCATTACTATGACAGGAACGGTAACGGAATAACAGGAGAATCCGGAAGGAAGCGTAAGAACCATGAACATACGTGGCAGAGACTTCAAATTACATAAACAGACAGACGATAAGGGCTCGGCAATGGTCGTAGTGATCATAGCTATGGCCTTTATCGGCATTTTAGCCAGTGTTTTGATGTATATGTCCTTATTGAACTATCAGATGAAGGCGAATAACCTGCAGGCGAAGGACAACTTCTATTCGGCAGAGACAGTGCTGGATGAGATCCGTGTCCATATGGAAGAGCAGGTGTCCGCGTCCCTGGGAGATGCCTACACGCAGATTCTGGTGAACTATGATGACACTTCCGTATCCGAGAAGGAGAGTAAGCTCCGCTATGCGTTCTTAAGCAGTATGCAGAAGGCGTATCAGTGCAGTGATACCGTAAGCTTAAATTACTATGATCTGAGGAAACTGTTTGACAGTCTGTCACCGGAAGTGAAGGAAAATACAGTGTTGCAGACCAGTGACGGAGTCAATTCCTATACAATACAGATGGTAGACGGCGCCGTGCAGATGACGGGCACAAACAGCTCCGGAGATGCGGTGAGCGATCTGCCTAAGGGACAGCTTACCCTGTTCACGGACGGATTATCTTTTCAGAAATTAAAGGTGACTTATACTAATGATAATGGTTATGTCTCTGTGATCCAGACGGATATCCGCGTGAAAATGCCGGATATGAGCTTTGCACAGGCAGTAAGCCTGCCTTCACTGACCGGCATGTCACTGGTGGCGCAGAAGAATATTCAGATAGTAGCGGAGAGCGGCAAATTTAGCGATGCGAAGATCGCCGGAAGCTTCTATGCGGACAAGGTACTGGTGGGGAATGAGGATGATACAAACAGTGCAAATGTGACTCTGACCCTGGCAGAGCCGACAGGTAAGGAAAATGATGATAAGCGTATGGTAGCGGCTACAGAACTGTATCTGGGGAAGGGCGCGAAACTGGAATCCGACAGCTATGGAGAACTGTGGGCAGGCAAGATCACCATGCACGGAGCAGCGACAACTACCGGCAGCGCGAATATGAATTTCAAGGGAAATGATGTCTATGTAGCGGGAGATCTGCGCATAGACGGAGAAAATAATAATTTTACCGCAGGCAGTCTGGTGGATGAGAATTACTCCGGACAGTATATAGGCTTCGGCACCGGGGAGAACGGTGACAGCAGTGCCATCGTAGTCAACGGTACCGGAACGGATATTGACTTAAGCGGTCTGATCAATCTGACTCTGGCAGGCAATACCTATATCGCCACGAAAACTGCTAAGGATAATCTCACCGGGGCGGATGGAAATCTCAATGGCAACGCCTCTGACCGCAAGGATATCCTGATGGGGCAGTCTATTGCAGTCAAAAGTGACCAGCTGGCATATCTGGTACCGGCAGATCTGGTAAAACAGGGTACCAATCCCGTGACCAGGGAGCAGGCAGATACCATGGGAAATACGGCAGTTGATTTTAATGCTGCCAGCAGGATGCTTGGCGGTAACAGCCTTGCTTCCTATGGTATTACGAAGTTTATTACGAACGGTAGCAGCGACAGTCAGGGTGTACGTACTTTTTATAAGAGACTAAACAGCAAGATCACCATTGTGTATTATTACGTGTCCTTTGACAGCTCCACTCAGGCGGGGAGAGAAGCTGCCAACCGGTATTTTCAGGATTATTATAAGGTAAATAAGAGCACCATGGATGCCTATGCCAGCATCTACACCGATGGCATCAAGATCAGGAATCAGAGTGCCGGTGCCTATATCATGCACCTGGCAGGTAATGTGGTGATGTCCGACAAGGATCAGACCACAGGCAGTTACAGTAGCAACCTGCAGAATGCCACATTAGGCAGTGATCAGAGCAATATAGGCTACAAGCAGCAGCTGGCAGCGGATGATTCCAAATTCAAGGCGCTCTGCAAGAAGCTGATCGATGGCTATGAGCAGCTTACGCCTTCCGAAAAAGCGGATACTGCCAATGTATATAGCAATCTGGTAAATACGGACGCGATCACAAGCTTTACCGGTGTGGTCCGTGGCGCGGGACTGGTCGTTGATACAGAGAAGTATTTTGAAAGTAGTGCTTATCCGGATTGCAAGGCAGTCATCGTATATGGTGATTATACCTATCCCGAAGCGGGACATCCGGATTTCAAGAAGGGTATCATCATCGCTACGGGCGATGTGAAGATACAGGATGGTGAGGAATTTAACGGTGTGATCCTGGCAGGCGGCGATATCCTGTTAGGACAGAATGTGAAAGTGACACCGGACAAGGAAGCAGTGCTTCGTGCACTGACCTATTCTAAGGAGGTTACGGGCTCCGGCGGCGGTCAGAAGGAATATCATGTGGTGGATTTCCTGATCGGCGGCGAAGGTTACCTGCAGAATAACAATAAGACCTACCTGAACAGCGACATTAATTTAGGAGACCTGATCGTATATGAGAACTGGCAGAAACAATAAAAACGGTGGATTCTCCCTGGTGGAGCTCATCATCGTCGTCGCCATCATGGCGATCGTGGTGGGAGTCATCGGATTGTCTGTGGGAACACTCACCGGAAGAAAAACTGCAAAATGTGCGGATGAGATCGTTTCGACCCTGGAGAGAGCAAGAGTGCTGACCCTTGGGAAAGAACAGAACCAGGTGGAGTTTGTACTGCTGCAAAATAGCAGCACCGGCGAGTACCGGGCACAGATCTATCAGGGTGGAACCATCGTTTCGGATAGAATCGTGGGGAAGGAGCCTATCACAATACAAGTATATTTCGATGATGATTCCACCCCCTACAATCTGTCACAATTAAAAGGTACATTACCTTATGCGTCCGCAACCGATGGACTGCACCTGGTGTTCAATAGAGCATCGGGAGCTTTTGAAGAGAAGACCTGCGCTGCTGCAGATGCGGTAAAGGACTATTGCAAGAAAATTGTGATCAGCAACGGAACAAGAATGATAACAATCACAAC
>ERZ1023977.123-NODE-123-length-10457-cov-10.190156_pt1 | contig 10457 bp, 23 predicted proteins | sample MGYA00380433_ERZ1023977 | MGnify/ENA primary metagenome ERZ1023977 (study PRJEB33179, sample SAMN07449059) | human gut metagenome | biome: Human-gut; feature: Human associated habitat; material: Faeces | host: Homo sapiens | place: India:Kasaragod | collected...
GTGTATTGTTCTAGCTGGATATTTTTTTTTTTATTGATTAGGCGTACAACGAGATCTACAAATTCTCCGAGCAGAGAACGCTCGGGACGGAGGACAAGTAAATGCTCAATAAGATTGTCATCATGGGTCGTCTGACCCGTGACCCCGAGCTGCGCAGAACGCAGTCTGGAACCCCTGTCACCAGCTTTTCTCTGGCCGTCGACCGAGACTTCAAGTCCCAGTCCGGCGAGAAGGAGACGGATTTTATCGATGTGGTCGCGTGGCGTCAGACCGCCGAGTTTGTCGCCCGCTACTTTGCGAAGGGCGATCCGATCGCCGTGACCGGCCGGATCCAGTCCAGAGCCTATCAGGCCAAAGACGGATCCAGGCGCACGGCGGTCGAGATCGCCGCAGAGAGCGTTTACTTTGCCGGAGGATCCAAACAGCGGGACGCCGTAAAGCCTGCTGGAAGACCCATAGACGTGTCTGCGGCCGGCTTTGATGAGGCAGACGAGGACGGAGATATGCCGTTTTAAGGAGGAGCAATGGAGCGGGAGCAGTTTGCCTTTACATCCGCATACGCCCGCGCCGCCGACCGGATCGAGGATCCGGTCGAGCGGTGCGCATTTTATGACGAGATCGAGCGGTTTGCGCTGGCCGGAGAGCTGCCGGACCTCAACGGTCTCCCCCCCATCGTGGCGGTCGCCGTGGAGCTGATCATGCCGCAGCTTGTCGTGGCGCAGAAAAAAGCCAGAGCTGGCCGCGCCGGAGGGCGAAAAGCCGCGAAAAAACCGCCTGAGCCTGTAAAGTCGGAGCCTATTAAGCAAGAGCCGGTAAAGGCAGATCCGCCGCCGGAGAAGCCCGTGAGGCGAACGCCACCCCCGGATCTTGCCCGCCTTTCTCCGGCGCTCCGGAGCGCTACGGAAGCGTGGCTCCGGTACAAGAAGGAAAAAAATCAATCCTACAAGCCGGAGGGGCTTCGCGCTCTCGTCTCCGAGATCCGGAACAATGCGGAGAAGTACGGAGATCAGGCCGTCATCGACCTGATCAACAAGTGTATGTCGAGCAACTGGCAGGGGATCATTTTTGATCGACTCGACAAATCCCCGCCGCCTAAAAGCCGGGGCCTGCCGGACTGCAATTACGCGGGCGCGAGTCTGGAAAAATACATGACGTGGGGTGACATATGACTGAGTTTACAATCCAATACCCGCCGACGCAGCGCGGGAAGGCCGCGTGGAACAAGCGCTACGGGTTAAATGTGCTTATTACGCCGGCAAGTGCTGGCAGCAGCGCAAGCGCGATGCGGAGGAGCTGCACGCAATCACACACGCCGCGCTGCGCAAAGCCGGTATCCCGCGTCGCCTGACGTCTGCTCCGGTATCAATCCGGTTTTTGTGGGACGATCGCCTCGATATCGACAACCATGCCGTCATCGGCAAGGCAATTGTCGACGCCCTAAAGGGCTGGATCCTGCCGGACGATAACCAAAGGTGGGTGCGCCGCGTCACGCATGAGGTGTGGCATGGCGGATCTATCAAAGTGGAGGTGACGCAATGGTGATCCATGCAGACGAGCAGTCCCCCGTCCCACAGTCCCCGTGCGCGGTTTGCCCGCGTGAGCCGGTTTGCCATGATAACGGGCGCGTATGCCGCCGCTGGGGAAAATGGTTTAAAGCGGCGTGGCCCACCGTCGTGAAAATGATAAAGGAGGGTAAAAAATAGTATGGATGCAGTGAAGTTTATCGAAGAGCGAAAAAGAATGTGCTATGGTCACCCGTGCGCCGGTTGCCCATTGTTTGCAGTGCATCGGCTGGAGTACCTGCCAGACTGCAATGAGTGGTGCATGGATCATCCTAAGGAGAGCGTGGCCGTCGTGGAGAAGTGGGCGGAGGAGCATCCGCGCAAGACGCGGCAGAGCGAGTTTTTGAAGCAGTGGCCCGCGGCAAAGCTTGACAAACACGGTGTGCTGGCTATTTTGCCGTGCCTGATGAACTCCATACAATATAAAAAGCCGGAAGATACATGCGCGGGAATGAGGTGCATGGACTGTCGTAAGGAGTTCTGGGGGCAGGAGGTGGAGTGATGGAAAATCTGTTGCAAAACATCGCCAGCGGACTGTGGATTGTGTTGGGCGTGTACTGTTTCTTCGGGCTAAGGAAGTGGAACAAGCGGTTCAGCGAGCTGTATGACGAGCTGAAAGGAGACGGGAACGAATGAGCAAGGCCGTTATGATAAGCATCCGCCCAAAGTGGTGCGAAAAGATTGCCAGCGGCGAAAAGACGATCGAGGTGCGAAAAACCAGACCGAAGCTGTACACGCCGTTCAAATGCTACATCTACTGCACGCAGAGCGGTGTTGCGCTCGGAGCGTGGGGAAAGCACGGCAAAGTCATCGGGGAGTTTACCTGTGACCGGATTTACAAGATTGACAAGGATAATACGGATTTTCTTTTTAAGGCCGGAGGACTATCCGTTTACAAGCAAGCTGCCGAAGAAAAGTGTGGCCTGCGTGTGGCTATGACAGACGATGAGTTGCACGGCTATCTTGGACATTGCCGGGGCTACGGCTGGCACATCTTCGATCTGCGCATCTACGACGCACCGCGAGAGTTGATCGAGTTTGAACGCCCATGCGAATGCAATGAATGCGACGCGAAATGGGCGACCGAATGCAACGCTTGCCACGAAGAAGGCAAAATCAAGCGCGCACCGCAGAGCTGGTGCTATGTGGAGGAGGGCTGACAATGGCTGACCAAATGCAGTTATATGACACATCGGAGAAACAATCAAGTAACAACACAGGTAAAGCTAAACGGAAGTGGGAAAATGGTTTCCAGAGATGGAGCAACCGGCACAGTGCAGATGGTGGTAGCTCTTTTGGGTGCTGTGGATTCGGCAGTATGTGTGACTATTGTGAGGATAATACGTATGGACGTCCGTGTGTCAGGGCGCTGAACGCCATGATCCGCGAAAAGCGTCTGAAAATCGACTACGAAAAGACTGGTTATAAAGAAGTATGGGAGGGGATTTTAGACAATGGCTGAACACATCGAGCGCGAAGCATTACACAAAATTTTAGAGAATTGGAGGGACGCTCATGCGGATGTTGATGACGAACAAGGTTGCGGCCTGCTTGAAGATGTGATATGGGAGGTAGATGCACAGCCCGCCGCAGACGTTGTGCCGGTGGTGCATGGGCGGTGGGAAACTAATTCAGACAGGCCAGATACACTAATTTGTTCTATGTGCAAGTGCGGATTTGATATGTGGAAACATGACCCACATAATTACTGCCCCAACTGCGGGGCAAAGATGGACGGAGGTGCTGAAAATGGCTGAATACATTAAACGGGAAACTGCCGTAAGAGCGGTGATGGCGGCGAAATGGGTGGACGGTTCCGACGGTGCCATGGCAATGGAGATCGTTATGACCACACCCTCCGCTGATATTGCCCCGGTGGTGCATAGCCGGTGGGCGCATATTGGCGGGGACGAGTGGTGTTGCCCTGTGTGCGGCTTCGTCATTACTACTGAAGGCAGTTGGGACAGGCCCGCCAAAAAATACTGCGAGGACTGTGGCGCAAAGATGGACGGTGACAGCGGTGAAAGTTAACGGGAGGCTGCTGCCCAATCACCCGAAACAGGCTTACATGCTGGGCAAGCTGCACGGTGCGCAATCCACGATGGGCAACGCGGCGATGGTGCGTGCAAACCTGCCAGAGTGGTGCGGCGTGAGCATAACGACAATGGCGCAGTTGATGGACTGTGTGGCGGTGTGAAGGGGGTAAAAATGGATAAAGAACAGCAGGCAATCAACCTTTTGCAGCTCGGCAGCCGAATGAGCCTGCACTACTACAAGCAGCCACTGCTTATCTGCAATTCCGGCGGCAAAGACAGCCTTGTGCTGCTGGAGCTTGCAAGGCGCGCGGGAATCCCTTACGAGGTACAGCACTCGCACACGACGGCGGATGCGCCGGAAACCGTGCGGTATGTGCGCCAGCAGATGCACGAGTTGGAGCTGGCGGGCGTGAAGTGCCATGTAAACATGCCGACGTACAAGGGCGAGCGGACGAGCATGTGGAAGCTGATCGGCGATAAAGGCTTGCCGAGAAGGTTGCGGCGTTTTTGTTGTGCCGTGCTTAAGGAGACGGGCGGGGCGAACCGGGCTATCGCGACAGGCGTTCGCGCCGACGAGAGTTCGCAGCGAGCGTCTCGAGGGGAGCTTGAGACGCTCGGAAAGACCAAGGCGGACAGCTACAGGATCAACGCAGAAAACGCGGCGGAACTGTTTGAGGACGATGTGCGTCGCAGCCCCATCGAGCATGATGACAAGTTTATTTCTGCGTGCAAAGTGCGGGGCAAGACGGTCGTAAACCCGATCATCCACTGGACGAATACCGACGTGTGGGAGTTTATCCGAGGTGAGAACCTCGCTTATAACCCATGCTACGACATGGGATTTAACCGAGTGGGGTGCGTAGGCTGCCCGATGGGCGGCGCGTCCAGATCCCGCGAGTTCGCGCGTTGGCCAAAATATCAGGATGCGTATATGCGGGCGCTGCAGCACTATCTTGATAAGCACCCGAAGCAGGCCGCAAAGGGAGATATCATGTCATGGTGGCACTGGTGGATGGAGGATGGCATTATCAGCGGGCAGATGGATCTTTTAGGAGGGCGGAATGATGCTGACTGACGACCGCGCGTTTATGGGCGCGATGGCTGAAGCGATCGCTGAAAAGCCGACGCGGGAGGGGCTTATCGCGATGCTGCGCGAATACGCGGAGTGGGCCGAGGCGAATATCTATGATGTTCCAATTATGCTGCCGGACGATCTGAGAGCGGCGGCGGACATGCTGGAGAAGGGAGAATAATATGGATGCAGTAAAATTTTTGATGGAACGCAACCGCATGTTGACAAGCGGATTTGCAACGCCGATAATCGGCGGAACGCTTGAGTGCGAGGAGCAGGCGGAGCAGATCGTGCGCACGGTTGAGAGATGGAGCGAGGAGCATCCGCACAAGACGCGACAGAGCGAGTTTCTGCGGCTGTTCCCACAGGTAACACTTACCGACGGAATAATCGACTTGTGCCCATCCCGATTGTCAGAGAATCATCGCATTCCCGGAACAAGGTCGTTATGCGGGAACACGGATAAAAATTGCAGTAGCTGTCTTCGCGAGTTCTGGATGCAGGAGGTGGAGTGATGCACGACATCACGAAACAGCCGTATGCGGCATGGCTGGAAGAATCGCTGCAGGTCATCGCGGAGCTTGATCCCGTGTGCCTGTGCATCGCCGCAACATCGCCCGACGGCGACGTCTTTACGGGGTACTATGGGGCAGACGCAACGGACAAGGCCGTGTTTGCACACCACATTCAGAGCGACGTGACGATGGATATTATCCGGGCAAATATCGATGAGATCAAGGGTATGCTGGGGGAGGCGGAATGATGGATCGGCAGAAGGTTTATCGGCAGGCGCGGGACGTGGCAAAGGTGGTGCGCTGGAAGTGGAAGGTCTACCGGTATGCAACGGGAGAGATCGATCTGGTGTGCCCGTTTTGCTGCGCGTTGAACGCGCACGAAGATCTGCGGGAATTTGATCTGCGCGACTGGCATTATTGCCGGAGGTGCGGCACGAGACTGGAGGGAATCGTATGATGGACGAATGCATCAAGAGAGCGGATGCGCTGGAGGCGATCCGGAAGTGGTGCGGGGACTGCGGGAGCGCGATCGAGGCAGTGCTGAGCGTGCCGGCGGCGCGAGGATGGGAGCCGGACGGAGTCACGAATCTGCTCCGGGATGTTGTACGCGGGGCAAAGCCGGGGACGTCGTTTGTGCAGGAATATGCCATAGATCTGCAGGATCAGCAGCTGGACATGGACGTGGCGTGCGACTTCGTCGCGGCGGAGATGGGCGTATACGTCAAGACGGTGCTGGAGGAGAACCACCAGCTGTTTTCCGTGCGGCGCGACGAGCGCATCCCGGATCTTGCCTATATCAGCTGCGCGGTGAGCCTCCAACCGGGCGGGCAGGAGGATGAGGTAAAATGAAGGAAACCAGAAGGCACTCAGAATGGCGGGGTATCCCCCCGCTCGATTTGTGGTATTGCGTTACTTGCGAGGGCGCGACTACAGAGCCTACTCCCGTTTGCCCTCAATGCAGAGCGATCATGGATCGGTGCATCGACATTACGCATGATGCGGATATCGGAAAGGTGTGGGAGCGTGCTAAAGATCATCGTTGAGGTCAATGCCCCTGTCGGCCAGGCGATCGGGGTCAAGGAGCAAATCGCGCAGGACCTGGAGAGATATGGGGACACCCGCATTATCTCTGTCGAGGAGATCTCCCCGTACCGCCAAATGCCGATCAAGATATAAGTAAAAGCCCCCGAATCCGGGGGCTTTTACTCTAATGTAGTCCCCGCACAAACGCGAGGGCTACGCGCAGGACTGGCGGCGGCAAACCGTCCAGCTGTGCGCAGATTTTGCAGATCAGGTCTCCTCGTTCCATCCCAATTCCCCTTCCGTTTCGGCGTTTTGCTTCATTGGCGCGTCGGTACTTGTGCAATCATCCAAATACGCCCGGCGCGGAAACTTTGCCTTGCAGATGCAGACGATTTGCCGTAAACTGTAATTAATAAATCATTGTTTGGAGGGATTTTATGCTCGATTATGCACTTGCTCTTCTCGCCGACGTCCTCGCCGTGGGGATTATCCCGTGGCTCGTCGCCGGGCTGAGAAAAAAGCCAATGACCCCAAAGGGATATCGGGGGTTATCTATCGTGTTTGCGATCCTCGGCCCCGGTAGGATGTTTGCCTCCATGGGCAGCGATCTGCTCCGCGTCATCGTAATTATGGACTGCGTGATTTGCTTTTTTACCACTTATTACGTTGGCACGACCATCTTAAAGCGCCGCGGAAAACTCGCCGGATCCGTGACCGGGGATCTGCGTGACGACTAAATGTGCGGTTTAACAGGATCCACGGCGCCTCCGCAGCAGCGCCGCGGATCCTGAGGAGCGGTGGGCTATAACCGCCCCGTTGCGCTTATCGTATCATGTACGCCCTTGATATCGCAACTCAGTCTGCTGGTATGCACACGCGAAAGTTTATTCCCCACATCTTGGCACAGATGCCAAACTGTGGGGAGACAAAAAGGAGATGTACTGTAATCCAAATGGACAGTTTGCAAGATCTGTGCCGTAAGGCTCGGCACGACAAAGGGCTGACCAACGCAGACATTGCAGAGCGATCCGGCATCCCCATCTCAACAGTCAGCAACTTTTTTACGGCTGGGTCAAAGGCTCCGTCCGTTTACACGGCTGGCCCCATTTGCGCCGTACTCGGCGTATCGATCAACCAGTTTTTTGGCATCAACCCGCAGGACGAGCCGGTGCAGGACTCAGAACGCAAGCTGCTGCTCCAGCAGATCGCGTTCGGCAACGAGCGCTGTGCCATGCTGGAGCGGTCAATCGCCACGAAAAAGAGGATCATCTTGGCTTTGTTCGCGATTGTGCTCACGGTCCTAATATACGGCGTAACGCTCGATGTGCTCTGCGGGAGCATCGGATTTATCAGGAGGTAACCCCATGCCAAATCAGATACGCGCCGCGCTTTATGTGCGCGTCTCGAGTGAGGAGCAAGCCCGCCACGGCTACTCCCTCGCGGAGCAGCGTGCGCGGCTTCTTGCCTACGCAAAAGCCCACGGCCTAAAGGTCGTGGGCGTCTACGAGGATGCGGGCATATCTGCCCGCAAGTCGTACCGAAAACGTCCCGCGCTCCTCCGGTTGCTGGAGGATTGCAAGACCGGCAAAATCGATACCATCTATTTTATCAAGCTTGATCGCTGGTTTCGCAACGTAGCCGATTACTACGCCGTCCAGCCCACGCTGGAAAAGGCCGGTGTAACGTGGTGCGCAACGGAGGAGAGCTATGAGACGCAGACTGCCGCCGGCCGCCTGAAGGTAAACATCATGCTGTCTGTCGCGCAAGACGAGGCCGACCGTACCAGTGAGCGGATTCGTTTTATAAACGATGGCCGCAGAGCAAACGGGATCCCAATCGGGACAAAAGCCCCATTGGGGCTGATGATCAAAAACGGGGCTTACATCCAGACAAAGGACGCACCGGCCGTTCAAGCCATGTTTAAATACTACATCCAGACGCGCAGCGTCAACGCCACAAAAAAATATATGCTAAAGCAGTGGGGGATCGACGGCGTGTACAATACGTTTAATCGCGCCCTCCGCAATCGGCTCTATATCGGCGAGGTTTACGGCGTCCCCAATCGGATCCCGGCGCTCATCCAAAAGGCCGATTTTGATCTTGTGCAGGGCATGCTCGCAAAGCAATCCCAGCGGTGCAGCGGGGTTGAGGATTCACGCATATACCTGTATTCCGGCCTAATCTATTGTCGCGAGTGCGGGAAAACGATGCAAGCAGAAACCGTCAAGGGGACTTACACGTATTACCGTTGCCGCACACACAACCTTGATACTACGGCTTGCCCACATACCAAACGGGTCCGCGAATCGGAACTCGAAATATACCTACTCGAGGAACTGGAGCATATCGTCAAAACGGCCTACTCTGCAACCAAAAAGGGGCGCGAGAGAAAGTCTCGGATTGCCCCGGCCAAGATCTTGCGCAAGCTTGATCGGCTGAAAGAGCTGTACCTCGCAGAGATGATTGATATGCCCACCTATCGCGCCGACTATGACAAATTGCAGGAGCAGCTCAACGCCGCGCAAGCTGAGACTCCAGATCCCCCAGACATAGCCAGCTTGCATGAGGCCATCGCACAGTATCCAAAGCTCTCGCGGATCGAAAAAAAAGAATTTTGGACTCGCACCATCAAGCGCATTGACGCCGACAACAATGGCGCATTTTTTGTAACCACGCGTTAGGCATAGTTTACACTGCCGCTATATAGCGTCAACTACACCTAACTCCCCCAGCCAAAGCGGCTGGGGGAGTTTTCTTCACTTCGCGATAGCGCAATAGTACGCCGCCAGTTTTGCTTTCGGTTCCGGCGCATCCTTATCCCACAAAAACGCCTTTGCCAAGTCCCCGTAAAACTCAGCCGTAAAAACGCCGTGCCGCTCCGCGACAAGACAGTAGTCCGAGTACATCATGTTCATCGCGACCCACCAGCACCACGGGGTGATGTGATCCCACGTCACGCCGAGGCTTTCCGCGACGCTGGTGGTCTGTTCCTTTGTCCAGTGTGCGCCGGTCGTGCCGTCAGCATTCTCCATCTTCTCGCACCAAGCCTCTGCGTCTGCGCGGGAGAAATCGCTCACGCACTCCAGCGATTCGGCATACGCCTTAATATGCTCATAGCACTCCACCATCGCCGTGACGGCGGTCGCGCTCCGCTCGGATACCGGCATGGACATATACTCGGCCAGCCCCTTCTCAAGGCGCTCACAGTACGCTTTAACCTTGTCCTTCATGCCGCACCTCACAGCTTCCGCACGGTGACGGCGGCATTGGTCACGCTGCCAGCTGCGCTAAGCGTCAGACGCAGCGTAGCCCTCGGAGAGTACCGAAGGAGCCGTACCGCAGCGGGGAAGGAAAGCGTCACCGACGTATCCGTAGCCGCCACGGTCGCCGACGCAGTCGCGCCGGGGATTGCTACGCCGTCCTGCAGGAGCGTCGCAGTGATCGTTCCAGCCGCCGTTGGAATCACGGTAACGGATACATCCGCGTCATAGTATCCATCCCCGTTCAGGGAAATGGCATTCCCATTCAGCGTCGCGCCGCATCCATAGCGACGAACAACGTTGCCGAGAGGAATGTCTCCGCCAGCGGCCACAGTGGTGGGAGAGGTCATCGCGGTAAAGAGGATCGAATTGCAGCTCATAAAAATACTCCTTTCACAAAAACAGGCGGGGCTTTTGCCCCGCCTTACTCATGCCCAGCAGGGGCAATGCTCAGATGTTACCGCAGCCGCAGCCATTCATCGCAAACTGAGGCACGATGCCGAACCCGTAAGGGTTCACGCGCGGAACGCCGCACATGGCGTTCTGGAGCGTCAGCTGGTTGATCTGGTTCTGCAGGCTCTCGATCTTGTTCTGAGACAGCGCATCAAGAATCTTCTGGGTCTGCGCGGTCGTGGTGGCATTGATGCTCGCCGTGTTGATCGCACCGTTGTAGTTCACGCCGTCGATGGCGCGAAGCGTCTCGCAGCAACACTCCTGCTGGCGGGCGAAGCCAGAAGCCGTCGCCATCTGCAGATCGCGCAGCTCACCGAGGATGTTGTAGTTGCCGTCCTTGATCGCGCCGGCATTGTCGTACGCCGCCTGACGGACTGCCGCAACAGTCTCGTTGTTCTGCCGCTCCAGCGCGGCAAAATCAGTGGCGCGCTGGACATCGCCGACCGTTGCGTTGCGATCTCGATTGCCGCCGAAGTTGCCAAAGCCGCCGCCCATCAGCGCAAGCATCGCAAAGAGCCACACCCGCTCGCCACCAA
>ERZ1023977.131-NODE-131-length-10241-cov-9.497840_pt1 | contig 10241 bp, 6 predicted proteins | sample MGYA00380433_ERZ1023977 | MGnify/ENA primary metagenome ERZ1023977 (study PRJEB33179, sample SAMN07449059) | human gut metagenome | biome: Human-gut; feature: Human associated habitat; material: Faeces | host: Homo sapiens | place: India:Kasaragod | collected...
ATACCTTAATCCACGACATCAACCGTGCGGTCGAGAATGAGCAGCATGAGGACGTTGTCCGCTGCGAGATCCAGGAGCATGTCTTCTCCCTCTCCGCCGTTTCCTTTCAGCAGGCCTTTCTCCACCAGTTTGTCCAGCGTCTGGCGGTACGTCTGGTTCGTAACGTCTGTCAGCTTTTCGTATCTCACTTCTTCTGCCTCCTCCAGCAGGTTTTTGAATTTTGCCCATGCGCCCTCGTCGATCATCGGTGCAGGGCATTTTTTGAGGCTCACATCGTAGTGGCGCACGACGTACCTGACGTTCGGCAGCTGTTTTTTCAGCTGCGCGTACAGCTCCGCCGCGTGCCTCTGCGTCTCGATGGGGATGTAATACCGCCCGGCGGCGTCCGTGTGGCTGACCATCTCGATCGATACCGAGTTGTAGTTGTTGACGAGCTTGCCATACGGCCCCTTATTGCCGTCTCCGACGGACCATGCCACGGTATCCAGCGGCACGCACTCATAAGCCGTCTCGCCCTCGTCGACGACGTAGTGGGCCGAGGCCTTGCGGCCCTCGCTGCCGCCCTCAAAATAGCGGGCATTGCCTTTGGCCGTCGCATTCTTCCCGGTGTTCGCCGTGTAGTGGAACACGATGGCCTTTACGGCGGAGAGCTTGCGCTTTCCGCCGTGCCACTTTGCCCGGATGGAGCTGTCGACCTCCATGCTCATTCCTCTTTTACCTCCGGCAGGCCCGCGACGCTCGTCAGCAGGGACAAAATGCCCGCCAGCGCCGAGGCCGACGCGACGGCCAGCCAGTTGACTTCGGACAGGATCATGCTCGTGCCGATCGTTGCCACCGCCGTCTGCGCGACGGTTTTTACTGCGCGCACCAGCGCGGCTTTCCACCATTTTGCGTTCATAGTATGTACTCCTTTCAAATTTCACGCCTTGCGGCGTGTGTTACAGAATTTTGCCCAGCGCCCAGCCGATGACGCCGGTGACGAGCGCGGTCATGGCGATCTTGACCAGCGCGTCCCAGTTCTTGCCCGGGCGGGCGGTGAGGTTGTTGACGCTCGTCTGCATGTCGTCGATCTTGTCGTCGAGCGTCTTCATGTGCTCGGCCATGACGGCGACGGCCTCGGCCAGCTTGGTCACAGCGTCGTTCTTCTTCTCGAGATCCTTGATCCGGCCGGTGTTCCGGTCGACGTTGCCGCGGATCTCCGCGACTGCAATATTCAGATCCTGCAAATCCATACGATTCTCCTTTATTCGTATTGCCATGCAATGGCCCCGTTCACGGCGGGGGTCGTCTCAGCAGAATTCAGAGACATGCCGCGTGCCATCAACGTTGTATAATTGGTATCGGCGGCGTTGACCGCTGTCTGCCGGTTCAGGAAGGTCTTCATGTTGGCCGGGCTGATATAGTCAATATTTTCTACCGCCTGCGCCACCTTCCCGCCGCTGCCTTTGAGCAGGCCGGTGATGTCGCTCGTCGTGGTGGTCGATACAGCGTTCGGGCCGGTCTCGCCCTGTGGGCCAGTGGGGCCCTGCGGGCCGATGGGGCCGGGCTCTCCCTGTGGCCCCTGCTCACCCTGCGGGCCAGTCTGCCCCTGCGGGCCTTTGATATTGACGCTCGCCGGGTTTTCCTTGCCGTCTGCGTTCGACCAGCTGAGCGTACCGTCTTCGGAGACGGACGGCGTGAAGGTCGTTCCGTTCGTGCCCGGCGTGCCGGGGGAACCGGCCGCACCGGCAGGGCCGGGCACGGCTTTCACCGAGAACAAAAACGATTGCCCGTCCGACATCGAGACCTGATAGGTCGTCGTGTCGTCGACGGTCCCAACAGGCGTGATGCCCGTGACGCTGGAACCGGGTTTGCCCTGCGGCCCCTGCGGGCCAGTAGGACCGGTCGCGCCGGTCGGGCCAGTGTCGCCGACGTCGCCTTTGTCGCCTTTGTCCCCCTTATCTCCCTTATCGCCTTTGTCGCCCTTGTCGCCTTTGATGGCGTCCCGGATAACAAGCGTCGCGGTGTCCGGCTCCACGGCCATATTCAGCCGCTGTTCATATACTGCATCAGACATGCGCCCACCTCCTACAGCAGCTCTTCCACGTCGACAACGGCGATCTCCGTTGCCCGGGAATTCCCCGCCTCGTCCGTAAACGTCAGCTGGCACCGGGCCGGTCGGACAGTCAGGCTGTCCGCGTCGGCTTTCGGGACCTCGACCGTGAACCGGGAAGCGCTGGCGACCGTCGGCGTGTAGGTCTTTGAAAAGCTGTCACCCTGCACAATTTTGAAGCTCAGATTTGTGCATTGTGTCAGGTCTACGCCTCGCATCGTGATATACAGGACGTTTTTGATCTTCTGTACCATAGATACCCCCCTTATCTGAGCCTGTTCCAGATCTTCTGCTTGGTCTTGTCGGAATAGTCGCTCATGCTGATAGCGATACCGAACTTCTGCTCCTGCGTCAGGTCTGTAGTGTTCAGATAGTCGCAGAACCATGTCCACGTGTTTTTGTAGCCAGCAGCCTTGCGTTCTTCTTCGCTTGGCCGGTCTTCATACTCGACAATCGCGTCAATGTAATCCGCCATCTTCGCGCCAGTGTCCCGAACGTTTTTCGACCAGCCTGCCTGATACGAAGTTGTAAGCTCGCTCTTGGCGTCGGCTGTTTTGATGTTGCTCTTGCGAAGCTGGTCTGCCAGATAGCTGTAGGTCTTGACACTGTCAGAGTAGAAGCCCATGCGGACAGCAGATTTCTGATCGTCCGTCCAGCTCTGTTTGTCGAGCCATGCGTCGAACTGGTCCTGCGCGCTGCTTGTGACCTTGCCGTCCTCGTCCTTGACATCCTTCATCCCGGCATGAGCGTTTGCCGCCTGCAGCGCCATTTCCGGCGTTACCTTCGCGCTCCGGCCGAAGCGATCGTATGCCATGACCTCCTTGTCGCTCAGAACAGCCAGCGCCATTGCATCGTTGAGCTCGCCATGCCGGTATGCTTTCAGATACTCGTCGGCTTTCGTCCCGCTCTTGTTCGTGTCGGTATAGCGGGATTCGATAGCCTTGTCCATAAAGTACCGCGCCAGCTCCTTGCTGTCCTTGTCCACAAGCTCCTTCTGCGTCTCGTTCAGCTCGTCGCCGTACTTGGCCGCCTCGACCGCCGAGAAGTAGGTGTTCGCCTTTTCCTTCGCAGAGTTGAAAAGCTCGTCAGACAAGCCGACATAGTCAGCGCCGCCGAACTGCCGGTCGACGTCAGAAAGCTGTTTCTGCGTATCCGGGGAGAGATAATGCTGCGCTTTGACGGCTGCAGAGATCATCGCATTGTTGCGCTCCGTGCCGGACTTCTCCAAGATCTTCTGTGCAGAGGATTTCACTTCATACCCGATGCCGAGGCTGTCCCGCGCCTGCTCTGTAGCGGTGTCCTTCGCCTGCTGCAGGATCTCGGCTTTCATGCTGTCCGGCATGGCCTTGTAGTTCTCGTCGTTCATGAGCGAGGTCACGACGGCGGAATACGCGTCGCCGTAGGCTTTCTGATACATGCTGCGCTGCTCGAACGTCAGGCTGATAGCTTCCCCGTCGACCTTCAAAGAGCGCGGGGCAGTGCGGTCAGGATACAGAGAGGTGTTCGTCGCCTCGCTGATTTTCTCGATCTCAGAGGATACCGCGTCCGGCTTGTACGTTGTGACGTTGCCGGGATTGATATTCCGGTTCATGAGGTTGCGGATGCCGCCCTCGTTCTTGACCGGATTTCCCCAGACGTCCGTCTTCGCCGGAAGCGTCTCCCGCAGGCCGGGAATGGACGCTTTCGCGTTGTCGACTGCCTGCTGCCAGACGTTATCCGAGGAATAGGCGTTCCGCTCGGTATCGTCAAGCCCCTGTGCAATGCCGCGCAAGGAGTTCGGGATCACGCTGGAAAGCTGATTCGCCGCGTACTTCTGCGCCGCGTCCAGCATTTTGCCGCCCGCCGTCTCTGCGTTGCTGTAGTTGTAATTTGTTGCAACATCTTGAAACGTAGACATAACCGGGGTATCAAGTACGGACTGCAGCGCACCGGAAAGGGAATTGCCGAATACGCGCCCTGCCGTGACGCTTTCGCTCCGGATGTCGTCCGCGATCAACGCTCCCGTTGTCAGCTGCGCATTGATCGGGTCCAGGAATCCAATGGAAAGCAGCTGGTCGCCAGCTTTCCACTCTGCGCCCTCGCCGCGGATATCGCGGAGCGCTGCGCTGATATTGAGCTGCGTTCCATCAAGCCCGTGCGTCTTTGCGAGCGCATCCTTGTCCTTATCATCGTCGTCACCAGTCACCTTGATCCAGCCGCGGAGTGCACCCGCTGCCGCAATGGCGATCATACCGGAGCCGGTCAGCGCGCGGCCTACGCCCTGCACGGCCTTTGCCTGATCCGCTGCCGTGAAGTTTCCTTTCTGCGCAGAGTCGATCAGGTTAATAAAGTCTGCCGTTGCAACTGCAAGCCCGGCCGGGGAATACTCGATCGCGCGAGCGCCGAGGTTTGACGGGACCTGCGCGAACGGAAGGATGATATCGCCAGCACCGACGTCCCCGACATGCGCTTTATTGAGTGCATTCCGAACACCGATTGCCGCGTCAGACAAAACCGTCTTGTCCTGGAATGTCCGGTAAAGCGCTTCCTGCTGTCCCGCGTTGCGCAGGGAATCGTCCTTGATCTTGCCCTGCTCGTAAAGCTTGTCAATGCCCTTCTGGACGCTTGCTTCAATGCCGCCCTTCTGGAATTCGTCGGTCGCGTTCAGGGTGTAGCCCTCATACGCTTCCCATACGGACATGAGCTTGGAGAAGACGCCGCCGGACATCTTGAAGGTCCGGTTGGACGTATTTTCGTACTTTCCGGCCGTGCCAGAAGCGTCGACATCAAGGCCGACTTCCATACACGCCCGTGCGAGGCCGTCCATAGACCCCTTGCGCTTCGCCGCCGAGAACCACGACGCATCGCCCGCGACGCTGCGCGTGCCGGTGATCGTAGATACCAGCATGTCGAGCGGGACAGAGACGTTCCGCGCAATGCTGTCGATGGGGTCGAAGACGTTGTTCGAAACAAGGTTCCGCATGACTGTCGACACTTTGGACAGCATACCCATGCGCCGGACCGTCTTGACCTGCTCCCCAGCGGATACCGCCCGCGTATCAGCGGCGATATTGTAGATGCTGTCTGCCGCGAACGTCCGGAGGAAATCAAGGTTTTCCCCGCCGCCCGCCTGCGCTTCCGCCCGGGCGTAGTTCGCAATGCGGTTCATGGCCCAGTTGACAATGGGCGGGGTCTTGTTGCCGATGAGCGTACCGGTCTGACGGGCCGTGCTGGCGCTCTTGATGATGTCGACCAGATCGTTGACGTTGACCTTCGCGTTCTCCTGCCCGGTGCCGACTGCTGCGTCGTACTGCTGCGCAAGCGCGCTGACACGGTTCATGATCTCTGCCTTGTTGGTCTTCTTCGCCGCGCGCTCCAGCGCTGCCGAAGCGTCCGCGACGATACCGCCGCCCGTCTGCCGGGAGTATTTGGCATACGCCTGCAGCGCTTGACCAGCTGCCGTGCCGTGCGCAGAGACCTCTTTGCGCCAGTTGGAATACTCCGTCCAGTCGCCGGTCTGCTCTGCCGCTCTGCGGTAGTTGTCGAGGATCGTCATGCCCATGTCGACCTCTTCACCGCTCCAGTTGTGCTTCCCGCGCAGCTCCGCCATTTCCCCGGCGTAATCCTGCGCCAGCCGCAGCCGGGCATTATCAAGGCTCTTTGCCTCGGAAATGGTATCATACATGATGGGCGCACGCTGTGCCTCCGGCACATTCCAGTCCGCTTCCATGCTGCCGATGGTGTTGCCCTGCGTCTGGGACTGCTTCGGCACAGATTCGAACTGGCTGCGCATCGCGCCCATATCATTTGCCGAAACATTCTGGTTGACAGGAGTGGGCGATTGTGGTACGCTGAACTCAGCAGACGGAGAAGAAGCAAGAGACGTACCAGACGTATTCCCGGGGCGAACAGCATTGGGAGCTTGCGTACCTCCGTCTGCTTCCATATACGCGCTGACTACCCAAAACTTCTTGTACTTGGATTCCGGGATTGCTTCAACAACGTAATACGTCCCGTTCACCTTCTTGCTGTATTTCAGCATAGGCGCGGGGTTGTTGTTTGCATCTCTGAACTCTGCGCTCAAATCTGCGTCGCCGCTTCTGTATGTAGCGCGTTCTACTGTATCGTAGTTCCGAAGGACATAACCAACTCTTGCAGGATCATTCAGGTCTGCCATCGAATGATTGACCTCGCCGAATGGGCCGTGATCATTCAAAATATGATTGATGCCATTTGAATTGATAGCGTTTTTATATCCGGTATAATTGCCGCCGAGGATTTTGCTTGCGTCCGCCGCTTGCCGTTCCGACACGTCATTGATGTTGTGCCTAGAAAAGCCTTGTCTGGGATTCTCCAAATAGCTTTGGAATGTCTCTTTCAGGGTTTCGTCCGTTGAACTCTTATACTCCTCAATCAGGCGCTGTTCCTGCGGCGTATGTACAGCAGGATTGTCATTAACAGCCGTACTTTCCGTCTCCGTGTATGCGGGGGCGTTTTTGTTTGCCTCGCTGCCTGTTATAACGTCGCCTGTTCCGCTTTCTGTCGTTGGCTGCGTCGTTTGCTGGGTATCCAGTAACTCGGCCCACGCGGGCGTCTGGAACGCCTCAGGGCGCATGGTCTCCAGCGTGCTCCGGTCGAGGTCGCTCTGCTTCGCTGCCTCGCGAACATTTGCGTTGATGCCCTCCTGCCGGATATCCTCCTGCAGGATGTCGTTGACCTTCTCGGCGGCCTGCTTCGGCGTCGTGTTCTTCGTGATGCTGCCCGCCGCCTGCATGACGGCCGAGGTCAGCGCACCGACGAGGAAGCTTTCGCCCGCGTCGGAAAGCACCTGCCGGAAGTTCCGGTCGTCGTCTTTCAAAAGCAGATCGGCGAGCACCTTGTCGCCGAACTCGGAGGCAAATTCTTCAAATCCTTCGCCGAGGGAATCCGCAATCGTCAGAAGCGCGTTCTGCGCGCCCTCATTCTGCGTGACGCGCCGGACGAGGCTCTGCAGCGCGTCGTCTGCCGCGCCCTTGCCGAACACGCCCGCAACGCCGTCAAACATCTTCTCCGTCAGCACCTCGAGCGCGCCGTTTGCAACGCCGTAGGTCACGGCCTGCTGCCCGGACGCGCCGCGCTGCAGAGCGTCGGTCGTAGCCGAGCCTGCCGCCTGCGTGAACAGAACGTATAGAGACGAGCCGGGGACCGCAATGTTGGACGCGATCGTCGGGAGCATGCCCGCGACGCCCTCTGCGACGCTGCCCGCTGTCTGCTGTGCTACCGGGATATTGCGCCCGGCGTACCGCTGCGCGAATTTCTGCGCGTCAGTGTCCGCGAAGGAAAATGTCTGCTTTAGGCCGCTGACGGACTCGGCGAACTGGTCGCCAGTCATGACCGGGTTATCCCAATCGTACCCTTCCGGCTCCTTCGCCTGGAACAGATACGAAAGCGCGTTGCCCACGCCCTGAATGGCCCCGAGCAGACCGGTCTTCGCGCGTCCGGCCAGATACTTGAACGACTCGTTGTCGTCCAGGTAGTTGTTCTGCTCCCGGATGCGGCGGATCGTGTCGTAGTCGTCGTTCGCCATTGCGATATTCATCTGCTGCGCGGCGAGCCGGTCGACCATGCTCTTGCTCGTGCCGCTGCTGTGTGAGAAACCGCCGTCGTTCTCCGGGAGGTACGGTTTCCCGGAAAGCGTCCGCGGCGTCTTGGCAATCGCTTGCTGCATGAGGCTGTCCGTCTGAGACGGGATGTTGAACCGTCCGGAATCCTGTACCGTCGGCAGGCTCCGCCATGCGTCCTTCTGCAGCGCCTTGACAGCTCCGGCGATCTGCTGCTGTTCTGCGCTGCGCATCCGGCCGGTGGTCACATTGTCGATGCCAGAAAAGCGCTCCGAGTCCCGCACGGTTGGGAGACTCTTCCATGCGTCCTTCCGCTCCGCCGCCTGCTGCGTCGCCAGCTCCATCAGCGTCTGCCGCTGGCTGAACTGCTCCTGCCGCGCGCCGGAGGTCGAAAGCTGCTGCGGGGCTTGGATCTGCGTGTTTGCCGCATCGTACCGGGCTTTGGCCTCGTTGTACTTTGCCTGCAGGGCGGACGTGTCCTTGCCGCGGATCTTCGCGACGGAGATCTGCCGGGCGAGGTCGCCCATTTCCTTCTGTGCCGTCGCGGCCTGCTTGCGCAGGGACGCGCGGTCGGTGCCGGTGGCCGTGGTCGTCGGCGTCTTCTGCGTGCCTGTGGAGGCAGCCGGGAACGTGTATGTACCAGAGCCGCCGGAAGAAGCGCTGCCGGAAGAGGATTTTCTGGAAGATTTCTTCCCGCTGCCGGTCTCCGCCGCGGCGGGGGCCGGGGCGGTCAGGATGGCCCACTGCGGGTCCTGCTTCGCTGCCGCGCGGTCGATATTGGCCTTGTAGGTCCTGTCACCTTTGCGGACGGAGATACTGCCGTCGGCCTCGCGCCGCCATGTGGAGCCGTCCGAGGCTTCCGCCATATCGCCCGCCATGCGCAGCTCATCAGCGAGCAATACGCCCTGCGCGGAGCTGATCTTGTACTCCGGGGTGGACGCCTGCTGGATGGCCTGATTCAAAAGCTCGTCGCTGGAAGACTGGTCGAGACCGGCCGTGACCTTCTCGGTCGCGGCCTTTGCCTTTACAGAGGCAAGGCGGGCCTGCGCCTGCTCCTGGTCTCGCTGTTCCTGCGCACTGCCGGTATAATCTGCGGCGGTGGTCTGCTGCGAGCTGCCGCCGGTCGCGGCGTCGAGCGTCGGCGTCTCGACCGTCGGGGAGGCGCTGGACGACGGCGCTTCCGACACGGCGGGCGCGGACACGCCCACCCTGCCGGTCATGGTCTGGCCGTTCTTCCATACCGTGACGCTGCCGTCGGCTTCCTTCCGCCACGTCGAGCCGTCGGAGGCTTCCGCCATATCGCCTGCTTTCAGGCTGCCCGCAAGCTGTTTGCCGTAGTCGGAATTGATATAATAATCTGCCATTGGCAAGTGCCTCCGTTATACGATGTTTGCTTTCATGGTCACGCCATCCTTTGTGACGTAGATATTGCCGTTCGAGGATTTGCGCCACACAGAATTGTCCGAAGCCCGGTACGTATTGCCAACGCCGAGGCTGCTGGCAATATCCCTGCCCTTCTCAGAGCCGATCTGATATTCGTTCGTCGAATATCCCTTTGCGCGGGTCGCCATACTCCCTGCAGTTTTCTTGACGGTCTGATACGGGATCCCATATTTCTTGTAATTCGTATTCAGATAGTCTTCCACGTTATCGATACTGCCAGCGGCGCGGATGATGTCGATGTAATACTGCGCCCACTCCATTTCATCACTGGTAGCCTTCTTGTACGTGCCGGAGCTTCCGCCGCCACCGCCGCCGGAGTAATAACCGCCGGAGGATACGATCTGCTGGGCTTTGTTGTAGAGGTCTTCGAGCTCCGAGGTGCTGTCACCGGCGAGGAGCTTTTCGTAGAGGGACATGTCGCCGGATTTGGAGGCATACGCGCCCGCAGCGGAAAGCGCGGTGTTGTTGAGCATGTTGAAGATCTGCAGCGCCCGGTCGGCGTCGGCCTGCGCGGCGGAAGAAAGGGACTCGTCGACACGGACGGCCTCTTCGTACAGCGCCTTCGCCCGCGCAAGGTCGTTGTCGGCCTGAGCCTTCTGAATGGCGTTCTGGTACTGCTGGCCAAGAAGCGCTCGCTGCCGCTCGACCTCCGCGCGCTTCTCTGCCTCAGACTGGCGAAGGGCGTTGAGGTTCGCCGACAGCTGATTGCTCTGCGCAAGCTCCGCCTGCCCGCCCGTGCCGGAGTTCAGGCCCCGCGCGTTCGCGTACTCCTGAAACGCCTGCCGGTTGCGGTCAGACTCCGCCTGTGCCTGCCGCTGCTGCTCATAATAGATATTGCCAAGCTTGGATTCCTCCGCGCCGAGGTCAGAAAGATTCTGGTTGTAATCGCTTTCCAGCTGCGATTTGTTCGAAGCCAGATTTGCGTCGTACATCTGCTTGATATAATCTTCCTGACTGTTGGCCGTCGGCGTCTTGTAGTTGCCAAGACTGTTCAGAGACTCGCGGTATCGGTCCCAGAGGGATTTGCCGCTGGCCTCGCCCGTCAGGCCGGTGCCGCCTGTGCCGGTGGCGCCTGCCGCGCGCGCGGGGGATTCGCCCTTGGCCGGGGCCTGCGGGGTCTCTTCCCT
>ERZ1023977.132-NODE-132-length-10218-cov-7.323723_pt1 | contig 10218 bp, 6 predicted proteins | sample MGYA00380433_ERZ1023977 | MGnify/ENA primary metagenome ERZ1023977 (study PRJEB33179, sample SAMN07449059) | human gut metagenome | biome: Human-gut; feature: Human associated habitat; material: Faeces | host: Homo sapiens | place: India:Kasaragod | collected...
CTCGTCGGCGCGGATAAGACGGTGCCGAACGTCGTCGGCCTCAGCAAGGACGCGGCGGCCGAGCGCCTGAGCGCGAACGGCTTCAGCTTCCGCACCGTCGGCAGCGGCGATACCGTCACCGACCAGACGCCCGCAGGCGGCGCGATCGTACCGAACAGCGCGGAGATCATCCTCTACCTCGGCGCGGAGAAGTCGACTGACAAGTGCATCGTCCCGAACGTCGTGGGCGACAGCGCCGCGACCGCGAACCAGAAGATCGTGAACGCGGGGCTCATCATGGGCGTTTCCGGCGCGACGAACGCAAGCTCGTCCACGGTGCGCGCCATCTCGCAGAGCATCGCCGCGGGCACGGAGGTCGAGGCCGGTACGGTCGTGCGCGTCCAGTTCAGCGACAGCTCGGTGCGCGACTAAAGACAGCAAGACCCAATTCCGAAAGGAATTTTTCAAACGCAGTTATCTGAGCTTATTTCCGCATTAGAAGACAAAACGGTGCATGCGCCGCCTGACCTGATAGTCAGAGGCCTTGCGCTCGATTCCCGCAAGGCAGAAGAGGGATTCCTCTTCTTTGCCCTGCCGGGGGAGAAGGAGGACGGCGGCGAGTTTATCGCCGAAGCCAAAGCGCGCGGCGCGGCCTGCGCCGTGTGCGAGCATCCGCCGGAGACAGAAATTCCCTATATCTTAGTGCCGGATGCGCACAAAGCGCTTGCGCTTTGCGCGGCGGTATGGTATGGTACTCCGGCGGGAAAACTCACCGTGGTCGGCGTGACCGGCACAAACGGGAAAACGACCACGACGTATCTTATCAAACAGCTTTTGGAGCGCACAAAGGGCGCGAAGGTCGGCCTGATCGGCACGAATCAGAATTTGATCAGTGACAAGACCATCCCGACCGACCGCACAACGCCCGACGCGCTGACCGTGCAGCACCTGCTCGCCCAGATGGTCGATGCGGGCTGCACCTATGCCGTGATGGAGGTCTCGTCCCACGCGCTGATGCAGAGCAGGGTAGAAGGAATCCGATTCCGCGTCGGTGTTTTCACGAACCTGACGCAGGATCATCTTGACTACCACGGCACGATGGAGGCCTACTGCGACGCGAAGTCGAGGCTTTTCGACCAGTGTGACATCGCCTGCGTCAATGGTGACGATGCGTGGACGGAGCGCTTGCTCGCCCGCTTTACGAGCGAGCGGATCACATTCGGGCAGGGCATGACGAATGACCTTGTCGGCTGGCGTGCCCGCTACGAAAACGACTGTGTGCGCTTTACCGCCTGCACCGACCTCGACCACGAGGAGACGAAAATCGGCATCCCCGGCGGCTTTTCGCTCTATAACGCGCTCGCGGCGCTCTGCGCCATGCAGGCGCTCGGCGTGCCGCTTTCCGACGCGGCAAAAGCGCTGACGGAATGTGTCGGCGTCAAGGGGCGGTGCGAGGTCGTACCGCTTGATGCACCGTTCACCGTCATCATTGACTATGCGCACACGCCCGACGGGCTCAAAAATATTCTCTCCACGGTCTGCGGCTTTGCCGATGGGCGCGTCATCGCGCTCTTTGGCTGCGGGGGCGACCGCGACAGGACAAAGCGACCCCGCATGGGCCGCATCGCTGCGGCGCTCTCGGACTTCGTTGTTCTCACGAGCGACAATCCCCGCACCGAAGACCCTTACACCATCCTGCGCGATGTGCTCCCCGCCATTTTGGAGAGCAGAACGCCGTTCGCCGTCATCGAGAACCGGCGCGAGGCCATCGGCTTTGCTCTGCGCGAGGCGAAAGCGCGCGACGTCGTCGTCCTCTGCGGCAAGGGGCACGAGACCTATCAGGAGATCGGAACGATAAAATACCACCTCGACGAGAGGGAGGTCGTGCGCGAGAGGTTCGCGCAAGTACAAAGGAAGGACGCCGCCGACGCGGCGAAGGAAAACGAACATGAAGATCATCATTGCCTGCATACTGAGCTTCGCGGTCTCCGCGATCACGGGAAAATTTCTGGTCCCTGAGCTGAGAAAGCTCAAGGCCGGACAGAGCATCCGCGAGGACGGCCCCACCTGGCACGCCGGAAAGGCCGGCACGCCGACGATGGGCGGCTTAATGTTCATCCTCGGCATCTTCGTCTCTATCCTGATCTGCGGCTGGAAGGGCATGATGGCGGGGGACTTTGAGCACCTCTACATCTTCTTTTTTGCGCTGATCTTCGGCGGCATCGGCTTTTTAGACGACTTTGAAAAGGTGAAGAACAAGCAGAACCTCGGCCTCACGGCCATTCAGAAGTTCCTGCTCCAGCTCGCCGCGGCGGTCGCGTTCCTCTGCCTGATGCGATTTGAGGGTATGCTGACGCCGAACCTCTACGTGCCGTTTTTCAACACGCAGATCGTCATGAGCTGGTGGGTGTACATGGTGTTCGCGGCGTTTGTCATCGTCGGCACGGTCAACGCCGTCAACATCACGGACGGCATCGACGGCTTGGCCGGCAGCGTGACGGTGCCGGTCGGCCTGTTTTTCACCGTGCTCGCCATCTGGTGGCAGGGCTATGAGCAGCTCGGCATTTATGCTGCGGCGCTCGTCGGGGGAATTCTCGGCTTCCTCATCTATAATTTCCACCCCGCCAAGGTCTTCATGGGTGACACAGGCTCGCTGTTCCTCGGCGGCACGGTGGCGGCGCTGGCCTTTGCCTACGATATGCCGCTTGTGCTGATCCCCGTCGGCTTTGTCTACATCTGCGAGACGCTGTCCGACATTTTGCAGGTCATCTACTTCAAGGCGACGCACGGCAAGCGCCTTTTCAAGATGGCGCCGCTGCACCACCACTTCGAGCTCTGCGGCTGGAGCGAGGTGAAGCTCGTCGCCGTGTTCACCAGCGTGAGTGCGCTGTGCTGTCTGGCGGCGCTGTTCGGAGTACTCAACAGATTTCATTTTTGAGAAACGGCAAGCCGTTTCTCAAAAATGAGAGGGGATGCGCGGCGCTCTGTGCCTCGCCGCCCTTGGCGGCTCGACACTCACTCTGCGAGAAGTATTTTTCGCCACGCACCGGTCGCGGCGAAAAATGATTAAAAATATTTCGCGCCTGCGGGCGCGAAAGTCTGCGACGCTTGGTTGCAAAATGGAGGCAAACTCGCGCAGAGCGCGAGTTTGCAATCAGTATGAAAGGGGGAAGACTGCATGACCAAGGAAGAACGCTTGCTGCGGCAGGAGCAGCGCGAGCGGGCGAAGGCCATCGAGGCGGCGGCGCGCGAAGCGGGCCGCGGACCGCTGGACCTTCCGTATCTTCTGCTGGTGCTTACGCTCGTGGGCGTGGGCCTGATCATGCTGTTTTCCGCAAGTTTCCCCTCGGCCTACTATGAAGAGGGTAACCCCGCGCACTACCTCATCCGTCAGGGCATTTTTGCGATCCTCGGTATCACGGCGATGTTTATTGTCGGCAAGATCAATTACGAGCGCTATCGCGCGGTGGCGAAGATGCTGCTGATCTTTTCCATCATCCTGCTGGTGCTCGTTCTGATCCCGGGCATCGGCACGGGCCGACTGACGCACGGCGCGCAGCGCTGGATCCGTCTTGGACCCATCCAGTTCCAGCCGTCTGAGATCACCAAGGTCGGCATTATCCTCTATTTTGCCGACAGCATTTCGAAGAAGAAAGACAAAATGGCCACGCTGCGCTACGGCATCGTGCCCTATGTTGCCATCCTCGGCGTGATTGCGGCGCTGATGGCGAAGGAGCCGCATCTTTCCGGTATGGTGCTGCTGCTCGGCATCGGCGCGGTGATGATGTACGTCGGCGGCATCCGCAACTACTGGGTCGGTCTCGGATTTACGCTGGTGCTGCTGGTGATCTACGCCTTTGCGACCGGCATCATCACCTACAACTCGAGCCGAATCGACATCTGGCTCGACCCGTTCAACGAAGAGTGGATGCGCGATAAGGGCTATCAGATCCGGCAGAGCTTGCTCTCCATCGGTTCGGGCGGATTGTTCGGACTGGGCCTTGGCAAGAGCCGGCAGAAGTTTCTGTTCCTGCCCGAAGAGCACAACGACTTTATTTTCGCCATCATCTGCGAGGAGCTCGGCCTTGTCGGCGCGACGATCATCATGGTCATGTTCGCGCTGCTCATCATCCGCGGCTACTGGATCGCCCTGCACGCGCGCGACCGCTTCGGAAGCCTTCTTGCCGTCGGCGTGACGACGCAGATCGCCTTGCAGGTATTCCTGAACATCGCGGTCGTGACGAATCTGATCCCGAACACGGGTATTTCGCTGCCGTTTTTCAGCTACGGCGGCACGGCACTTGCCGTGCAGCTGGCCGAGGTCGGCATCGTACTGAGCGTTTCGCGCCAGATGCGCTGACGCGGGAAGGAGAAAACGGCTATGAAGGTCATCTTTACCTGCGGCGGCACGGCGGGGCATGTCAACCCCGCGCTCGCGCTCGCGGGCTATATGCGGGAAAAGGACGCGGGCACGCAGATCTTATTTGTCGGCGCGGAGCGCGGACTGGAGCGCGATTTGATCGCGCACACGGACTATCCGTTCCGTACGGTGAACATTTCATCGTTCCACCGCTCGTTCAGGCCTGCGGAGATCAAGCACAACCTTGTCTCGCTCAAAAATCTCGCCCACGCCGAGCGTGAGGCGAACGCCATCTTACACGATTTTCACCCCGACCTGATCGTCGGCACCGGCGGCTACGCGAGCTATCCGCTCGTGCGCTACGGCGCAAAGGCGGGCATCCCGACGGCGGTGCACGAGTCAAACATTGTGCCGGGCCTGACGACGCGGCAGTTAGAGCCCCACTGCGACCGCATCATGGTTGGCTTTGAGGACTGCCGCGCGCACTACAAGCACCCCGAAAAGGTGGTCGTGACCGGTACGCCTGTGCGCGGCGACTTCTTCACGATCAGCAAGCAGCAGGCGAAGGAAAGACTCGGCATGAACGACGGGCGCAAGCTCATCGTCTCGTTCTGGGGCAGCCTCGGGTCGAACGCGATGAACCGCGCGATGGCGGAGTTTCTGGCGCTTGAGAGCGCGAAGGAGCCCTTTTACCATATCCACGGCGTCGGCGAGATCTGCTGGAAGCCGATGCAGCAGTGGATGCACGATGACGGGTTGGAGATCACCGAGCATCCCGCGCTCGACGTGCGCGAGTACATCTACGACATGGCGACTGTCATGCGCGCCGCCGACCTCGTTATCTGCCGCGCGGGCGCGTCTACGCTCAGCGAGCTGACGGCGCTCGGCGTTCCGGCGATACTTGTGCCGTCGCCCAACGTGACGAATCACCATCAGGAAAAGAACGCGGCGCTGCTCGGCGACCACGGCGCGGCGCTCGTGCTGCCGGAAGAGGGCCTTGACGGCAAGAAGCTCTTCGCCGCCGCGGCGGGCATCCTGAACGATCCGCAGCGGATGGAGACGATGTCTCAAAACATGGCGGCGCTCGGCATCCCCGACGCGACCAAGCGCATCTACGACACAGTGATGACGCTGCTCAAGTGAAAGAGAATAAAAAGGAAGCGAGCCGTGAGGCTCGCTTCCTTTACTTTTGACGCTTTATTCTGCCTTCAAAATGAAATCCATATAGATGGGATTGTGGTCGGAGTAGCGATACCCCGCGTCGACGACATCGGCGGAGACGGCTTCGACGTTGTCGGAGACGAGGAAGCCGTCGACCGTCACGCGGAAGGTCGTCTCCTCGTTGTAGGGTTCGTTGGCCGTGCGGCAGGTGGCGACGGGATGGTCGACGTCAAACGGCACGACGAGGGAGAGCCCGTCGGGGATCGTCCCCTCGGGGATGGGCTGCGCCCAGGTGTCGTTCTCGCCGCCCGCGACGCCGAAGATCTTGGCAGAATTGCCGAGCAGGTCCTTGTTGAAGTCGCCGCCCGCGACGCAGTAGTTGCCGTTTTCATATTCCGCCAGCATGTCGGCGCAGAGCATTTCAAGCTGCTCGGTCGCGATGGTGCCGTCGGACGTGTAGGCCGAAAGATGCAGGTTATAGAGCACCAGCTCCCTGCCGTTTTCTATCGGGACGCGGCTGACGGAGTAGCAGCGATCGAGGTCGACAAGCTTCATAACGCTCGTCTCGATCGGCAGCGAGCGGCGTATGGCGGACGAGATCGGATGGCGCGAGAGCGTCAGGATGCCCGACTGATTCGCACCGTGGGGAGAGGTGAAGGGGTAGAAGAGATACGGGCTGTCGTAATTCTGCGCAAAGACCTCGCAGCCCTCGCGGCCGTCCATCGCGCGCACGATGTAGGCGCGCTCGTCGACGTGGTGGCTGCGCGTGCCGTTGGTGTCGACCTCCTGAAAGAGGGCAAAATCGGGCGTGAGGTCGTTCACAAGCGCGGCCTCGCCGCAGACGTTTTCGCGCACGGCGTCGGCGCTGCGGGCGCGGCTCTCCTTGCCGCCGTCCATGAAGAAGCTGTAATCGTCGCTGTACGCGCCAAAGCCGATGTTGGCCGACGAAACGCGGTAGGTGACGCCGGTCTGCGGCGCGCCCTCCATCGGTGCGGCAGAGGCGGCGTCGCAGTGCACCACGCTGAGCGTCTGCCAGTCCTCCACGCGGTAGTACGCGGCAAAGACATAGATGACGTAAGCCAGCACGATCAAAACAAGCGCCAACAGAACATAGAGCGCAATTTTCAGCGGTTTTTTCATCGAAAAACTCCTTTCGGGGGGAAATGCCAGTAGTCTCATTTTGCCACAAAGCGGGCGGGAAAGCAAGGCAAAAAGAAGTTGACGCGCCGCGGCAAAATAGCTATACTGAAAATGCCTAACTATTGCCCTGCGAAAGCCGGCAGTCACCCATTTCCCGCAAAAGCCATACGATGGAAAAGTAATGTGCTTGCGGGAGGGAACATGATGTGTGAGCTGTTGGTAGAGGGCGGGGAGCGCCTGTACGGAGAACTCACGATACAAGGCTCAAAAAACAGTGTGCTGCCGATTTTGGCGGCGACGCTTTTGTGCGCGGACACCTGCGTGATCGAAAATTGTCCGAAGCTGCGGGACGTGGATGCGTCCGTTGCCATTCTGCGGCACTTGGGCTGCTGCACGCACTGGGAGGACAGTGCGCTCGTGGTCGACACAGCGCGCATGGACCGCGCGGTCGTGCCCGACGCACTGATGCGAGAGATGCGCTCGTCGGTCATCTTTCTCGGCGCGATTCTGGCGCGCTGCAAGGAAGCGACGATCTGTTATCCCGGCGGCTGCGAGCTGGGGCCGCGTCCCATTGACCTGCACTTAAGCGCCCTGAGCGCCTTGGGGGCAGAGATCAGGGAGACGGGCGGCGAGCTCAAGTGCCGCGGCGGAACGCTTCTCGGGAGCGATGTGTACTTACCCATGCCGAGCGTGGGCGCGACGGAAAACGCGCTCCTCTGCGCCTGCGGCGCAGACGGCGTGACGACGATCTACAACGCCGCGCGCGAGCCGGAGATCGTCGATTTACAGAACTTTATCAACGCGATGGGCGGCAACGTCCGCGGCGCGGGCGGCTCGATCATCACAGTCGAGGGAAAGCGCGCGCTGCACGGCGGGAAATACCGCATCATCGCCGACCGCATCGTGGGCGCGACGTATCTCTGCGCCGCGGCCTGCTGTGGGGGAGAAGTGCGCCTTCGCGGCGTCGACCCGCGGCCGCTTTCGACTGTGTCCGGCGCGCTGAGCGAGGCGGGCTGCACGGTCAAAAGCGGGGAGGACGATGTTTTCCTCCAAAGTGATGGCAGTCTCAGATCCATCCGCCCTGTGCGCACGGCGCCCTATCCGGGCTTTCCGACGGACGCGCAGCCGGTGCTGATGGCGGCGCTTTTGAAAAGCGCGGGCAGCACCGTTTTTGTAGAAAATATTTTTGAAAACCGTTACCGCCATGTCGACGAGCTGGCGCGCATGGGCGCGGAGGTGCGCGTCGCGGGGCGCGTGGCCGTCGTCACGGGACGCGAGCACCTGCACGGCGCGCGCGTCAAGTGCACCGACCTTCGCGCGGGCGCGGCGCTTGTGATTGCGGGCCTGCAGGCCGACGGACTCACGCGCATTTCGCGCATCGAGCACATCGACCGCGGCTATGAGAGCATCGAGCGCGACCTTGGCGTGCTGGGCGCGCATGTGCGGCGGGAGACGGGTACATAAGCAAACGAAGAAAAAAGGCAGGAAAACTATGGCGTCAAAGCGAAGAAACAGACGGCGCAGGCGGGGAAGAGCCTCTTTCCCGCTGAGACTTTTGTGCCTCGCGGTCGTGATCGCCGCGTTTCTCGGCGCGCTGACGATGTTCTTCCGCATCGATATGATCGTGGTGGAGGGCAACGAGCGCTATACCGAGGAGCAGATCATCGAGGCTGCGGGCGTGCAGAAGGAGCAGAACCTTGTGCTGCTGAACAAATATAAGGTCAAACAATCCATTTTCGACACGCTTCCGTATGTGGAGACCGTTGTCATCAACCGCAAATACCCCGACGCGCTCATTCTGACCGTGACGGAGTGCACGGCCTCCGCTGCGCTGACGGGCGAAAACGGCACATGGCTCATGAGCGACGAAGGCAAAATTCTGGAGCGCGCGGCGCAGATCCCCGAGGGCTGCGCGCGCGTGACTGGCTGCACGCTCGTCGAGCCCGCGGTCGGCGCGATGGCGGCGTTTGCGGACGAGGATTCGTATAAATTCGAGCGCCTGCTTACGCTGCTGCGCACGGCGGAGGATAAGCAGCTTCTCTCCATGATCGGCGAGATCGACCTGAGCGACGGCACGGCCATCACCTTTACCTATTTGGACCGCTTTACGGTCAAAATGCCCTGGGATGCGGACATTGCCTACAAGCTCGGGAATGTGCGCACGGTGGTGGAGCAGCTTGAAGCCAATCAGACCGGCACTATCAACCTGAAGCACGACGGCAGGTCTGACTGAATCACGGAATAAAGGGGGAAGTTGACGTAAAAAAGTTTCCCGAAATGGCCGATTGCTATTGACCCCGCGGGAAAACCGTAATACAATGATTAAGATAGCAAATACCTGATATTGTGGCGCTTGCAGCGGCAAGTGCCTTGCCCATACAACAGATTGCAGGAGGAACCGACATGGCATTCGGATTGGAGACCGGTCCTGAAAACGTAGTTAAGATCAAGGTCATCGGCGTTGGCGGCGGCGGCAACAACGTGGTCAACCGCATGGTGCGCACCGGTGCGCGCGGCGTCGACTTTGTCGCGGTGAACACAGATAAGCAGGCGCTCAACGTGTCTGCCGCCACTTATAAAATTCAGATCGGCGAAAAGCTGACGCATGGTCAGGGCGCGGGCTCCGACCCTGAGGTCGGCCGCAAGAGCGCCGAGGAGAGCCGCAACCAGATCGCCAAGGCGCTCGAGGACACCGATATGGTCTTCATCACCGCCGGCATGGGCGGCGGCACCGGCACGGGCGGCGCGCCCATTGTTGCCGAGATCGCGCGTGAGGCGGGCATCCTGACCGTCGGCGTTGTGACGAAGCCCTTCGGTTTTGAAGGCCGCCGCCGCATGACGCAGGCGGAAGCGGGCATCGAAGAGCTCAAGACCAAGGTCGACTCGCTCGTCATCATCCCGAACGAGCGCCTCAAGCACGCGACCGACCAGAAGATCACCTTTGCCAACGCGTTCGAGATCGCGGACGACGTGCTGCGTCAGGCGGTGCAGAGCATCTCCGACCTGATCCGCGACACGGGCTTCATCAACCTCGATTTTGCCGACGTGACCGCCATTATGAAGGACGCGGGCCTTGCCCACATGGGCGTCGGCCGCGCCGCCGGCAAGAACAAGGCCGAGGAGGCCGCGCGCATGGCCATTTCGTCCCCGCTGCTGGAGACCTCCATCAACGGTGCGCACGGCGTGCTCATCAACGTCACGGGCTCGATGGACATCGGCCTCGACGAGGTCGAGCAGGCAGCGTCCCTCGTGCAGGAGGCTGTGCATCCCGACGCGCTCACGATCTTCGGCGCGACGTTCGACGAGACGCTCGACGACGAGATCCGCGTCACCGTCATCGCCACGGGCTTTGACAAGGCGCCCGGCGCGCTGGACTTCAACAAGGATAAGAAGCCTGCGGAGCAGAGCGGCGAGAGCGCTGCTGCCGGTCTTGCGCCGCTCGACTTCGACAAGGAAAAGGCCGAGGAAGAGGCTAAGCACGAAGATGAGCCCGATCCGTGCGACGCGATCTGCAAAATATTCAACCGCGAGCGTGAAATGGGAACAAGTCCCTCAATTCCGCAGAGTGTGGTCGGCGG
>ERZ1023977.133-NODE-133-length-10160-cov-10.343988_pt1 | contig 10160 bp, 7 predicted proteins | sample MGYA00380433_ERZ1023977 | MGnify/ENA primary metagenome ERZ1023977 (study PRJEB33179, sample SAMN07449059) | human gut metagenome | biome: Human-gut; feature: Human associated habitat; material: Faeces | host: Homo sapiens | place: India:Kasaragod | collected...
GAATGCACGCTATGCGTAAGCATAGCATAAGCATCACGCAATCGTCTCCGTAGTTCCAATTTACCAGATTTTCGCTTGAAACGCCTTGCGGTCTTATCCTATATGTTGGCGGCGAAAAGCTCCTGCCAATCGCCGTTTTTCTCAAATGTTATGCAAAGATAGCCAAATTCAGTGAATTACGGGCTATGATTGCTTGAATTTATATTTAATCTCCTATGCGCACTTTATCTCCTATCGAAACATTAATCTTGTCCAGGACTCCCGATATCTGCGATTTTATTTCGATCTCCTTCATCGGAAAAACATTGCCGGATATGTTTATTTCCTCTTTGATCTCGCGATATTGTGGTTGTGTAGTTTCGTAAATTGCCTTTGTACCTCTTAGCGAAGAACGAAAAGCAACAAATGCCAGTGTGGCGGAAAAGATGCAAATTAATATAATCTTAAATGTCTTCATTATCCTATATTTTCGTTTCTAATGGCGTCAATGGGTTGTATAACAGATGCTTTCATAGCCGGAAATGCTCCGGCAATGACACCGGACAAAATCAAGATAACCAAAGCGAGAACAGCTACATTTATATCTATTTCTGCATGCTTTATCATTGTCGCGTGACGGGCGCTTTCGAGCAACCAATTTATAATCTCAAGAATAGCTGCACCTGATATCAATCCGATGATACCGGAGATTACAGTTATGATGACAGATTCCGTCAGCATTAACACAAGAATGGATTTAGGAGTTGCTCCTACAGCCTTACGGATGCCTATTTCGCTACTCCTTTCTTTGATCACGACAAACATGATGTTGCTTACTCCAACAATACCACTTATCAGAAAACAAATTCCTACGATCCAGATAAACATTTTCAATCCATCAAAGAGTCCCTCAAAAGCAGATGTTTGTGTCTCAAAATTGATTATCTGTAAGGCTTGCTTATCAGAATAAGCAAATTGGTATTTATTAGCGATGAAGGCTCTCAGCTCATTCTCAAATCGCTTGGAATCAACTTCTTTGTTCAGATATAAACAGAAAGCGCGCAATGGAGTCTTATTGTCAATACAGTTTATGTAACTTGAGAAGGGCACATATACCGAATTGATTTCCGAAGCTCTGAAAATATAATCATTCTTTAGTACGCCTATCACCTTAACATCAATACCGGCAATGTTGATCGACTTACCCAACGCTTTTTGATTATTAAATAAGGTCGTACTGACATTTTCGCCGATAATGGTAACATTACGGGTATTCTCGTCATCTCCTTTATTAAAATATCGTCCATCTTCGTTGATTTTAAGTATCTTAATTCCCATATAGTTTTCATTGATTCCTATAATCTTAAAAAGTCCGCTTTTAGCTTTATTCATCACTTGCGAATAAGGTCCTGTTATTTCAGGCGAAATAGCTTTTATCCCCGGGAACTGTTTCTTTATGCGGTTAAGAAAATGCAAATCGAAATGCAATTGTTCCCCTTCTCTGATATTCTTATACTTCACCCAGAATCCTCATCATTCCATACCATGACGGATTCACCATAAGTTACTAACGTGGTCACATAGCGGTGTGTGGTATTGATATTGTGCTGGGTTTGAAAAATAGCGATTGATTCATTCTCTATTTTCTGTACACGACTACGCTCGTGCAGAACAATAGCGACCATGCTGCCAATGATCGCCATTAAAAGAAAGTATCCTATAAATATTTTATGCTGCAAAAGTATTTTCATTGGCTTGATATTTTACAATCCAAATATTGCTTTCGTACAATATCTACATGCGGCAGAATCACGAAAAATATCCGAGATGAATAACACTAATAATAATTTCAAATTTTTCTATTTATTGCAGTTACATTCCTCCTCCCAACACATGATAAAGTTTGATTACACTTTGTATGCGTTCAAAACGAGTTTGTAGCTGTTGCACTTCCGCTTCGAGAAGAGACTGTTGGGCGGTCAACACTTCCAGATAGGTGGCATTGGAATGACGCATAAGCGATTCTGTCTTTCGCACAGCATCGCATAATGTTTCAACCTGTCGAGCATTGATTTCAATTTGCGATTTTGCCGTCTGCCATGCAGTCAGAGCATCGTTCACTTCTTTTCCAGCGTTCAGCAATGATTGCCGGAACAACAGTTTGGCTTCTTCCTGACGGCTTTTGGCTATCTTCAAGTTGGCGATGTTTGTGCCCCGGTTGAATAAGGGCTGTGTCAGGGAACCGATGGCATTGAGCAACCATTGTCCGGGATTTACGATTACGCCACCGCCGTTATTAGTCCATCCAAGAGTCCCCGAGAGGGTAATATTGGGATAGAAGGCGGCACGAGCCGCATTGGTGGCGTAGAACGCCTGCGCCAGTTCCATTTCAGCCTGACGCACGTCGGGACGGTTGGAAAGCAGTTGCAAAGGGACTCCAATCGAGACAGTATCGGGGAAAGCAGCCTCGGCCAGATTACTTCGTCCAATCGAGTGTGACGGCATGGCAAGTATCGCAGACAGGGCATTTTCTGTTTCGGAAATACTCTTGCGTATGGATAACAGGGATGCTTCGAGTCGCATCACGTTCGCCTTTGCCTGCAATACGCCGGCTTCGTTTGATTTCCCCACTTTTTTCAACGCTTCAAGAGTACGTACGGTAGTCCGCCAGTTCTCCAAAGTCCGGTTACTTATTGCCATTTGTGCGTCAAGCATGGCAAGGGTGTAGTAACTGTCTGCAATAGTGGCGACAAGCTGTGTCTGTACGGCCTGCCGGTAGGCACGGCTTCCTTGTAACGCGGCGGCTGCACCACGCTTTGCCGCCGTAAGTTTGCCGAAGATGTCCAGTTCCCAGCTTGCCGACGCTCCCACATTATATGTCTTTGCCGTTGCTCCGTCATGTTTATTGGCATTACCTTCGGCAGTCAGTCCCAGTGATGGAAGATATGATAGTCTGGCAGTCATCAGGACGGCTTCTGTCGCTTCCACGCGTAACCGTGCCACATTGAGGTCTGTGTTCCGTTCAAGTCCGGTTTCAATCAAGGACTGGAGTTTCGGGTCGGTAAACATTTCCCGCCACGACAGGGACGCGATGGTCGTTGTATCAATGTCCGCCGGTACGTCCCGATACAGATTCTCCGTTGAGAGGTCAGGACGATGATACCGGCTGTATGTGCCACAACCGGCAAACATCCATCCTGACAATATGATATATATTACTGTCTTCTTCATTTAATTATGCTTAACACGTTCTTGAATATATTGGAATACAATAAACAATGACGGCACAAGGAACAACAGAGCCAAAGTACCGACAATCATTCCACCGATTACACCTGTGGCAAGCGAACGGCTGCCGTTGGCACCCACTCCGTGCGCCATCATCAGCGGGACAAGACCGAACACCATGGACAGCACAGTCATCAATATAGGGCGCAGGCGGACTTTTGCCGCACTGTATGCTGCCTGTGCCAGCGTCATGCCTTCCGACCGCCGCTTGCCGGCGTATTCGGTAAGCAGGATGGCGGTCTTGGCAAGCAGGCCGATAATCATGATTAATCCGGTCTGCATGTAGATGTTGTTCTCCAGACCGAAGAGCCACGCAAACAGGAAACTGCCCATTAGTCCGCAAGGCACCGACAACAGAACCGCGAAGGGTATGAACACGCTCTCATACAAGGCGCACAGAATCAGATAGACCAGAACCATGCAGAGCAGGAATATAAGCGTGGCATTGTTGGTCGTCTTGCTTTCCTCACGCGAAATGCCGCCAAACTCGTATGTGTAATTTGACGGAAGCACTTCACGTGCCGTCTCGCCGATGGCTTCGAGCACCTGCCCTGAACTGTAACCCTGCGCCGGCGACCCGCTAATCGAGATGGCGTTGAACAGGTTGAAACGGGTGAGGTCTGACGGGCCGTTGGTCTTGGTCAGGCGCACGAACCGGCTCAAAGGCGACATGCCGCCATCGGAGGCGCGCACATACATGTGGTGCAGGGATTCCGCATTCACACGATATTCCGCCGGAGCCTGCATGGTCACATGGTAGAGCTTGGAGAACCGGTTAAAGTCGGAAACATATTGTCCGGTATAATAGCCCGACAATGTGGAAAGCACATCTGCGGGCGACACACCCGACTGCTCACATTTGGCGGCATCGATATCCACCCAGTATTGCGGATAGTCCGTGGCAAAGGAGGAATAGACTTCGCCGATTTCGGGTCGTTGCGACAAGGCTTCGACAAACTTGTCCGCCTCTTCCTTGAAAGCGGCGATGTTTCCGCCCGCCTTGTCCTGCAAATAAAGCTCGAAACCGTTTCCCATGCCGTACCCGGCAATCATCGGAGGCGACATGGCGAACACCGTGGCATCGGGAATATCTGAAGTGGCGGCATAAATCTTTCCGATGACATCATTCACCGACTGCCCCTCTCCCTTACGATCCTCCCAGTCTTTGAGTGTCACGAAATACATCGCCTGCGAGGGACCGGAACCGCTGAAAGAGAAACCGGCTACCGCACCGCTGTATTCAATCTCGCCGATGCTGTCGAGACGGCTGTTGATACGCTCCATCACCTTACTTGTCTGAGCCATGGATGTGCCGGGCTTCGTGTTCATGCTCACCATGACCGTCCCGGTGTCCTCTTCGGGAATAAGTCCCGTCTTTGTGACATTGACCAGCAGCACCAGCAACCCGAAAGAAATGCCTATGATGCTCCACAACAGCCATCGGCGATGGATAATGAACATCACTCCACGTACATAGCGTCGGCTCAGACTGTCGAAGACGGCATTGAACGCTTTACGGAAACGGGCTGCAAAATTGTTCTTAGTGTTGCCCTGCTCATCGATATAGGGTTTCAGCAGCAGCGCGCAAAGTGCCGGTGAGAGTGTGAAGGCATTGACTGCCGAGATTCCCACGGCAACAGCCATCGTGATACCGAACTGCGTGTAGAACGCTCCCGAAGTCCCGCCCATCATGGCTACGGGGAAAAACACTGCCATAAAGATTATGGTAGAGGTCAGGATAGCCGACGAAACGCCTTTCATGGCATCATCAGCCGCGAGAACTGCTGATTGATAGCCCTCATCGAACTTCGCCTGCACCGCTTCCACCACCACAATGGCATCATCGACCACGGTTCCGATGGCAAGCACAAGCGCGAACAGGGTGAGCAGGTTGATGGAGAATCCAATCATGGACATCACGGCAAATGTGCCGATGATGGAAACGAAGATGGATATGGTAGGGATAAGCGTTGACTTGATGTCCTGCAAGAACACATACACCACCACGATGACCAGAAGTATCGCTTCCAATAAGGTGCGGAGGACAGAGTGGATGGAGGCATACAGGAACTTGTTGGTATCGGTAAGCACCACGAATTCCGTCCCTTCGGGCAAGTCCCGGCTAAGGTCGTCAAGCACTTCGTGAATCTCCTTGATGGTGCTTGATGCATTGGACCCGGCTTTCTGGTTGATGAGCATCATAGCTGCCGGATGCCCGTTCACCTCGGAGGAATAGTTGTAGTATTCATCGCCCAGTTCCACATCGGCAACCTCTTTCAACCGAAGCACATTGCCGCCCGGCAGTGACTTGACGACCAGCTCACCGAACTCTTCCGCTCCGGACAAGCGTCCGCGGTATTTCATCGTGTATTCATTGGCGGTAGGATGATTGGCACCGAAGGAGCCGGTGGCGGCCTCGATGTTCTGTCGTGCAAGTACGGCAGAGATGTCATCGGGGATAAGCCCGTATTGCGCCATCTTGTCGGGACGCAGCCAAAGTCGCATGCTGTAGTTGGAACCGAACAACTGTGCCTTTCCCACGCCGCTGATACGTTTCAGCCTCGGCTCGACATTGATTTTCACGTAATTGCTCAGGAAGGTCTGGTCGAAGCGGTCATCGGGCGAATAGAGCGCGAAAGTCATCAGTTCGGCATTCTGCTGCTTTTCAGTGGTGACACCGGTCTTGGTGGCTTCCGCCGGAAGTTGGCTCAGTGCGCCGTTCACGCGGTTCTGCACGTTTACCGCCGCCATGTCCGCGTTGGTTCCCTGTTTGAAATAGATGTTGATGGAAGCATCTCCCGTATTCGATGCCGTGGAAGTCATATAGGTCATGTCTTCCACGCCGTTGATGGCTTCTTCCAGAGGGGTTATCACTGCCTTCTGCACGGTTTCAGCGTTTGCTCCCGGATAAGTTGCGAATACGTTGATGGTCGGAGGTGCGATGTCGGGGTATTGTTCCACCGGCAAGGAAAACATGGAAATCATGCCCAACAGTACAATCACCACCGAGATAACGCCCGAAAACACCGGGCGGTCTATAAAAAATCGCAGGTTCATTTCGTTTCGTTTTTAGGGGTTATGCTCATGCCTTCTCTCACCAGTCCCACGCCTTCGGCGACAATGGTGTCACCGACCGAAAGACCTTCTTTTACGATAAACCGGTTGCCGTCGTTCAGGCGGTCCACCGTGAGATAGGCGGCTTCCGCCTGTCCGTTTTTCAGACGGTAAGCGATAATCTTGTCCTGCAGTTCCACGGTGGCGGTCATGGGAATGGTTACGGCCTCCGTTTTCGGGTTTTGAAGGATGACATTGCCGATGCTGCCACTCAACAGTTCGCGGTCGGGATTGGGGAACAGGGCTTTGATTTGTACCGTTCCGGTAACAGGATCCACCACGCCGCTTACGGTTTCAATACGTCCTTTCGCCTTGTACAGGCTGCCGTCGTTGAGTTGCAGGCCCACTTCCGGCGTCCCGGCTATCATGCTGTCAATCGAGCCATAGCGAGCCGAATATCGCCGTAGCATATTCTCCGAAATGGAGAAATAGGCATACATCTCCGCATTGTCGGACACGACCGTGAAAGGCTGTGCCATATTGGGACCGACAAGCGCACCGATGCGATAGGGCAATGTGCCTACTACTCCGTTGCTCGGGCTTTTGATTTCCGTATAGGAGAGATTGTTGCGTGCATCCGATTCTTGTGCCTTTGCCTGTTCGAGTTCAGCACACGCCACTGCCAGTTGGTTCCGGGCGAGAGAAAGCTCGTAGTCGGATATGACCTTCTCGTCAAACAATGCCTGCTTGCCCCGCAGCTCGATTCTTGCCGTTTCCACTTTTGCCTGTGCCGCGCTGACATTGGCCTGCGCCGTGCGTAATGCCGCCCGATAGGGCACTTGGTCAATTACAGCCAATACTTGACCGGTCTTCACCCGTTCACCCTCTTTCACTTTCAGACGGATAATGCGCCCGGATATTTGCGGCAGGATGTCCACATCCTGCCGTCCGCGTATGGCGGCGGAATAGGACTCGGAGATTTCCACCGGACTTGCCGCGACCTTTATGACCCGATAACTCTGCACCGCATCCTGCTTGCCGTCCGCCTGCCTGCATCCGGTCGGCAGGAACAGCATGAGAGCAAATGCGGCGAAATTCGTGATAATGAATTGCTTGTTCATATTTTCTTCTTGTTTTGTATTAATTCATAAATTGATTTTTGGAACATGAATAAAAGTTTATCTTTTTCGTTCATGCGGATATTATCAGAATAACCGTCTTTTGTTATTTGATACCCACATGGCTTAACCATAAAAATGCCTAAGCCCTTAGTGTACGAACTTACTTCTGAGGCATAGTCTTTACTTGTATTTAATGGAACTTTCCCTTTAATATGACACCACTCATTATTACAACTGATGTCTTCAATCTCAGACATCAGTTTTTGCAAATCTGTAATAGCTTTGGAACTCGCTACTTGGGGTATCTGCAACTCAAAACAGAGCATCGGTTCGAGAATGTCCACACCTGACTGTTGCAAAGCCAGCCTGAAGACATAAGGGGTCAGCTGTCTGAAATCAGCAGGTGTACTTACCGGGCTATAATACTCGGCTTGAGTAAAAGTTACTTTCAGATCTGTCACTTCCCATCCATGTAAACCAGATTGGCAAGACATACGAATCCCTTCAAAAACGGCATTTTGAAAAGAATGGTTCAGATAACCATAGGAGATGTCACTTTCGATTTGCAACCCTGCCCCTAACGGTAAGGGTTCAAGAGTCAGCCCTATTGTGGCCCAGTAAGGGTTGGGTGGTACTTCGATCTGAATAATCTTATTGACCTTTTTTATAGGTCGTTCTTTGTAGATAGTCTTGATCTCATCAAAATGGACCTTTACGGAAAATCGTTCTTCCAGCAATGTCTGTATGATTTCCTTTTGGGTCAAACCATATAACGAGATTTCCAATTCATCACTATATGAGTTTATGGAAAAGGACAAAGACGGGTCTTCAATCCACAATGTATTCAGAGCGGATATCACCTTGCTTCTCTCTTCGGGCTTATTTGGCCGGACGGAGGATTTGAGAGCGGGATGCTGATGAGATAATCCTTGAATCAAACAAGGTTTAGCACCTAAATAATCTCCGATTCGAAAATCTTCTATATCTTCTACAATCGCGATATCATTGGCACCCACTTCATCAACATTTATCTCTCTGCCCTGATAAATAGTCTTTAGATTTTTAATCTTGATGAATTTTTCCGAATCGTTGATTCTTACAACGTCTCGAAGTCTCAGACTTCCGTCAATTATTTTAAGAAAACTTCTTTTATGCCCTTTGGGGTCATGCTCTATCTTATAGAGATAAGCTGAAAGTCTGTTTGAGACTGATTCTGGAGGAAGTATAAAAGAAGAGATGGCGTCCAACAACTCATTGATACCGATATTGAACATTGCTGATCCATGTAGTACCGGATAGACTTTGGCTTTTGCCACAAGATCGATTATCGTATTCCAATAATCAGCCGGTGAAATTTCGCTATCCGCCAAATATCGTTCTAATATATTGTCGTCATGGTTGCATACAAATTCTTTGTATTCTTCCTTTATATATGTTTGGGAGCAAATCGGATAAACCAATCCATCGACAACAGTTTGCATAAACAGGACATCTTGAGACAGATTTGTTTTTAGATCCAGATACAAGCGCTCTAAATTCACACCGTCACGGTCAATTTTATTGATAAATATAATTGTCGGGATTTGCAGTTTTTGTAAAGTATTGAACAGCAACTTTGTTTGCGCTTGTATGCCTTCCTTTGCGGATAAGATGAGGACTGCTCCATCAAGCATTTTGAATGTCCGCTCCACTTCCGCAATAAAATCCATGTGTCCCGGAGTGTCAATGATATTGCATTTCACTCCATTCCAGATAATAGATGTCGTAGAAGCCCGAACAGTAATTCCTCTACGTTTCTCTATATCCATAGAGTCTGTTATGGTGTCACCATTATCCACACGGCCGCACTTTTCCGTTGCTCCACTGGCAAACAGCAGATTCTCGGTTACGGAAGTTTTTCCTGCATCAATGTGAGCAAGAATTCCTAAATTTATAATATTCATTTGGATTAAGCAATAATATACTACAATAGATGCATTGTCGAAACGCACCTTTTAATACCTCCTCGTAGCATGTGAGAACTACAGGATTACTAACTCGTATTAATATGTATATTATTACTGCCGCATAACGATTACAAAATTACACAAAAAAATATATCTAACAAAAGTGGGAGGATTTTTTAACTTTTTACCATAGACATTTTATTAGGGAAGCGTAGGTTCAACTGGCAAGTACAAATAAGTAGAAATGTTTGAACAACACCGTTTTAGGAAGTAGAAAAATCAAGTTTCTCTCTCGGTATAGCGTTTATTTTGGCCAATATCTTCTTTAGTTTAGCATTTGTGTATTTCCCATTCGTGTTCTATTTAGCTCCTTATTATGAGTATGTAGCAAGTTACTTATCAAATTCAGCCTCTTTGAGGGTCAAATATGGTTTTGCAAATGGTGACTGACAAGACATAAACAAGGTCAGCAGGATTTTTTACATAAATGGACATGAATGTATATAACCTAAAATAAGAATAAATTTTAATAAGGGCTGCCCAAAAAGAAAAAAATGCAGTTGCCATCCTATAGATACTTGCAGAAAGGATAAAATTTACTTTTAGACCTTTTGGGATAGCCCTTATTAATACTTCAGATAAAATTCCTAAGGTTATATTTTCAATCCTTTGGACCGGGTTTCCTCCTTGGCATACAGTCCCGGACGCCCGATTATGATGTGATTGGCGATAATCCTTTCCGATGGATTGCGATTTTGCGGTGATGTAGCTT
>ERZ1023977.134-NODE-134-length-10084-cov-8.088942_pt1 | contig 10084 bp, 8 predicted proteins | sample MGYA00380433_ERZ1023977 | MGnify/ENA primary metagenome ERZ1023977 (study PRJEB33179, sample SAMN07449059) | human gut metagenome | biome: Human-gut; feature: Human associated habitat; material: Faeces | host: Homo sapiens | place: India:Kasaragod | collected...
AACGAGACGAGCGACGCGGTGGTAGAGGTCGATAAGCTGACCTTCGCCGGAATCCGGCTGTCGCTGGCACCGGTCGCTCAAAGCGAGCGCTTTGCCTTTGAGAAAGTTGATATCTGCGATCGGGCAGAACTGGCACGCGTATTCACTGAGCATCAGCCAGACTGTGTCATGCATCTGGCAGCCGAAAGCCATGTTGACCGTTCTATTGACGGCCCGGCAGCGTTTATTGAAACCAACATTGTCGGGACTTATACATTGCTTGAAGCGGCGCGGGCTTACTGGAATGCGCTGACGGAAGATAAAAAATCAGCGTTCCGTTTTCATCATATCTCCACTGACGAAGTATATGGTGACCTGCACTCGACGGATGATTTCTTCACCGAAACCACGCCGTATGCGCCGAGCAGCCCTTATTCCGCGTCAAAAGCCAGCAGCGACCATCTGGTGCGCGCCTGGCTGCGGACCTATGGTATGCCGACGCTAATCACCAACTGCTCGAATAACTACGGCCCTTACCACTTTCCGGAAAAACTGATCCCGCTGATGATCCTCAACGCGCTGGCGGGTAAATCGCTGCCGGTATATGGCAACGGGCAGCAAATCCGTGACTGGCTGTATGTGGAAGATCACGCCCGCGCGCTGTATTGCGTGGCGACCACCGGGAAAGTCGGTGAAACCTATAATATTGGTGGTCACAACGAGCGTAAGAATCTCGATGTTGTGGAAACCATTTGCGAGCTGCTGGAAGAACTGGCTCCGAACAAGCCGCACGGCGTGGTGCACTATCGTGACTTGATCACCTTTGTCGCTGACCGTCCGGGGCATGATCTGCGTTATGCCATTGATGCTTCGAAAATTGCCCGTGAACTTGGCTGGCTGCCGCAGGAAACCTTTGAAAGTGGAATGCGTAAAACGGTGCAGTGGTATCTGGCTAATGAAACCGGGAGGAAGCAGGAGGAGGACCGCAGCTATCAGGGCGCGCGCATAGGGCTGACCGCCTAATTTTCAGCGGAGGCAAACATGAAAGGTATTATCCTGGCGGGCGGTTCCGGCACCCGATTGCATCCGATTACGCGCGGCGTATCGAAGCAACTGTTGCCGATTTACGATAAGCCAATGATTTACTATCCGCTGTCGGTGCTGATGCTGGCCGGTATCCGCGAAATTCTCATCATCACTACGCCGGAAGATAAAGGTTATTTCCAGCGCCTGCTGGGCGATGGTAGTGAGTTCGGTATCCAGCTGGAATATGCCGAACAGCCCAGCCCGGACGGTCTGGCGCAGGCCTTTATCATCGGTGAAACCTTCCTTAATGGTGAACCTTCTTGTCTGGTGCTGGGCGATAACATCTTCTTCGGGCAGGGCTTCAGTCCGAAGCTGCGTCATGTTGCGGCGCGCACCGAAGGGGCGACGGTTTTTGGCTATCAGGTGATGGACCCGGAACGCTTTGGCGTGGTGGAGTTTGACGACAATTTCCGCGCTATCTCGCTGGAAGAAAAGCCAAAACAGCCGAAGTCAAACTGGGCGGTGACCGGGCTTTATTTCTACGACAGTAAAGTCGTGGAGTACGCAAAGCAGGTGAAGCCGTCGGAGCGTGGTGAACTGGAGATTACCTCCATCAACCAGATGTACCTCGAGGCGGGCAACCTGACCGTTGAACTGCTCGGGCGCGGATTTGCCTGGCTGGATACCGGCACTCACGACAGCCTGATTGAAGCCAGTACCTTTGTGCAGACAGTAGAAAAACGCCAGGGCTTTAAGATTGCCTGCCTGGAAGAGATCGCCTGGCGTAACGGCTGGCTCGATGACGAGGGTGTGAAGCGTGCTGCCAGTTCATTAGCGAAAACTGGCTACGGCCAATATCTGCTGGAGTTACTTCGTGCCCGTCCGCGCCAGTATTGAGCCACTAACCTGGGAAAACGCCTTCTTTGGTGTTAACAGCGCCATCGTGCGCATTACGTCTGAAGCACCGCTCCTGACGCCAGACGCGTTAGCGCCGTGGTCACGGGTGCAGGCCAAAATTGCGGCATCAAATACGGGTGAACTGGATGCCCTGCAACAGCTGGGATTCTCCCTGGTAGAAGGTGAAGTTGATTTGGCGCTACCCGTGAACAATGCCAGTGATAGCGGTGCTGTAGTGGCACAAGAGACCGATATTCCCGCATTACGTCAGTTAGCCAGCGCCGCATTTGCGCAAAGCCGTTTTCGTGCGCCGTGGTATGCGCCTGACGCCAGCAGTCGCTTTTATGCACAGTGGATTGAAAATGCCGTGCGCGGCACCTTTGATCATCAATGTCTGATTTTACGTGCGGCGTCCGGCGATATTCGCGGCTATGTCTCTTTACGGGAACTCAATGCGACAGATGCGCGAATTGGCCTGCTGGCTGGACGCGGTGCAGGTGCTGAGCTGATGCAAACGGCGCTAAACTGGGCGTATGCTCGCGGTAAAACAACTTTGCGGGTGGCGACCCAAATGGGCAACACCGCCGCGCTTAAACGATACATACAAAGTGGTGCGAATGTAGAAAGCACCGCGTACTGGTTATACAGGTGATCACATGATTCCATTTAACGCACCGCCGGTGGTGGGAACCGAACTCGACTATATGCAGTCGGCAATGGGTAGCGGCAAACTGTGTGGCGATGGCGGTTTTACCCGTCGCTGCCAGCAGTGGCTGGAGCAACGTTTTGGCAGCGCCAAAGTGTTACTGACGCCGTCCTGCACCGCTTCGCTGGAGATGGCGGCGCTGCTGCTCGATATCCAGCCTGGCGATGAAGTGATCATGCCGAGCTACACCTTTGTCTCCACCGCCAATGCCTTTGTGCTGCGTGGCGCAAAAATCGTTTTTGTGGATGTTCGCCCGGACACCATGAACATCGACGAAACGCTGATTGAAGCGGCGATCACCGACAAAACGCGCGTTATCGTGCCGGTCCATTACGCGGGTGTGGCCTGCGAAATGGACACCATTATGGCGTTGGCGAAAAAGCATAATTTGTTTGTGGTAGAAGATGCCGCTCAGGGCGTGATGTCCACTTACAAAGGGCGTGCACTGGGAACCATTGGTCATATTGGCTGCTTTAGCTTCCATGAAACCAAAAACTACACGGCGGGCGGTGAAGGCGGCGCGACGCTGATTAACGATAAAGCGTTAATCGAACGAGCCGAGATCATCCGTGAAAAGGGCACTAACCGCAGCCAGTTCTTCCGTGGTCAGGTCGATAAATATACCTGGCGCGATATTGGCTCCAGCTATTTGATGTCCGATCTGCAAGCTGCATACCTGTGGGCGCAACTGGAAGCAGCGGATCGTATCAACCAGCAACGTCTGGCGCTGTGGCAAAACTACTACGATGCGTTAGCGCCTCTGGCGAAAGCCGGGCGTATCGAGCTGCCGTCGATTCCCGATGGCTGCGTGCAGAACGCGCATATGTTCTACATTAAACTGCGGGATATTGATGACCGGAGCGCGTTGATTAACTTTCTGAAAGAAGCGGAAATCATGGCGGTGTTTCATTACATTCCGCTGCACGGTTGCCCTGCGGGGGAACACTTTGGTGAGTTCCACGGTGAAGATCGCTACACCACCAAAGAGAGCGAGCGCCTGCTGCGCCTGCCGCTGTTCTACAACCTGTCGCCCGTCAATCAGCGTACGGTAATTGCGACTTTGTTGAACTACTTTTCCTGATATGTCGTTGGCAAAAGCGTCCTTGTGGACGGCGGCCAGTACACTGGTCAAGATTGGTGCCGGGTTACTGGTCGGTAAGTTGCTGGCGGTGTCATTTGGTCCGGCGGGGCTTGGGCTGGCGGCAAATTTCCGCCAGTTGATTACCGTGCTCGGCGTGCTTGCCGGAGCTGGCATCTTTAACGGTGTAACCAAATACGTTGCCCAGTACCATGATAATCCGCAACAGCTGCGCCGCGTGGTCGGCACTTCATCAGCGATGGTACTTGGTTTCTCTACGCTGATGGCGCTGGTTTTTGTGCTGGCAGCTGCGCCAATCAGCCAGGGATTGTTTGGTAATACCGACTATCAGGGGCTGGTGCGTTTAGTGGCGCTGGTGCAAATGGGGATCGCCTGGGGCAACCTGTTACTGGCGCTGATGAAAGGCTTTCGCGATGCCGCAGGTAATGCGTTATCGCTGATTGTCGGCAGCTTGATTGGCGTTCTCGCGTACTACGTCAGTTACCGTTTGGGCGGTTATGAAGGGGCGTTGCTGGGTCTGGCGCTGATTCCCGCGCTGGTGGTAATTCCTGCCGCCATCATGTTGATCAAACGTGGTGTCATCCCGTTAAGCTATCTGAAACCCAGCTGGGATAACGGTCTGGCAGGGCAGTTGAGCAAATTTACGCTCATGGCGTTGATTACGTCGGTGACCTTGCCTGTTGCTTACATCATGATGCGTAAACTGCTGGCGGCGCAGTATAGCTGGGATGAGGTGGGGATCTGGCAAGGGGTGAGCAGTATTTCCGATGCCTACCTGCAATTTATTACGGCATCGTTCAGCGTATATTTGCTGCCCACGTTGTCGCGGCTAACGGAAAAGCGCGATATCACCCGGGAAGTGGTTAAATCGCTGAAATTCGTCTTACCGGCAGTGGCGGCGGCGAGTTTTACCGTCTGGCTGCTGCGTGATTTTGCTATCTGGCTGCTGTTGTCGAATAAATTTACCGCTATGCGCGATCTCTTTGCCTGGCAGTTAGTGGGTGATGTGTTAAAAGTGGGCGCTTATGTCTTTGGTTATCTGGTGATCGCCACAGCGACATTGCGGTTTTATATTCTGGCGGAAATCAGCCAGTTCACTTTATTGATGGTATTTGCCCACTGGCTAATCCCTGCGCATGGTGCACTGGGCGCGGCGCAGGCATATATGGCAACTTATATCGTCTATTTTTCTCTTTGTTGTGGCGTGTTTTTACTCTGGCGTAGGCGGGCATGACTGTACTGATTCACGTACTGGGATCGGATATCCCTCACCATAACCGAACCGTTTTGCGGTTTTTCAATGACGCGCTGGCCGCGACGAGCGAGCACGCGCGCGAGTTTATGGTTGTTGGCAAGGACGACGGCTTAAGTGATAGCTGTCCGGCGCTTTCTGTGCAATTTTTCCCTGGGAAAAAATCGCTGGCGGAAGCGGTCATCGCGAAAGCAAAAGCTAACCGTCAGCAGCGTTTTTTCTTCCACGGTCAGTTCAATCCCACACTGTGGCTGGCTCTGCTGAGTGGTGGCATTAAGCCCAGCCAGTTTTTCTGGCATATCTGGGGGGCAGACCTGTATGAGCTTTCCAGTGGCTTGAGATATAAGCTTTTTTACCCGCTACGTCGCCTGGCGCAAAAGCGAGTCGGCTGTGTATTTGCCACCCGCGGTGATTTGAGCTTTTTTGCCAAAACGCATCCAAAGGTGCGGGGCGAACTGCTGTACTTCCCGACGCGGATGGACCCTTTTCTCAATACGATGGCGAACGATCGGCAACGTGAAGGGAAAATGACCATTCTGGTGGGGAACTCCGGTGACCGCAGCAATGAACATATTGCTGCCTTGCGCGCCGTTCATCAGCAATTTGGCGATACGGTAAAAGTGGTGGTGCCGATGGGATATCCGCCTAATAACGAAGCGTACATCGAGGAAGTTCGTCAGGCGGGGCTGGAGTTATTCAGCGAAGAAAATCTGCAAGTTCTGAGCGAAAAACTGGAATTTGACGCCTATCTGGCGCTACTTCGTCAGTGCGATCTCGGTTACTTTATTTTTGCCCGCCAGCAGGGCATTGGTACGCTGTGCTTACTGATTCAGGCGGGCATTCCTTGTGTGCTTAACCGGGAAAATCCGTTCTGGCAGGATATGACGGAACAGCATTTGCCGGTGCTGTTTACTACCGACGATCTCAACGAGGATATTGTGCGTGAAGCGCAGCGCCAGTTGGCGTCGGTGGATAAAAACACCATTGCCTTCTTTAGCCCTAACTATCTACAAGGCTGGCAGCGGGCGTTGGCGATTGCCGCCGGGGAGGTCGCATGAGTCTGCTGCAATTCAGTGGCCTGTTTGTGGTCTGGCTGCTCTGCAGGCTGGTGATTGCCACTCTGAGCTCGTTTGAGTTTCGCCGTGAGGGCTTTAACTTCAATGTCTTCTTTTCATTGCTGTTTTTGCTCACCTTTTTCTTCGGCTTCCCTCTGACCAGCGTGCTGGTATTTCGCTTTGATGTTGGTGTCGCGCCGCCAGAAATCTTGTTGCAGGCGTTGCTTTCTGCGGGCTGCTTCTACGCGGTTTACTACGTCACCTACAAAACCCGCCTACGCAAACGCGTTGCTGATGTACCGCGCCGTCCGCTGTTTACCATGAACCGCGTGGAGACCAATCTTACGTGGGTGATCCTGATGGGTATCGCGCTGGTAAGCGTCGGCATCTTCTTCATGCACAACGGCTTTTTGCTGTTCCGGCTTAACTCCTACAGTCAGATCTTCTCCAGTGAAGTCTCCGGCGTGGCGTTAAAACGCTTCTTTTACTTTTTCATCCCGGCGATGCTGGTGGTCTACTTTCTGCGCCAGGACAGCAAAGCGTGGCTGTTTTTCCTCGTCAGCACGGTCGCCTTTGGCTTGCTGACTTATATGATTGTCGGCGGCACTCGCGCCAATATCATCATCGCATTCGCTATCTTCCTGTTTATTGGCATTATTCGCGGCTGGATTTCGTTGTGGATGCTGGCGGCGGCGGGCGTGCTGGGGATTGTTGGCATGTTCTGGCTGGCGCTAAAACGCTATGGAATGAATGTGAGCGGCGATGAAGCGTTCTATACGTTTCTCTATCTCACTCGCGACACCTTCTCGCCGTGGGAGAATCTGGCGTTGCTGTTGCAGAACTACGACAACATCGACTTCCAGGGCCTGGCTCCAATTGTCCGCGATTTCTATGTCTTTATCCCTTCCTGGCTGTGGCCGGGTCGCCCGAGTATGGTGCTGAACTCAGCCAACTACTTTACCTGGGAAGTGCTGAATAACCACTCCGGACTGGCGATCTCGCCTACGCTTATAGGCTCACTGGTGGTGATGGGCGGCGCGTTGTTCATCCCGCTCGGGGCGATTGTGGTTGGACTGATCATCAAATGGTTCGACTGGCTGTATGAGCTGGGCAACCGCGAGACTAATCGCTATAAGGCTGCGATATTGCACAGTTTCTGCTTTGGGGCGATCTTCAATATGATCGTGCTGGCGCGTGAAGGGCTGGATTCGTTTGTCTCACGCGTGGTCTTTTTTATCGTGGTCTTCGGCGCATGTCTGATGATCGCAAAACTGTTGTACTGGCTTTTTGAAAGCGCCGGACTCATTCATAAACGTACAAAATCATCGCTCCGGACGCAGGTTGAAGGATAACAATGAATAACAACACCACGGCACCAACCTATACGCTGCGTGGCTTACAGTTGATTGGTTGGCGTGATATGCAGCACGCCCTCGATTATCTGTTTGCTGACGGGCAGCTTAAGCAGGGAACGCTGGTTGCCATTAATGCTGAAAAAATGCTGACTATTGAAGATAACGCCGAGGTCAGGGAGTTAATTAACGCTGCCGAATTTAAATATGCGGATGGCATCAGCGTTGTACGTTCAGTACGTAAAAAGTACCCGCAGGCGCAGGTTTCCCGCGTTGCCGGTGCCGATCTCTGGTAAGAGCTGATGGCGCGCGCAGGCAAAGAAGGGACGCCGGTATTTCTTGTGGGCGGTAAACCTGAAGTGCTGGCGCAAACTGAAGCTAAACTGCGCAACCAATGGAATGTGAATATCGTTGGCAGTCAGGATGGTTATTTTAAACCCGAGCAGCGTCAGGCGCTGTTTGAACGCATTCATGCCAGCGGTGCGCAAATCGTCACCGTTGCGATGGGATCGCCAAAGCAGGAGATCATCATGCGCGACTGCCGTCTGGTACATCCAGATGCGCTGTATATGGGCGTTGGCGGGACTTACGATGTTTTCACCGGTCACGTAAAACGCGCACCGAAAATCTGGCAAACGCTGGGGCTGGAGTGGCTCTACCGCCTGCTTTCGCAGCCGAGCCGCATTAAGCGTCAGCTTCGTTTGCTGCGTTATTTACGCTGGCACTACACCGGCAACCTATGATTTTCCTCTCTTTGTAAAGCGACGGAGTGGTCACTCCGTCGCCTGTCTGCTTTTTTATTACACAAAGCATTCAAATTTTTAATGCTTTATTTGCCATTTCTCCTGAATTACGAAAACATTTGCAACACTCGATGTACCCATAACGATAACCGGTAACACCGGAAAGCATGCAAACACAACACGAGGATTTATGGCAGATAACAAACCAGAGCTACAGCGTGGGCTGGAAGCTCGACATATCGAACTCATCGCCCTGGGGGGCACCATTGGCGTCGGCCTGTTTATGGGGGCCGCCAGTACCCTGAAATGGGCCGGGCCATCCGTATTGTTGGCCTATATCATCGCCGGGCTGTTCGTCTTTTTCATCATGCGTTCAATGGGCGAAATGTTGTTCCTCGAACCGGTTACCGGTTCGTTCGCCGTTTATGCGCATCGTTATATGAGCCCGTTCTTTGGCTATCTCACCGCCTGGTCTTACTGGTTTATGTGGATGGCGGTGGGGATCTCTGAAATCACCGCCATTGGCGTTTATGTCCAGTTCTGGTTCCCGGAGATGGCGCAGTGGATACCCGCATTGATCGCAGTGGCGCTGGTGGCGTTGGCGAATCTGGCGGCGGTGCGGTTGTACGGCGAAATCGAGTTCTGGTTCGCGATGATCAAAGTCACCACGATTATCGTGATGATTGTCATTGGCCTGGGCGTGATTTTCTTTGGCTTTGGCAATGGCGGGCAGTCGATTGGTTTTAGCAATCTCACAGAGCATGGCGGTTTCTTTGCGGGTGGCTGGAAAGGGTTCCTGACCGCTCTGTGTATTGTGGTGGCGTCCTACCAGGGCGTGGAGCTGATTGGCATTACTGCCGGTGAAGCGAAGAATCCGCAGGTGACGCTGCGCAGTGCCGTAGGCAAGGTGCTGTGGCGGATCCTGATTTTCTACGTAGGCGCGATTTTCGTTATCGTCACCATCTTCCCGTGGAATGAAATTGGCAGCAACGGCAGCCCGTTCGTACTGACTTTTGCCAAAATCGGTATTACCGCAGCGGCGGGCATTATCAACTTTGTGGTGCTGACGGCTGCGCTCTCTGGCTGTAACAGCGGCATGTACAGTTGCGGACGTATGCTCTACGCACTGGCGAAAAACCGTCAGTTACCGGCGGCAATGGCGAAAGTTTCCCGTCACGGCGTACCGGTTGCGGGTGTGGCAGTATCTATTGCTATTCTGCTAATTGGCTCATGCCTGAACTACATCATTCCCAATCCGCAGCGTGTGTTTGTCTACGTCTACAGTGCCAGCGTGCTTCCGGGGATGGTGCCATGGTTTGTGATATTGATAAGCCAGCTGCGTTTTCGGCGTGCACATAAAGCGGCGATTGCCAGCCATCCGTTCCGCTCAATCCTGTTCCCGTGGGCCAATTACGTAACAATGGCATTCCTGATTTGCGTTTTGATCGGCATGTACTTTAATGAAGATACGCGTATGTCGCTGTTTGTTGGCATCATCTTTATGCTGGCGGTGACGGCGATTTATAAAGTTTTTGGCCTTAATCGCCACGGGAAAGCGCATAAACTGGAGGAATAAGCAGCAAAACGCACAAACCGTAACCAAACGCGCAATTTATTTAAAAAGGGACTAGACAGAGGGGTGGGAAGTCCGTATTATCCACCCCCGCAACGGCGCTAAGCGCCCGTAGCTCAGCTGGATAGAGCGCTGCCCTCCGGAGGCAGAGGTCTCAGGTTCGAATCCTGTCGGGCGCGCCATTTAGTCCCGGCGCTTGAGCTGCGGTGGTAGTAATACCGCGTAACAAGATTTGTAGTGGTGGCTATAGCTCAGTTGGTAGAGCCCTGGATTGTGATTCCAGTTGTCGTGGGTTCGAATCCCATTAGCCACCCCATTATTAGAAGTTCTGACAATGCGAAGGTGGCGGAATTGGTAGAAGCGCTAGCTACAGGTCTTAATGTCCTTACGGACGTGTCGGTT